>SKEG01000020.1_pt1 | contig 198870 bp, 186 predicted proteins | sample 4826631 | NCBI WGS metagenome assembly SKEG01 (sample SAMN11008815, study PRJNA524170) | human gut metagenome | biome: Human fecal sample; material: Feces; isolation source: fecal sample from pouch patient p26, p34, p50 | host: Homo sapiens | place: Israel: Tel-Aviv | collected 2016-11-02
TTGAATTCTGGTTCATAGTATTGACTCATCTTTAACATACCTCGTTTCCTCCTAAGATTATATCTTATTAGGTCGAGATGTTACAACTATGTTATATCACAACAAAATGAGACCATGTGTAATGTTGACAAAACCTGAAATAGAGGTATTCGAGGTTGGTTTTAAGACAGCGTGGCTGCAGCTGCAAGAAGGAATTCGACAAATTAGTTTAAGTCCTAGATGTAGTGCATGCATATATCGCCGAGTGTGTCAAACATGTGCAGCCTGTGCATTGTATGAAGCCGGGGCTTATAATGCGGTGCCGGAATATATGTGCCGATATACGAGAGCTTTTGTTAATGAGATGGAACAAGTAATAAAAAATGATGAAAATTACACGAAATGACGGAAGAATTCTAATGGGTATTAAAAAATTGGTAAGAATATGCAAATGTGTAATAAGAGGACTTCAAATGTCAAGTAAATAGTATTGAAAAAATCTTGGAATGTGGTAATATTATATATAACGAGAGATATCTATAGCAATATGGATTATTAAGGCATGAGATATATTTGAAAGTATATTGGTTGTTAAATCAAAAAGATATGTATTGAATTTAACATTGGAATTTAGTATAATAATACAATATAGACAAAGGGTTATGTATAGCAAGAGTAAAATAATAAAAGGAGTGTATAAAGATGAAGAGGGCGTATGTTAGACCTACTATGGTAGGCGAAAGATTTGTTGCAAATGAGTATGTAGCAGCTTGTTGGAAAATTAATTGTAATGTTCCAGATGGATATGGGTATATTGATAATGATAAAAATGGTCGGTTTAATAGTGGCGACAAACTGTTAACACCAAAATATGAGCTTTTACATGGATGTCATAAATGGCATACAGGAGTAAAGGGTGTTCCAGATGATGGACCAAAAGAGAATGCTATGTGGCATCCGTCTTTTTCAGTGGGAAAAGATTATCCAGTATATTATTGGAAAGATGGTAACGGAAAACTTGACATACATTTTTCAAAAGTAGAGGATGCACAGTGGGAAACAAATCCAAATGCATCATAAGATACATAGAATATAAAACAGATGGCAATAGCTGTCTGTTTTTTTTGTATCCAATTATGTACGAAAAGAAGCTGTAAATAAAAATGTACGAATAATCGTTTTCTTTACTTCATAATTTGAAAATGCTATAATAAAAACAATTATGAGCTACAAAGGATGATGAGATGATAGATATACATGCGCATATACTCCCGGGGATTGATGACGGAGCCGAAGATGTGTATGATACGCTGGAGATGGCACGTATGGCAGCAGACAGTGGAGTGGACAGGATCATAGCGACCCCGCATTGCAATATCCCGGGAATGTATGGGAATTATTTCGGGAGAGAATATATTGACAGATATGAAAGTGTGGTCAGAGCGGTCAGAAAAGAGAAGATCCCGATAGAGATCCTGCCGGGAATGGAAGTATTTTCGACAGAAGACCTTCCGGAGCTGATCGTGAATCATAAGATCATGCCGCTTAACCAGAGCCGGTACATACTGATGGAATTTGCATTTGATGAAGATCCTGAATTTGCGGATTCTATTCTGAAGAGAGTTGAAGAAGTCGGAGCAAGACCGGTGATCGCCCATGCGGAAAGGTATGAATTTATACAGGATTATCCGCAGATCGCGTACCGCTGGTTCAGAAAAGGATATGTGATTCAGGCGAATAAGGGAAGCTTCCTCGGAAGATTCGGAGGAGGACCGAAGCGTGCGGCCGACAGTCTTTTGCGTCATAATCTGATTTCTGTGATCGCAAGTGATGCACACAGTCCACTTCAGAGGACACCGTATATGCTGGATGCGTATGAAGAACTGAGCCGTGAGTATTCTGAGAACCATCTGGATGTGTTGTTTCAGTATAATCCGGCAAGACTCTGTGACAACAGAGAGATCCTGAGATTAGAACCGGTTCCGTATTCTGGACGGTAACAGTTATATTAACGATGAAGGAGAATGACTATGAGAAGACTAAAAATAGCAGTGTGTCTGATATTCGTGGCATCCTGTGCTATATTTGCCGGGTATACTGTGAAGTCCAAGATGTTGGAAGACCATACATCGCCGGTGATCACCTGTAAGGATAAGACGGTGACACTGAGTGTGCAGACCAATCAGAAGAAGCAGAAGAAAGCACTTCTGAAAGGTGTCAAAGCAGAAGACAACCGTGACGGTGACCTGACATCGTCTGTACGCATCGCTTCGATGTCGCATTTTATTGCGCCGGGCAAGCGTACCATTACGTATGTGGTATTCGATAAGGCGAATCAGGTAGGGACACTGGAAAGAACCGTACAGTACAAAGATTACACGCCGCCGAAGATCCATCTGAAGGCACCGCTTAGATATTCGACAACAGAGGTGGGGAAGGCGAACCTTACGGAGAATATGAAGGCAGAGGATTGCCTTGACGGTGACCTGACCAGTCAGATACGTACCAGTCTGGATGATGGTATGTATAATGCAGCTGCAGGAATTTACAAAGTGACCGTACAGGTAAGTAACAGTGCGGGTGATGTGTGTTCTGTGCCTCTCGAAGTAACCGTAACAGAATCCGGTGACAGACAGGAGCAGATGAAAGAATATCCGGCATTATCGGATTATATCGCGTATACGACAGTGGGGCATAAGATCGATCCGATGGCTTATGTCAAAGGTATGGAGATGAATGGCACAACATATACATATGCGGATGACGGAGAAGCTCTTGCAGGTACAAGAGAAGCGATCAGTGTGAAATCAGAAGTGGATTATTCCAAAGCAGGGGTTTATCCGGTGGAATATTCTTATACGGCAGAGGGATCACCGACTGCGGTGACAAAGTTATTCGTTGTGGTACAGGATCAGGAGGGAACACAGGATGGAAAGTAATAATAGAAATGACATGCCGGCATTTATGGATACTGACCTGGATCCGTATACTCTTGTGCATGATATAGTGTCCAACTGGTGGGTGATCATCCTGGGGGCAATTGCGGGAGCGTTGTTAACTTATGTAGTTGTAAGCAGCAGGTATGTTCCGGAGTATACAACGCAGGCGACATTTGTGGTGGCATCCAGAGGCGATGCGAATGCGTACAGTAATCTGAGCTCGGCCAACACAATGGCGAAGACATTTGAGAAGATATTAAAAAGTAACATTATGGAGAAGAAGATCTGTGAGAAGCTGAAGGTGGAAGAGCTGGATGCAGACATTCATGCAAAGGTGCTGGAAGGTACCAATATGCTGGTCTTAAGTGTGACGGCGGATACGCCGAAGGATTCCATAGATATTATCCGTACGGTCATGGATAACTATAGCAGCGTATCGCTGTATACGGTGGGCAGTGCGGTTATGGATGTGCTGGAGGAGCCGAAAGTCCCGTATACACCGGATAATCCGCTGGATGCAGGCGGACAGGCTAAGAAGGGCGGACTTGTGGCAGGAGCACTGGTGCTCATCCTCCTCGGACTGTTCTCTTATATGAAGAATACTATTAAACAGGAGAATGAGATCGAGAAGAAACTGGATGCCAGAAGTCTCGGAGCCATCAGTTATGAATGGAAATATAAGACGATCCGGGATATATTCCGGCGTAAGAAAAAAGCGATCCTGGTTGATGATCCGGTAGCAAGCTTCCGGTTCGTGGAAAGTTATAAGAAACTAGCGGCCAAGGTAGAATACCGGATGGCAAAGAATGAACAGAAAGTCCTCGTGGTAACCAGTGTATCTGAAAATGAAGGAAAATCTACGGTTGCCGCCAATCTGGCGATCACGCTGGCAGAACAGTCTAAGAGGGTACTGCTGGTAGATGGTGATATCCGAAGACCGTCGCAGTTCCTGATCTTTGGTATGGAGCCAAAAGAGGAGAATGAACTGGGAGAGTATCTGAGAGGAAACGGATCTCTTGCGGATGTCATGGTTCCGTGTACCAGAAAGCATATGTTGTTCATGGGTGGAAAGAACTGCTATTCCTCATCGACGGAGATGCTTAACTCGGAGTCATTTTTTAAGCTAATGGCTGCATGCAGGAAATTTGTGGATTATGTGATCATTGATACACCACCGGCAGGAATCATCGGAGATGCGCAGATATTTGCACATTGTGCAGATGCGGTTATGATCGTGGCAAAGCAGAATTATATGCTGGCTGAAGACATCAATGAAGTAATGGACGCTTTCCGTGACAAGGAAGGTAAGGTACTGGGAGTTGTACTGAACGGTGTAAGATCGTTCTCCGGCCTGGTGGACAGTCCGGTGGGACATTATTATGGTAAATACAGCAAATACGGACGTTACGGCAATTATGGAAGAAGTAAAGGAATGTAGAGTATATGGGCGATTATAGAGACAAATCAGGAAGTGAACGTGTAGATGCGCCTGAGAAGATTGATCTGACGAATATTATGTTGGATGTTTATCATGGTGTGAAGAGGCTGTGGTGGCTGTTCATCGGGCTTATAATTATTTGCGCAGTACAGTCTTATTTCTCGGTGAGTACCAGTTATCAGTCAAAATATGTGGCATCGGCAACAGTGTCGGTGACATCTGTCGGCGGCATGGACTATGTGAATGCACAGTCTGCCCAGCAGATGGCTGAAGTGTTCCCGTATATTCTTACCAGTGGTGTACTGAAGGATGTAGTTGCTGAGGATATGGGGCTTGATTCCATGCCGGGATCGATCGATGTTAAAGCGGATGACGGAACGAATCTTCTGACAATATCCGTATCGGGAAATGATCCGCAGATGGCATATAAGACGTTAAAATCAGTCATAAAGAATTATCCGAAAGTTGCGGAATTCGTACTTGGAGAGACCAAGCTTACGATTCTGGATGAGACCGGTATCCCGACAGATACCAAACGTGTGGAGGTTATACGTGGATCTTACAAGCGTGGAGCTTTAAAAGGTGCGATCATAGGTTGTGTGATTCTTCTGCTGTATGTGCTTTCCAGAAGGACTGTGAAGTCAAGAAAGGATCTGAAGAAGAATATCAATCTGCAGGATCTGGGAAGTATCCCGTATGTCCGCACGAAAAAGCGTAAAAAAGAGACATTTTATAATTCAGTGAGCCTGTTAAATGAAAGAATCTCCATGAGTTATCTGGAAGCGATAAGAAAGCTTCGTATCCGTATTATGAAAGATGTGGAGAAAAAGGAATACCAGACCCTGCTTGTTACGAGTTCGATCCCGGGAGAAGGTAAGACGACACTTTCGGCGAATCTGGCAATTTCCATTGCACAGCAGGGAAAGAAAGTACTGCTGGTCGACTGTGATCTTAGAAATCCTTCGATTGCAGGAGTGATGAACGAGCAGGAACCACATCCGGGACTTGGCTCGGTTCTTAAGAAAGAAGTGCCGTTATCTGAAGCAATTACCAATGTAAAGCTTCCGAAGGAAAGAACGAATGAGAACGGAAGCCTTCATGTCATTTTCGGCGGCGCACCGGATAGAGAGAATTCGCTGTTGATAGGAAGCGGACGTATGAGAGCACTGATCAAAGCTCTGAAGTCAAAATATGACATTATCATCCTGGATACTGCGCCATCCGAGCTTCTGGCAGATGCACCGCTTTTGGGCAAATATGTAGATGCGGCCCTTTATGTGATCCGCTATGATTATACGAAGCTTCGCGAGATCAGAGAAGGCGTAGAAAGCCTTGCATTAAGTGGAATCGATATGCTGGGATATGTGTTCAATGGTGATAATTCATCCGGCGGACAAGGATACGGCTATGGATACAGACGTTACGGCAATTACGGCAGTTATGGAAGCCACTACGGAAGTTATGGTAAATACGGAGCTTACGGTCACTATGGCAAGATGGAAAAAGGTTCGACGGATAAGTTTGGCCGTGTGATCAAGGACTAGGGGGACACAGACAGATGAAGTTTTTTCGAAAACACAAAAAACGTAAGATTGCAGGAATTATAATATTATTGATCGTATTGCTGATTGGCGGTATCTACGGGTCGATCTGGTGGAAATTCTACGGGGACTCTGTAGGGGTTGTGTCGGCAGACAAAGTAGATCCGAATGCAAAGAAGGTTAAGATCGCCAAAGAAAAGAAAAAAGACAAGGATGTATATAATGTCCTTCTGGTAGGTACGGATTCCAGAGATCCGGATGCGGACCGGGGACGTTCTGATAGTATGATGATGGTATCCTTTAACAAAAAAGAAGGAAAATCAACAGCAATCTCATTCCTGAGAGACTCGCTGGTTGATATTGACGGACATGGAAAGAGCCGTCTGGGCCATACTTATGCATACGGCGGAGTGGGACTTACGATCAACACGATCAATAAGACATATGATCTTGATATTCAGAATTATATTACGATCAGCTTTGATGATCTGGTAAATGTAATCGATGAGATTGGCGGTGTGACCGTATTCATCAGTGAAGAAGAGGCTGCTTATTACAGAGAGAATGGTATGCCGGATATTCAGGCCGGAGATGTGACACTGACCGGATCCCAGGCACTTGCGCATGCGAGAAACCGTACACTGGGCAATGATTTTGAAAGAACAAGACGTCAGAGAAGTGTAATGTATGGAATCTACCGTAAGATTATGGAGAAGAAGGATCCAAGCGCGTTACTGCCTCTGATCAATTACGCTGTAAATCATGTAAAGACGAATATGAGTGTATCGGAGATGTACTCTATGGCAAAAGATGTTCTGTCGGTAGACGATCTGAAGATGCAGCAGACATGCATTCCACAGGACGGAACGTATACAGATATCACTTATGAGGGTATGCAGGTACTGAAGGTTGATTTTGATGCGAATAAAAAGAAGATCGAGCAGTTGTTATATTAAAGTGATTTACAAAAGATGAATATAAGGGGACAGTAAACGGGCGAGTATAATGAAACAGAGCAAGAAAGTTGTGGCCAGGATTATAATATTGATCTTGGCCTTATTTACAGTAATACCGGGAACGGTAAGTCAGAAAGTATATGCGGAACCTGGCGGCAGTGAGAGCAGTCAGGCGGCAGACGCATCAAAAGATGATTCCAATAAGAAGGAAGAAAAAAAAGAAGAAGACATGACGCCGGAAGAGCGGGAAAAGAAGGCAGAAGAAGATGCCTATAAGATGGAGATCCAGTCGAACGGCTGGAAGAACTGGCCAAAAGGACCGGGCACATACGGTGAAGCTGCAATCGTGATGGATGCGGGAACAGGAAGCATCTTATATGCGAAAAATATTGATGAACATGAGTACCCGGCAAGTATCACAAAAGTCCTGACCAGTCTTATTGCTTTAAAATACGGCAATCTGTCAGACAAGGTAACATTTTCCAATGACTGCATATCTTTTATGCAGCCGGGAGATTCTTCGGTTGGATTAAAAGAAGGTAATGTGATCTCGCTGGAACAGGCATTATATGCGACGCTGCTTGCCTCAGCGAATGAAGCAGCTTATGCGGTGGCGGAAAATGTCGGGAAAAATGCCGGACATGATTACAACTGGTTCATCCAGCAGATGAACGAAGAATGTAAAAGTCTTGGCGGCAATAATTCCAATTTCGTCAATGCGAACGGGCTTCATGATGACAATCATTATACATGTGCGCGCGATATGGCTTTGATCGGCAGAGAGATCTGGCGCTATCCGGAATTCCTGAAGATCTGCCAGGAGCAGAGTTATAAGATCCCGGCATCCGATACGACGGAAGAACATGTATTTCCACAGCATCATAAGATGCTGATCAAAGAAAATAAAAATTATTACCAGTATGTGGTTGCAGGAAAGACAGGATATACATCGAATGCATTATCTACGCTGATCACATTGGCCGATAATGGCAATATGAAACTGGTATGTGTCGTACTTCGGACACATGGTGTGAATATATATCCGGATACGAAGAATCTGTTCGAATATGCATTTAACAATTTCCAGAAGATCCAGGTGGCAGATGAGAAGAAACCGGATGAAGTAGAGAAATTTATATCGGCTGCGGATAGCCAGAGTGCTGTATCGGCACAGTCAGATGGAAGTGAGGATACAGAATCCGTGCAGACAGGCGGAAATGAATATCAGCCGCTGGAGGACGGATATGTGATCCTGCCGAAGGATGTATCATACAAAGATATAGATTATGAAATTACGGATGTAGATGAAGATACCGGAGAGGGAACGATCCGGTATACATATGACGGCCATCAGGTTGGAAGTGCAACGGCAAAATTTACGGATAAGTATTTACAGAAAGTAAGCACCAGGAAAGAACGTGTGGACAGTAAGCCGAAGGATGTGGATAATTCCGGTGATTCGAAGAAAAACGGTGGAAAATCAAGTGCAAAGAGTATCTGGAAGAATTTTCTGCAAAAAGTAAAAGCAGTATGGGATTTCGGACAGAAAAAATTTGCCGGAAAATCAACTACAGAAAAATATATGATCGCCGGAGGATGCGTAGCACTGGTGACTCTGATCTTCAGTCTGATCGTGCTGCTTATACGCCGTAGAAGATAAAAAATAGAAAATATATGAAAAATACGGAGAAAAACCGATTAAAAAAGGTAAAAACCCTTGACGGATTTTAGGATTACTGCATATAATAAGGAATGTGAAAAACGCTGACGAAGACAGTAGGATATAACAGAACGCAATAGCGAGCCGGGGATGGTGGAAGTCCGGTACAAGTAAGATATATCTGAATATCACTTCTGAGTTGCAGATTTTGAACGGTTTCAGGGTGTGAACAAAAGCCTGACTGCCAAGTAAAAACTGACGGCATTCCTCCGTTACAGGGAAGACATATGATGGTATGTTAGGTGGTTTATAAACGTAAGTACAGCTTTCGTCCTATACAGGGCGGAAGCTTTTTTTAATTCTATGTTTTAATTTTATGGAGGTAAATATGTATAAGAAAGTTTCTACGGATCTTAATTTTGTAGACAGAGAAAAACAGACAGAGAAATTCTGGGAAGACAATGACATCTTCAGAAAAAGTATGCGTGACCGTGAAGGCAACGAGATCTATATGTTCTACGATGGCCCTCCGACAGCTAACGGAAAACCGCACATCGGACACGTTCTGACACGTGTTATCAAGGATATGATTCCAAGATACCGTACAATGAAAGGATACGAAGTTCCAAGAAAGGCCGGATGGGATACACACGGACTTCCTGTAGAGCTCGAAGTTGAGAAGCTTCTCGGACTGGACGGAAAAGACCAGATCGAAAAATACGGTATCGAACCATTTATCAAGAAATGTAAAGAAAGCGTATGGAAATACAAAGGTATGTGGGAGGATTTCTCTAATACCGTAGGCTTCTGGGCTGACATGGATGACCCATATGTAACATACGATAACAACTTCATCGAGTCTGAGTGGTGGGCACTCAAGAGAATCTGGGACAAGAAGCTCCTTTACAAAGGATTCAAGATCGTGCCTTACTGCCCTCGTTGTGGAACTCCGCTTTCTGCACAGGAAGTAGCACAGGGCTATAAAGATGTAAAAGAACGTTCTGCGATCGTTCGTTTCAAAGTAGTAGGAGAGGATGCATACTTCCTCGCATGGACAACAACACCATGGACACTTCCGTCTAACATCGCACTCTGTGTGAACCCGGAAGAAGACTATGCGAAAGTAAAAGCTGCCGACGGATATACTTACTACATGGCAGTAGCTCTTCTTGATACAGTACTTGGAAAACTTGCAGAAGAAGGACAGAAAGCATACGAGATTCTTGAGACATACAAAGGTAAAGATCTCGAATACAAAGAATATGAGCCATTATACCAGTGTGCTTATGACTGCGCTTCTAAGCAGAACAAGAAAGCATTCTTCGTTACATGCGATACTTATGTAACACTGACAGATGGTACCGGTGTTGTTCATATCGCGCCTGCATTTGGTGAAGACGATGCCAAGGTTGGACGTAAGTATGACATGCCATTCGTACAGTTAGTAGACGAAAAAGGTAACATGGGAGAGACGACTCCATTTGCCGGATTATTCGTTAAGAAGGCTGACCCGGAAGTATTAAAAGACCTCGACGGACGTGGACTTCTCTACGATGCACCGAAGTTCGAACACAGCTATCCACACTGCTGGAGATGTGATACACCACTTATCTACTACGCTCGTGAATCATGGTTCATCAAGATGACAGAAGTAAAAGATGACCTGATCGCTAACAACAACACAATCAACTGGATTCCGGAAAGTATCGGTAAAGGACGTTTCGGCGACTGGATTGAGAATGTTCAGGACTGGGGTATCAGCCGTAACCGTTACTGGGGAACTCCACTGAATATCTGGGAATGTGAGTGCGGACACCAGCATTCGATCGGAAGCATCGAAGAGCTGAAAGAAATGTCTGACAACTGCCCGGATGATATCGAACTTCACCGTCCATACATCGACGATGTAACGATCAAGTGCCCATGCTGCGGCAAACAGATGCACAGAGTACCGGAAGTTATCGACTGCTGGTTCGACAGTGGATCTATGCCATTTGCACAGCACCACTATCCATTTGAGAATAAAGAATTATTTGAAAAGCAGTTCCCTGCAGACTTCATTTCCGAGGCTGTTGACCAGACCCGTGGATGGTTCTACTCACTGCTTGCAATCTCAACACTGATCTTCAACAAAGCGCCATACAAGAACGTTATCGTACTTGGACACGTGCAGGATGAGAATGGTCAGAAGATGAGTAAGTCCAAAGGAAATGCAGTTGATCCATTCGACGCACTGGAGAAATACGGCGCAGATGCGATCCGCTGGTACTTCTATGTCAACAGTGCACCGTGGCTTCCGAACCGTTTCCACGGAAAAGCCGTTGTAGAAGGTCAGAGAAAGTTCATGGGAACATTGTGGAACACATATGCGTTCTTCGTACTGTATGCAAATATCGATGATTTCGATGCAACAAAATATACATTAGACTACGACAAACTGTCTGTTATGGATAAATGGCTTCTGTCTAAGCTGAATTCAGCAATCAAGGCAGTAGACTATGATCTGTCCAACTACAAGATTCCAGAGGCTGCAAAGGCACTTCAGAGCTTCGTAGACGACATGAGTAACTGGTATGTAAGACGAAGCCGTGAACGTTTCTGGGCTAAGGGAATGGAACAGGATAAGATCAATGCTTACATGACTCTGTACACAGCACTGGTTGAAATCTGCAAGACAGCAGCTCCGATGATCCCGTTCATGACAGAAGAGATCTACCAGAACCTGGTAAGAAGCGTTGATGAAAGCGCACCGGAAAGTATCCACCTGTGTGACTTCCCTGTTGTAAATGAAGCGCATATCGATACAGAGCTGGAAGCTAACATGGACAACGTTCTGAAACTGGTTGTTATGGGACGTGCATGCAGAAATACAGCCAACATCAAGAACCGTCAGCCAATCGGACAGATGTATGTAAAAGCTGATTTCGAAATTCCGGAATTTTACAAAGACATCGTAAAAGATGAATTAAATGTAAAGAATGTAACATTTACACAAGATGTTCGTGACTTTACTTCATATACTTTTAAACCTCAGTTAAAGACAGTCGGACCAAAATATGGTAAAATGTTAGGAGGTATTAAAGCAGCACTCGATAACCTCGAAGGAAATGCAGCAATGGATGAGTTAAATGCTACAGATGCCCTGAAGCTTGATATCAATGGACAGGAAGTGACACTGTTCCGTGAGGACCTGCTGATCGAATCCGCTCAGATGCCGGGATATGTATCTGAGAATGACAACGGAATCACAGTTGTTATGGATACAAATCTTTCCGAAGAACTTCTGGAAGAAGGATTTGTTCGTGAGATCATCAGTAAAGTACAGACCATGCGTAAGGAAGCCGGATTCGAAGTTATGGATAAGATTGCGGTAACTTACGAAGGAACAGAAAAAGCAGAGAAAGTATTTGCAGACAATGCATCTACGATCGCAGATGAGACACTGGCCCTGGAAGTTACAAAGGCAGCACCTGCCGGCTACACAAAAGAGTGGAAGATCAATGGTGAAGCCGTAACGATTGGTGTAGAGAAGAGATAATCAAAGCCCAGTTTTTAAGAAGGGAAGTAGAAAATGTATAATCCAAGATTTGAAAAAGACGTATTTAAAAGAGATGTGCGGAACAATGTGAAGACATTGTTCCGTAAGGAAGTAGAAGAGGCAACTCCACAGCAGTTGTTCCAGGCAGTTTCTTATGCTGTAAAGGAAGCCATCATCGATGACTGGCTTGCAACACAGAAACAGTATGAGAAAGACGATCCGAAGACCGTATATTACATGTCCATGGAATTCCTGCTCGGAAGAGCTCTCGGAAACAACCTGATCAACATGACGGCATATAAGGAAGTAAAAGAAGCTCTGGAAGAGATGGGAATCGACCTGAACGTGATCGAGGATCAGGAGCCGGATCCGGCACTTGGTAACGGTGGACTCGGACGTCTGGCAGCATGTTTCCTGGATTCTCTTGCAACACTGGGATATGCATCTTATGGATGCGGTATCCGTTACCGTTATGGTATGTTCAAGCAGAAGATCAGAGACGGCTATCAGGTAGAAGCACCGGATAACTGGTTAAAAGACGGCAACCCGTTCGAGCTTCGCAGACCGGAATATGCGAAAGAAGTACGTTTTGGCGGAAATATCCGTGTGGAATACGATGAGACAGGAAAGACACACTTCGTTCAGGAGAACTATGAATCTGTAATGGCGATCCCTTATGATTATCCGATCGTAGGATACGGCAACCATATCGTGAATACACTTCGTATCTGGGATGCAGAAGCGATCGTAGACTTCCAGTTAGATTCTTTTGACCGTGGAGATTATCACAAAGCCGTTGAGCAGGAGAACCTTGCGAAGAACATCGTAGAAGTGCTTTATCCAAATGATAACCACATCGCAGGAAAAGAACTGAGACTGAAACAGCAGTATTTCTTCGTATCAGCAAGTATCCAGGCTGCAATTACAAAGTTTAAAAAGAAACATGGTGATATCAGCAAACTGCCGGAGAAAGTAACATTCCAGATGAATGATACACATCCGACAGTAGCAGTAGCAGAGCTGATGCGTATTCTTCTTGATGAGGAGAATCTCGGATGGAATGAAGCATGGGATATCACAACAAAATGCTGTGCATATACGAACCATACGATCATGGCAGAAGCACTTGAGAAATGGCCGATCGACCTGTTCTCAAGACTGCTTCCGCGTATTTACCAGATCATCCAGGAAATCGACCGCCGTTTCATCGCGCAGGTAAGAGCACAGTATCCTGGTAATGAAGAAAAGGTTAAGAAGATGGCAATCCTGATGGACGGCCAGGTGAAGATGGCACACCTTGCAATCGTTGCAGGTTATTCTGTCAATGGTGTTGCAAAGCTGCATACAGAGATTCTGAAGAATCAGGAACTGAAAGACTTCTATCAGATGATGCCGGAGAAGTTCAACAACAAGACAAATGGTATCACACAGAGACGTTTCCTCATGCATGCGAACCCGCTGCTTGCTGACTGGGTAACAGAGAAGCTCGGCACAAAAGAGTGGATTACAGACTTGTCCAAGATGAGCGGACTGAAGGAATGGCTGGATGACGAAGAGGCTCTGAAAGAATTCATGACGATCAAGTTCAAGAACAAAGAGCGTCTTGCAGCTTACATCAAAGAGCACAACGGTGTAGAAGTAGATCCAAGATCGATCTTCGACGTACAGGTAAAACGTCTGCACGAGTACAAACGTCAGTTACTGAACATCCTGCATGTAATGTATCTGTACAACCAGATTAAAGAACATCCGGAAATGTCCTTCTATCCTAAGACATATATCTTCGGAGCAAAGGCTTCTGCAGGATATATCCGTGCTAAAGAGATTATCAAACTGATCAACTCTGTTGCGGATGTGATCAACAATGACCGCAGCATCAACGGCAAACTGAAAGTTGTCTTCATCGAAGATTACCGCGTATCCAACGCAGAGCTTATCTTCGCGGCAGCAGACATCAGTGAGCAGATTTCTACAGCTTCCAAAGAAGCTTCCGGAACAGGTAACATGAAGTTCATGATGAACGGTGCACCGACTCTCGGAACAATGGACGGAGCAAACGTAGAGATCGTAGACGAAGTTGGAATCGACAATGCATTTATCTTCGGACTGAGTGCCGACGAAGTTATCAACTATGAGCAGAATGGCGGATATAATCCATATGACATTTACAACAATGATCCGGACATTCACAGAGTGGTAGACCAGCTGGTAGACGGAACATATTCTAACGGCGATACAGAGATGTATCGTGACCTTTACAACAGCCTTCTGAATAATCAGGGGGGTTCAAGAGCAGATATGTACTTTATCTTAAAGGACTTCCGTTCTTATGCAGATGCTCAGGCTCGTGCAATGGAAGCTTACAAAGATAAAGAAAAATGGGCTAAGATGGCTCTTAAGAACACTGCTTGTTGTGGTAAATTCTCTGCCGACAGAACAATCCAGGAATATGTAGATGATATCTGGCATCTGGATCATGTTGTGATCGATGAGGATGAATTAGAATATTAAGAGAAGTTGTCAGTGGCAAGTTCTTTTGTATATGAATAATAAGAGAAGCTCTCTCATACATTGAGGTATGGGAGGGCTTTTTTTATGTGGAACAGAAGGTATTATTATAGAGAAAAAATAAAAAAGGCAGCCTGCTGGGCGCTTATCATAATATTATTGCCGTATATTGTAACCGTATTTGTAAATGGTCCAAAGATTGTAACTGCATCGAAAGTAGATGAGATGACAATAGATGTAAAGGGCGGTGGGAAGATGCCGGTGGAAAAATATTGCATTGGAATATTGGCGAGGGACATGCCGGCAGAATATGAAGAAGAAGCATTGAAGGCCCAGGCAATCCTGGTGCGGACAGAAGTCTACCGGGCAATCCGGGATGCGGGGGAAGGACAGAAGCTTGAGAAAGAATTCTGGACCGAGAAACAGATGAAGTCGGCGTGGGGGATGCGATATGCAGAAAATTACCGCAAGTTAAAAAATGCGCTGGAATCCACGGCAGGACAAGTGCTATTCTATGAAGACGGTCTGGCGATGACACCATTTTTTAATCTGAGTAATGGATATACCAGGGATGCGAAAGAGGTTCTTGGAAAGGAGGAGTATCCTTATCTGAAGATTGTGGAATGCCCGGAGGATGTGAATGCAGAAGATGAGATACAGACGGTTGTATTGGGAGAAAAAGATATAGGGACGATGGATGTGGAGGTAGTGGAAACAGATTCTGTAGGATATGTATTAAAGATCCGTGTGGGAGATAATACCATCAGCGGGGAAGAATTCCGAAATAAATATAACCTGGCATCCAGCTGTTTTACCCTGCAGCGTTATAACGGCAAATTGCGGGTGACAACAAGAGGAACCGGACATGGGATCGGAATGAGCCAGTATATGGCAAATGAGATGGCGAAGAAGAAAAAAAGCTATAAAAATATTTTAAAATATTTTTTTAATGGAACGGAGATAAAAGAAGTGACAGAAATCGTAAAAGGTGTATAACTATATCACAATCTGGCAAAAATATGGTCAGAGGTGGTGATGAAATGAATAAAAATCAGAAACCGTCAATGTCAAAACGGCGTGCTACCGTAGCAGCAGTATTATGTTTTGTGGCAGCGATTGCAATAGCAGGAACATATACATTTAATGATTACAGAAAAACGCAGAAAAATGAATTGGCGAAGGCGGAAGAAAAGGCGAAACAAGACAGCGAAGCGGCAAAAGAAACCGGAACATCCAAGATTAAAAACGAAGATATGACAAGTGATACGGATGAAAGTGACAGTAACGGAACCGGGAAAGACGGAACAACAACGGGCTCTGGGACAACAGATTCCGGGACAACAGATTCCGGGACAACCGGAACTTCAGGATCAGAAGGAACCGGAACATCCGGATCATCAGGTCAGACCGGAACCCAGGCAACGGCAGGAAAAAGTCACAATATCAACTTTACGGAAGACAGTTACATCCTGTGGCCGGTGAACGGAGCCGTGATCATGAGCTACAGCATGGATAAGACAGTATATTTCCAGACGCTGGATCAGTACAAGTATAATCCGGCTGTGATCATCGAAGGCGCAGAAGGCGACCAGGTACTCTGCGGTGCGCCCGGAATCGTCAAGTCGATCGATGTCAGTGCACAGACCGGAACAACGGTTAACGTAGATATCGGAAATGGATATGAGCTGTTATATGGACAGTTGAAAGAAGTCCCGGTGAAAGTTGGGGATTATGTGGAAGCAAAGAGTGTGCTTGGTTATGTGAGTCAGCCGACAAAGTATTACAGCAAAGAAGGCTGTAATGTGTATTTTGAGATGCGAAAAGACGGACAGCCGGTGAATCCGGTGGAGTATACGGCGGATCAGGATTAACAGAAAGGGACCGGAGATTCTTAAGAAATTTTCCGGTCTTTTTTAGCGTTCTGCCGATATCAAAGTATGCGGAAAAATCTATGAACAGGGGATAAAATTGACTTTCCGTGGGATAATGGATAAAATAAAGTGGATTATTACAGGAAAAATCGGACCGATTGTGGATAAGTGGGGACAACTACATGAATTATACATACATCGTAAAGTGTGCGGACAGCACGTTATACACAGGGTGGACAAATGATCTGGATAAGCGGATAAAAGCACATAACAGTGGAAAAGGCGCAAAGTATACAAAGACCAGAAGACCGGTGAAGCTTGTGTATTATGAAGAGCATGAGACAAAAAATGAGGCAATGAGCCGGGAATATGCGATCAAGCATTTGACCAGGAAAGAAAAAGAGATATTGATCAAGGGTAATGGAAACTTATGCGGAAGCTGGATGGTAAAGGGAGATATGATTAAAGCCGGTGAATTTGAGAAGATTAAGAAACTTACACGGGAAGCAAAAGAACTGGCAGAATAAATGAAAAAAGAGCTCACATCAAGTCGGGAGAGATATTATTTAATATCCCGTGTGTGATGCGGGCTCTTTTTTATCGCCATGTGTTCGAAAGAAGCTGCTAAAGTATGCAAGAGATGTTGCCGGCAGCAAGTTCTCTGTATACCGGAAATATAAGGATAAATGGATATTACTTAAAGTACAAATGCATACATCACTACGAAGTGGCAGGCACTTCCGGCCATTACAAACAGATGAAAGATCTCATGGCTTCCGAAATATTTGTGCTTATTGTTAAAGATTGGAAGCTTCAAAGCATAGATCACGCCGCCAACGGTGTAGATGATACCACCGGCCAGCAGCCATCCGAAAGCTGCCGGGCTTAAGGAATTCAGTAACTGTGTAAATGCCAGGACACAGGTCCAGCCCATGCCGATATAGAGCACGGAAGAAACCCATTTCGGACAGAATACCCAGAATGCTTTGATCAGGATTCCGGCAATGGCAAATGCCCATACGATTGCCAGAAGGATGAGTCCGGTTCTGCCGCCAAGTACCAGCAGACAGATCGGAGTGTAACTTCCGGCAATGAGTACGCTGATCATCATGTGGTCGATTTTTTTAAGGATTGTATTTACTTTTCTGGATTTATCGAATGTATGGTAAGTTGTGCTTGCGGCGTACAGTAAGATCAGGCTTGCCGCATATACAGCAATTGCGATAATGTAAATTTTACTCGGTTCGCGCGCCGCTTTTAAAAGCAATGGAATTGCTGCGAAGATTGCCATCAACATTCCGATAAAATGTGTGATCGCGCTTCCCGGATCTTTAATGTGTTCTTTTAACTGCTCTGCCATAATCATGCACCTCCTGAATGTCGAAAATATGACATGTAGTTTTTAATACTACGTTTGCTATATGTGTATATTATACCCGAAACTGAAAAAAATCAAGTAGAAAAACAAAAAAATTTTTAAAATCAAAGTATTATATAAACTGGCCTGTGCGAAAATAGAACAACTGGCTGTATGGACACATCCACTTTCGTGATAATATATTCTGCGGTATTAAATTATGGCAGATGAGAGATTCATCTGTTATACACACGATGGAAGTGTGCAGGAAGGGAGAGTACAATGAGTACAAATATAACAGCAGGCAGGACAATGAATGATAATAAAGTAAAGAACCTTGTGATCACGGCATTCTTTACCGCAATTACATTTCTTGGAATTCAGTCGTTTAGGATTCCACTTCCGGCAGCAGTCGGAACACCATTTCTCCATTTTGGACATATATTTGTCGTAATGGGACTATTACTTCAGGGTGGCAAGAGAGGAGCTGTATCAGGGACACTTGGACTTACAATCTTTGATATGCTGAATGGTTACATGCAGGATGCGCCGAAGACATTTGTGGAGACAGCAGTAAAATGTCTGATCGTCGGAGCACTTTTCATGATGCTTAAGAAGAAAGCAGACGGAGACAAGAAGAAAGAATACGGAGCAGCAGTTGTCTGCGCATTTATCTATGGATGTATCAACGTAATCATGGAATTTACTATGAGCACGATCGCAATGATGATGGTAGGAAGTGGATTTGCAGCAGCTGCAGTGGCAGCATTCACATCACTTCCGGCGACTGTGATCAATGCAGTATTTATGGTGATCGCAATTGCGATTCTGTATCAGCCGGTGAAAAAGATCTATGTGCGCATGGCATAGAAGGGGATATCACAGACTTTTTCCTTTGGAAATTGGCAGATACTTATGAAGTATGGTGATATAAAAAGGCAGATATACCTTAAGTGGTGTATCTGCCTTTTGCGATTCTGAATCATTATTTCATCCGGAAGATATCGGAATAAAAATTCTTGTTATATCAGATCGTTCCTATCCAAAATATCTCTTAAGAAGTCCTTCGAATGCTCTTCCGTGACGTGCCTCATCTCTTGCCATCTCATGAACTGTGTCATGGATTGCATCCAGGTTAGCAGCTTTTGCACGTTTTGCAAGGTCGAACTTACCAGCTGTAGCGCCGTTCTCAGCGTCTACACGCATCTCAAGGTTCTTCTTTGTGCTGTCTGTAACAACTTCGCCAAGAAGTTCTGCGAATTTAGCAGCGTGCTCAGCTTCTTCCCATGCAGCTTTTTCATAGTATAATCCAACTTCAGGATATCCTTCTCTGTGAGCAACTCTTGCCATTGCAAGATACATTCCAACCTCTGAACATTCTCCTTCGAAGTTAGCTCTTAAGTCAGCTAAGATGTCTTCGCTTACACCTTTTGCCACACCTACAACGTGCTCAGCAGCCCATTCTCTTTCACCTGTCTGCTCTTTGAACTTGTCAGCGCCTACGCCACATACTGGACATTTCTCCGGTGCAGCTTCTCCTTCATAAACATATCCGCATACTGTACATACAAATTTTTTCATAGTGTTGTTCTCCTTTTCTTTTATAATAATTTTTTTGTTATTGATTGATAAGAGAGTAGTTATAATCTCTTAAGTTGCACTAAATTAATATTGGTAATTGTTACTGATATTAATTTAGCATAATCTTATGTGTTTGTCAATTAGTTTTTGATAAATTTTATTATTTATTCTCGTTTAATTTTTTGGCACATTCGCCACAGAGACCGTGGAAAAGTGTAGTGTGTGATTCGATGATTCCATCGAAACATTTATTCGCATCTTCATTAATCTTCTGGATATAGGAATCATCCATTTCCAGATCGAATACATTTCCGCAATTGGTGCATACTACATGATAATGAGGTTCGCAGCGTCCATCAAAACGATCGCCGCCATCCGGTGTCGGAATCCGAAGCGCTTCTCCGATATCTGCAAGCAGGTTCAGGTTGCGGTATACGGTTCCGAGGCTGATATTAGGAAATTCTTCTTTAATATGAAGATATACGGTATCAGCAGTCGGATGAGAAGTCGTGTGCATCAGGTAATCTTTTATAGAGGCCCTTTGCTTACTATATTTTAAACCGGCCATAAATCCTCCCTTCAATAATGATAATAATTACTATAATTGATATATCTTTAGTATAATTCGGATGATATATTTTGTCAATATAAAAGAATGAATGTAACAAAATGTAACAAATAATAAATATAAATCGAATATTAAATGTATTATAATCAAAGAAAACCTTGACAAAACGTGTTGTAATGTTATAATAACAAACGTAACATATGTAACAATTCTGTAACAATTACAAAAGATAAGAAAACATAAAGGAGGGAGTTTATGGATTCTATTCTTAAAAAAGGATTGTTCCTGGTTACTGTGACAGGAGCCATAACGGCGTTTCCGATTATGGCGCAGGCTGCAGATATAGATGATACGCAGGATATGCCGACAGCAGGAATTGAGCAGGTACTTGGAGAATGTTACACGTCAGAGAAGACAATTTCGGTAAAGGATTACCTTGTACCGACACAAAAGGGAGAGTATTTAGATATGGCATTCGCCAATGTACAGTCATTTCTTTATATAAGAAGTGAACCGACGACAGAAAGCGAATGGGTCGGAAAATTATATCCGGATTACGCGGCAAAAATCATAGGCCCGGTAGGAGAATGGACGAAAGTGCAGTCGGGTAATGTCACCGGATATGTATATTCCGAGTATATAACAGTAGGAAATGAAGCACAGAAAAAAGCAGAAGAACTTGTGCAGAAGAAGGATACGGAAAATGCTAAGGAAGCATTTACGTATGCAGAATCAAAAGAAGAAGAGGCCGCAAGGCTTCAAAAAGAGGCAGAACAAAAAGCCGAGGAGGAGAAAAAGGCAGCAGAAGAAGCGGCCAAACAACAGGAAGAACAACAGACGCAGGCGGCACAGACCGGACAGGCTATTGTAGATTATGCATGCCAGTTTATCGGTAATCCGTATGTATGGGGAGGTACAAGCCTGACAAACGGAGCGGATTGTTCGGGATTCGTACAGTCGGTATTTGCACACTTTGGAATTTCTCTTCCGCGTACGACGTGGGATATGGAGAATGTAGGAACTGCGGTAAGTTACGATCAGGCTGTTGCGGGAGACATTATTCTATATGACGGACATGTTGGAATTTATATGGGAAATGGGCAGATCGTAAATGCAATTAACAGTGCAAAAGGGATAGGAATTTTGCCGGCAACATATACGAATATTGTTACGGTGAGACGACTGGTATAACAGAAACGGACGGGAGATTTTAAAATATTTTTGCGAATCTTTCGTCCCTTTTTTGTTATCCACACTATCCACATAAATTTAGAGTTATCCACAATGTACAAAATCCACAAAAATCGACACTTTTCATCGAACGTAAAAAATATTAAAAAATATGGTGGAAAAAGTTATCCACACAAAAAAACAGGAAAAATGTAGAAAAATGGGGATTTCCACAAAGTTATCCACGTTATCCACACCCAAAGTGGGAAAAACGGGGGATTACTCGGGGATAGAAAAAGAACGAACGTTTTGTAGACTTGTTATAAAAATGACGTTTTGTCGAAAAAAAAAGGAATTCGTATTGACTTTTAAGTAGTCAAATATTAGGAATAAATTTGCAGAAAATGTTTACACAATGGTAAAAAGCTACTATAATGGAAACACTGAAATAAAAAGGAGGCGATAAGATGGCACAGATTACAAAAGACATGACATTTGGTGAGCTGCTTTCCAAATACTATTCTACATGTCCAAAGCTTGTTGACGATCTGATGGAAGCAGGAATGGGTTGCATCGGATGCCCACATTCTCAGATGGAATCTATCGAAGAAGGCGCTATGGGACATGGAATCGATCCAGACCTTTTAGTTGCAAAGTTAAATGCAACACTGGAAGCAAGCCAGGCATAATATAAAATGAGTATAAAAAAGCTCTACGGGGAATTATCCCGTAGAGCCTTTTTAGTATACCAGAGTATGCAGATTAAATATTCGCAAGCTGCTGAACCGCATTCCCGGAAAGGAATGTCTCACAGTGCTCTTCTAAAAATGCAAATGTTGCACCGGATGCACTTTCTAATGCACCGTATTCGGATAACATATTACAGATACGGTTAAAATCTGCGGTGGAATGGTCTGACTGTGCAAGTGCCAGCAGATACATCTCTTCCTGATCATCTTTGTATAATGTATTGGAACCGTGGTACATCGGAGCCAGCAGATGAGCGGCCTTCAGTACATTCTCCATTACAGGGAAAGAAAAGAGCCGGATATTGTTACCGGAATCCTTCTTATCTGTATTATCATCTGAAGTCTCAGAAGCTGCTTTTGCAGTCTGTGCTGCCTGTGTTTCAAAAGATTCCTGAACCTTTCCGAGCAGATCAAGTAAACCTTCTGCTCCTTCCAGCTTGCCTGGAGTATTCTTCTTCTTGGCGTCAGCTATGGAAGAAGGTGCAAATTTTGAAAATCTAGTATCGAGTTCTTCTGGGTCCTCGACTTTCGTAATTATCAGCACGATCGAATCTGCAGAAGGGATAGCCTCGATCATAAGAGGAATATCTTCTGCTTCAAAACCAAATTCGAAGGCTGCCTGTTGCATCATATCGCGGAAAAGTGATTTGGCTTTCTCGGTTCCGTATGCCAGTTCACTGAGCTGTAACTGACGGTCAGCAAGATCGGCACGTGTCAGAGTACAACGGATCTGGTTGTCACTGATTTTTTCAATCTTCATAATCATCACTTCCTTCTAAAATAGTATATCATACAAAATGTTGGATGTTCAATAAATTTAATATAAACAAAGTGGAATATAAAAATAAAAAAGACTTGATTCTTCAAAATGAATCGGATATAATGGCCCTACTGGAAGATAGTTTTCCCTGATAACTGTGTTATTAGAACATCAGGAAAAGAATTTCCTGAATTTTATTTCAATTCCACATTCCGGGTGGAATGAATCTATCAATGACAAATCAGATTAATTACAGCCGTTTCAGGCAGATATTTCACGTTAACAATTTATTTTTACAATTACATAATTGCCGGAACTGTTTTCCAGTTATATTTATCAGTTGCTGCATAGAAGGACAGTATTGTATCACAAGCATCTCCCTGACCGTAAAATATGCGTGACAACCACGGTTATCATCCGGTAAAGAGGAGGAAGCAGTATGGGGGAGAAAGAAGAGATGAAAGAGATGTTTCAGGAACTGACTGGTTTTGAAAAGAAAAATATAAGCCTCAGGATCAATGGGGTACCGGCCAGTCCTATGCAGATCGTACAGGCGCATACAATGTGTGAACACCAGTCCTATATGAGGGATTATGTGCTGAATGACAAAGGCGATGTGAAAGAAGTGTGGTTCCAGAATATAACAATTTAATGGAAGAAAATATGTAAATACCCCGCAGATCAGAACGAAAGTTTTGATGAAAATGTCGAAATATAATGACGTGTATCTAACGTTTTGCTATAATGTCTTCTGTAGGAGGTGCAGCATGGAAGACAGAGGAAGAAATAGCCGCACATATAATAACAGAAAAAAAACAAGTGCAAGACCATCCGGAAGACCGGCTTCGCAGAGCAGAAACAGAAGGACATCCGGACAGACGCCTGGAAGAAGACCGACAGGTAGGAGAAGTTCTGCGGACAGAACGCGCATGAGAAGAAGACGACAGAGAAACCGCATGATCCAGCTTGTCCTGTTAATAATATTAGTAATTGCAGCAATAGCAGGGATTGTTATATGGAAACGATACAGCCCGTCAAAAGAGCAATATGATATGAAGAAATATTATGGAATTGAAAAAGACGGACAGCTTGGAATCACTGTAGATAACAAGGTCGTAGAGGCCAAGGGTAAATTGTCGGACGGAAAGGCTTATGTTGCGTATGATGTCGTAAGAGATTACATTAACAGCCGTTTTTACTGGGATTCGAATGAGAATGTACTGTTGTATATGCTTCCGAAGGATATGATATCGGTAGATGTGGGCAGCAAGGATTATTCGGTATCCAGAGAGAAAAAGAGCGAAGATTACGTCATTTTAAAAACAGAAGGAAACACAGCATATATCGCGTTGGATTTTGTCCAGCAGTACACCAATATTGATTATGAAATGTCAAGTAATCCGGATCATGTAATGATCAGAACCAAATGGGGCAAAACGGATGTGGCAACTGTAAAGAAGAATACACAGGTGCGTTATCAGGGTGGAGTAAAGAGCCCTGTACTGGCAGAACTCAAGAAAAAAGATGAAGTAACAATCATCGAAAGTGAAGAAAACTGGAAGAAGATCCGCACAAAAGAAGGTGTGATCGGATATGTTAAGAACAATACTCTGAAGAATGAAGAGAAGAAGAACATTACAAGAAAATTCGATGAGCAGAACTATTCAAGCATTTCAAAGGATTACACCATTAATATGGCATGGCATAATGTAACAAATCAGGATGCTAATAAGGGAGTGGCACAGAAGATCGCACAGACCAAAGGTCTTACGACACTGGCACCGACATGGGTGCATGTGGCAGATACCAGCGGCAATATTACATCTATTGCATCATCTGATTATGTAAGTTATGCACATCAGCAGAATATCGAAGTGTGGATGACCGTCAGAGACTTTGACGGAGGAATCAGTTCAGAACAGGAATCTTACGAATTGCTTAGTTATACATCAAGACGTGAAACGCTGATCACACAGCTGATCGCTGAAGCGTTGCGTGTTGGGGTAGACGGTATTAATGTAGATTTCGAGAAGATATCTGATAAATGCGGAGAACATTATATAGAATTCATTCGTGAATTATCGGTGAAGTGCAGACAGAATGGTCTGGTATTATCGGTGGACAATTATGTTCCGAAGAGTTTTAATACGCAGTATGACCGTAAGGAGCAGGGAATTGTAGCAGATTATGTAGTGATCATGGGCTATGATGAATATTATGCGGGTTCCCCTGAGGCAGGACCGGTATCCTCATATAATTATGTAAAAGAAGGTATTGAGGAGACATTAAAAGAAGTTCCGGCTAAAAAAGTTATCAGTGGAATTCCGTTCTTTACACGTCTGTGGAAAGAAACACCGAAGACAGAAGAAGAGCTGGCAAGTGAAAAGGGAACAGATGCGGCAGAGTATTCTGTCAATGTAGAAAGTGTGGCATATGGTATGGATAATGCCCAGGCGCAGATTAAGCAGGCTGGGGTTGAGACAACATGGGACAAGAAGGCCGGACAGAATTATGCAACATGGGAAGCAGACGGAGCAAAATACGAGATCTGGCTGGAAGATGCCAAATCCATCGAACCAAAACTTAAGCTCATGCAGAAGTATAAGCTTGCAGGTACCGCTGAGTGGTCTTTGGGACAGGAAAGCACGGATATCTGGAATCTGATTCAAAAATATGTAAATTAATCAAAACTAAATAACAGATAAAATACCTCTTGCAGTCATATAGTAGAATATATGAATTGCAGGAGGTATTTTTATTTGCGAAAAAAAATAGAACTGGCAGTACTGTTACTTTTTCTGGCGGTACTTGTGCTGCTCAGTAAGAATCTGCAAAAACTTGTATCCAGCGGAAATGTAACAGCGAAAAATAAGATAATCGTTCTTGACAGCGGGCACGGCGGGGATGATCCGGGAAAGATCGGTGTGAATCAGGCAAAAGAAAAGGATGTCAATCTTGAGATCGCCAGAAAAATTAAAAAAAGACTGGAGAAAAAAGGCTGGGAAGTTGTAATGACAAGAGAAAAAGATGAGATGCTCGGCGATCCACAGGCCGGAAATAAAAAGATCCATGATATGAAAGCAAGAGTAGAGATCATCAATAAAACAATGCCGCAGGCAGCGGTAAGTATACACCAGAACAGTTATCAGGATGAACAGATACGGGGTGCACAGGTCTTTTATTATTCTCATTCGGAAGAAGGAAAGAGAATGGCGGAGCAGATGCAAAAAGCCCTTCTTACAGTGGATGAGACGAATACAAGACAGGCAAAAGCAAATGATACATACTATCTACTCAAACGTACGGAAGTACCGACGATTATCGTTGAGTGTGGCTTCTTAAGTAATCCGGAAGAGGCCGCGAAGCTGACCGATACGAAGTATCAGAAGAAAATGGCAGATGCAATTACGAAAGGAATCATTGCTTGTGTGGAAAACTAGAGTGTAGTATAATGAAAATCATGAAAACAATAATAGAGAAAATAGATAAAAATCAAAAAAATACAGATATTATAAGAGAAGCAGGACGGATCTTAAAAGAAGGAGGTCTGGTTGCATTTCCCACAGAGACTGTATATGGTCTGGGAGCCGATGCATTGAATGAAGATGCGGCAAAGAAGATATATGCCGCAAAAGGAAGACCGTCCGATAACCCTTTGATCATCCATATCACGAATATGAAAGCACTGGATAAAATTGTCTCAGAAGTTCCGGAGAAAGCGGTTAAAGTTGCAGAAAAATACTGGCCGGGACCGCTTACAATGATCTTTAATAAGAGTGATATTGTGCCGTATGGAACGACGGGAGGTCTTGATACGGTTGCTGTCAGAATGCCGGTAGACGAGATCGCAAGAGAAGTAATAGATGCGGGTGGCGGTTATATCGCCGCACCAAGTGCCAATACATCGGGAAGACCAAGCCCGACGACTGCACAGCATGTGGCAGAGGATCTGACAGGCAGAGTGGATATGATCGTAGACGGTGGTGCTGTGGAGATTGGCGTGGAATCAACGATACTGGATGTGACAGTAGAGCCGCCGATGATCTTAAGACCCGGAGCGATCACAAAAGAAATGTTCGAAGAAGTAATCGGGGAGGTTACAGTTGACCGGACACTGATCAGACCGGACAGCAAACAGGTGCCGAAAGCACCGGGAATGAAGTACCGTCATTATGCACCAAAAGCAGATCTGACGATCATAGAAGGACCGCTTGAAAAAGTAGTAAAAGAGATTAATAAGCGCGCAAAGGAAAAATCCGAAGCAGGCTATAAGGTAGGAGTGATCGGAACAGAAGAAACCGTAGCTGATTACAAATCCGGTGATGTAAAATGTATCGGAACAAGAGCCGATGAGTCTACGATTGCTGCGAATCTGTTCCGGATATTAAGAGAGTTTGATGACGACCAGGTAGATTATATCTACAGTGAGTCGTTTGATACTGCGGGAATCGGAAGTGCGATCATGAACCGTCTTCTGAAGGCTGCAGGACATCATATAGAAAAATTGGTATGATACATTGCACAACAAGGAGGAGAATAATGTCGAAAGTACAGGTTATGGATCATCCGCTGATTCAGCACAAAATCAACTACATCCGCAATGAGGAAGTAGGATCAAAAGAATTCAGAGAAATTGTTGGGGAGATCGCATCATTGATGTGTTATGAAGCAACAAGAGATCTGAAGATGGAAGATGTTAAGATAAAAACACCAATCTGCGAGATGACAGGTAAGCAGTTAAGTGGTAAGAAACTGGCTGTAGTTCCGATCTTAAGAGCAGGCCTTGGAATGGTAGATGGAATGTTAAATATGATCCCATCTGCAAAGGTTGGACATATCGGTCTTTACAGAGATCCGCAGACATACGAACCGGTGGAATATTACTGCAAACTGCCATCTGACTGCGATGAAAGAGAAGTATTTGTCGTAGATCCAATGCTGGCAACCGGTGGATCATGTATAGCAGCACTTCAGATGCTGAAAGATAAAGGTGTAAAGCATCTGCGCTTTATGTGTATCATTGCAGCACCGGAAGGTGTAAAACATCTGCAGGAAGCACATCCGGATGTAGATGTATATATCGGTGCACTGGACGATCATTTGAATGAACATAAATATATCGTTCCGGGACTTGGTGACGCAGGAGACCGTATTTTCGGAACAAAATAGTGACGAGGAGAAACATATGGGAGATAAAAGAAAGGATTATATAAGCTGGGATGAATATTTCATGGGAGTTGCCAAACTTTCGGGAATGCGTTCTAAAGATCCAAATACGCAGGTTGGATGTTGTATAGTCAGTCAGGATAATAAGATTCTGTCAATGGGATATAATGGTCTGCCGACAGGCTGCTCGGACGATGTATTTCCATGGGGAAGAGAAGGGGACGATCCTTTGGAGACCAAATATGTATATACGGTTCACAGTGAGCTGAATGCGATCCTGAATTACCGGGGCGGCAGTCTTGAAGGAGCTAAATTATATGTATCCTTATTCCCATGCAATGAATGTGCCAAAGCAATCATTCAAAGCGGGATTAAAGAGGTTATCTATGATTGTAATAAATACGAGGGTACAGCTGCGGTAATGGCTTCCATGAAGATGTTTGATGCGGCAGGAGTAAACTATCATAAGTATCACCGCACGGACAGGGAAATTAAGATTTCGTTATAAGATATGAAAAACAGGTTTGGAAAAGGAATTCCGGACCTGTTTTTTTGTATCGCCATGCGTTCGGAAGAAACTGCCGGTGGCGGGTTCTGTAGATACCAAAGTATATAAAAGAGTGGAATAAAGTATGGATAAAAGGACATATAATTAAAAAAAGTAAAAAGAAATAAGAACAATTATGAAGAAATGGGGAACAAAAATTGCAGTAAATTTCCTGGTTCGAGGAATTGTCAGCTTCGCAATTATATTTTTTGTAAACGGATTTCTTGACGGACAGGGGATTTCTGCGTGTGTGGGAATGAATCCTGTCACATTTTTGACATCGGGAATCCTTGGATTTCCTGGGGTTGCCATGCTTTACGGTATAACTTTCTATCAAATTATGTGAACATTGCACAAAGATTAAAAATTTTTAAAAATACCATAGACAAATATAAATCATCAGGTATATAATCAGCCTACAAGTTACGAAGTAGCTTGTATCTGATTTGTAGTTCTAATTGTTAGATTCAAAAGATTCAATGAATTCAGTGCCATATCGGCAAGACGTTTCAGACATTTTTATAATGTATTGAAGGAGGGATAGTATGTGGTAAGCAGAAATCTGGTAATTTGCGACCAGGAAGAGAGATATGCGGCGGCGCTTGCACATTTTTTTATGAAGACCAAGGAATTGGCGCTTGGAGTGCAGGTGTGTAACAGTGTTGCGCAGGCCCTGAGACTGCAGGAGGAATCACCGATTGATATTCTTCTGATCGGCAGCGGTTATCCACAGGAAGAGCGGCAAAAAGTACGGGCAGAAAGTGTGTTTGTTCTGACACAATCGGAAGACGTGGCACATGAGACGCATGAGAAACTTATTAATAAATATCAGTCCGGAGAGGCCATCTTAAGAGATGTGATCGAACAGTGCCAGGAGTCGGTAGAACCGGGGAATTTCTTTCTTGGCACGGTGAAGAAAGAAAAGGTTCGGATCATCGGAATATTTTCCCCTGTTCATCGAAGCAGGAAGACCGGATATGCATTGAGACTGGGGAAAGATCTGGCCAAAACATATAATGTATTGTATCTGAATCTCGAGATGTATGGAGGTATCGGCGGTCATTTTCCTGAGATTGGACAGACAGTCGCAGATGCACTCTATTATTCGAGACAGGAAAAGAAGCATTTAAGAGCAGCACTTGCGGGTATGGTAAAGCATATGGGGCCGCTTGATTATCTTCTGCCAATGAGGATGTCGGAAGATCTGAAGGCAGTAAAGATAGAAGAATGGATGAGATTTATAGAGCAGATTGCCAGCCAGAGCATATATGAAGTGCTGATATTGGATATCGATGAAGGAATCCGGGGTGTATATGAACTTCTGAGGATGTGTACAGAGATACATGTAGCAGTAATAAAAGAGGAGGTGGCGCAGGCAAAGATGTTCCAGTTTGAAGAGGAGTTACATCTGATGGGATACGATGATGTCAGACATAAGATGATAAAAAAAGAACTGGAAGGATGATAAAGAATGATAGAAGCAGAGCAGCTCCATGCAAGAATCCTGGCCAGATTAGATATGACAAGGGACATGGAGGATGAAGAGCTGACAGAATTGATCTATGAAGTACTTCAGGAAGTCTCACAGGAAGAATATCTGCCGCTTGATCAGAAGACAATGCTTGGAAAAGAACTTTTCAATGCATTCCGGAAACTGGATCTGTTGCAGGAATTTCTGGAAGATGATGATATTACAGAGATTATGATCAATGGAACACAAAATATTTTTATTGAAAAGGCAGGGAGGATATCCCAGTCAGATAAAAGATTCTTGTCGGCGGACAAGCTGGAAGATGTGATTCAGCAGATCGTGGCAGGATCTAACAGACTGGTAAATGAGGCATCACCGATAGTGGATGCCAGACTTGCGGACGGATCTCGTGTAAATGTTGTGCTGCCACCGGTAGCGCTGAACGGACCGATCGTTACAATCCGAAAATTTGCAAAAGAAGTAATTACAATGAATAAACTGATGGAATGGCAGTCAATCAATTCAGAAGTATCGGGATTTCTGGCTTCATTAGTAGCCGCCGGATACAATATATTCATCAGTGGTGGAACCGGATCCGGGAAAACCACATTCTTAAATGCATTATCGCAGTACATTCCAAAAAATGAACGCATCATCACAATTGAAGACAATGCAGAATTGCAGATTCAGAATATAAAGAATCTTGTAAGACTGGAGGCAAGGAACGCGAACGTAGAAGGAACCGGGGAGGTCACGATCAGAGATCTGATCAAATCGGCGCTTCGTATGAGGCCGGACCGTATCATCGTAGGAGAAGTGCGCTCGGCGGAAGCGATTGATATGCTTCAGGCACTTAATACAGGACACGACGGAAGTCTCAGTACGGGGCATGCGAACAGTCCGAAGGACATGATAAGCCGTCTGGAAACTATGGTACTGATGGGAATGGACCTTCCCCTCCCTGCAATTGAGCGTCAGATCGCGTCAGGACTGGATATCATTGTACATCTTGGAAGGCTTCGGGATAAAAGCAGGAAGGTGCTGGAAGTAACAGAGGTATTAGGATATTGGGATGGACAGATCCATTTGCAGACGATTTACCGGTATGAAGAGATTCGTAAGGAGGATGAAAATGTAACAGAAAATGAAAAAAAGGATCAGGAAAGTAAAGTCCATGGAGAATGGAAAAAAGTTGCGGAACTTTTTCACCGCGAAAAACTTGTGGCAGCAGGATATTACATTTAAAGAACGCACAAAAGCAGGGATGAAGACGGCCGGAATGATCGGCATTACAGCCTGGCTTTATTATCGAAGAGTGTGGGCCGCTATTTTTTTGATACTGCCGGGAATCTGGCTGTACAGGGAATTACTGGAAGAAGAAAGTAAAAAGAAGGAACAGGAATTTCAAAAACAGTTCCGGGAGATGATACAGACACTGTCGTCGGCGCTTAATACAGGATATTCGGTGGAAAATGCATTTTATGAAACGCAAAAAGAACTTAAGATACAATATCCTGAAGAAGCGAGGATTTCCAGAGAATTACTTCTCATTACAAGGAAATTAAGAATGCATATTCCGGTTGAACAGGTCCTGGAAGAATTTGCAGAGAGGGTTCCGTCAGAGGATGTAAAAAGCTTTGTGACAGTATTTGTAACAGCGAAGAAAAGTGGCGGGGATATGATCGGGATTATCCGTAATACAACCAGTCAGATCGGCGATAAGATAGAGGTAAAAAGAGAGATTGATACACTACTTGCCGCAAAGAAATATGAATTTCAGATCATGTCGATGGTTCCGTATGGGATTATTGCTTATATGTCACTTAGTTTTTCTGATTTCATGGAAGAATTGTATGGGAATGTAACAGGAATAGGGGTGATGACGCTATGTCTCGGAATCTACGTGGGCGCTTATTATCTTGGAGTAAGGCTCCTGAGAATCGACGTATAGTGAAGGCAGCAGGCCTGATCATTGCTTTGGGGATATTAGTGACGGGAGCAGATATGGCATGTTCCCGGATACAGATGACACCATCCATAGAGAGAAATGACTACGGAAAAGGGAAAAAAGTGGAAGAACTGGATGTGGAGATCGGAAATAAAAAGAAAAAGGTCCGGACTTCGGTAGAGGTATCAGAGCGACAGTATTCTGCGAAGGAGGTACAGGAATTATTCTCAAGGATCATCAGGAAAATGGACAGGCTGATATTGGCCGGTAATGAGACATTGGATCGTGTGGATGAGGACCTGGATCTGGTCACAGATATCCCGGGGGAGCCTGTGAAGGTCTCCTGGGAACTGGACCGGTATGACGTAATGGATATCCAGGGCAAACTTAAGGAGCAGAATATCTCTGAAAAAGGAGCTCTTGTAAAACTGAATGCAGTCCTTACCTATACGGCAAACGAAGAAGAGCAGGCTTCTTATCAGTGCGTGGCATGTGTATATCCGAAAAAATTAAGCGGAGAAGAAAGCACAAAAAAGGACGTTGAAGAGGCAATAAAAAAAGCAGATACAGCAACAAAAGAAAAGAAAAAACTAATTCTGCCAGAGATGCTGGACACAAATGAACTCAGATATTATCAGCCCTTTAATGAACGCGGACCGGTTATAACGGTAATGGGAATGATGATAGGGATACTTCTGTATGCATTACAAAAACAGAATATCCGAAAGGCAGAAGAAGAAAGAAAAAAGCAGATGATCGAAGATTATCCGGAAGTCATCAGCAAACTGACATTGTATCTTGGTGCAGGAATGACGGTAAAGAAAGCATGGAGAAAGATAACCGAAGGATACATGAAGGAAAAAGAAGACGAAAATGAAAGATACGTATATGAAGAAATGAGACAGACCTGCCATGAAATGGACAGCGGCGTAACAGAAGCTGAAGGCTATGAAAATTTTGGAAGACGATGTGATCTGCAGATTTATATAAGGCTAGGAGCACTATTGTCACAAAATTTAAGAAAAGGAACGAAGGGATTATCAGAACTTTTAAAGCTGGAATCCATACAGGCTTTTGAAGAACGGAAGGCGCGGGCGAAAAGACTGGGTGAAGAAGCAGGAACGAAGCTGCTTTTGCCAATGTTTCTGATGCTGGCGGTGGTATTGATCATTGTTATAGTCCCGGCTTTTTTGACCATGCAGATATAAAGGATAAGAAAGGAAGAGATGTTATGTGGAGAATACGATATGCATTACAGGTATTAAAAGATGACAGGGGAATCGGAGTAGTGGAAGTGATATTGATCCTGGTGGTTCTCATTGGGCTTGTTATCATCTTCAAATCCCAGCTTACCAGTCTGGTGCAGACAATCTTTGAAAAAATCACCAGTGAAAGTTCGGGAATTTAAGTTATTATGCATTCGAAAGAAGCGGCCGGCTGTAGATTATGCAGATACCGAAGAGTGCAGGAAAAGCGGCCGGATAGGGACTGTTTGAATGGAGAAGTTACAGTCTATCTGACGTTGACTTTTGTTCTGTTTGTTTCTTTGATACTGGCTCTTGTGGAAAGTGCGTCGGTGCAGATGGCAAAGAATTACAGGCGGGCAGATATGAACCGGGCATTGGAATGTGTATTTGCAGAATATCAGAAAGAATTACTGGAAAATTATGACGTATTTGCCATTGAATGCGGTTATGAGACCGGGACTTACACGGAACAGAATATTCTGGATCGTCTTTCTTATTACGATGCAGATATGGAAAATGAGATAGAGCGGATCCAGTTGTTTACAGATAATAGCGGAGAGTTATTTCGTGATCAGGTCGGAAAATACATGAAACATAAGTACGGGATCACGTGGGCGGATAAATATCTGGGAAATGTCTCTCTCTGGAAGAACCAGGAAGAGAAAGCGGATGAATTTACTGAGGAAGAGGAAAAGCAAAATGATCAGCTTAAGGATCTTTTAGGAGAACAGGAAGCAGAACTTCCGGAAGAGGAAAATCCGATGCAGCATGTAGCAGAATTGAAACGTTCACCAATCTTAGAACTTGTGCTTCCGAAAGATAAGACAATATCGGAGAAACAGATATCATTACAGGAGATGCCGGAAAAAAGAGAAAATCATACCGGATATGGGGCTTTTTCAGATGTGGAACCGGAGGATGGAACGTTGACGTCCGTTTTGCTCGGAGAATATGTGATAGATCATTTTACAGATTTTACCGATGGACCGAAAGGAGGAGAACTTGATTATGAACTGGAATATATTCTGGCGGGCCGGGAAAGTGACAAAGGAAATCTGGAAACGGTGGCAAAGAAGCTTGTGATGTTGAGATTTGTGCCGAATTATATTTATCTTCAGACGAGCAGTACAAAACAGGCGGAAGCAAGGGCGGCAGCCGGAACTTTATGTACACTCCTGGCAGTCCCGGCTGTTACAGAGGCAGCGGCGCAGGGAATCCTGCTTGCCTGGGCATATGGAGAATCCGTTATGGATGTCAGGTCACTCTTAGACGGGCAAAAGGCCGCAATTACCAAAGATGATACGAACTGGCAGTTATCGTTGTCCGGTCTTATGAAACTTGGAACAGATGAAGATACAGGAACCGGCATGGATGTGCAGGATGGTATGGGATACAAAGACTATATGAGGATGCTCTTATTTCTGGAAGGAAAGGAACGTATGTCTATGCGGGCAATGGGCATCATTGAGAAAAACATGCAGAGCATTTACGGACAGCCGGCGTTCCGGATCGATTACTGTGCAGGAAGAATGGAGATCCGTACAGTGTGTAATCTAAGAAGAGGAATAAAGTATCAGTACCGGACATATTACGGTTATCAGTAGAAAGAATCAGAGAACAAGATGTAATAGTATGAGGCGGATAAAGATGCCCTTTCAGGCATCAAAAATATCCCAAAATTATAATAAAAAAACAAAGAAAGGAGCAGGATTCGCATTATGAGTAACAATTTACTCCCCTCACAACCTATCTGTTATTCAGGCCTTGAAAGGGTATCTTTATCCGTCTCACAACTATTGCGCAGATTTTCCGATGACAGACAGAAAGGAAGCGTGACGGCAGAGGCAGCGGTTGCTGTACCGGTGTTCTTTCTGGCAGTCGTTACGATGTTGTATCTTCTGGAGATGATGGCAGTACATACGACAGTGAGAAGCGGTCTTCAATATGCAGGAAAAAAAGCAGCTAAAGAAAGTTGTGTGACGCAGATGCTGATGCCGTCAAGGATAGAGAATGATCTGGTGTATGCAGTGGGTGAAGAACGGCTTGGAAGAAGTATTGTAAGAGGCGGGAGCAGTGGAATAGACTGTTCACGGTCGAAGATGTCGGCCCGAACCGGGATCAGTAAATTAACGGCAGAGTATCAGGTAGTCATTCCGGTGCCGCTATTTGGGATTGCTCCGGTAAAATGCAGTGAGACAATGAAGATAAAGGCGTGGAGCGGATATGAACGGGAAGGGTGGATGGATACGGGAAATGATACGGTGTATGTAACGGAAACAGGACTTGTATATCATAAAGATTATCATTGTTCGCATCTGGATCTGTCGATCCGCATGACTCATTTGGAACTGGTAGAGGGACTTCGCAATGAAAACGGAGGCAAATACTATCCATGTGAACACTGTGTAAAAGGAAACGGGGGAAACATTTATATTACGAATTCGGGAGACCGGTATCACAGTTCGCTGTCGTGCAGTGGTTTAAAACGGACGATATATGCAATACCGATATCGGAGGCGGCAGGAAAGGGGGCCTGTTCCAGATGTGGACAATAAGCAAGGTGCTGGCAATGGCTGTATTAACAGGACTGTCAGTGATGGATTATAGAATACGGAAAGTTCCGCGGGATGTACTTCTGCTATGTATGGCAGGGGTGATCATCTATCAGGTACTGACGGGAAATGTAGACTGGAAATTGTCGGTGGCCGGTGGATTAAGCGGCATATTATTTTTATGGATCAGTAAAATTACCAATGAAGCGATTGGGTATGGGGACAGCCTGGCAATTCTGATCCTGGGGATATATCTGGGAATCTGGGGACTTTTGGAAGTGCTTATGACGGCATTTTTCATTCTTGGAATTATCGGATTGATCTGTGTGGTAATAAAAAGAAAAAAGAAAGGACTTGCTTTTCCTTTTTATCCATTTCTGACGGTGGGATATCTGCTTGGGGTATGTATAGGAGGAATCTGAGATGGAGGAAAGAAAGCAAAGGTGGTTAAAGGGCAGTTTTACAGTGGAGATGGCTTTTCTGATACCAATGATATTATTCCTGATCATGGGATGTATAAGGATATCTTTTTATTATCATGACAAGAATATTATTGCAGGAGCCGCATATGAAACGGCGGTTACGGGAAGTACAAAGGTGAGAGAAAAGGATGGAATCAGCGAGAGTGAATTAAATGCGTTATTCAAAGAAAGGGTGGGAAGGAAGTGTATCTTATTTTCAAGAATAAGAGTACAAAGCAGTGTGGGAAAAGATGAAATTAAAGTACAGGCAGCTACAAGACGAAAGAAAATGGCAATATCTGTAGAAAGCCGTGCAGCGGTGACGGAACCGGAGAAATATATCCGGGATATCAGAAGGATTAAAAAATGAGAAGGATCAGATAATGGAACGAAAGATAACGATAGAAGAACACGTATTATATAAAGAGGATTACCAGATGAAAATGTTAAAAGCAAATTCGCCGGAGGGCTTTTTGCATGTAGGAGGAAGAGGTGTTAATGGCAGCAGTTATTATGATTATGATGTAAGTGGTAAGGTATCAATGCAGGCGATGTATGCCAGAGCGAAATTAAAAGCAGAAGATATAAGGCACTTTATGGAACAGTTAGGAAATGTACTTAAGGAAGCGGAACGTTATCTTCTGGATATTCATTGTATCCTGATGGATCCGGAATACATTTTCTATGAAGAGGGCAGATATTACTTTTGTTATTATCCTTTGGCAAAACAGGATATATGGGAGAAGTTTCATATATTGACGGAGTATATGGTAAAAGTTGCGGATTATCAGGAAGAAGAATGTGTCCGTCTGGCATTTTTATTGCATAAAGAGACAATGGAGGATAATTACAGTCTGGAAAAACTAATTGCAGCATGTGAAGAAAAGAAAAAAGAAGAAACGAAGATTCCGGATATAAGAAAAGAAACGATGATCGATGAATTGCTGGAGGAACGGAGGGAAAAGACATCATATTATGATACCAGAGAACATGACTGGATATCGGAGCAGGAGATGGGGAGTTCGATCATGAGAGAGACGGATAATCTATGGATGCCGGTAAAGCGCTTCCTGAATAAACACAAGAAGTCAAAATGGGGTGACTGGGACGGACTGCATATAGAGGAAGAAGAGCTGTGATAAAATTCAGTTAAATATAGAATAAAATGATTAAGAATTCAGGTAATCTATGTTATACTAAAAGAGACAGAAGATGAACAAAGCGAAAGGTAATGAAGCGTATAAATGAACAAGAATACGATTAAAGCGCCATGTACGATATTACTGGCAGCAGTGAATGTCATTGTATTTCTGGTCCTGTCTTTTCTGGGGATGACAGAAGATGGTGAATTCATGTTGAAGCACGGAGCCATGTATGTTCCATATCTGATACAAAGAGGAGAGTACTACAGGCTATTTTCCAGTATGTTTCTTCACTTTGGGTATGATCATCTTGTCAATAATATGATTGTACTTGTAGCTATGGGATGGAATCTTGAACTTGACATAGGAAAAGTAAAGTTTCTCATTGTGTATTTCGTAAGTGGACTGGCGGGGAATGTTCTGTCGGCATGGTGGGATATACAGACCGGAAGTATGGCTATATCGGCGGGAGCGTCCGGTGCTATCTTTGGGATCATTGGAGCACTTCTGTATGTGGCAATCCGTAACAGAGGACGGATTGGAGACATATCCGGCAGAGGCCTGGTCTTTATGATCGTACTGACATTGTATTATGGATTTACCAGTGGTGGTGTTGATAATATGGCACACATAGGAGGCCTGCTTGCCGGCTTTTTATCAGGAGTTCTTCTCTATCGGAAGCGTAAGGATAAATACCGTACCGGCATATCGTGCTGATCTAAGTGTAATTGTACCGTGATGAGCCTGGATGATCCGGCGTGTGATTGCAAGACCAAGTCCGGTTCCATCAACTTTGTGAGTGATGAATGGTTCAAAGATGTGTTCCTGATCTTCAGGAGCAATACCACAGCCGTTGTCAGAGATTTCGATATGAAGCAAATCTGCATCGGCGGTTACGGACAATGAGATCTGTGGGGAGTGTGCCGGCATATCGTGCTGATCCTGAGAAGGTGATTCGGTACGGACCGCATCAGTGGCATTGCGAAGAAGATTGAGCAGTGCCTGACGAAGTTTTACAGAATCGGCAGATAGAACTGGCAGATCTTCCGGTATGTATGAAGTGAATTCAATATCTGTATCTATAATAGAAGAAGCAAAGGACAGAGCAATTCTGCGGAAAAAGCTGCCGGTACTTAACGGAGCAAGATCCAGCCGTTCACCGTTGTTATAAGAAGACAGATCTTCTAATAACAGTTTCATATATTCGATGTCCTGGTGAAGCTCTGACCAGTGAGCGAATTCCAGTACTTCGGGATGTTGTGATTCGATAAGTTGAAGCGTGCTGTAAACGAGGGTCAGAGGATTACGGATTTCGTGACTGATGGTGCTGATATCCATCTGATGAGACTTAAAAATCTGGTTAAAAAGTTCTTCTGTTTCAGGATGTTCCTGTATAATCTGTTGTAATTTGTCATGGTCTGTCGATGATAACATAATAACTACCGCCCCTTTCTGAGGTATCAGTTTAGCATTGGTGGTTTAAATAATCAATCATTTATTTTCAGAGAAAGAAGGATAATATTATGAAAGACAATAACTGCATTTTTTGTAAACTTGCAAATGGAGAGATTCCTACAGCTACTATTTATGAAGATGAAGATTTTCGTGTGATTCTGGATGCAAATCCGGCAGCTAAGGGACATGCACTCATCCTTCCGAAAGAACATTATGCCAATCTTTATGAGCTGGATGATGAGCTTGCGGGAAAATCAATGATTCTTGCAAAGAAGATGATTACAAAGCTTACAAAAGCACTGGACTGTGATGGCTATAATATCGTCCAGAACAATGGTGAAGCAGCCGGACAGACAGTATTTCATTATCATGTACATATGATTCCAAGACACAAAGATGATAAAGTGGGACTTGGATGGACAATGCATGAACTTACAGAAGAAGAAAAAGAAGATGTTTTATCGAAAATTTAACAGATAAAAGATAGGAGCGTAAAGTGGAAAAAGAGTTTACAGAGGGAGATGCCTTTGTGGCTGCATACAGCGAATACTTCGGTGTTGTATACAAAGAGGCATTAAAATACTCTGGAAACCATCACATAGCAGAAGAGATTGCTCAGGATGCCTTTTTCACCGCATATATACAGTTTGGAAGTGAATCAAAACAGCAGATTAGAACATGGATGCTTATGTTCGCAAGGTACAGAGCGATGAATTATATAAGAGATCATAAGCGTGAAGTTCCATTGGCAGAGATTACGATGGCGGATGACAGATATCCGAATTCATTGATCGATGACAGTTCAGAAGATCGTGTGGTTGCACTACTGAAAGAGCAATGTTTCCATGAACTTGGAATTGATATTTTCCGTGAACTGTATCAGAAGAATGCGAGATGGTACAAAGCCGTGACTCTTGTATATTATGCGGATATGCCACAGAAAGAAGTCGCAAAGAGAATGGGCATTACATTAAATGCATTAGAAGGCATACTAAAGAGAGCAAGAAAATGGATGATAAAAAGGTATAAAGATCAGTATGACCGCTTACACGATATATAAAAAACAGGTGGGATGTACAGCCACCTGTTTTTTATATCAAAGTATGCAAGAGGATCTGCCGATGGCAGATCCTGTACATAAGGTCAATAGATGAGAATGCTTCCGGATTAGTGTCTGGCAGCAGCCTCGATCAGATCAATGATGGTGTCGATAGAATTCTGCTGAGGAGAATTCTTCATGGTCTGAATGTATGTTTCACGATTCTGATACAGGTTCATGATCGCATCAAGAAGAACATCATGATTAAGCTCTTCCTCTTCAAGAACGACACTGTAGCCCTGACGTTCGAAAGAACGGGCATTTAAGATCTGGTCTCCACGACTTGCATTTGCAGAAAGTGGAATCAGAAGATTCGGTTTGTGCAGTGCAAGAAGTTCGCAGATCGCATTGGCTCCGGCTCTGGAGATAACGAGATCTGTCAGAGCAAAGAGGTCTTTTAATTCGTCTTTGATATATTCGAACTGTGCATAACCCTGAAGGCCTTTCAGAGATTCATCAACTTTGCCCTTACCACAGAGATGAACAACCTGGAAGGACTGAAGCAGTTCAGGAAGGACACTGCGGACAGCATCGTTGACGGCAACTGAACCAAGACTTCCACCGACTACCATGATTACCGGTTTGTCCTGTGTGAAGTGCAAGAATTCTAAAGCTTTATATTTATCACCGGATAACAGTTCCTGACGAATAGGAGAGCCTGTCAGAACAGCCTTTCCGGCAGGAAGATGCTCGATGGTTTCCGGGAAATTACAGCAGATTTTTGATGCCGATGGCATAGAAATCTTATTGGCAAGTCCCGGTGTCATGTCTGACTCATGGATAATGGTCGGAACATGACGGCTTTTACCGGCAAGAACAACAGGAACGGATACGAAGCCACCTTTGGAAAAGATTACATCAGGATGAAGAATCTTTACAAGTTTTTTCGCTTCGCCGAGTCCTTTGATTACACGGAATGGATCTGTAAAGTTCTGAACGCTGAAGTAGCGACGAAGTTTACCGGTTGAGATTCCATGATACGGGATACCGAACTGTTCAATCAGTTCTTTTTCAATTCCGTTGTAAGAACCTATATAGTGAATATCATAGTTTAATTCTTTCAGGCGTGGCAGAAGAGCGATGTTAGGTGTAACATGCCCGGCAGTACCGCCACCGGTTAAGATAATACGTTTCATAATTACCTCCAGACTTGAATATGTATTATTTTCGAATCAATAATATAATAAAGATTATACCTATATTATACTTTCTGAAAGAAATAGGTCAAGTGGCAAAACTATGGAGAAATTTGAAGACCAGTCAAAAATTTGAGGGTAGCAAAATGAATAATGAGAAAGATGAATTGAAAGAATGCATTGCCAGAGAATTTGAGGAGATTGCAAAAGAGGAAGAAGAGTCCCTTGAAAAGGATACGAGTCTTGTTGTGCCTGAGGGAACGAAGGAGGCTGTCCTTGCAAGATTAAAAGAACAGATGAGAGAATATCAGCGCGAACAGGCGGAAAATGAAGCCAGAGAAAGAGAAGAAGCCATCAATAATCTTTCCGAAGAAGACCGCAGAGCACTGGAACTCGGAAGAAAGATGCTGAAGGCCGAAGTTGGAACGGCAGATACATCAGAAAAGAAAGTTCATTATCGCAGAAAACCTCTGAAAATATATCTGGCACTGGCCGCTGTTATCGTATGCGTACTGGCAATGGGAATCACCAGCATGGGAGGACCGGAAAGAGTTGTACGGATGGTGAGACAGGCTGTTGGAGATAGAGAAGTTGAGAAAAATAGTACCAGCCGGAAAATTAAAACGATAGCAAGTGAGGATGAGGAAAAGGCTTATCAGGAAATAAGAGACACTTTTGATACAGATGTGGTTAAAACGTTAGTTTGTTTACCGGATATGAAGTTTGATACGATGAATCTGGATGAGAGTAAACAGGTCGCGGAGATTTATTATAGTTATAATGACGAAACAATAGGATATATAATTAATGTGCCATATAGAGATAGTTCTTTGGGAGTAGATTTTGAAGATCCAATAGAGAAAAAGTATTCCAAAGAAATTCATGGCTGTAAGATGAATATAACATTATACAAAATAGAAGATAGTAAAGTACCAAAATGTGTTGCTAAATTTAAATATGGAAGTATAGAATACTTATTGATGGGAACAATGGATGAACAAGATTTTGAAAAAATATTAAAAAATTTAGTTTTTCCAAAATAAAGGCGACAGTTTTTTGAAAGTTATGTGTATTAATATATGAGGGCGAAAAAATAAGTACGAACGGAGGTGAGATATGAAGAGGAGATTAGTGTCTATGTGTCTGGCAGTAATGCTAGTCGGAGGATTATCGCTTACATCGATGCATGAAGTGAAGGCTGCGGAAAATAAAGTAATAGATGGTTCAGAACTAACACATGATAATGAGTCAATTGGTTATGATACCAAGATTACCAGAGGTGTAGATTTAATGGCCGGATATTCGAAGTGTACAAAGCTTGATAAAGGAAAGATTTATGCAGGAGGAACTACAATAGGGGCACATAAGGTTGAGAGTATACAGGTCGCAGTGCTCGTAGAACGTGCCAAAGAAGAAGATACAGAATGGTCTTACTATGATGGATGGCAGAAAGAAAACCTGAATATGAATCGAGTGACTTCCAACAGGACTTTATACGTCGAAGGTGATTATTATTACCGTGTACGTTGCACGCATGTAGCTAACAGCGACATGAGCAGTTCATTTACTGATGGTATTTATATCGATTAATATCCTCAAAAGAGCATAGAAGTAAAAAACACAACACAAGAAGCAAAAAAACGACGATGAATGTTTAAAGTAGAACAATAGGACGGAATAACTCGAGGTAATTAAAGGACCGAAGGTCCGATGCAAGCAGAAGATTATAAAGCAGTGGTAAAAGATGTAGTTGGCAGGGATTGAAAAATAAGGTAGTTTATAACAAGGCAAAGACGTAAAAATATGTAATTATAATGTATAACAAAAAAACCATAAACTAATAAAGACAAATATCCATAAAACAAATAAAAGATAAGTAATGCATCAATACTAGTGAACGAAAAACAATTAAAAAAGTAACAATTGTAATAAGTAAACGAAACACTGAATAAAGATCGAAATCTTGCAGTATGAGTACATAAAAAAGAAGGTATCCCCATAAAAGGCTACAAGTCTTCCCCGATAAGGGGAGGACAAGTAGCCTTTTTTTTCTGTAGTTATGAAATTCGCAGAAAATTATTCTCCAAGAGCCTGTTTTAAAGCTTTGGATAACTGGTCAGGGCAAGATGTTGGTCTTGCACCACATTTTGTTCCTTCCAGACGTTTGATCACTTCGTGAGCGTCCATTCCTTTTACAAGGCTGCTGATTCCGGCTGTATTTCCGGCACATCCGCCTACGAATTCTACATTTGCGATTTTATCTCCGTCAAGTTCTACATGGATCAGTCGAGAACAGACTCCTGATGGTTTGTAATCCATATCTATTACCTCCTGTTGCTTTTGTAAATAATTGTTTTATTGTCATACGTCTCAGATTATAACAGAGATTCTGTCTGTTTGCTACTTATTTCGCCGGTTGAAATCGAATTTTCTATAAGATATAATAGGGCATAGACGAATTAATATAGAAAATATCGTAATAACAGGAGGATATAGAGCTATGATAGGTATTATCGGAGCAATGGAAGAAGAAGTGGCAGAACTTAAAAAAGATATGCAGATCGATGAGACTATAGAACAGGCAGGGATGGTATTCTGCAAAGGTTCATTGGGCGGCAAAGATGTTGTTATTGTAAGAAGTGGTATCGGTAAGGTGAATGCAGGAATCTGTGCACAGATCCTGGTGGACAGATTTGGTGTGGATACATTGATTAATACCGGTATTGCGGGTTCACTGGATGCACAGATCGATATCGGAGATATGGTGATCTCGACAGATGCACTGTATCACGATATGGATGCGACGATATTCGGAGATCCGGCAGGACAGATCCCAAGAATGGACACACTGTCATTCCCGGCAGATGAAAAACTGGTCAAGAAGGCAGTAGCAGCAAATGAGAAAGCCAATCCGGATATTCACACATTTACCGGAAGAGTGGTAAGCGGCGATCAGTTTATTTCGGATAAAGATGTGAAGGAAAGAATCTCATCATTATTCCATCCGATGTGTGTAGAGATGGAAGGTGCGGGAATTGCCCAGGCAGCTTACCTGAACAAAGTTTCGTATGTCATCATTCGTGCAATTTCGGATAAAGCTGACAACAGCGCGACTATGGATTATCCAACGTTTGAAAAGAAGGCAATTGCCCACAGTGTAAGACTTATGAAGGAATTACTGCCGATGATCTAGGTATAAGTGAAAAGGCATACAATTTAAAATATCACAGAATGTGCCCGGAACCGACATGATATGTGGTTTTCTGTGCGAAATATGAGGAACGAAATTAAGCGCCCTCCTGTTTGATTTACAGTATAATGCAAATCAAAAGGAGGGCTTTTATTATGCTGGAAATGTTATTGGACAAGAAGTTACTGTTCGTACTCATGGGGATCCTGACCGGACTTGGTGTGGTGGACAAGTGTATCGTGAGTATGACGATGAAACGTATGGTGGAGGCGGCGGGAAGTATGAGTAAGAGTAACCACCCGCTGATGCGCCTGGTCCGTGCGAAATTCGAACACGCATGTATGATCAGCGATACGGTGGAAAACGTAGGGGTATTTGTGGATAAGTATCTGTATGAGTATAAAGTCTGTGGATTACGACTTCACACGCTGCGCAGACTGGAGAAGATATGTGTGGGACTGCTTATCGTAACCGGACTTGTCGGTGCGGGACTGAGTTATCAGGTATATGGCATGGGAGATGCTGTCCTGCGGATGGGTGCATGTGGCGCAGGACTTGGAATCCTGGTATGGCTGTTCCATCTGACAACGGATGAGAATTATTGCATGCAGATGGCAAAGAACTATATGGTAGATTATCTGGAAAATGTATGTCTCCACAAGTATGAAAAGGCAAATCAGAAAGAACGCACCGGACGAAGAGACAGTGTGATCAAAAAAGACGAGACAAATGATACAAAAGAAGAAAAGGCAGAAAAAGAGGACAAAACGGAGCAAGAAGAAAAAGAAGAATCTGTTCCGGTATCCGGCTCCGGTGTTGTGCAGATGCAGCGTGAGAGCCGCAGAAAAGAAAGAGTAAAGGAGAACGCCAGGAACCTGGCAAAAGCATCGGCGCGGCTTGCCGGTACAGAAGGGAGTAAAAGGACAGAAGATATATTGCAAGAAGAGGTACAAAGTACCGGGACTCTGGCCGGTAATGCGCAGGCAATGGAGATTAAAGGAAATGCCGATAAGGAGTCTGCACAGGAAGATGTACAGGAAGAAATACCGAAAGAAGACACCATACGTGAGCTTCCAAAGGATGAGATGATCCGCCAGATCCTGCGGGAGTTTATGGCTTGATAATATAATGTTATTTTGCTAAAATATACGCATGAATAATATATTTGATAAATTAAAGAATTACAGCGATTCTGACTACTATGCATTCCATATGCCGGGGCACAAGAGAAATCTGGATCTGATGGACGGGACATCTCCGTACCGGATCGATATTACAGAGATTGATGGCTTTGATGATCTGCATCATGCAGAGGGAATTCTAAGAGATGCGCAGGAAAGAGCAGCAAGAGTTTACCAGGCGGACGAGACACATTTTCTGGTGAATGGAAGTACGGTTGGAATCATAAGTGCAATATTAGGAACAACTGAAAAAGGAGATTCCATACTTGTGGCAAGAAATTGCCACAAGTCTGTGTATCATGCGATATACCTGAATGAACTGGATCCGGTCTACCTCTATCCGAAATTCGATACGGAACAGGGACTTAGCACAGAGATTGATGCTGCTGATGTACAGAAAGCACTGGAAGAACATCCGAAGATCCGCGCGGTGATGATCGTGTCACCGACATATGATGGTGTGGTGTCGGACATCGAAAAGATTGCAGAGATTGTGCATGCAAAAGGGTGTCCGCTGATCGTGGATGAAGCACACGGTGCGCATTTCGGATTTGATCCGTATTTCCCAAAGAGTGCGAATATATATGGTGCGGATCTGGTGATCAACAGTCTTCATAAGACGCTTCCGGCGCTGACACAGACGGCGCTTCTGCATGTGAACGGGGACATGGTGAAGCGAAGAAAAGTGAAACAGTATCTGGATATGCTGCAGACGAGCAGTCCGTCGTATATATTGATGGCGAGTATCGATGCGTGTATCGGAATGCTGGAAGAGACACTTGAAACGCATTCGGATACAAGATCAGATTATAAATATAAAAATATTTTTTCTGAGTATGCCAATCGCATTGAAGCACTTCGCAAAGATCTGAAACGGCTTAAGTATCTGAAAATTATCCAGACTGATAATACAGACCGCTATGACAGATCCAAATTCGTGATCTCCGTAAAACATGCACCGATGTCCAGTCACGAGCTGTATGAGATATTACTTCATAGATATCATTTGCAGATGGAAATGCTGGCAGGGACCTATGTTCTGGCTATGACAACTGTGGGAGATACGCAGGAAGGTCTGGACCGGTTGAGAGATGCGTTGCTAGAGATTGATAAAGAGATAGATACCAGGCAGGGCCGGCCGGCTGCTATTGAAACCGACCTCCCACTTTCCGGCAGACAGCCGGCACTTGAAAAAGTGTGGACGATCGCAGAGGCAGTGAACCGCAGGGATAAGATACAAAAACGAAGCTTTGAAGACAGTATCGGATGCATTTCCGTGGAATACGCATACCTCTATCCGCCGGGAAGCCCGCTGATCGTACCGGGTGAGCGTATTACAAAAGAAGCGGTAGAGATACTTCACTGGTATCAGGAACATGATTTTTCGATTGAGGGACTTCAATCGGAAGATGGCATAGAGGTGTGGATAGATGGGTAAGATATACTACATGATGGGTAAAAGCTCTTCGGGAAAGGATACGATTTACAAAGATATCAGAAAGGATCTTCCGGAGCTTAAGACTTTAACTTTATATACGACCAGACCGATGCGTGAAGGCGAGAAAGATGGAGTGGAATATTACTTCGTAACGGATGAAATACTTGAAAAATACCGTGAAGAGGGTAAAATAATTGAACTTCGCACCTATCAAACCGTGTATGGGGACTGGAAATATGCTACAATAGATGATGGACAGATTAATCTGGATGAAAATGATTATCTCATGATCGGTACACTGGAGTCTTATATAAAGACAAAAGAGTACTATGGAAATGAGAACCTGATCCCGCTTTATATCGAAGTGGAGGACAAAGAACGCCTGATGCGCGCGATCGTGCGAGAACAGCAGCAGGATCATCCGGGCTATGAAGAAGTCTGCAGAAGATTTCTGGCTGATCAGAAAGATTTTTCGGAGGATAATCTGAAGAAAGCAGGAATTACAAGAAGATATCAGAATGATGATAAAGTACGATGCAAAGAAGAAATAGTAGAGGTAATACGAGATGGGAAGCTTTAAAGATGTGGTTGGCCACAAAGACATATTAAAATATATCAGCAGTGCAGTAGAGAATAACAGGGTCTCTCATGCATATATTCTGAACGGGGAGAGAGGTTCCGGTAAGAAGATGCTGGCGAATCTGTTCGCCATGACGCTTTTGTGTGAGACCGGGGACAATGAACCGTGTGGAAAATGTCATTCCTGCAAGCAGGCAGAGAGTGGCAATCATCCGGACATTATCCGTGTGACACATGAAAAGCCGAACAGCATCAGCGTAGATGATATCCGTACACAGGTGAATAACACTGTGGATATCAAACCATATCAGGGACCGTACAAAGTCTACATTATCCCACAGGCAGATATGATGACACCGCAGGCACAGAATGCGATCCTGAAGACGATCGAGGAACCGCCGTCATATGCAGTTTTCTTGCTGCTGACGGAGAATGCGGAGACATTACTTCCGACGATCAATTCCAGATGTGTAATGTTAAAGCTGCGTAATATCAAAGATACACTGATCAAAAAGTATCTGATGGAGAATCTGGAGATCCCGGATTATAAAGCAGATATGTGCACGGCATTTGCACAGGGTAATATGGGACGTGCGATCATGCTGGCCAATTCCGATCATTTTAACGAGATCAGAGAAGAAGCGGTACAGCTTCTGAAGCATATCAGTGAGATGGAATTAAATGAAATCGTTGCTGCGGTTAAGAATATATCCGTATATAAATTAGAGATCACAGACTATCTGGACATTATCATGATCTGGTACAGGGATGTCTTATTATATAAAGCAACAAAAGAGATTGATAAGGTCGTATTCAAAGACCAGTTACAGAGTATAAAAGAACAGGCGAGAAAGAGCTCTTATGAAGGAATCGAACTGATCCTGGAGAGCCTTGAGAAAGCGAAAGCCAGACTGAAAGCGAATGTTAACTTCGATCTGGTTATGGAGCTTTTGTTCCTGACCATAAAGGAGAACTAATCATATGACGAAGGTAATAGGCGTTAGATTCAGAACTGCCGGAAAAATATATTTCTTTTCACCGGGAAAACTTGAGATCAAGACCGGTGATAAGGTAATCGTTGAGACTGCAAGAGGTGTGGAATTTGGTTCTGTAGTAACCGGACCGAAAGAAGTGGAAGATGACAAGATCACACAGCCACTCAAATCCGTGATCCGTCTTGCGACAGAGGACGATAAGAAAAAAGAAGAGAAGAATAAAGAAAAAGAAAAAGAAGCATTCAAGATTTGTTTAGACAAGATCCACAAACACGGCCTTGAGATGAAACTGATCGATGCGGAATATACATTTGATAATAATAAAGTGCTGTTTTACTTTACGGCAGACGGACGAATTGATTTCCGTGAGCTTGTAAAGGATCTGGCGAGTGTGTTCCGTACCAGAATCGAGTTAAGACAGATCGGAGTGCGTGATGAGACGAAGATCCGCGGCGGGATCGGTATCTGTGGAAGACCACTTTGCTGCCACACGTATTTATCCGAGTTCGCACCGGTATCGATCAAGATGGCGAAAGAACAGAATCTTTCACTGAACCCGACAAAGATATCCGGAGTCTGCGGAAGACTGATGTGCTGTCTGACGAATGAAGAAGAGACATATGAAGAACTGAACAGCCATCTTCCGGCGAACGGAGATCATGTGACGACACCGGAAGGATTAAGAGGAGATGTACAGTCAGTTAACGTGCTCCGCCAGCTGGTTAAGGTTGTTGTGACGCTGGATAATGACGAGAAAGAGATCCGTGAATATCCGGCAGCAGAACTGAAGTTCAAACCAAGACGTAAGAAGAAAGACGTAAGACTTTCGAAAGAAGAGATGAAGGAACTGAAGGCGTTAGAAGAAAAGAACGGAGCGTCAAAATTAGATGATAACTAAATTACTTCCGAATGAAAGACTGGATGATCTGCAGATCAAAGGATATGAGATCATTCAAAGTCCGGGCCGTTTCTGTTTTGGAATGGATGCAGTGCTTTTGTCAGCATTTGCCAGAGTAAAGAAGAATGAAAAAGCACTGGATCTCGGAACGGGAACAGGAATTCTTCCGATACTTCTGGAGGCAAAATATCCGGGACTGCATTATACGGGACTGGAGATCCAGGAAGAGAGTGCAGATATGGCAAGGCGCAGTGTCAGTTATAACGGGCTGGAAGAACGGATCGACATTGTAACGGGAGATATCAAGGAGGCAGCATCCATATTCGGAGCCGCCTCTTTTGGGGTTATTACAACCAATCCCCCGTATATGATCGGAGACCACGGACTGAAGAATCAGAATGAAGCATTGTATATTGCAAGACATGAGGCACTTTGTACACTGGATGATATCTTAAGAGAGAGTGCGAAGATACTGAAAGTCAAAGGAAGATTCTATATGGTCCACAGACCGTTCAGGCTTCCGGAGATCATGACAAAGATGTGTGCGTATGGAATTGAGCCGAAGCGTATGCGGCTGGTATATCCGTATATAGATAAAGAACCGAATATGGTTCTGATCGAGGGAATGAAGGGCGGCAATCCGAGGATGCAGGTAGAACCGCCGTTGGTTGTATATCAGAAAGATGGAAGTTATACGGAGGAACTGCTTGCACTCTACGGAATGAGTCCGTCGTAAGTAAGGAAAATATCACGGCGCAAAAGCCATGGCAGCAGATGGACCGGGCAGATAGATACAGAGCAGGCACCAAACATAAGATGGAGGAGTATGAGATGGCAGGAACATTGTACTTATGTGCAACACCGATAGGGAATCTGGAAGATATGACATTCCGGGCGGTGAGGATATTAAAAGAAGTGGATCTGATCGCAGCAGAAGATACCAGAAACAGTATCAAGCTTCTGAATCATTTTGAGATTAAGACACCGATGACCAGCTATCATGAATATAATAAGATAGAAAAAGGACACAAACTTGTAGAACGTCTGCAAGGCGGTGAGAACATTGCAGTGATCACGGATGCCGGGATGCCAGGAATCTCTGATCCGGGCGAAGAACTGGTGAAGATGTGTCAGGAAGCAGGGATCACGGTTACAGCTGTTCCGGGAGCCTGTGCATGTGTCACGGCGCTTACGATATCCGGACTTGGAACGAGAAGGTTCGCATTTGAGGCATTTCTTCCAACGGATAAGAAAGAAAGACAGGCCGTTCTGGAGGAACTGAAAGATGAGACGAGAACTATGGTCATCTATGAAGCACCGCACAGACTGGTCCGTACATTGAAGACGCTTCAGGAGACTCTCGGTAACAGACGTATCAGCATCTGCAGAGAACTTACGAAGAAGCACGAGACCGTATTTGCCACAACGATCGAAGATGCGCTGGCATATTATGATGTACAGGAGCCGAAGGGTGAATGTGTCATGGTGATCGAAGGAAAGAGCAGAGAAGAGATCCGCAATGAGGAAAAAGCCAGATGGGAAGAGATGAGTATCGAAGAACATATGGAACTTTATCTCGGACAGGGAATGGACAAAAAATCTGCGATGAAACAGGTGGCAAAAGACAGAGGTGTAGGAAAAAGAGATATTTACCAGGCACTTTTATAGGCTGTTCGTCAACTTGTATAGAAAAAGAGAAAAAGATTGTTCAACTTGGGCATTACCCGGGTTGAACTTTTTTTATATACTTTTATCAGAACGAAACAGATAACGACTGGAATAAAAATGATTATAAATCAGGAGGAATTATAGCAATGGCAAGTTTATCATTGAAACACATTAACAAAACATATCCGAATGGATTTGAAGCAGTGAAAGACTTCAACCTTGAGATTGAAGATAAAGAATTCATCATCTTCGTAGGACCTTCAGGATGTGGTAAATCTACAACACTTCGTATGATCGCCGGTCTGGAAGATATCACTTCCGGAGAATTAAAGATCGGAGACAGAGTGGTAAATGACGTAGAGCCAAAAGACAGAGATATCGCAATGGTATTCCAGAACTATGCTCTGTACCCACATATGACAGTATACGATAACATGGCATTTGGTCTGAAATTAAGAAAAGTACCAAAAGACCAGATTGACAAAATGGTTCGTGAAGCAGCTAAGATCCTTGATCTGGAACCACTGCTTGACCGTAAACCAAAGGCTCTTTCAGGTGGACAGAGACAGCGTGTTGCAATGGGACGTGCGATCGTTCGTAATCCTAAGGTATTCCTTATGGACGAGCCTCTTTCAAACCTGGATGCAAAACTTCGTGGACAGATGCGTATCGAGATCTCTAAATTACATCAGAGATTAGGTACAACTATCATCTACGTAACACATGACCAGACAGAAGCTATGACACTGGGAACCAGAATCGTAGTTATGAACGCAGGTATCGTTCAGCAGGTAGATACACCACAGACTCTGTACGATCATCCATGCAACCAGTTCGTAGCCGGATTCATCGGATCACCACAGATGAATTTTGTTGACGCTACATGTAAAGTTGTCGGAGATAAAGTATACTTAGTAGCAGGACCTTCAGAGATCGAACTTCCACCGGCAAAAGCTAAGAAGCTGATCGAAGGTGGATATGCAGGAAAGACAGTTGTTCTCGGAATCCGTCCGGAAGATGTACATGATGAGCAGATGTTCATCGAAACTTCTCCTAATACAGTGATCGAAGCTAAGATCCGTGTATATGAGATGCTTGGTGCAGAAGTATTCTTATACTTTGACTATGAAGGATCAAGCATGACAGCAAGAGTTGATCCTAGAACAACAGCAAGAACAGGTGACCATGTGAAATTTGCTCTGGATGCTGAGAAGATTCACGTATTTGATAAAGAGACACAGGTTACAATCACTAACTAGTCTGTAATTACAGATAGGAATAATGACCGCGGTAATCGTGGGGAACAGATGAATATAAGAGGGGCCGGGCGTGAGACAGCGTCCGGTCTTTTGCATTTTTTATGCAGACAATAAAATTTTACTTTGTTAAAGCGTTATTATCTGTTATAATGTATTCGTAATGCAGTTCGTTAGCGTGTTAAAATGTATACAAGTATGCAAGAGGACACAAAGAACAGTATTGCGGACAGGAAATGGAGGACAATGAGTGTTATCAAATCAGATATTACACAAAACAGCGCAGGATATCAGGGAGATCACCGGATTTGACTGTGCAATATGGGATATGCAGGGACTTTGTCTTGTAAGGACGAATGAGAATCTGACAGAGTATGAGCTTCAGATTCAGGATTTCCGTGATGATGAAGAAGAGCCGGATGAGATGATCCTGGATGAGATGGGAATGTTCCGCATCTATGAGGACAGTGATCCGACTTATATACTGATGCTGAAGGGAAATGCAGATGGTATGGAACTGGCGGGGCGCATGGGAGCAAGCCAGCTTAGGAATCTTCTTTATGCATACAAAGAACGGATGGATAAGAACCGGTTCATTCAGAATCTGCTTCTGGATAACCTGCTTCTGGTCGATATCTATAATCAGGCAAAGAAGATGAAGATTCCGGCAGAAATTAAGAGGGTTGTATTTGTAATCGAACCGAAGAATGAAGGAGACATTCTGGTACAGGAAACACTGAAAGGTCTGTATGCGACGGGAACGAAGGATTTCGTAACCGCAATTGATGAAAAACATATCATTCTGGTAAAATCATTGCAGTCGACCGATGACTATCCACAGGTAGAACAGATCGCCAAAGAGCTGGTCACAACACTGAACATGGAAGCTATGGTAAGTGTAAGAGCAGCATATGGAACAATTGTAGAGGAGTTAAAGGATGTATCCAGATCATATAAGGAAGCAGATATGGCACTGGAGGTTGGAAGAGTATTCTATGTAGAGAAGAAAATTCTTGCATACAATGAACTTGGGATCGGGCGTCTGATCCATCAGCTTCCGGCATCACTCTGTGAGATGTTCCTGAATGAAGTGTTCGAAGATGGCAAAGCAGACATTTTCGAAGAAGAAGAACTGACGACTGTTTATACATTTTTTGATAATAATCTGAATATATCAGAGACGGCAAGGCGCCTGTATGTGCATAGAAATACACTGGTGTACCGTCTGGAGAAGATTCAGAAGAAGACTGGACTGGATGTTCGTGTATTTGATGATGCACTGACATTCAAGATTGCTATGATGGTAGCGGATCATATGAAATATATGAAACAGTAATTTTGTTAGAAAGTGTCTGAATTCAGACATTTCAATATATTTATAACACGATAGTAGGAGGACAAAACATGCTGAAATTATATGACAAGGGAGTCTATTTACTGAATGGAACAGAGATTGTGGAAGAAAAAGAAGCAGTTGCTGCAAAGACAGGTAAAGATGTGACTCCACAGGAAGCTGCAAAGAATACGATGGCATATAACATTCTGGCAGCGCATAATACCTCAGGAAATATGGATCGTCTGCAGATTAAGTTCGATAAGCTGACGTCCCATGACATTACATTTGTCGGAATTATTCAGACGGCCAGAGCATCCGGACTTGAAAAATTCCCGATTCCTTATGTACTTACGAACTGTCATAACTCACTTTGTGCGGTTGGAGGAACCATCAACGAAGATGACCACATGTTTGGTCTTACCTGCGCGAAGAAATACGGTGGAGTCTATGTACCGCCTCATCAGGCAGTCATCCATCAATTTGCTCGTGAGATGTTAGCCGGCGGCGGCAAGATGATCTTAGGATCAGACAGCCACACCCGTTACGGAGCACTCGGAACCATGGCTATGGGAGAAGGCGGACCGGAGCTTGTAAAACAGCTTCTGAATAAGACTTATGATATCAAGATGCCGGGCATAGTCGGAATCTACTTAGACGGCGAACCAATGAAAGGTGTCGGACCACAGGACGTAGCACTTGCGATCATCGGTGCAACATTTGGAAATGGCTATGTTAACAATAAAGTAATGGAATTCGTAGGACCTGGTGTAAGCAAATTAAGCGCTGACTTCCGTATCGGTATCGATGTTATGACAACCGAGACCACCTGTCTGTCATCTATCTGGAAGACCGACGACAAGATCAAAGAATTTTACGACATTCACGGAAGAAGCGAAGATTATAAAGAGCTGAATCCTGGAGCTGTTGCTTACTATGACGGTATGGTATATGTGAACTTAAGCGAGATCAAGCCAATGATCGCAATGCCGTTCCATCCGTCTAATGTGTACACGATTGACGAAGTAAGAACGAACTTAAAAGACATCCTTCACGATGTAGAGCAGAAAGCTCTCGTAAGCCTGGACGGAGCAGTTAATTATTCTCTGCAGGATAAGATTGTGAACGGACAGTTATATGTGGATCAGGGAATCATCGCAGGATGTGCCGGTGGTGGATTTGAAAATATCTGTGCTGCAGCAGACATTATCAAAGGACATTACATTGGTTCTGATGAATTTACATTCAGCGTATATCCGGCAAGTACACCGATTTACATGGAACTTGTAAAGAACGGTGCAGTTGCTGACCTTATGGAAGCGGGAACGATCGTGAAGACAGCATTCTGCGGACCTTGCTTCGGTGCCGGAGATACACCTGCCAATAATGCGTTCTCCATCCGTCACTCAACCAGAAACTTCCCGAACCGTGAAGGCTCTAAGCTTCAGAGCGGACAGATCGCATCCGTTGCACTTATGGATGCACGTTCCATCGCAGCAACAGCAGCAAATAAGGGATTCCTTACACCTGCAACTGACATGGATGTGGAATACAAAGGACAGAAATATCACTTTGACAAAAATATTTACGCAAACCGTGTCTTCGACAGCCACGGCGTAGCAGATCCATCTGTAGAGATCAAATTTGGACCGAACATCAAAGACTGGCCGGCAATGGCAGCACTTCCGGAGAACTTACTCCTGAAAGTAGTATCCGAGATCCACGATCCGGTTACAACAACAGACGAATTGATTCCGTCAGGAGAGACATCTTCTTATAGATCAAATCCTCTGGGACTTGCAGAATTTGCATTATCCAGAAAAGACCCTGCTTATGTAGGCCGTGCAAAAGAAGTGCAGAAAGCCGAGAAAGCAATCGAGGCAGGACAGTGTCCGTTAGAAGTATTAGACGAACTGAAACCAGTTATGGCAAAAGTACGCAAGACGTATCCGGAAGCAGGAGAAGGCAACCTTGGAATCGGAAGCACGATCTTCGCAGTAAAACCGGGAGACGGTTCCGCAAGAGAACAGGCAGCATCCTGCCAGAAGGTACTCGGCGGCTGGGCAAATATTGCGAACGAATACGCAACCAAGAGATACCGTTCGAACCTGATCAACTGGGGTATGCTTCCATTTATTACAGAGGAAGATCATGAGAACTTAAGCTTCAAGAACGGTGATTATATCTTCGTGCCGGAGATCAGAAAAGCAATCGAGGATAAGAGTGCTGAAATTAAGGCGTATGTGGTTGGAGATACTTTGAAAGAGATCACTCTGAAGCTCGGTGATATGACGGATGCGGAGAGAGAGATTATCTTAAAAGGATGCCTGATCAATTATTATAGAGGATAGAGAATAAGGTAGATAGAGAATAAGAAAGACAGAAAATAAGACAGATAGAAACACTCCGGGAGGTCTGATAGACAGCCTGGAAAGTTTTGATTTTTCAAAAGTCCATTATGTATTTACGACAGTGCCGATTACCAAGGAGATTCCTGTACCAATCGTAGAAGTCGGAATGTTCCTGGGACAGGACGATGTACAGATCTGGTGCAGAAAGAAGCGGCCGGTGAAGACGCGAAGATGAGTCTCATCCTTGCACATGCAGAAGACCAGATGATGAGTACGGAAGTATTCAAGGTTTTGGCAGAAGAAATGATCGAACTTTATCAAAAAGTGAACAAATAAATTAGAATTATTTTAATAACCTTTTTTTTCTCCAATATAAACAAATAAAAACTCTTCAGAATTCTGAGACATGAAAGATTTGTCGGGATTTTGAGGAGTTTTTTGACGTCATAATAAAATAGGTAGATGAAAAATAAAATTAAATTTACTATATACAACCTGAGTGCCTTATGCTAGAATGTATCCAAGCATTATATTTCTATATTTTCTAAAGCAGAAAAACTGTTTCTATATTCAAGCGAAATACATATCAGAGATTTTCAATGCTTAAGATTCACAACATATTAAAATGAGCGGGAGGATTTCTGAAAAAGTATAGATCCTCCTGAATTGCAAGTGGAGGATAATGGATGGAAGAAAACAAAAGAGAACGATGGAAAAAAGCAGTGTTACCGGAAGGAGACACAAAGATGGGATTTTATCTTAACAGTAGAGCACCATATGTTTTGTACGAAGGGGAGACGAAGTCACGATATTTTATTGATAAGACATTGATGCTGGAAAAATATTTGGATTTATAGAAGAGGAAGTAGACGGGCTATATGAGAAGTATCTTGCGGATACGGTGAATCCGAAGATTGGAAGGGATGATCTCAAGGTCTGGTATGACGGGTATTATACGAAAAGTGGAGAACGTATTTATAATCCAAGATCGGTTGTCCTGGCATTATCAAATAATAATCTGGGAAATTATTGGACAAATTCTGGTCCATATGATGAGATCTAAAGGTTGATGATACAGCAGAATCAGCAGTGCGTCAGATCAAAGAAAAGGGTTATGCGTTACGTTTTCAGGGAAAACTGGGTGATGACAAAGTATACACGGGTGACATTCTGGCAATTGGAATCGGTTATTGGAAGGACTCAAAGGAACATGAATGTAAGATAGAAAAACTTTCAATTTAGTGCAACAGAATCTGGAGTAAAAGACTCTTATATGTGTAGATGATAGAGAAAAGAAAGAAAAACCATGAAAACTCATATCTGAGGGAGGACACGATATGAAATGCAGTGTAAAGAAATTCTCGGAAATGTACGAGACTGTCTACCGTGATCTGTACCGTTACGCACTGTGCCTGATGAAGAATCCGCAGGAAGCCGAAGATGCGGTGAGTGAGGCGGTTATCACAGCATACGAGAACATACATAAATTAAAAAAAGAAGAAGCATTCAAAAGCTGGATATTTACAATTCTTACGAATAAATGTAAGAAGAGATTGAAGAAAGCGTTAAAAGAAACACCGGGAAGAGAAGAAGAACTTCCGGAACAAGCGACAGCACCGGATTATGATCTTGCAATCGATGTTAAGAAAGCATTCTTTGTGCTGTCGGAAGAGGAACAGATATTAGTTGGATTATCCGTATTTGGCGGGTATTGCAGTCAGGAGATCGGTGAGATGATGAGGCTGAATCCGAACACGGTACGGTCGAAGCGGAGCCGGGCACTTAAGAAGATGGAATGTGTGCTGGGCAGTTACGGCGAAGATGAGAAGGAAAGAAGGGAGTGAGAAGGTATGAAGCGCGAGAATGAACATAAAGAATATTGTGAACAGGACATCGTAGATCAGATTTCAAGAATGTCAGAAGATACAGAAGTCCCGGATAGTCTGAGATCGGAGAATATAGATAAATTATTGGAAAAGAAAAAACAGAAGAAACATTTCCGTCCGTATCAAATCGGGCTTGTAGCGGCGGCCTGCGTGGCAGTTGTGGCGGGAACTGTAGTGTGGCAGTATGGAAGGATGCATGAAGGAGCGATAAATTCTCCAGATGTGTCAGGTGGCAATGCAGGCAGCAGTGCAGGAAATAGTAATACAGTAAAGAAGATCAGCGACAGTAAGAAGATCAGGACAGCCCAAAGTTATGACGAAATCTATAAATATATCAAACGTTCACAAGATAACTCCGGCATTGCAATGTATGCAAGAAGTGTAAATGAAACAGCAGCCGTAGAGGATTCGGCTTCAACAGGAAGATCAACGGCGTCTTCAACGGAAACAGCCTCGGCAGATACCGGTGTGGCAACAGCAGATGGTAGTTATTCACAGACCAATGTACGACAGTCCGGTGTAGATGAAGGGGATATTGCCAAAACAGACGGGACTTATTTATATGTGCGGGAAGATAATGGCCGGACCATCGATATTGTAGACGTAGGAAACAGCGGAACGAATATAGAAAAATACAGCGAGATTACGCTTGGAAAAGAATACACAATACAGGAGTTTTATGTAAATACAGATCAAAAGAAACTGGTGGCTGTATGTCAGAAAGAATGTGCAGATAAAAGTAACAAAAAGCAGACGAACACAGATACCTGGAATCAGACTAAAACAGCGGCGGTCACTTATGACATCCGTGATATTAAAAAGCCGGTAAAAGAAGGCGAGGTAACACAGAGTGGTACTTACAATTCGTCTCGTATGGCAGACGGATATCTGTATCTGTTCAGTGAATACTATACAGGTGGCGACGTGGTCAAAGATAAACCGGTCACCTATGTGCCTCTGGTGAATGGCAAAGAGATGAGCCAGACCAGTATCTGTCTGCCGCCGGTGAATTGTGGAACAATGTATGAAGTGATCAGTTCCGTGGACATCAGCAAACCGGATAAAACAGTGGATAATAAGGCAATTCTCTCCGAAGGCGGTCAAATGTATGTAAGTGGAAAAAATATCTACTATTATGAATCAGAATGGCAGCAGGATAATCAGACTGTGACGACACTTCGCAAGATTTCTTATAGAAAGGGCAAGCTAAAGGCCGTAGCTCAGGGAAAAGTAAAAGGATATCTGAATGATACATTTTCACTGGATGAATATAAAGGGAACTTAAGATTATTTACAACCAATGATGATGAAAATCTGGTAACAATCTTAGATAAGAAATTGGATAAGATCAGTTCTATCGAGAATCTGGCAAAAGGGGAATCCATCTATTCTGCAAGATTCATGAAAGAGGCAGGATATTTCGTGACATATGAGCAGGTAGACCCGTTGTTCAGCGTGGATCTGTCCAATCCGGAGAAACCAAAGATCCTCGGCAAATTAAAAATCCCGGGATTTTCAGAATATCTGCATTTCTATGGAGAAGATAAATTACTTGGAATCGGCATGTCAACCGATGAAGAATCAGGGGTGTCGGAAGGTGTAAAAATCACCATGTTCGATATTACCGACAGAACGGATGTAAAAGAAGAATCAACCCTTGTATTGGATGATCTGTATGGAACAAATGCAGCATACGATTACAAATCTGTTCTGGCCGATCAGCAGAAAAATAGGATCGGGTTCTCCGGCTATAGCCAGAATGGGGAAACGTACTGCCTGCTGACTTATAATGGAAAAGAGAAAAAGTTTGAAACAATCCTGAAAGAAGAGATTAGTGGAAATACTTCGCAAGGTATCCGGGGGATTTATATAGAAGATACATTATACGTGATCAGTGGAAATATTATCGAGGCTTATGATATGGATACCGGCAAGAAAACGGGAGATATTATATTGTAAAACCGGAAGTTTTATAGTCGAGGTTCTAGAAGGGAAAATAAAACACACAATACCGAAACAGAAGGAATCATATAATCGGTATTGTGTGTTTTTTAGATACCAAAGTATGCAAGAGAAGCTGCCAGTGGCAAGTTCTGTAGATGTAACTGTTACTGCATATGACTCAGACGGCTGCGAAGCACAGGTCCGACAATGATCGCAATGATAATCTTCACTGCGTCACCGGCAAGATAAGGGATAACTCCGACAGAAAGTGCTGCAACAAAGGACATTTTTAACTGAATTGCAAGCCACTCTGTACCGAAGATATAAGTGATCGCCATACCGATGAGCATACCGACAACGGCCAGGATTCTGTTCTTTGGAAATTTGTCAACGAACAGTCCTGCGATCAGTGCGAGGAAGATAAAACCAATCAGATATCCGCCGGTAGGACCTGCAAGCTTACCTAATCCACCGGTGAAACCAGAGAATACAGGAAGACCGACAAGGCCAAGTAACAGATATACGATATAGCTGATCGTTGCATCTTTAAATCCAAGTACATAGATACTGATCATGATCACCAGGTTGGTAAGACTGATCGGTACCGGACTGACAGGGATCGGAATCGCCATAGGAGCGAAGATACAGGTGATCGCAGTCATCAGGGCGATCAGAACCAGTTTACGGGTGGAGAGTCTTTTCGTTGTTGTGCTGTTTGCTGTGTTATTCATAGTAGTAATTGTCTGCCGGCTGGCAGAACTCCTTTCCTTTAGATTCATATCAAAATATAAAAGCAGTATAAAATGAAATGTGCAAAATGTCAACTACACATTTGACGTGGTTAACAATTGAAAAGGTGATATGTTGACAAATATGGTTACAGAGAAACTGTATAGTATTGTGCAAACATTAAAATAAATATATAGAAATCAGACAATTTAACGTAAAAAATAAAATAATGAAAAATAAAAGAAAATAATCGCAAAAAGTATTGACAAAACAAAATGCGGATGATATTATGTAATCAATCCAAAGGAAATCCGAAATAAACAAAAAGGACTCCTGACGAGAAAGGGAATCTTGAAAATTCTATAGCATATATTTTATAAGAGAATTTTTATTATCAGAGTTTCGATTCATTTAGAAATCTAAAATGCATATATAGGTATAAAGTATTTGGTAATGCATCGAATATTAGATATCGTAAAGTATATTGTAAAGATAGAGAATGGATGAAGTAAGATTATAAAATGATATCACGGGGATATAGGAATAATCTTAATGAAAGAGACAAGGTAATAAATATCATTTATATCTTATGTGTATAAAGAATGAAAAAAGTTTATAAGGATAAAAAATATTTCATATGTCGGTGAGATATGTTGATTGGAAATTTATGAAAAGGAGGCTTAATCCAATGGACACAGTAGAATCATCGAATCAATATGTTAGTGGTATGACAGTTAAAAATTCCCATAGAGTAAGCCTTTATAATAATAGATAAAAAGGCCGGTAGAGGAGATTCAGATAATAATAAAAATAAACGGAGAAAATAAAACCGGATAATAAAAATAAAAAAACTGTAAACATATTGAACATAATACCATATATTTAAATATATTATTAAAATGTGTAAAGAAACATGAATAGTAGATTTGAATGAACATGTAGGACAATGAGTAAAAGATCATTGAAATACATAAAAAGGCGTCAGGGAATAAAATAATAATTAATTCTCCGAAACAAATGAAAAGTATATGATAAAATTGAATATGTAACAGCCATCATAATAAAAAGAATTATGATGGCTGTTTTTTTATCGCCATGCGTTCGTAAGGAGCTGCCAGTGGCAGGTTTTCGGTATTGCCATGCATTCGGAAGAAGCTGCCGACAATAAATTATAAACTTTTGTAACTTTTGTAATATTTTTTTAACATATTTAACCGGATATTTTGACAATAGACAGGTCATATGATAAACTTATATAAGTAAAATTGTAGGGAAATACGCTTTTTTAAAATAAATATTTGAGGTGAGAAATATTGGATAAATATGAATATAGGGTAAAGACCGAGCAGATGCTTGATCATCTGGAAAAAAAGGAATACCAGAAAGCAATGGATATAGCTGAAAGTATAGACTGGCGAAGAGTAAAGAACGCTTCTATGCTTAATACGGTAAGTGAGATTTATGAATATAACGGAGAATTTAAGAAAGGGAGAGATATCTTATTCCTGGCATTTGACAGAGCACCGGGAAGCCGTAAAATCGTATATCGATTAGGTACATTGGCATTAAAGATTAAGGATATCAGAGAAGCGACAGACTGTTATGAAGAGTTTGTTAAGCTGGCGCCAAAAGACCCGAATCAATATATCCTGAAGTATAAGATCCTGAGAACTCAGGGAGCAGCACTTTCGGATCAGATTGCGGCGTTGGAAGAATTTAAAAAAGCGGAATATATTGAAAAATGGGCATATGAACTTGCCAAGTTATATGATGAGGCGGGAATGACTGCGGAATGTCTGGAAGAATGTGATGACCTGATTCTTTGGTTCAGCGAAGGAAAGTATGTATACCTGGCGATGGAACTTAAGATGAAGTATAAGCCACTGACGCCGCTTCAGCAGGAAAAATATGACAGCCGTCCGGGAGCAGTAAAGAAGCAGCCGGAACCTGTAAAACAGACGGAGTCAACATTGGAAGAAGTTGACGATGAGAATGAATATGATGAAGGTTCTGAGGAAGAGGTACAGGAAAGTACGGTGCAGAGAATAGATGATGCACAAGTACAGGAGATTCCGCCGGAGCCGGTTCCGATGCAGGAAGAGTTTGAAATACCGGAGGAAGCCGCACAGGCAGATGTCGTACCGGAGGAAGTTGTACCGGAAGCAACTGCAGCAGTGGAAGAGACTCCGATGTATAGGGAAGAAGAACCGGAAGCATCTGTTGAGACACCTGAAGAGCATACATCAGCAATCAAACAGGTAGTTACGGGGGCTACATTAGAAGAAGCTCTGGCACAGGGTGTTGCTGTTGCAAGCGGTATTAATATTGAAGAAGAAGCAATGAAAGAGCGCGAGGATGAAATCCTGGCAAACGGTCAGATGATGATCGATGATATCCTTCAGAAATGGGAAGCAAAACAGAAAGATCATGAAGAGGCGATTGCAAAGCAGAAAGCCAAAGATGAGGAGCGTCTCCAGAAGGAAAGAGAACAGGCAAGAATCCGTCAGGAAGAAGAGCGCAAAGAAGTAGAAAGAAAAGCAGCTGAAGCAGAGGCCAGAAGAAAAGCTGAGGAAGAGGCAGCAAGAAAAGCAGCCGAGGAAGAAGCCAGAAGAAAAGCTGAAGAAGAGGCAGCAAGAAAAGCAGCCGAAGAAGAGGCCAGAAGAAACGCTGAAGAAGAGGCCAGAAGAAAGGCCGAGGAAGAGGCAGCAAGAAAAGCTGAGGAAGAGGCAGCCGACGAGGAAGAATCTGAAAGAAATACACAGAGAATACCGGATGACATTGTCCGTCTGATGGAAGAGATGGAGAGTGAAAATGAAGATTCCGAAGATGAGATTTATGAGGAAGAATTTGAAGACGGTCCGGGAATGGATGAAGATTTCATAGAAGGAATCGAAGATGAGCTTGCCGGACTGGATATGAACGGAAGCAGTTTCGAGGAAGGTGATTTTGACGAAGCCGACTTTGAGGAAGAGGATCTTGAAGGGGAAGACTTTGACGAAGGCGACTTTGAGGAAGAAGATCTTGAAGGAGAAGACTTTGACGAAGGCGACTTTGAGGAAGAAGATTTCGACGAGGAAGACTTTGACGAAGCTGACTTTGAAGAAGAAGATCTTGACGAGGAAGAACTTGAAGAGGCCGATTTTGACGAAGACGATGACGAAGACGACTTTGAAGACATAGATGATGAAGAAACCGATTTTGACGAAGGCGACTTTGAAGAAGATATGGACGAAGAGGATTTCGACGAAGAAGAGATCGACGATGACGAAGAGCTTGATTTTGGCGAAGACCTTGAAGGGGAAGATTTTGACGAAGCTGACTTTGAGGAAGAGGATCTTGATGAAGGAGACTTTGACGAAGGCGACTTTGAGGAAGAAGATTTTGACGAAGAAGAGATCGAAGATGAGGATGACACAGAAGAATTAGAGATTGAAGAGCCATCCGAAGAAGAGATCCAGGCAAGAATTAAAAAGTCAAAAGGTGGAGTTCCATTTGATACCGGATTCGTTGTAACAGGAAGATATGATCTGAGTGCAACGAGTGAAATCGGATTAAAGGCAGGACTTACGGAAGAACAGAAGAAGTTATTCTCATATTTCGTTCCGGTAAGAGGAATGAGTGAACAGATCGTAGAGGTTCTTGATAATGACAGACGTGCCCAGAGAGAGGGTACTTCCAAGACAGGAAACCTTCTGGTAATCGGAAGAAAAGGATCTGGTAAAACAGTTCTTGCGGTTGATATCGTAAAAGCAATCCAGAAACAGAGAAATCTGAAACAGGGTAAAGTAGCGATCGTTACAGGTGAGTCTTTGAATAAGAAAGAACTTACGAATATCATCCAGAAGCTTCGTGGAGGAGCAATCATCATTGAACATGCTGGCAAGCTGAATTCAAGAACGGTAAAAGAACTTAATTATCTGATGGAAAAGAAGACAGGTGAATTACTTTTCGTACTGGAAGATCAGAGAAAACCTCTGGAGCGTCTGATGACAGCTAATCCGGAATTCAAGAAGAAATTCAGTTCGAAACTGGAACTTCCGGTATTCATTAATGATGAGCTGGTAACATTCGGTCAGACATATGCGAAAGAGAATGGATATAAACTGGATGAGATGGGAATCCTTGCACTGTACAGCCGTATCGATGTAATGCAAAGAGAAGACCATGCAGTATCTGTTGCAGAAGTTAAAGAGATCATGGATGAAGCAATTGCTCATTCACAGAAAGCAAATGTAAAACACCTTGCACGAAGAGTATTTGGTAAGGGAACAGATGATTCTGACAGAATTATTCTGAAAGAAGAAGATTTTAAAATTTAAGTCAGATTTTGGAAGAGTTTTGACAAACTAAACTGTCAAAACTCTTTCTTTTTGCCCTTTTGTAAAGTATAATGTTGTTATAAATATGCAACAGAATGCGAGGGGTAATTATGGCTGAAAAAAAGAAGAAACCGTATGAAATAGGCGAGCTGGATCAATACCTTTTCGGACAGGGAAATCATTACGAGATTTATAAGAAGCTGGGTGCACATCTGGTACAGGACGGAAAACAAAAAGGTGTGTATTTTGCGGTATGGGCACCGCATGCACAGGCAGTTTCGGTAGTCGGAGAGTTCAATGAATGGGATACAGAGGCGAACCCGATGAAGAGAGAAGAACCTCTGGGAATCTATACCTGTTTTATACCTGGTGTGAAGAAAAATCAGATGTATAAGTATTGTATTGAGACTTATTCGGGAGAACAGATATTTAAGGCAGATCCATATGCCAATTATGCGGAATTAAGACCTGGAACAGCATCCAGAGTTACAGATATCGAGAATATAAAATGGACGGATACAGAATGGATGACCCACAGAAAGACCTGGAATCATAAGCATAAGCCGATGTCTGTCTATGAGGCACATATTGGTTCCTGGATGCGCCATCCGGGACGGGAAGATGAAGGTTTCTATACATATAGAGAGTTTGCCAGAGCAATTACCAAATATATTAAAGAAATGGGTTATACACATGTGGAGCTGATGGGGATCGCGGAGCATCCGTTTGACGGTTCCTGGGGATATCAGGTGACTGGTTATTATGCACCGACATCCCGGTATGGAACACCGGAAGATTTCGCATGGATGATCAATTATCTGCATAGAAATAAGATCGGTATCATTCTGGACTGGGTACCGGCCCATTTCCCGAAGGATGCACATGGACTTGCTGATTTTGACGGAACTGCGACGTATGAATATGCAGATCCAAGACTTGGAGAACATCCGGACTGGGGAACAAAAGTGTTTGACTTTGGAAAAAATGAAGTCCGCAATTTCCTGATCTCCAATGCATTGTTCTGGATTGAAAAATTCCATATAGACGGACTTCGTGTAGATGCTGTTGCATCTATGTTATATCTGGATTATGGACGGAAAGATGGCGAATGGGTAGCGAATAAGTATGGTGAGAATAAGAACCTTGAAGTGATTGATTTCTTCAAACATTTGAACTCTGTTGTTCTTGGAAGAAATCCGGGAGCACTCATGATCGCAGAAGAATCTACAGCATGGCCGAAGGTTACCGGTGATGTGGAAGAAGGCGGTTTAGGTTTCAGCCTGAAGTGGAATATGGGATGGATGCACGATTTCACGGAATATATGAAGCTGGATCCATATTTCCGTAAGGATAATCATCATCTGATGACATTTGCCATGAGTTATGCATACAGTGAGAATTATATCTTGGTATTGTCGCATGATGAAGTGGTACATCTTAAGTGTTCGATGCTTAATAAGATGCCGGGACTGGGATTTGATAAATATGCTAACCTTAAAGCTGGTTATGCATTCATGATGGGACACGCCGGTAAGAAGCTTCTTTTCATGGGGCAGGAATTCGCACAGCTTCGTGAATGGAGCGAGGAAAGAGAACTTGACTGGTTCCTGTTGGCTGAGCCGGAGCATCAGCAGATGAAAGAGTGGGTAAAAGCGTTGCTTCATCTGTATAAGAGTCATAAGGCGATGTATGAGATGGATCAGAGCTGGGAAGGATTTGAATGGATCAATGCGGATGATGGATACAGAAGTATCTATAGTTTCATGAGACATTCCAAAGGTGCAAAGAAGAATCTGTTGTTCGTCTGCAACTTTACGCCGATGGCAAGAGATGATTACAGAGTCGGAGTTCCGAGAAAGAAACAGTATAAGTTGATTCTGAACAGTGATGAGGAAAAATACGGCGGAACCGGAGAGGTAAGGAAGAAGATCTATAAGGCTGAGGCAAAAGAATGTGATGGAAGACCGTATTCATTTGCTTATAAGCTGCCGCCTTACGGAGTTGCTGTGTTTGAATTTTAAGAGGAGTAATTTTAGGATTATTTAAATTTTGGAATAGAGAGATTTTAATTTGAATGAAGTAAAATAAAAAACGCCGGGAAGTTTTTTTAAGCTTCCCGGTGTTTTTATACCAAAGTATGCAAGAAAAGCTGCCAGTGGCAGGTTTGCTGTATTGTCATTATAATTCGTTTGTTACTATAATTACCTGCTAATGCTTATGTCTAGTTGGCAGAGCTGTTAGCTGTGGAATCAGACGTATCAGAGTTGGAAGAATCTGATTCGCTGCTGCCTGGTAAGCTGCTCTGAGTATCGGACTGATCATCGGCACTGTTATTCAGTGAAGAATCATCAGCAGAGTTGTCTGTTGTGCCGGCATCTGAAGAATCTGCATCACTGTTCAGAGAATCATTCTGTGTGTCGTCAGACTGATCATCATCAGTATCTTTGCTGTCCTCTGTATTGGCATCGTTTTTGCTCTTATCTGAATTGTCTTTTTTAGAATCGCTTCCGCCGAACAGATCCTTGAAGAATTTCTTGATCTTGCCCCAGAATCCGCTGTCATCGCTGTTGTCATCCGAACTGCTGTCGGAAGAATTATCTGCGCTGTCGGAATTGTTCGAAGAAGAGTTGTCGGAAGAATCCAGTGTGCTGTTACTTACGACATCATCGCCGAGTGCACTGTCATCCGTATTGTTGATGATTCCGCCATCAGAGCTGTCACTGCCGCCGAAGATTCCCTTGATGGAATTCCAGAGGTTGGAGAAGAATCCCTCGCTCTTTCCGTCGATGTTGTTCAGTGTATTCTTCAGTGCTTTGACATCATAGTCATACTGGGAAATGTTCTTTAACAGTTCAGTGATCTTGTCGATCTGTTCCTGTGTCAGAGTGACATCGTTATTCTTGGCAGCATCTTCCACTGCATCCTGAATATCGTTTTCATCTTTTAAGCCGTCTTCAATAACGCTTTCTTTGGCATCATTCATGACATCTTCGGCTTTGTCCTGTCCGATATCATTTGCCAGATCTCCTGTTGTGACAAGTTCGTCGGTTGCGGCAGCCTTCTGATCTTCGTTCAGAGTTGTTCCGGTGGCTTTCTCATAAGCCATCATGATTCCTGTCAGTGCGCCTGTTCCGGATACTTCGATCGGAGAAGCAGCGATAACGTTACAGTTCTCAACACCGGATGTAAGAAGTGTACTGGAGATCATAGAACTTGTAACATAAGTTAAGTTGGAAACCTTTACTTGGATTCCGCCGCTTGTGGTCGGCTCTACATATGAACAGCTGTAGGTACGGGTACCGATCTGTTCTTCCGGAGCGACCCCTTCGAGATATTTTCTTTCATCGGCATTGGTAACTTCGATGACTTCTGCTTTATCAGAAGAGGTACCAAAGTACTCATACATGGAATTCTTCTGTGAATCTGACAGGTTGGCTCCAAGTGTTACAACTTTAGATGAATCTGCCTTTACGACCAATGGTGCCGCAGTAGAACCAAGTACAACTGCCATGGCAACTGGTAATGCTCTTTTTAAATTTTTCATAATGCGTGGTGTGTTCACCATGCCCCCTTTTTATTAAATATATTTATCCCTGTTACTTCTTAAATATAGCATAAAAAACTATGTTTTCCTAGGAAATATAAATTAACTATTTCTAAAGATTTTCTGTAGACGTGCGTCAAAATCGTTCTGTGATATCATCCCCTGCATGACAGCGATCAGTTCCTGGTCTTTGAAAAAGAGAAATGTCGGAAGAAGATCTGTCTGATACTCAGCTGCGAGAAGTCCGGATTCTGTGGTCTCTACTTCAAAAAAGCGAATGCTGCCGGAATATTTTTTCTGATATTTTTTTTCGAGATCTTCTATAATGGGACGCATCATTGCACATTTTCCACACCAGACGGCGTAGAACATGACTACGGCAAACACGGGATGGTCCGTGCTTTCACCCGCCGGTGCATCGGAAGAAAGCTGCCAGTGACAGGCCCTGAAGCTTTCAAAGTTTTGTGTCGTCAGATGTAACATAAGCTTCCACCCTTTCACAGGATTACAGGAGCATAAGATATGCTCTCTATTAATATATGAAAGGAAAGGGAAGAGGTTCCTTTATCTGCGTTTTGCGATTAGTTTGCAGATCGGATTGCCCATGGAAGAGAATTTTGCTTCATATTCGGTCATAATATTTCCCTGATTCATTTTACTGTCATTATGAAGATCATAGGAAAGTTGATCCAGAACGAACAGTTCGGAAGTCTTAAGTTCTTCTACGGAAAAGTCGAAGAGCGGACGGTTGTCTGTCTTGAATTCTACGGTTCCGTCTGCAGTCAGGACTTTGTCATAAAGCTTGAAAAATTCGTTGGATGTCAGTCTTCTTCTTGCATGGCGGGCCTTTGGCCATGGATCGGAGAAGTTCAGGTAGATACGGGATACTTCCGCCGGGGCGAATACCGTCGGCAGGTCATTCGCATCCATACAGATGAATCGGATGTTGGCAGGAGCTTTTCCTTCGGCTTCCAGTTCCTGGAATTTCTCAACGGCACGTAATAAGACGCTGGAATAGCGTTCGATGCCGACGTAGTTGATCTGTGGGTTTTCGGCTGCGAGAGTCAGAAGAAACTGACCTTTTCCCATACCGATCTCGATGTGCAGCGGTCGTTCATTTTGGAACTCCTGATTCCAGTGTCCGTATAAGCTTTCCGGATTCTTAACAACTTCTTTGCAGGCTTCGAGAACGCTCTCTGCACGTGGTATATTTCTAAGACGCATATGTGTGTTCCTCCTTATAATCAATGGATTTGCAAGGATTTTCTGACATTTTGCAAATCGTTCTTAGTTTAGCGTCTGTGCAGGAAAAAGTCAATGGAAGTGGAAATTGTCAGAAGAATTGAGAAAAATAATACAATATATACAAAATGATAGTGGTAATTTTAGAAAATAGGTGTATTATTATAACATGGATAAAAAAGTAACAATTATTCGTTGTGAAATGTGCAAAAAGGAGGGCGGCTTATGAACTCTGTTATTGAGAAATTAGCTGAAGTGGAAGAAACGGCGGAGGCGATCGTAGAGCATGCCAGACAGCAGAAAAGTGAAATTGAAAAACAGATACAGGAAGAAAGGAATCAATTTGACCGGGACCTGGAAGAAGAGACACAGAAAAAACTGGAGAAGATAAAAGCAAAGTCGCAGCAGGAAGTAGAGAAAGTTCTGGACCGGGAACGGAAGAAGGACCAGAAGGCGATTGATGATCTGAAGAGGGAATACGAAGAAAATCATGACATTTATGCAGAGGAAATCGTAAGACATATGATCGAGGTGTAGCGTATGGGAAATGTGATGGCTTACAGCGGGATCACGACAAAGGTACGTGCGATGTCGGCGAAGCTTCTGAAAGAGAAAGATTATGATACGATCGCAGGTCTTGGTACAGTGACAGAAGCAATCGAATATCTGAAAGACAAGACGGCGTATGCACCATATGTGGAGCGGATGGATGTTTCCTTATATCATAGGGGAAATGTGGAGAAGATCCTGTATCAGTCGTTGTTCGATGATTATTCGAGGATCTTCCGGTTTGCCGGGATGGAGCAGAAGACGTTCTTAAAATTATACTGGAAACGGTATGAAGTCGATCTGATCAACTACTGTTTGAGGATCGTGTTCAATCATTATGAGAAACCATTTGATCTGGAATACAAGAAAGAGTTTTTTGACAGATATTCACAAATTTCCATAGACCGGTTGATAACTTCGAAAAATATCGACGAGCTTGTAGATAACTTACGGGATACGGAATATTATGGTGCGCTTGCCAGAATCAGAGATTCCGGAGCGGGAACGCTGTTTGATTATGATCTGGCATTGGATCTGTATTATTTTTCTACGATGTGGAAAAAGGGAAAACGGGTTCTGAAAGGACATGAGCAGAAGATATTCTTAAAGGACTATGGAATGAAGATCGATCTTCTGAATCTTCAGTGGATCTACCGTGCGAAGAAGTATTATCATATGCTTCCGCCGGATATCTATTCGATGACGATCCCGATCCACTATCGGATAAAAGTAGAAGAATTCAAGACACTGGTGGAGACGCCGACACTGGAACAGTTTGAAGCAGAAGTGGAAAAGACGTACTATGCAGGAAAATATAATTATATGCAGACGGATAAAACACTGGAACAGATGTACCGCGACTGCCTGCGGAAGTTGTACCTGACTGATAAAAGGAATGATCCGTATTCGATCGCGATCGTCAATACGTATCTGTTCCTGAAAGAAGAAGAAATCTATAAACTAACGACAGCCCTTGAGTGTATCCGTTACGGTTTGACGAAGGGAAAGACATTAGGATACTTAGGAGGTGTGAATCAATGATTGTTAAGATGAAGTTCTTAAGCATCAGCGGACCGAAGAATGATATCGACCGTGTCTGCGAGGTGTATCTGTCGAAATACGAGATGCAGCTTGAGAATGCGGCGGCAGAGCTTAAGACGACCGACAACCTGCAGCCTTTTGTGGAAGTCAATCCATACAAAGAGCCGCTTGCGAAGGCAGAACAGTTCAGCGCACTGTTAGCGGATGAAGACCAGAGGATCGATGTATCGATGAATCAGGAGGATATGCTGAACCTGATCCGGGATGTCAATCATGACTATCTGGATCTGCTGGAGAAGAAAGAGTTAACGAAGAAGCAGGTAGATGAATACAAAGAAAAGCTTCTGATCATGGAGCCGTTCCGGACACTGGAACTGGATATGCAGAAATCATTAAAGTATAAATATATGAAAGTCCGGTTCGGACGGGTAGATGTGAATTATTACAAACGTCTGGAAAAATATTTATTTGATGATCTGAATGCGGTATTTATCGAAGGTACGAGGAATGAAAATTATGTATACGGATGTTATTTCGTATCGAATGCGGATTCCAGTAAGGTGGATTCGGTATTCAATTCCTTACATTTTGAAAGGATTGCAATTCCATCCGAATACATAGGAACGCCGGCGCAGGCCTGTGAAGAGCTTGAAAAAGAAATTGAAGAAAAACAGAAAGAGATTGCTGGGATTAAAAAACAGATCAGTGAGCTGATGGCAAAGAATGCCGCAAAGCTCCGAGGTGCGAAGAAGCGTCTGGAAGAACTGGCTACGAACTTTGATGTCCGCAAGCTGGCGGCAAGGATCGAAGAGGGAGATAATAAAGAAGACTATTACATCCTGTGCGGATGGATGGGCGAAGATGATGTGAACAAATTCCTGGCGGAATCGAAGAATGATGATAAGGTATTCGTTGTTGTAGAAGAAGACAAGGAGAAATTCTTCGGAGAGCCGCCGACGAAGCTTAAGAATCCAAGGTTCTTCAAGCCGTTCGAGATGTTCATCCGGATGTACGGGCTTCCGGCAAATGATGAGATGGATCCGACGATGTTCGTGGCACTGACGTATACATTTATCTTTGGTGCGATGTTCGGGGATGTCGGCCAGGGCTTATGCCTGTTTGTATTCGGCGGGCTTTTGTACCTGATTAAGAAGATCAACCTGGCTGGGATCATATCCATTGCGGGACTGTTCTCAACATTCTTTGGATTCATGTTCGGAAGTATCTTCGGATTCGAAGATGTGATACAGGCACACTGGTTAAGGCCGGTGGATGCGATGACGAACCTGCCGTTTATCGGACAGCTCAACACAGTATTTGTGGTTGCCATTGCATTTGGCATGGGACTGAATATCCTGGTGATGATCTTTAACGTGATCAATTCGATCAAGAGTCATGATGTGGAAAATATGTTATTTTCCCATAATGGAATCGCGGGACTGGTGTTCTACGGATTCCTGGTGCTGACGATAGTGCTTTACATGACGGGACATAAGGTTCCGGGCAATATCCTGATGGTGATCTTCCTGGGAGTTCCGGTGATCTTGTTCGTATTCAAGGAACCGCTGGGAAATCTGGTGACAAAGCAGCATAAGAAGATGGAAGAGGGCAAGGTAATGTTCTTCGTGCAGGCGTTCTTCGAACTGTTCGAGACGATGCTGAGCTATTTCTCCAATACCATTTCTTATGTGCGTATCGGTGCATTTGCCGTCAGCCATGCGGCGATGATGGAGGTTGTGCTGATGTTATCCGGCGCAAGTGCGGGACACACGAACTGGATCGTGTTCGTGCTTGGAAATGTGCTGGTGTGCGGACTGGAAGGTCTGGTCGTCGGTATCCAGGTACTGCGTCTGGAATATTATGAGATGTTCAGCAGGTTCTATAAGGGAACCGGACGGGAGTTCAAGCCGTTTCACAGCCAGAGTGACGAAAAGTAAAGGAACGATTTAAGCGATTTTGTGATCCAGAGGATAAATCGCCATGCGTTCGAAAGAAGCTGCCAGTGGCAGGTTCTGTAGAGGAAAAATAATAAGACAGAATTCAGAGATATATTTACAGGAGGACAAAAATATGAGCCTGACAGTTAGATTATTGTTAATTGCAACATTGTTACTTAGCATTGTAATTCCATTCGGATATTTCCTGATCGGACAGAGGACGAAGAAGCGTTATAAAAGGGCCATCGGCACGAATGTATTTTTCTTCTTTAGTACTATCCTGATCGCGGGAATCATGCTCTTTGCGGGAGATCCGGTACAGGCAGCAGAAGCAGCCGGCAATACGGCATCGAACGCAACCGGATTCGGATACCTAGCAGCAGCACTTTCAACCGGTCTTTCCTGCGTCGGTGGTGGTATCGCCGTTGCAAGTGCAGCAAGTGCGGCTCTTGGGGCAATCAGCGAGGATTCCAGTGCACTTGGTAAGTCGCTGATCTTCGTAGGTCTTGCAGAAGGTGTGTGTCTGTACGGACTGATCATCTCCTTCATGATCTTAGGTAAATTGTAAGATGAAGATGTATCTGATCAGTGATAATATCGATACTCTGACAGGAATGCGTCTCGCAGGGGTAGACGGAATCGTGGTACATGAAAGAGAAGAACTCCGGTGTGCGATCGAGAATGCCATGGAGGATAAGGATGTAGGTGTGATTCTGCTGACGGAGAAATTCGGAAGAGAATTCCCGGACCTGATAGACGAGATCAAGCTGGAGCGGACGATGCCGCTTCTGATCGAGATTCCTGACAGACACGGGACCGGACGTAAGAAAGATTTTATCACGTCGTATGTAAATGAAGCGATAGGGTTGAAATTATAGACAGGAAGAAGGTGGCACATTTGACAAACGAAGAGAAGATCACGCATATCCGGACGGCGGCGATGGAAGAAGCAAGAGCGGAGGCGAATGCGATCGTAAAGCAGCATGAGGATGCGCTTCGAAGTGTGTTCGAACAGCATCAGATCGAAGCCAGACGGCAGTCGGAGACGAGAGTGCGTGCAGAGAGTGTGACTGCAAAACAGCAGCTGAACATGGCAATGTCAAAGGCGCAGCTTGAATTAAAACGTGAGATGGGAAAGACGCAGACAGAACTTAAGACGGAACTGTTCGAAGAAGTGCAGTTAAAGCTTCTGGCGTTCATGAGAACGGAAGAGTATAAAGAAGTTCTGATCCGTTATATAGAGAAAGCAGCACAGTTTGCATCGGGGATGGCGATGACGATCTATATCAATCCGTCTGATGCAGACAAGAAGACATATCTGGAAGAACGTACGGGAATGACGCTGACGATCAGCAAAGTGGATTTTATCGGCGGGGTGCGTGCGGTTGTGCCTGAGAAGAATGTCCTGGTGGACTATGCATTCAAAGGTGCACTGGAGAATGAATACCAGAAATTCCAGTTCCGGGGAGGTGTAAAGGGTGAGTAGCGGAAAGACAGAAAAGATATATGGCATCAACGGCCCGGTCATTTACCTGAAAGGGAAGACGGATTTTAAGATGTCGGAAATGGTCCATGTGGGAGAAGAAAAGCTGGTTGGCGAAGTCATTTCCCTGGATAAGGACCGGACGACGGTACAGGTGTATGAGGAGACTTCCGGACTGCATCCGGGAGAACTTGTGGAAGGTACGGGAGCGGCAGTGTCGGTTACGCTGGCACCCGGCATCCTGAATAATATCTTTGACGGTATTGAGAGACCGCTGGAGCGGATCGCTGACAAGGGCGGGGCATTTATCACCCGTGGTGTCAGTGTGGACGCACTGGACCGTCAGAAACTCTGGGAGACGCATATCACAGTGGCTGAAGGCGATATGGTACAGGGTGGAACGATCATTGCGGAAGTGCCGGAGACGCGGGCTATCGTGCACAAATGCATGGTTCCGCCGGGAGTAGAAGGGACTGTTGTATCGGTGGTTCCGGATGGTGAATATACAATTGATGAGACGCTGGTTACGATTGAACTGTTCAATGGAGAAAAACGAGAACTTTCGATGACACAGCACTGGCCGATCCGTGTACCGAGACCGGTGAACCGGAGATTCCCGGCAAGTGTGCCGCTGGTAACAGGACAGCGAATTCTGGATACGATGTTCCCGATTGCAAAAGGTGGAACGGCTGCGATCCCGGGAGGATTCGGAACGGGTAAGACGATGACCCAGCATCAGATCGCAAAATGGTCGGATGCGGATATTATCATATATATCGGATGCGGCGAGCGTGGAAATGAGATGACACAGGTTCTGGAAGAGTTTTCGGAGCTGGTCGATCCGAAATCGGGCAATCCATTGATGGACAGAACGACGCTGATCGCCAATACATCGAACATGCCGGTAGCTGCCCGTGAGGCGTCCATTTATACCGGACTGACACTGGCGGAATATTACCGTGACATGGGGTATGATGTGGCGATCATGGCGGATTCGACATCCAGATGGGCAGAGGCACTGCGAGAGCTTTCGGGACGACTGGAAGAGATGCCGGCGGAGGAAGGATTCCCGGCGTATCTGGCATCGAGACTGTCGGCATTCTATGAAAGAGCCGGCATGATGCAGACGTTAAATGGTGCGACAGGATCGGTCTCTATCATCGGAGCGGTATCTCCGCAGGGAGGAGATTTCTCTGAACCGGTTACGCAGAATACGAAGCGTTTCGTGCGCTGTTTCTGGGGACTGGACAAATCACTGGCGTATGCGAGACATTTCCCTGCGATCCACTGGCTGACAAGTTATAGTGAATACCTGAACGACTTAAGCGGCTGGTATTCGGATCATGTATCGCCGAAATTCGTTGATTACCGGAACCGTCTGATGGCGATCCTGAACCAGGAGAGCAGCCTGATGGAGATCGTAAAACTGATCGGCGGGGATGTGCTTCCGGATGACCAGAAGCTGATCCTGGAGATTGCGAAGGTGATTCGTCTGGGATTCCTGCAGCAGAATGCATTTCATAAGGATGATACGTGTGTATCACTTGAGAAGCAGTTCAAGATGATGGATGTTATTCTGTATCTGTATAAGACGAGCCGGAAACTGGTGGCGATGGGGATGCCGATGTCGGTGCTGAAGGCAGAAGGTATATTTGAGAAGGTCATTGCGATCAAGTATGATGTGCCGAATGACAATCTGCAGTTACTGGATCTGTATAAACTGGATATTGATGACTTTTATAACCGCGTCATCGAGAAAAATGCGTAAAGGGAGGGACGTAAGATGGCAATAGAATATCTTGGACTGAGCAGCATTAATGGCCCTCTCGTCGTACTGGAAGGCGTGGAAAATGCATTTTACGATGAGATCGTGGAATTTATTGTAGATCATGATACGAGGAAAATGGGACGTATCGTGGAGCTGGATGAAGATAAGGCCGTGATCCAGGTATTTGAAGGAACGGAAAATATGTCGCTGGATAATACCCACACGAGGCTTACGGGACATCCGATGGAAGTTGCCGTGTCAGAGGAAATGCTGGGCCGTACATTTAACGGGATCGGGGAAGCAATCGATGGACTTGGACCGATCACAGATGCTGAGAAGCGGGATGTAAACGGACTTCCGCTGAATCCGGTCAGACGGGAATACCCGAGAAACTATATCCGTACCGGAATCTCGGCAATTGACGGACTGACGACACTGATCCGCGGGCAGAAGCTTCCGATATTCTCAGGAAACGGACTTCCGCATGATCAGCTTGCGGCACAGATCGTCAAGCAGGCTTCGCTTGGTGACAATTCGGATGAACAGTTCGCAGTTGTATTCGGAGCAATGGGTGTGAAGCACGATGTGGCGGAATTCTTCCGTAAGACATTCGAGGAAAGCGGTGTGGCAGATCATGTGTGTATGTTCTTGAACCTGGCGAATGACCCGGTGGTGGAGCGTCTGATCACGCCGAAGGTAGCACTGACGGTAGCAGAGTATCTGGCATTTGAGAAAAATATGCATATTTTGGTTATCCTGACGGATATGACTTCTTTTGCGGAAGCCATGCGTGAAGTGTCTTCTTCCCGTGGCGAGATTCCGTCAAGAAAAGGATATCCGGGATATTTATACAGTGAACTGGCAACGATCTATGAACGTGCCGGTATTGTGGACGGGGCAAATGGTTCCGTAACACAGCTTCCGATCCTGACCATGCCGAATGATGATATTACACATCCGATCCCGGACCTTACCGGATATATCACAGAAGGACAGATCGTACTGGACCGTAATCTTCACGGTCAGGCAGTCTATCCGCCGATCAGTATCCTGCCATCGCTTTCGCGTCTGATGAAGGACGGCATCGGAAAAGGATACACGAGAGAAGATCATCAGGATCTTGCAAACCAGTTATTCTCCGCTTATGCGAAGGTCGGAGAGGCGAGAAACCTTGCTTCCGTTATTGGCGAGGATGAATTGTCGCCGATTGACAAGCAGTATCTGAAGTTCGGTGAAGAATTTGAAAAACGTTATATCGGGCAGGGACCGACGGAGAACCGTACGATGATGGAGACTTTGGATCTTGGATGGGAACTGCTTGGACTTCTGCCGAAGGAAGAACTGGACCGTATTGATACGAAGCTGATTGAGAAGTACTGGAAGGATACGCGGGATACGCTGGAGACAGAAGAGTAGGAGGGATGCATATGGATCCGAGAGAATTTCCTACCAAGGGAAATCTGATGCTTGCGAAGAATTCTCTGATGCTTGCGCGTCAGGGGTATGACTTGATGGATAAAAAGCGGAATATTCTTCTGAAAGAGCTGATGGGACTGATCGATGAGGCAAAAGATATTCAGGAAGAGATCGATGCGACATTTACAAAAGCATACGCCTGCCTGCAGCGTGCCAATATCGAACACGGGATCAGTAAAGTCCAGGAACTGGCATTTACTGTTCCAATCGAGGATTCTCTGAAGATGCAGACCAGAAGCATCATGGGAACGGAGATCCCGCACATCAAGTATGATGCGAAGCAGAATGATCTGACGTATTCGTTCAGCACGACACATGAGTCGGTGGATATTGCAAGAGAAGCTTTCCGGGAAGTGAAGGAACTTACGATCAAGTTGGCTGAGGTGGAGAACTCGGCGTACCGTCTGGCCGCAAATATCAAGAAGACACAGAAGCGGGCGAATGCGCTTAAGAATATTACGATACCGATGTATACGAATCTGGTGCATACGATCAGTAATGCGCTGGAGGAGAAGGAAAGAGAAGAATTTACACGGTTGAAGGTGATAAAGAGGATGAAAATGTAGAAAAAATGTAAAATAGGCCGGTAGATTTCTGAAAATCTCCCGGCTTATTTTAACGACAAATTTTGCAGAGTAATTCCAGTTATCCCCAACAAAAGAGGGGTTATCCACGGGAAACTGTGGATAACTCCTCTTTTGTCTGATAATTCCGCCGCATTAACCGACATAGAATGACAATGATTATAATGAACGGGATTTTTCTGTACTTACATTGATGCATTCAATTACAGCACCACGTATACCATTGCAGGGGTGTTGGGAAGAAGTCTTAAAATTCTAGGTGTGCCATCGATCATATTCTGGAGTCTCTCGACAGTGACACCGGCTACGATGGACATCAAAGCTTTTCCATCCAGGGCTTTTTTGCACTGTGACAGAGCTTCTGGTGCATTTTGTGGTTTTACGGCAAGAAGAATGATCTCGCTTTTTTGTGACCATAGTTATAACCTCCTTGGGGGATAAATTGTTATAGTTTTTTGTTTGGGACGGAGAATTTATAAAAATCCTCCGTCTCCTTATGAACAGAAGCTTTAAGGAGTCAGCTTATGAAGCTCCCACGCTTTCTCAATACTTCCCGGTGTTTCCATCAATAATTTCGTACCTTCTGCCATACATCTTGCAACATAGAGCATACCTTTCTGTCCGATAGTCATACCGGCCTGTTTGGCAGCAGCCCAGTGATGAAGCGGGGTGCCTTTACACATCGTAGCGGCACTTAAGGTGATCAGCGGAACCGTGTGGCTGACCTGTGAAGCATCTGTGCCGATATCGATCGGAACCGGCTCATCTTCAAGCGGTTCCAGGCCGGAGAATAGTGTCCCGTCATTGATGAGCCCGGCTTCTTCTGTAATCTGCTTTGCGAAATCCAGTTCTTCCGGTGTATAAGTCGGTGTCGGGACTTGGGTCATGGCATCGTAATATAATTCTGTCAGTACCCGGTTAACTTTCATCTCACTGCAGCTTGCAACCAGTTCGATATCGACGGTGGTGTCTGTCATAAGAGCGGCACCTCTTGCGCAGTTGTCTACACGTTCGCTTGCATCTTCGGTGCGGGAACGTAAGTAGGAGCGGATGAAATAATTTGTCTTCGCGATATCCGGAACAACATTTGCCGGAAGGCCGTTATCAATGTAGGCATAATGCATGCGGACATCTCCCGGTACGTGCTCACGGAGATAGTTGACGCCTACATTCATAAGTTCAGCGGCGTCGAGGGCACTGCGTCCCTTTTCAGGAGCTTTGGCGGCATGGGAACTGATTCCGTGGAATGTGTAGTTCTTAATGTCCTGTGCCTGCCAGATATCGTTGCTGACACGGTTGCGGTCGAATGGATGCCAGGTAATAGCAACATCGAGGTCATCAAAGACTTCCTGATCGTTCATCACGATCTTGCCGGACATGATCTCTTCGGCCGGGCAGCCGTAGACGCGGATCGTTCCGGCAGCATCGGTTGCTTCCATATCGGCTTTTAATGCGCAGGCCGCTGCGGCAACAGCAGTTCCAAGCAGGTTGTGTCCGCAGGCGTGTCCGACACCTGCCAGAGCATCGTACTCAGCCAGGAATCCAAGGAGTGGTTTTCCACTTCCCCAGACTGCGGTAAATGAGGTGTCGATACCGGCTGTTTTCCATGTTATTTTAAATCCCTGGCTTTCCAGATAATCTGCCAGGCATTTGGAAGAAAGTGTCTCCTGATATGCAAGTTCCGGGTGATGGAAAATGTAATCGGCAGTATGTACAAGTTCTTCCTGATGATCGTCGAGCCAGCTGGCAATAATATTGTCAGGTGTATGTTCGGTTGTTAGTTTATTCAAAATATAGATACCTCCTCATAGAATCGGGTGTTTATCTATCATTTTAGCATAGAAAAACAGGATGTAAATAGAATTCATAGCTTTCTTATATGAAAAGTAAAAAAACAATGTCAATAAGCAGCAAATTCTATTCAACCGGATAAAGACCGTTCAGTACATCCAGATATTCCTGTCCAAATGTATCTACATAATCAGCAAGCGCAAGTTTAACTGCCTCTTCCCCTTTTTCACCAAGATTCAGGATCAGAGCCTGACTGACGGTATATTTTAAATGTGCTGTGTGGAAATTAAAATCTTTCATACAGGAAGTCCCAAGTTTGGCCTTTTTCTCAGCCAGTTCTTTTACCTCTTCCTGCGAGAGCGGGTGTCCCCAGTCGAATTCACAACGCTTGCCGCCCCAGCTCATAGATGTGGCAGTCGGTGTACAGACGAAGTCGGAACGGAAACCCTGGTAAACGGCATTATCTACATTGACGCAATAATATTTCCCATATTCGGTAATGTTATGCTTTTTCCATGCTTCACACCATGCACATTTTGCAATGTAAGTCTGAAGTGTCGGTTCGGTGCGAAGCGTTCCGAAGTCCATTTGTCCGGCGTAATCTGGTTTCCATTCACCGTATGCCTGATTGGTCATGGTAGTCAGTTCATCACCGTGTGCGAGTGCATTTGCCGCCATGCGGGCACCCCGCTCATTTCCATAGGTAGTCATTCCGGCAAGGATTGCGTCTTTTCCGGCTTCACCGCATAATTCAATTGCATGTTTGGCGAGAAATGCGAACATCATGGCGTGATGTTCGATTTTGCAGCTGACAGGACAGACTTTATTTTCATTTTCACTCATATTAAAAACTCCTTTTGATATTTGTAAGTGATAATCTATTTATTACAATACTACATTGTAGTGAAAAAGTCTCAAGAAAAGGCTTGATAAAAAGGAAAAAAGCGGTATGATAGTAAAAAAGAAAAAGCAATTACTTAAAAGTGAGAATAAAGTTGAAAATTAAAGAGGAAAAAAGTATGAGCAGGAAAAAGTTAAAAAATAGAAGACGAAAAGATCGTGCACAGAGAAAGATTCTGATTGCAGCAGTCTGCATAGCAGCAGTGATCATAGGTGTGGGAATCGGCGGGCATGTTATAAAAAAGAATGCCGGTAAAACGATGACAACGGCCGAGACGGAAAGTAAAAAGGCAGTATCAAAGAAAAAAGCAACTGCAAAAAAACTTACGATCAATGAGAATGAAACTGATGCATCCAATAAAGAAAATCAAGGCCAAAAAGATCAGGCAGATGACAGAAGTGAATTTGCAGTTCAACCAGGAAGAAAAGTGGGTACAACAGAACAATCGGATGAAAAAGTTGTCTATCTGACGTTGGATGACGGACCGTCTAAGAATACGCAGGCGGTGCTGGACATTTTGGATAAATACAATGCGAAAGCAACGTTTTTTGTTACAGGAGCCATGCCGGAATATAAAGATATGATCCAAAAGGCTTATGATAAGGGACATACGATCGGAATGCATACATATTCTCATGATTACGCAAAGGTGTATGCATCTGTTGATGCATATTTTCAGGATCTTGACCAGATTGGACAGCTTGTAAAAGAAGAGATCGGCTATGTTCCTTGTTTTATCAGATTTCCGGGAGGATCTTCGAATACCATATCTGCAAGTTACACGAAGGGAATTATGACAACGCTTACGCAGGAGGTTCAGGCAAGAGGATATCAATATTATGACTGGAATGGAAGTTCGGGAGACGGGGCCGTGAGAACAACGGAACAGCTTGTGGATCAGGCAACCAGTTTCCATGACAATAATATCATCCTGCTGTCACATGATTCCGAGACCAAAGATACAACTGTGGAAGCGCTGCCGAAAATTATTGAATATTATCAGTCACAGGGATATGTGTTCAAAGCATTGGATCTTAACAGCTATGTTGCACATCATGGTGTGAATAATTAATTATATATGTAGGGAAATGTGTTGATGGTTGTTGTACTTATGCTGAATAGAATAACGGAAGATCTGGCGGAAAACATGTAAATACAAAGAAGAAAAATGATGTTATCAACCAGAGTGAGACTACAAAGCCAGGTTCTGTCTCGTGAGGAGAACGGGTCTTGCCGGAAATATATTCAGACATTCCAAATGAAAATATTACACTGGAATAAAAAAGCAGGATGTCTAAGATCAGGAAATTCCGGCCGAGAATCCCGGAATATGTGTAAAAAACAGAAACAGTAAAAAACATTCCGAGAAGCACACCCAGATACCGACAGTAAAAGAACGGTAAAACAACCGGATGCAGAGACAGATATTCCCATATGCTTACGAATAAAAAAGGAAAATATAAAAGTTTCAAATGTTCCCACACGGATTCATTAACCGGGCAGAAAAGTGCAACGATTGGAGACTGCCCGGATAAAAAATACAGGAAATGATTCAGTGTTCCGAGAAAGGCAGCGACCAGGACAAAATGCAGAGCTGTGCCTTGAATGCAGGAGATAATCTCTGTACAGACAGTATGAAAGATTTTTTTGAAATTGGTTGTAACATAATGGATAATATGGCTCATAAATTCAACCCCCATATCAATATATGAGAAAAATAAAAAAATATGAAAAAAAGTAAAAAAAGTACTTGCATTTTTAAAAACCTTATTATATAATAAGTCTTGTCGTTACGGAGAACGTAATACAGACAACCAAAGATGCGCGATTAGCTCAGTTGGTAGAGCACCTGACTCTTAATCAGGGTGTCCAGGGTTCGAACCCCTGATCGCGCACTATTAAATCACTGTTTTTGCAGACTGCGAGCTGCGGGGATGGTGATTTTTTTGTTGCTTATTTCCGGGAAAACTGAGGTCAATAATTTCTGATTGAACTTCGGATAAGTCTTGAGCCGGAAATACGTTCGTGTTAGTATAATCATAATTTACAATAGAAGAAAAGAGTGAGAAGATGAGCAGTCATACACTGGAAGGAAAGAAAAAGACACAAAATGGCGTGAAGCGGCTGATGTTCACGGTGCTTTCGATATTATTGGAAGTGGTGTTCCTGGTTGGAATATTCAAGGGACTGAATGAATATGCAGTAGTTATAGATAATATGACCAGAATATTTGCCGTCATACTGGTTCTGAAAATATATGGAAGAAATGAGACTTCCTCGATGAAGACACCGTGGATCATCCTGATCCTGACACTGCCGATTCTTGGAGTGGCACTCTATTTTCTGATCGGTCTGAACGGCGGAACCTGGAAGATGCGGATGCGCTACAAAAAGATTGATGAGAAGCTTCTGCCTCTTTTGCCGGAGAACAAAGAAGTATTGCAATGTCTGAATGCATCAGATCCGAAAGCGGGAAATGTTTCCAATTATATAGAAAGAAATGCGTGTTATCCGGTGTATCAGAATACGGATGTGATTTATTTTGATGAAGCGGTCAAAGGACTGGAGGCGCAGCTTGCTGATCTTGCGAAGGCGGAGCAATTCATTTTCATGGAATATCATGCAATTGAGGATGAATATGCATGGAGCAGGATCCAGACGGTTCTGGAGGAACGGGTGAAGGCAGGTGTAGAGGTCCGGGTGTTCTATGATGACATGGGATCGATCGGATTCGTCAATCTGAGTTTTGCAAGAAAACTGGAAGCGAAAGGGATTGCCTGCCGGGTATTCAATCCACTGCTTCCGGGACTTAATATGTTCCTGAATAACCGTGATCACAGAAAGATTACGGTGGTTGACGGAAAAGTTGGATATACGGGCGGTTATAACCTGGCAAATGAGTATTTTAATTATACACATCCGTACGGAGAATGGAAGGATACGGGAATCCGTCTGGAAGGGGATGCGGTGGCTTCGCTTACGGCAGCATTTCTGGAGATGTGGGAATCGTCCGGGAAGACCCCGGCCGGCGTGGACGTTCTGGATATAGAGGCGCAGAAAAAATATCTGGTACAGCATCCGTATCAGGCGCAGCAGACGGGATATATCCAGCCGTATGCAGATTGTCCGTTAGATGGGATCCAGGTTGGAGAGGATGTCTATATCAGTATCGTCAATAAAGCGGACAGATACTGCTGGTTCATGACGCCGTATCTGATCATCACGGATGAGATGACACATGCCCTTTCGCTGGCGGCCAAGCGCGGTGTGGATGTGCGGATCATCACGCCGGGAATTCCGGATAAGAAACTGATCTACAGTATCACCAGATCGTTCTATCACAATCTGGTACAGGATGGTGTAAGGATCTATGAGTGGACACCTGGGTTCTGTCATGCCAAGATGAGTGTGGCGGATGACTGCATGGCGACTTGCGGCACGATCAATCTGGATTACCGGAGCCTTTATCATCATTTTGAAAATGGATGTTTTATGGCGGACTGTGGTGCAGTACTGGACATCCGACGGGATATGGAGCAGACTTTTGAGCAGTGCAGGGAAGTGACGGAGAAGTATAAGTCCGGCCGGAGCGCGACTCTGCGGCTGGGACAGTTGTTCCTGCGGTTATTTGCTGAGCTGTTGTAGGATGGCAGGCATGTAAGAAGTGATGGATAAATATAGAAGATAAGAGAATCGGGAATGCAGGATCAGGTAAATGCATTCCCGGATCGCTATGCGTTATATTTGGATATAGAAAATGAAAAAATAATTCTTATATATTGACATATATCGAATGCCGATATATACTAAAACTAAGAAGAAACAAAAATTTTTTTATACTAAACTATCGACGATCGATATATAAAGAACTCAAATATAAGAAAGGAGCAATCACAATGAAAGTAAACAAAAATATGGTCTCAGGAAATACCGCAATGTTAATTCTCAAATTGATCTCAGAAAAGGATATGTACGGATATGAAATGATCGATACACTCTCAAAGAGATCGGACAATGTATTCGAATTAAAGGTAGGAACATTGTATCCGCTGCTTCACAGCATGGTACAGTCCGGATATTTGGAAAGTTATAACCAGGAGGCGAACGGGAAACTCAGAAAGTATTACCGGATCACACCTAACGGGAAGAAATATCTGGAGAAAATGATCGAAGAATGGAATGCTTATGCCAATGCAGTTACGAGCATGATCCAGTATTCCGTATAGCACAGGTAAGGCAGTGAAGGTGGCAGAAAAGGAGGGTGTTAGATATGAAGGAAAGAGAATATCTGAAAGAACTTGGGAAGAAGATTACCGATTCGTCTGTAAGAAAAGAGATTGTAAATGAATATGAAGCGCATATAGAAGACTGTAAAGCCGCATTAATGGAATCAGGGATGACGGAAGTTGAAGCAGAGGAAGAAGCAGTCCGCCAGATGGGCGATCCGCAGGAAGCAGGTGAAGCAATGGATAAGATCTATCATAAAGTGTTTGATTCCAATATGTTTCTGTGGATGCTGGCACTGGGATGTATACCGATTGTATGTGTGTGCATTTCTTATCTTATCGCAAGAGATCCGAACGCATTTTTATGGTTGTGGAATGATGCGCTTGGCCTGAATAAAATCCCGGCAGTTATACACCGGAATATTGGAATCGGATTAGCTGTCTATGGAATCGGATTGAGCTTCTGGGAGAAATACACGGGCAAAGCTTTATTCTATGCAGTCGGAAGAGACTGGGGGCAGGGATGTTACGTTGCAAACAGCGGGCTGGTACTTTTTATCTCGGCATTATGTTTTGTTCCGAGTTTCCCGGTGAAGGGATATGCAGGAATCCTCTGCTGTGTATTGATAGCATGTCTGCTGAATATGGTACTGAGAGGATTTATGAATCTTTTGCAGAGCAGAAGAGAGACCAGACTTTTATGGGAGATTGGAACGGCAGATACCAGAATCAACTGGAAGGGAAAAGGATATCTGTGTGGACATCATATGAAGGTAAGAGTACAGGGATCTGAGAAAGGAACGGAGATCCCGGCAGGAGCACCGGTGATGGTTGTCGGAATGGAGGGATTTAAGCCGGTGGTGGCGCAGGTATAAAGAGAGAGACGTTGGATCTTGGATAGTAAGCGTATATGAAGAGAGACGTTAGATCTCGGATAATAAGCGTGTATGAAAAATGAGAGGCAAAAGTTATGAATAAGACGGAAAAGCGAATGAAGATATTCACGCTGATCATGCAGGTGATCATCCAGGCAGTGCTATTATTTCCGTGGATGAACATGGGGACATGGAAATGCAATGTGTCGGGATATCTGATAAAATTGGCTGCTTCGGGCGATGGGATGAGTTACATAAAGAAAAGTCTGAAGCCTTTGGGAGTACTGGACGGTGCAGATGAACAGATGATGGTTCAGATACTGATGCTGTTCATCTGTGAACTGGTAATGGTACTGGTAATCCAGGTGATAGGAATTGTGAATCTGATACTGGCTTTAAGCAATCACCATAAACTGCTTCTGGATATCATGTCACTGGTCGCAGGATGTATGATATCATTTCTTGGGGCAGATGGGGCAGTATTTTCAGATCCGCTGTCACAGGTGTATCCATTTTTACTGGTAGTGCTTCTGGTGATCAATTTGATCGGTGCGAAGCTGATTGATTCGTGGCAGGAAGAGAAAAAGATACAGGAAGAAGTTAAAGCCAGAGAGAAAAATTACAAAGAAGAAAAGGAAAAGCATCTGGAATTTTCGGGGAAGTATCCGAAAGGATTCTATACGGTCCTGTGGAAGAATTTTAAAAGTTCAAAAAGAGATTTTATTGTTTACGTAAGTATGAACCTGCTTCCGGCGACGCTGATATTTTCCGGAGTCGGAATGGCACAGATGCTGGCACCATTCAATAAAGAAGGAAATATACTGACGGGGCATGGAATCACGGCAATTCTGCTGGAATTCCTGATCGTGAGTCTGATCGCATCGCTGATGCTGATGATCACGAATCTGTTGTCATATTTCAGAAAACGGATGAGAAATTACAGTATATTTTCTATTCTGGGAATGCGGAAGTCTACACTTTATGAAGTGCTTGGGGCAGAGATTGTGGCTGGAATTCTGGGAATGCTGATCGGGGGAGCCTGCATCGGAAGTGTGATCCTGTGTATCATCCGCAGAATCTTCATGGCAAGATCCGGAGTGGGAGCACAGCCGGCGAAGATTACAGGATTCACATATTTGATCGCAAGTCTTATCCTGATCGGAATATCCGGGATTGGACTGATGATCCTGCGGGATTTCTTCCTGTACAGGGAACTAAAAAAAATGCAGCTGGGCGATGTGGAAAAGGAGAAGATGCCGGAAAAACGGATCGGTCTGTGGCTTACAATTGGCCTGGTCATTGTGGTATTTGGAATCGTGAATTTCGGAATGCGGAAGAATGCCGAAGGGTTACGGATACTTTTATTTATCTTCCTGGGCATTTATCTGGCGGAAAAGTTTGGATTTGGATTGTTCCTGAAAGTGCGGAAGCATAAAAAGAGTTATTATGCAAAGTTGATCCCATATAATTCATTTTATTACCGTTTCAAGAGTACATTCCGTTATGTGTACGTGATCAGTCTTATACCGGTACTGATATTGTTCTTATTTGGAAAAGATATGATCTCAGCGAAGATCGCGCAAAAGCCGGAAGGACTGTTCCCGTATGATTTTGTATGTATGGCAACGGAAGCGGATGAGACATTTTGGAAACAGCTGCAGGAAAAATATGACGTGAAATTCCAGGAGTATCCGATGGTACGCGTGACGAATGTGGATAATTCGGAAAAGTTGGATGATGCCAGAGCAGTGATCATGCCGCAGGGACAGCATATAGGCATCTCGGAGACGACGTATAAAGAACTGAATAAGGCACTTGGAAAGAAAAGTGAAAAAATGAATCTATCTGCTGACGGAAAGGAAATCTATATTATTTACCAACAGGATAAGAGTACGAAGGCACATCCACTGGATTACCTGAATTCGAGAAAAGAGCCGTACCTGCACATCGGACAGCCGATAGAATCTTATGGATTTCTTGATCGGGAAAAGATCTATCCGACACGAACCGTAAAGGGGGAAAAGACGGATATCCTGACAGGTGCATTCCGGCAGGGAAGAGAGGAGAATCTGGTTGTATTTTCGGATGAATATTTTGAAAAGGTTCAGGACGACTGGAAGAAATATAATTGGATCACCGGAGATCCGGTTGAGGAGGGTGAAGCAGAAGAAGGAGTGACGATCCATCACTGGCCGACAAAGCTTGTCCTTTTGAATGTGAAAAATGTAGATTATCAGAAGATAGAAAAAGAGCTCCAGGCTTTTCGGAAGGTACATAAAGAGGATGAAAGATTTGACAAGGATGTATTATCCTGCTATTCCAAACGTACAACGATGGAACAGATTGAAAGCGAACGCTTTATGACAACGGTAGTAGATATATTTATCATGGGAGCATTTCTGCTGGGAAGCGTTCTGGTCATTTACTTGAAATATGAATCTGAGATGACGGACAAGAAGAAGCGGAATCATTTCTTAACCTGTATTGGAATGAGCTCGAAAGAAAGAGAAAAGCTGATCCGGACAGAGACGGGAATCTTTTTCTGGATCCCTGCAGCAGTTGCGGTTGTTATGGTGCCGGTGTTAACCGGGGAGATATGGAACATGCGGGAATATACGAAGGCTGACTGTGTACATTATCTGCGATATCTGTTGATCTTTGCAGTTATATATCTTGTAGTGCAGGGCATCGGTGTAAAGGTGATTGAGCAGTATACAATAAGAAAGGTAGAAGGAAAGCATGAAAGAAATATTAAAGGTAAATAACCTGATCAAGAAATTTCCAAAAGCCGGTGGGGAGATTGATGATGCGGATGCGATTTCGGTACTGAAAGGCATTAACTTTGATGTAGAACAGGGAGAGTACGTCGGAATTATGGGAAAATCCGGCTGTGGAAAGACAACACTTCTGAAGATCCTGGGATTTATGGATCAGCAGACGGACGGAGATGTGATCTTTGACGGTGCGAATACGAATGAGCTGTGGAAAGAAGAACTTACGGATATCAGACGTAGAAAGATCGGATTTGTATTCCAGGATTTTAATCTGATGGACAGTCTTTCGGTAAAAGAAAATATCATGCTTCCGGTATTGCTGGATAAAAAGGAACAGAAAGAATGTGAAGAGAAAGCGGAAACATTGGAAAAGCAGTTTGGGATTGAACATCTTCAGGAAAAGAATCCTTATGAACTGTCCGGCGGTGAGCGGCAGAGAGTGGCAATCTGCAGAGCACTGATCAATGATCCGAGTATCATATTTGCAGATGAGCCGACGGGAAACCTCGACTCAAAATCCGGAAAAGTTGTTGCGGAGGAATTCCGGAAAATCAATGAGGAGTTAGGGAAGACCCTTCTGATGGTAACGCATGATCCACAGATGGCAAGCCGGTGTAAGAGAGTGATATTTCTGAAAGACGGATATGTGATGAATGATGTGAGAAAAGAGGGCACGGAAGAAGAATTTTACAGAACGATCATTGGGGAGATGGAGAAGTTTTAAGATGAGATAATATATAGATGGTGATATGGGCTATGCGGCGGAAGATAATTCTGCCGCTTTTTTTACGAAAATTAATCTTGTAATCATATGAACAATATGCTATTCTGAATGCACTTCAAAGAGTGACTTCTACAAACTCTTAAGTATTTCTAGGCCAAAAGGCATCAAGTTTCGACCGTTTCACACCTAAAAATGTCTGAAACATATTTCCGACTTGAGAGAACACGAAAATTTTATAATCTATTCAGGAGGACGTGCCTATGACAAACAAACTTCAACAGTATTTCCCGATGATTCGGACAAGGGAGGAGGTGTTGAATGAGATTGAAAGTAAAAGCAGATTAAAAAATTTATTTTATGAGTGGACAGAGGAAAATCAAAATGAATTTCTGGATTTTTGTACCGGAGTGAAAGGTATAAAAATCATGTATGATTTCATGATAAAAGGAATCCTGAATCCAGAGAATACACTGGAAAGAGTAAATGAATTACTTACGTTACTTCTCGGACAAAGAGTGAGAATTGTAGATGTGTTACCAAATGATGGAACAAGATTAGCGGATGAATCTACGCTTCTTATTACAGACATGGTCGTTCAACTGGAAGACGGAAGTATTGCGAATCTGGAAATTCAGAAAATCGGATATTATTTTCCGGGAGAAAGAAGCGCATGTTATTCGGCAGATCTGTTGCTGCGGCAGTATAAGAGGGCAAGGGGAGTCAAAGGAAAGCGGTTTTCTTACAGAGATATCAAGCAGGTATATACGATCGTGCTATTCGAAAAAAGTCCAGCCGAATTTCAGAAATTTTCCAATAATTACATCCATCGTTTTATGCAGAAATCTGATACAGGAGTAAATATAAATTTATTACAGGAATATCTGTTCATACCTCTTGACATATTCAAAAAGAATCAGCAAAATGAAAATAGAAGTGTAAAAATAGAAAATCGGCTGGAGGCATGGCTTGCATTTTTCTGCATGGATGATCCGGAGACAATTATAGAAATTATAGAGAGATATCCGGATTTCAAAGAAATGTATGAACAGGCCTATGATGTCTGCCGGAATATCGAAGAGGTGATGCAGATGTTTTCGAAAGAATTGCTGGAGTTAGACAGGAATACAGTAAAATTGATGATTGATGATATGCAGAAGCAGATAGAGGAGAAGGATGAGCAGTTGAATCAGAAGGATGAGCAGTTGAATCAGAAAGATGAGCAGATAAGAGAGCTGGATGAACAGCTGAGACAGTTGGATGAACAGATAAAACAATCAGAACAAGAAATACAAAAAATGGAGGAAACAGAGAAAAATAATACAGATAAATTATGATGGAAAAGTGTAATACATATAATACAGAGAACTTGCCACCGGCAACTTCTCTTGTATACTTTGGTATAAAAAGCCTGGCTGTCTCAGGAATGTGAAACAGCCAGACCGCTTACCTCAAAGCATGTAATCCAGGGATATTCCATATAATTGATGCTGATATTCCCGTTTACAGTAATCCCATCAGGCAGATAATAGACATTCCCAAGAGGACTGGTCTCGCAGACATACCCCTGTGCGAGCATGTCCTCTTTTTCTTTATCGGTAAATCCTACCGATATCTCCAGACGCGGAGGGGCACATCAACTGGTGATTGTTTCGATGGAAAGTATGATGTTGCGGAATCCGCGTTTATTCATATAGGCAACAGCGTTATTGTTTAGATGTACCATATATTCAGATCCTTTCAAAACTTAATATTGTTAGTCCTGGTAAAATGTTATCTGAAATATAGTGTAACATGAATGGTGAAAAATGTCCGTATTATCTATAATCTTTCAGAATTATCATGTAAATGAATATACTCCGCTACAGACCGGTCAAAAGTCTTGATATGCTGGAACAGCCAGTCTACAACATTGCGCTTTACCTGTTCGATAAACTGATCATCAGGCCCTTCATTTTCATTCAGATAATCGTATAATTCCTGAATAGATGTTTTGAATTCTTCATGCTTTGCATGGTGACCGGAAAACTCCGGGTAAGATACCTTTTTCTGAAGTTCTTCTTCTTCCTGAAAATGGAAATTCGTATATTCATCAAGGTAATCTAACATTTTGATTGCTTTGATCTTACTGTCACCGGATTCGCATGCTGCGACGAACTGCCGGATGCGGTCGATCAGTTCCTGATGCTGGAAATCGATGGTTTTGTTGCCTGTAATTAAGTTATCGTCAAATGTAATATTCATAGAGAAACCTCCTGTCTTTGATACGCATTGAATCCCAGTCCCGCATAGTCTATAATGAATCATAGAAATTGTTATCAGCAGAGAAAAGGATTGGATTATGAAGTTACAACAGTTACAGATATTTCAGAACCTGACAGAAGAAGAACTGGAAAAAAGTCTTGTCTGTTCACAGGCTGTAGTAAAGAAATATCCGAAAGGTACCTATATTTTCCGCCAGGGTGATGCACCGTTAAAATTATATTTCATATTGGAAGGAATGGTTGAGCTTGGCAGTATCAACCTGAATGGTAAGATTACCCGAAGCAGTTATGTTACGGTGGGTGAGGAGTTTGGCGAAGTAGAACTATTTCTGCGCCAGTCTGCTTACTCCGGTTATGCAAAAGCAAAAAGTGAAGTGTCGGTTCTGGAGGTTTCACAGAATTTCTTTGGCGGAAGATGCGAAAGAAATTGTGTACATCACAGTAAGGTTGTGTTCAATATGCTTCAGCTTTTTGCGGAAAAAGCAGAGAAATGTAACCGTCAGATAGAGGTTCTTACCAGTGGAAACTTACGTCAGCGTGTAGCGGCGTACCTGTTGGAAAACTGTGATCCGGACTACCGGGTTCGTCTGCATATGAACAGGGAAGATCTGGCAGTATATCTGAATACTACAAGACCATCTCTGTCGCGTATGCTGCTTACTTTACAGGATGAAGGTATCATCCGTCTTGTAGGCCGTAAGGTAATCGAGATCACGGATTATGAAAGGCTGCAGGAAGAAGAGTAATCAATAGTAATTAATCTTCTGCAACAAATACATCTTTTCCTAATCCACAGATTGGACATACCCAGTCATCCGGAATATCTTCAAAGGCTGTGCCCGGTGCGATTCCGTTATCCGGGTCTCCTACAGCTGGGTCATATTCGTAGCCACATGGTTCACATACATATTTTTTCATAATTAAAATCTCCTTCTTATTAAAACTTAGTTGGTGTTAACTGGTGTTGTACAACTTATGTTGTGATTAGAGTATATAGCTTTTATAGAAAATGGTTTGTAACAAATGTTACGAAACAACAAAAAATGATAATTTGTTATATGGATTAAGATTGACAGAGATTAATTTTATAAATGAAGAAATATCGGTACAACAACTTCATATTGTCAGTATCTTTGAATGCAAAAATCAATACAGGGAATGCGTCTTAAGTATTCTTAACTATGCGCCACACTTTACCCGTCACAAAATTAAAAATGCAACAGATTTCGTAAAAAAATATCACCAAAATTTAGACCACATTTCAAACATTTATTTTAACAAAATTACCTCTTTCATTTTCGCCTGTTATAGAGTATCATATTACTTGCACAATATCTTGTGCGGAAATGATGTTGAAAAAACAATATTTAGTAGTATTTGAGGGTGAGCACATACTACATCGGCAATAAAAACAAGAGAGGGATAAACATGAACGCAGAAATAAAGACGAACGTAATTAAGAGAAACGGCGAAGAGGTAGCCTTCGACCTGGAGAAGATCATTAATGCGATCAAAGGTGCAAACAAGGACGTCGACAAACTGCATCGGATGAATGAATATCAGATTATGGCAGTGGCGGACAACGTTGCAAAGAAAATTGAGGAATCCACTCATGCTGTCAATGTAGAAGATATACAGGATATGGTAGAGACCGGAATTATGGAACTGCGCGGCTATGAAGTCGCACAGAAATATGTGCGCTATCGTTATAAAAGAGAACTGATGAGAAAGACGAATACAACAGATAACGGAATTCTTGCACTTCTGGATCATATGAATGAAGAGGTGAATCAGGAGAACTCTAACAAGAATCCTGTGATCAACTCTACACAGCGTGATTATATGGCCGGAGAAGTAAGTAAGGACTTGTCAAAACGTGTTCTTCTTCCGGAAGAGGTTGTACGTGCGCATGAAGCGGGAATCATTCATTTCCATGATTCCGACTATTTCGCACAGAAAGAGCATAACTGTGACCTGATCAATCTTCAGGATATGCTTCAGAACGGAACGGTTATCAGTGAGACCATGATTGAAAAGCCGCACAGCTTCTTTACAGCATGTAATGTAACGACACAGATTGTTGCCCAGGTAGCAAGTAACCAGTACGGTGGACAGTCATTTACACTGGCACATCTGGCACCGTTTGTCGATATCAGCCGTAAGAAGATCCGCAGAAATGTAATCGCAGAGCGTGAAGAATGCGGAGAAGCTTTAGATGAGACAATTATCAATAAGGTGACAGAGCGCCGTTTAAGAGAAGAAGTAAAGAGTGGTATCCAGACAATTCAGTATCAGCTTATCACATTAATGACATGTAACGGTCAGGCACCATTTGTGACGATGTTCATGTATCTGGATGAGGTAGAAGAAGGCAGAACCCGTGATGACCTGGCTATGATCATTGAAGAAGTGATGATTCAGAGAATGCAGGGAGTAAAGAATGAAAAAGGTGTATGGATCACACCGGCATTCCCGAAACTGATCTATGTACTGGATGAGGATAATATTACAGAAGATTCCAAATATTGGCATCTGACAGAACTGGCAGCAAAATGTACCGCAAAACGTATGGTACCGGACTACATCTCTGCCAAGATTATGAAAGAGATGAAGAATGGAGAAGTATATCCTTGTATGGGATGCCGTTCGTTCCTGACGGTAGAAGACAGCCAGAGAAATCCGGACGGAAGCCATAAGTTCTATGGACGTTTTAACCAGGGAGTTGTAACGATCAACTTAGTTGATGTTGCATGTTCATCAGAAGGAGATATGGAGAAATTCTGGAAGATCCTGGATGAGCGTCTGGAATTATGTCACAGAGCACTGAGATGCAGACATGAACGTCTCCTGGGAACGGTTTCCGATGTTGCTCCGATTCTGTGGCAGAACGGTGCACTTGCAAGACTGAAGAAGGGTGAGACGATCGATAAATTATTATTTAATGGTTACTCCACTATTTCGCTTGGATATGCAGGACTTTATGAGATGTGTGTACGTATGCTTGGCAAATCACATACCGATCCCGCAGCAAGACCATTTGCAATGCAGGTAATGCAGAAGTTAAATGATAAATGTGAAGAGTGGAAAAAAGCAGAGAATATCAGCTATTCTGTATACGGAACACCGATGGAATCTACCACATACAAATTTGCAAAATGTCTGCAGAAGCGTTTTGGAATCATCAAGGGTGTAACAGATAAGAATTATATTACGAACAGCTATCATGTACATGTATCAGAGAAGATTGATGCATTCAAGAAACTGAAATTCGAAGCCGATTTCCAGAAGCTTTCACCGGGTGGAGCAATCAGTTACATCGAAGTACCGAATATGCAGAACAATATTCCGGCAGTACTTTCTGTTATGCAGTATATTTACAATAACATTATGTATGCAGAGCTGAATACAAAGAGTGATTACTGTGAATGCTGTGGATATGACGGAGAGATCCAGATTAAAGAAGATGAGAATGGAAAGCTGATCTGGGAATGCCCGAACTGTGGTAATCAGGATCAGGATAAGTTATTTGTGGCAAGAAGAACCTGTGGATATATCGGAACACAGTTCTGGAATCAAGGACGTACGCAGGAGATTAAGGACAGGGTATTGCATTTGTAAAACTGCAAGATATAAAGACAGTAAAAAGGCCTTTTAAGAAGTGAGAAAGCTTTTTGAAAGGCCTTTTTATATTGTATAAAGATAGCTTTTCAAAAGGACATGCGTTATAATAAAAAAATATGGGGAAAAGAAAATGTCGACAGGAGGATTAAAAAATGACAAAAGATAATGAAAAGTATCAGGCATATGTTCAGATTTTAAATGAAGAGCTGATTCCTGCAATGGGGTGTACGGAACCGATCGCGCTGGCTTATGCGGCTGCAAAGGCAAGAGAAGTACTGGGATGTCTGCCGGACAGAGTCTGTATCGGAGCAAGCGGAAGTATCATTAAGAATGTAAAGAGTGTAATTGTGCCGAATACAAATCATTTAAAAGGAATACCGGCGGCAGCAGCAGCGGGGATTGTTGCAGGAAACGCAGAAAAAGAACTGGAAGTTATCTCCGAGGTAACAGAAGAAGAGACAAAAGAAATCGCAGAATTTCTTGAACATACAGAGATTACGGTAGAACATATCAATAACGGATGTGTATTTGATATTATTGTGGAGGTATTTCACGGGGAAGATAAGGCAAAAGTAAGAATTGCCAACTATCATACGAATATTGTAAGAATAGAAAAGAATGGAGAGATCCTGCTTAATGTACCGGTCGCAGGAGAAAGCGAAGAAGGACTGACAGACAGAAGTCTTCTGGATATGAAATCTATCTGGGATTTTGCAAATACAGTGGACATAGAAGATATCCGGGAAGTGATCGGACGTCAGATAGAATATAATTCTGCAATTGCGGATGAAGGATTGAAAGGAAATTACGGAGCAAACATCGGAAGTGTTCTTCTGGATACTTATGGAAACGATGTACGTACCAGAGCAAAAGCACGTGCGGCGGCAGGTTCCGATGCGCGTATGAACGGATGTGAGCTTCCGGTTGTGATCAATGCGGGAAGCGGTAATCAGGGAATGACCTGTTCTCTTCCGGTTCTGGAATATGCAGATGAATTACAATCCGGAGAGGAAAAGACATACCGCGCACTGGTCCTTTCGAATCTGGTCGCAATCCACCAGAAGACGGGAATCGGGCGACTGTCGGCATATTGTGGTGCAGTAAGTGCGGGTGCGGCAGCCGGAGCCGGAATAGCATATCTTTGTGGCGGTGGTTATGAAGAAGTGATCCATACAGTGGTAAATGCTCTGGCAATTGTATCCGGTATGGTATGTGATGGTGCAAAAGCATCCTGTGCTGCAAAAATCGCTTCATCTGTAGATGCCGGGATTCTTGGATATAATATGTATTTAAGAGGGCAGCAGTTCTATGCCGGTGACGGAATCGTTACAAAAGGAGTAGAGGCAACGATCCAGAATATTGGTCGTCTCGGAAAAGATGGTATGAAAGAGACTAATGAAGAGATCATTAAGATGATGATCAGTGACTAGGGAGAGTATACAGATTATGAATTACGGAAATATCAAAGAGTGTGATATTGCAGACGGACCCGGCGTAAGAGTCAGTTTGTTCGTATCAGGCTGCAGACATCACTGCAAAGGCTGCTTTAATGAAGAGACATGGGATTTCGGATTCGGCCAGCACTATACAGAAGAGACAGAAGCAGAAATATTAAGATTGCTGGGGGCTGGTTTTGTCCAGGGGTTTACGCTTCTGGGTGGTGAACCGTTCGAACCGGAGAACCAGGTGGAACTGGTAAAGCTCCTTAAGAAGATAAGAGAAACTTATCCGCAGAAAGATATCTGGTGTTACAGTGGGTATCTTTTTGACCGTGATATGGTTCCGGGAGGATGTGTCCATACAGATGTGACAGAGGAGATGCTGTCGTATATTGATGTACTGGTAGACGGAGAATTCAAGGAAGAATTAAAAGATGTAACACTGGTGTTCAGAGGAAGCCAGAATCAGAGAATCATTGATGTACAGGAAAGCCGGAATCAGGGAACAGTTGTGCTTAAGGATTTTTAACAAAATATAGAAATCTACAGGACCTGCCACTGGCAGCTCATTACGGATGCTTTGGCCGCTGGCAGGTCCTCTTGCATACTTGGGTATAAAAAGGGCAGGAGATTATTTCTCCTGCCAGATGCGTAACATCTTGATGATCTTTTCTTTTTCTGTTACAGAAAAACCACGGAATACATTCAGCATCTCATCATTTAACTGATGCTCTTTCTCATCCAGAGGAGGAATATCTCTTCCGGCATCCAGAATAGTATCCACGGATACGTTGCAGAGCTTAGAGTAATAAAGAAGAACTCTTAAATTAAGCTTTGCTCGATTGTTTTCGACATTACTGACGAAAGGAACAGTACAGTTCAGATCTTTGGCAACCTGTTCCTGAGTGATTCCACGCTCACTCCTTAATTGTTTCATTTTTAATCCCACTTTTGAAAAATCCACTTCGTTCATTGCAAGGCTCCTTTTAATATGTAATGTATAACGAATTTATATAAGTATATATTATTATAAATCATGGCAATAATCAATACAGAAAAATTTACTTTTTGAATTAAAGATAGTATAATTAAACCAACTTATACAAAAGACAGGATGATAAGACAGAAAAAAGGAGGCAAAATTATGTTAACATGTATTTATGTAGTCGAGAAGATTGATGGTGATTACGCAGAACTCAGACGTGTCGATGCACTTAAGCATGATCCGGAAGAAACCAAGACGGTGGCAAGAGCATTGTTGCCGGGAGATATCATGGAAGGAAATAAGCTTTTATATGAGAATCTGCAGTACCGGATCATCGTCGATTAAAAGAATAAAATACCAAAGAGAACAGATATATCAATTTTGAATGATGATACATATAAAATTGAGATACAAAATTAAATAACGAAAAAAGGAGTGTAACGGCTAAAAAAAGTTGTTACACTCCTTTTTTGTTGCTATGTGTTCAAAAGAAGTGGCAGGTAGCAGGTTTTCTATACTATAGGTGCATAAAGAGCCGCTATTTACGGAGAATGCAATATACAATTAATATAAAATGTCGTTTTTGGGAGATGAGACAATGAGGACATTTTATCAAGAAGAAAATTGAAGAAAAATATCGTTTTGTAGAAAAAGACGGGAAATGAAAAATAAAAATTGTGCATTTTCCTTGTGAAAAAAAGGACGAAGATTGGAACTACCATTTTGACGTGGAAATTTGATGAGAAAAACGGAAAAATTAAAATAAATAAAAGTAAAAATACACAAAAAAATAATAAAAAATTAAGCAAAATGACCATTAGACAAAATGATTGACATTTTCAAAAAATGGCTGTAAACTAGCAAAAAAATTATGAAGGAAGGGGATAGTACGGAAAAGCTTGTTGAAAGCCTTGTTAAAGAACTTAACTGTGAAACCGTATTTACGATCCCGGTATTTGGAGGAATCGCTGTTGACGAAGGTGTTGTTGTAACTTGGATCATCATGGCGGTTCTTACTATTCTCAGTATAGTATTCGTAAGGAATCTAAGTATAGAGAAACCGGGAAAGGTACAGCTTATGCTGGAATCAGTGATCGGCTGGGCACAGGATTTCTTTGAAGGTATTATAGGAAAAGAAAACAAGGGCTATATTCCATATCTGATGACGGTTGCACTTTATCTGGCAATATCAAATGTCATCGGACTGTTAGGATTCAAGCCTCCGACAAAGGACATGAATGTAACAATTGCTTTGGCTGTTATGAGCATGTTCGTGATTGAGTGGTCCGGTATCCATAAAAATGGTCTGGTTCACTGGTGCAAACATTTTGCAAAGCCAGTGCCGATCGTAGCACCAATCATGATACTGGAGATCGTGATCCGTCCGCTGTCGCTTTGTATGCGACTGTTTGGTAATATGTTAGGCGGATTTGTAGTCATGGAACTGATTAAAGAGGTCGTTCCGTTAATCGTGCCGATACCGTTTAGTTTTTATTTTGATATATTTGACGGATTATTACAGGCATATGTATTCGTATTCTTAACTGCATTATTTATGACAGAAGAGATGGAATAAGACGAATCAGACATTTACAACATTTAGTATAAGAAAACTTAAGACAAGAAAAGGAGAACAAATTATGAGTGGAACAATTATCGCAATTGGAGCAGGTATCGCAGTACTTACAGGTATCGGAGCCGGTGTTGGTATCGGAATCGCAACAAGCAAAGCAGTAGATGCTATCGCAAGACAGCCGGAAGCAGACGGAAAGATCAGAACTTCCCTGATCCTTGGTTGTGCACTTGCAGAGGCAACCGCTATTTACGGTTTCATTATCGCACTTCTGATCGTCCTTCTTTTGAAATAATGTTTGCTGACGATAACAGATTAAAAGAAGGGAAAGGCAGGTAGAGATATATGCTGAGAATAGATTTTAATCTGGTACTGACGATCATCAACCTGATCGTTCTGTATCTGATTCTCAGAAAATTCCTGTTTCGCCCGGTCATGGACATTATGGAAAAGCGGGAAAAGATGATTGCAGACGGAATCAGCCACGCGAATGAAGAGCAGGACAAAGCCCATGCTCTGAAGAAACAGTATGAAGATGCACTGAATGGAGCAAAAGAAGAATCCACAAAGATGATCGAACAGGCGAAACTGGATGCAAAACAGGAATACAACCAGATCCTGAACGAGGCTAACGAAAAGGCAGACAAGGTTATGAAGACAGCAAGAGAAAGCCTGAATCAGGAGAGAGAACAGGCCTTCGATGATATGAAGGCACAGGTTGCAGGGCTGGCAATGGATGCAGCGAAGAAGATCTTACTTGAGAATGCAGACAGCATAAGCAGCGCAGATGCATATGACCAGTTTTTGAAAGATGCAGGTGATGCCCATGACAGCGAAGAATAGAAAAGAAGCAGAGCCGGTATTCTGCCAGGTGGCAGCTCTCCGCTATGCGAAAGTTCTGAGTGAACTTGGAATTTCGGAAGAAACTGTCCGGGAGGCAGGATCCATTTTCGAAACATCACAGGAATTAAAGGCAGCACTGGTCAATCCAGTGATCACAAAAGAGACAAAACACAACATCATTGATAAAGTATTTTCGGAAGGAATGCGTACCTTTCTGAAGGTTGTCTGCGATCATGGCAAGATGACGATCGCAGAACAGATCTTTGCGGCATACGAAGAGTTACAGAATCAGGCAGCAGGAGTTAAGACAGTGTATCTTCGTTATACAGCACTTCCAAGTGAAGAACAAAAGAAACAGATGGGTGACTTTATCAAGAAGAAATACGGTGCCGGAGACATCAAATGGGTTATGGCAGAAGACAAGGCACTGATCGGCGGATTCATCCTGCAGGTTGACGGAAAAGAATATGACTACAGTGTGCAGGGCCGTCTGAACCGCTTAGAGCGGAAATTAACGAATTAACATGGAGGTGAAGGAATTGAGTGCAATCAGCTCAGATGAAATTATCTCTATATTAAAAGAAGAGATAAAGAATTATGATGTAATAAGCAGAGATCAGGAAGTTGGTACCGTTATCTCTGTTGGTGATGGAATCGCCTCCGTATACGGAATCGACCACGCAATGTATGGCGAGATCGTCACATTGGAGACTGGTCTTAAGGGTATGGTACAGGATATCAAGGAAAATGAGATCAGCTGTATCCTGTTCGGAGATGATTCAGAGATCAAACAGGGCACAAAAGTGTGCCGTACAGGTAAAAAAGCAGGTATTCCGGTAGGTGAAGGCTATATCGGAAGAATCGTAGATGCTCTTGGAGCACCAATCGACGGAAAAGGTGAGATCAAAGCCGACGGATATCGTCCGGTAGAGAATGAGGCACCGGGAATCGTTGACCGTAAGTCGGTAAGCGTTCCGCTTGAGACAGGTATCCTTTCAATCGATTCCATGTTCCCAATCGGACGTGGACAGAGAGAGTTGATCATCGGTGACAGACAGACAGGTAAGACATCCATTGCAACCGATACGATCATCAACCAGAAGGGAAAAGATGTCATCTGTATCTATGTAGCCATCGGACAGAAAGCATCAACCGTAGCAAGACTTGTAAATGACTTAAAAGCACATGATGCACTGGATTACACCACGGTATTCTGCTCAACAGCCAGTGAGTGTGCACCGCTTCAGTATATCGTACCTTATTCAGCAACAGCACTTGCAGAGTATTTCATGTATCAGGGAAAAGATGTATTGATCGTATACGATGATCTTTCCAAACATGCGGTAGCATACCGTGCAATTTCTCTGTTACTTGGACGTTCACCTGGACGTGAAGCTTATCCTGGTGACGTATTCTACTTACATTCAAGACTGCTCGAGCGAAGCAGCCGCTTAAGTGAAGAAGCAGGCGGAGGTTCTATCACAGCACTTCCGATCATTGAGACACAGGCAGGAGATGTATCTGCATACATTCCTACGAATGTTATCTCTATCACAGACGGACAGATCTTCTTAGAGAGTGACCTGTTCAATGCAGGTATGCGTCCGGCCGTTAACGTTGGTCTTTCTGTATCCCGTGTAGGTGGAGCTGCACAGACAAAGGCTATGAAGAAAGCCAGTGGTAGTGTCCGTATCGACCTGGCACAGGCACGAGAGATGGAATCATTTACCCAGTTCAGTTCAGACCTTGACGAGGCAACAAAGAATCAGCTGAAATACGGAAGTTGTCTGACAGAACTTTTGAAACAGCCTCTGGGACGTCCGTTAAGTCTTCATGAGCAGGTGATCACACTTTGTGTCGCTACGAATAAACTGATGCTTGATATTGACACAAAGAAGATCAAAGAATTCCAGATGGATATGCTTGCATTCTTCGACAGAGAACATAAAGAAATCGGCAAAGCGATCGATGAGAAGAAAGTTCTGGATGATGAACTGAAAGAGCAGATTCTTGCAGCAGCAAAGGAATTCAAGGAAAGAAGATAAGCGGGTGTAGCTATGGCAAATGCAAAAGAGATTAAGGAAAGAATGGCCAGCATCGAAGAGACGAGAAAGATAACAAATGCCATGTATCTGATCTCTTCTTCGAAGATGAAACAGGCCAAGAAAAAGCTTGCTGACACAGAACCTTTCTTCTATGCCATGCAGGCAGAGATCGCCAGAATTTTGCGGCATGTGCCGGATATGCACAGCCAGTTCTTTGATGGCCGTGAGAGTATCCCGGCTGAGGAAAGAAAGATTGGCTATATCGTTGTCACCGCAGATAAAGGACTTGCAGGAGCATATAATCATAACGTGATCAAGGCAACGGAAGAACTGTTAAAAAAACCGGGAAAACACAAATTATTCGTACTTGGAGAAGCTGGAAGACAGTACTTTGCCAAGAGGGAAGGAATTGAGATGGATACTCAGTTCCGTTACACCGTTCAGAATCCGACATTACACAGATCGAGAATCATTTCTTCGGAGATGGTAGAGCAGTTCAGAAATGGAGATCTGGACGAGATCCACATCGTATATACACGTATGATCAATGCAATGACAGCAGAGACGGAGGAACAGAAGCTTCTTCCTATGAAGAAGACAACCTTCCTTCCGGAAGATATGCCGGCTCTTGTCGGAACCGGACTGTATCAGGAAGATATGGTGTTCTGGCCATCTACACACAGTGTGATGGCGAACATTGTTCCGAACTACATCAACGGTATCGTATATGGATGCCTGGTAGAGGCCTACTGCAGTGAGCATAATGCCAGAATGCAGGCAATGCAGAATGCAACAGACAGTGCAACAGATATGCTGAACGAATTAAATATTACTTATAACCGTGTCCGTCAGGCAGACATCACACAGGAATTGACAGAGATCATCGGCGGAGCCAATGCGCAGAAACGGAAGTAAGATACAAAGTTCGCAAATGGCGGAACTGTATACAGAACAAATAATAACCACGAAATAATAAAAAAGAAAGTGGGCAGCAGTAATATGACAAAAGGAAGAATCGTACAGGTCATGGGACCTGTCGTAGACGTAGAATTTAATAGTAGAGAAGAACTTCCATTTATCAAAGATGCCCTGGAAGTAGACAATGGCGGAAAACGCTGCGTCATGGAAGTAGCCCAGCACGTAGGTAACAACATTGCACGTTGTATCATGCTGGCTTCCAGTGAAGGTCTGCAGAAGGGAATGGAAGTTACCGCTACCGGAGCTGGTATCAAAGTGCCGGTAGGTGAGAAGACTCTGGGACGTCTGTTCAATGTACTTGGAGAGACGATCGATAACGGAGAACCAATTAAAGACAGCGAAGAATGGGTTATCCACAGAAAAGCACCAAGCTTTGAAGAGCAGAGCCCTGCTGTCGAAGTATTAGAGACAGGAATCAAGGTCATCGACCTTCTGACACCTTACGCAAAAGGTGGTAAGATCGGTCTGTTCGGTGGTGCCGGTGTAGGTAAGACCGTACTGATCCAGGAACTGATCCATAACATCGCAACAGAGCATGGTGGATATTCCATCTTCACCGGTGTCGGAGAGCGTTCCCGTGAAGGTAATGACTTATGGACAGAAATGAGAGAATCAGGCGTACTTGATAAGACAGCCTTGGTATTCGGACAGATGAATGAGCCGCCTGGATCTCGTATGCGTGTCGCTGAGACAGGACTTACAATGGCAGAATATTTCCGTGATGTAGAGCATCAGAACGTGCTTCTCTTCATCGACAATATCTTTCGTTTCGTACAGGCAGGTTCCGAAGTATCCGCACTTCTCGGACGTATGCCGTCAGCCGTAGGTTATCAGCCGACACTGGCAAATGAAATGGGTGCCCTTCAGGAACGTATCGCTTCTACAAAGAACGGATCTGTAACATCAGTTCAGGCCGTATATGTACCAGCCGATGACTTAACTGACCCGGCTCCTGCAACAACATTCTCACATCTGGATGCGACAACCGTACTTTCCAGAAAGATCGTTGAGCAGGGTATCTACCCAGCCGTAGATCCACTGGATTCTACATCCCGTATCCTGGAGCCTGCAGTTGTAGGTGAGGAGCACTACCAGGTAGCACGTAAGGTACAGGAGATCCTGCAGAAGTACAAAGAGTTACAGGACATCATCGCAATCCTCGGTATGGAAGAATTATCCGAAGAGGATAAGATGACAGTAGCCCGTGCAAGAAAGATCCAGAAATTCCTGTCACAGCCATTCTCAGTAGCTGAGACATTTACCGGTGTTCCTGGAAAATATGTTCCACTGAAAGAAACTGTTCGTGGATTCAAAGCGATCATCGACGGTGAGATGGATGAATATCCGGAAAATGCATTCTTCAATGTAGGTACGATCGAAGACGTGATCGCTAAGGCGAAGGCAGAAGGAGTGGCTTAGTATGAGCACATTTTCATTGAAAATTATATCTACGGATAAGGTCTTCTACGATGGTAAATGTGAATATTTGGTCATCCCGACGATCGACGGGGAGAAAGGTATTCTGGCTCATCATGAGAACATGGTCATCGCAGTGGAGATCGGAGAACTGCGTTTCCGCAAGCCTGACGGTGAGTGGGTAACAGCGGTTGTATCCAAGGGATTTGCAGAGATCGTGAATAACCGTGCTTCTGTACTGGTTAATACGGCAGAGCGTCCGGAAGACATCGATGTGAAGCGTGCAGAGGAAGCAAAGGAACGTGCCGAAGAACAGCTTCGTCAGAAGCAGAGCATTCAGGAGTATTATCTGTCACAGGCTTCTATGGCCCGTGCCATGACACGACTGAAAGCATCCAGAAACAGACGCGGGGATATTTAGAATCGCAAAAAAACGAACTATTTTCGTAAATAAAATTATATAAGTAATGAAGAAGTTCTTCTATAATTAGTGTATAATAGCCATTAGCTGTTTACATATTATAGGAGGACTTTTTTTATGAGTGAAACAGGGAATGGAAGAAAAACTGGACAAGAGTTGTCGCGGCGGTAGGACTTGTATTTCTGGCAGTTGCCATCGCACTTCTGATCGGACTCCTTTTTGGTATCGTTCAGGGATTCCTGGTATCTTATCTTGAAATCCAGCCATTCATCGTATCACTTGCAGGTATGTTCTTTGGACGTGGTATGACATCAATCATCAGCACTGATATGATTTCTATCAAAAATAAGACATTCCTTGCATGGGCTAATTATAAGATTTATCTCCCAATCGGATCATACAGCCGTCGTGGAAAATTCATCCCGGCATACATATATCCGACTGTTATCATCGCAATACTGATCTTTATTGTCGTTCTGGACGGACTGCTTGCAGGATGCGGCGGATTCCTCTTCTGCTTAAACAGCTGCTCCGGATTCGTAGAGCAGGCCAAAGGTCTTGAAATGGATGCGATCTCAGCTTCCGTTATCGGTGGTACACTGTTAAGCGGTGGTGTAGGAACACCATTTGGTACAGTCTTTGGTGTATTGATCAAAGGAACGATCTCAAGTCTTATCACCACACAGGGAACACTTTCCAGCTGGTGGGTACGTATCGCACTTTCCGCATTACTGTGCTTCTTCATTGTATTGCGTGCGTTATCTTGTATGACGTCTGTAACTTGCAGGTGTCTCTTCGTATTTCTCCTGAAATAATTTGTAGAAATATCCCTTGTTATGATATCCTACCGAATCGGCAATCTCTTCGATACTCTTGTCAGTCGACACAAGCAGATGTTCCGCACGTTCCAGCCGGATCTGCTGGACATAAGCGGAATAGGTAAGTCCGGTCTTTCGTTTGATCAGGCGGTTGAAGTAATCCTCCTGATAGTGGAATTCATCCACCAGATCCTGGATGGTGATATCTCTGAAATGTGCCCGGATATAGTCCGAAATCTCTTCGAATACGATCCAGTTCATCGTTTGCTTCTGCTCTTTGGAAAGAGAAAAATCATACTGTGTACTTAAGATCCGGAAGATCCGGAATAACAGACCTTTTGTAATATATCTGGAACCACTGTCCGGCGAATAAGATTCTTTCAAAAGCAACAAAAGACTGTCGTCCAGAGATTCGCTTGCCCCGTCGGATGGTCGGAAATGCAGAAATTGCTGGACATCCTTTTGCTTTAACAATGCAGACTGCAGGAAGGAAAGAATCTTCTGCGGGGTACTGTTCTCATTCATGATCTCCGTAAACATATCGTTGGCAATTCCGATAAAAAGCACGACCCCAGACTGGTCTGTCAGGTAGTCCTGGTGCAGACAGTTTTTGTCGATCAGGCAGAGATCACCTTTCTGAAAGACTACATCTTTATTCAATATCCGTTGGTGAAATTCTCCTTCCACAACATAGGAAAGTTCCAGATAATCATGCGTGTGAAGCTGCGTATATTTCCCTTCCGAATAGGAATAATGATAGCAGAAATTCTCCGGAGACGGCATCATCGTTGCATACAGGTTACCGGGAGAATCGAAGTTCCAGCATAATAAGAAGCTGCGGTCCTGACCGAGTAACGGATACGTCTTGACTTCCTGAACGGATTTGGAATATTCCGGACAGACAAGTCTTGCGCCTAATTTATGGTTTTCCGGAAGAAGCCGTGTATCGGGTCCTGTGATCCGGCGGCAAAAATCGGATAAATTCATATAAAATACCTCCTTGGATTCTCCTTAGATTATATCATAACGGAGGTCGGAATAGGTAACTATTTTCCCAAAAGTGCAGAGTTAAGAAATTGAGAAAACAAGTCCATATTTTTATAATAGAGACATAATGAAGCTGTAAATGAAACAGAAAATTTGAGCGAAAAGGAGTAATTAAACATGTTAAAAACAAAGAATTATCAGTTTTGGTTCTGCACAGGATCACAGGATCTTTATGGAGATGAGTGTCTTGCACACGTAGCAGAGCATTCAAAGATTATCGTAGATGCATTGAACAAATCAGGAAACCTTCCATATGAAGTAGTATGGAAACCAACCATGATCACAAACGAAGTAATCAGAAAGACATTCAACGAAGCTAACACAGACGAGAACTGTGCCGGTGTTATCACATGGATGCATACATTCTCTCCTGCAAAATCATGGATCTTAGGATTACAGGAATACAGAAAACCATTACTTCACTTACATACACAGTTCAACCGTGAAATCCCATACGACACAATCGACATGGACTTCATGAACGAGAACCAGGCAGCACATGGTGACAGAGAGTACGGACACATCTTCAGCCGTCTGAACATGGAACGCAAAGTTGTTGCAGGATACTGGGAAGACGAAGACGTTCAGAAACAGATCGGATCATGGATGCGTACAGCAGTAGGTGTTGTAGAAAGCAGCCACGTCAGAGTTATGCGTGTAGCTGACAACATGAGAAACGTAGCCGTAACAGAAGGCGACAAAGTAGAAGCTCAGATCAAATTCGGATGGGAAGTAGATGCTTATCCTGTAAATGAAGTTGTAGAAGCTGTTAATGCAGTATCTCAGGCTGATATCGACACATTAGTAGAAGAATACTATGACAAATATGACATCCTTCTTGAAGGAAGAGATGAGAAAGAATTCCGTGAGCATGTAGCAGTACAGGCTGGAATCGAACTTGGATTTGAAAGATTCCTGGATGAGAATAACTATCAGGCAGTTGTAACACACTTCGGAGATCTTGGCGGACTGAAACAGCTCCCAGGACTTGCAATGCAGAGACTGATGGAAAAAGGATACGGATTCGGAGCAGAAGGTGACTGGAAGACAGCTGCTATGGTTCGTGTTATGAAGATCATGACTCAGGGAATGAAGGACGCTAAGGGAACTTCATTCATGGAAGATTACACATACAACCTTGTATCAGGTAAAGAAGGCGTTCTGGAATCTCACATGCTGGAAGTTTGCCCGACAATCGCAGATGGCAAGATCAGCATCAAAGAGCAGCCACTTAGCATGGGTAACAGAGAAGATCCTGCAAGACTTGTATTCACATCTAAGACAGGTCCGGCTATCGCAACATCTCTGATCGACCTTGGTGACAGATTCCGTCTGATCATCAACGATGTAGACTGCAAGAAGACAGAGAAACCAATGCCAAAACTTCCAGTAGCAACAGCATTCTGGACACCACAGCCGAACTTAAAGGTTGGAACAGAAGCATGGATCCTGGCAGGAGGAGCTCACCACACAGCATTCTCTTATGATTTAACAGCAGAGCAGATGGGTGACTGGGCAGCATGCATGGGAATCGAAGCTGTATACATTGATAAGGATACAACAATCAGACAGTTCAAGAATGAACTCCTGTGGAACAGCGTTGCATACCGCAAATAATCAAATAAAGAATTACGGGTAAAAGATTATATTTGCAGGGGATATCGAAATAGATATTTCCCTGCAAAAATAGTATAATGGAGATATTAAGAAAACTTAAAATATAATGTTTAGGAGGAAGCGTACAATGAGCAATGTAAAAGAGATCATTGAAAGCGGAAAAGCATATCTTGGAATCGAATTCGGTTCTACAAGAATTAAAGCAGTACTGATCGATGAGGAGCACAATCCGATCGCATCCGGAAGCCATACATGGGAGAACCGTTATGAGAACGGACTGTGGACATACTCTCTGGACGATATCTGGGCAGGTCTTCAGGACAGCTACCGCGATATGGCAGAAAATGTACAGAAAGAATACGGAGTAACGATCAAGAAACTGGGAGCGATCGGATTCAGTGCCATGATGCACGGATATATGGCATTTGACAAAGAAGGAAAGCTTCTTGCACCATTCCAGACATGGAGAAACAGCAATACAGGAAAAGCTTCCGAAGTGCTGGTAGATCTGTTCCAGTATAATATTCCGCTGAGATGGAGTATCGCACATCTGTATCAGTGCATTCTGGATAAAGAAGATCATGTAAAAGATATCGCATTCACGACAACACTTGCAGGATATATCCACTGGCAGATGACAGGTGAGAAGGTTCTTGGTGTAGGAGATGCATCCGGAATGTTCCCAATCGACATGAATACAAAAGACTATGATGAAGAAATGATCCAGAAGTTCGATAAACTCATCGAAGGTGAGAACTATCCATGGAAAATAAAAGAGATTCTTCCTAAAGTTCTGGTAGCAGGAGACGCAGCCGGTATCCTGACAGAAGAAGGAGCAAAGAAACTTGACCCTACAGGTAATCTGGAAGCCGGAATCCCGCTTTGTCCTCCGGAAGGAGATGCAGGAACAGGTATGGTAGCTACAAACAGCGTAGCACAGCGTACAAGCAACATTTCCGCTGGTACTTCATTCTTCTCTATGGTTGTCCTTGAGAAACCTCTGAAAGACTTACATACAGAGATCGACATGGTTACAACACCTGACGGAAGTCTGGTTGCCATGGTACATTCCAATAACGGAACAACAGATCTGAATGCATGGGTAAATCTGTTCAAAGAATTCGCTGATTCTATCGGAGCAGACGTAGACATGAATCAGATGTATGGAACACTTTACAATAAAGCACTGGAAGGCGATGCTGACTGTGGTGGAATCCTTTCTTATGGTAACTACGCAGGCGAGCCTATCACAAATGTAGAAAAAGGACGCCCAATGGTAGTCAGAACACCAGAGACAAAATTCAATCTGGCTAACTTCATGAGATCTCACCTGTACACAGCACTTGGTGTTATCAAAGTCGGAATGGATATCTTAACAAAAGACGAAGGTGTTGAGATTGATACCGTTCTTGGACATGGCGGACTCTTCAAGACAAAAGGTGTCGGACAGAAGATCCTTGCAGATGCGATCAACACACCTGTAGTAGTTATGGAGACAGCAGGCGAAGGCGGACCATGGGGAATGGCTATCCTTGCTGAGTACATGGTAAAACGTGAAGAAGGCGAGAAGCTGGAAGACTACCTGAAGAATAAAGTATTCGGAAGCGATGCCGGAAGCAGAATCGATCCGGATCCGGAAGGCGTAGCTGGATACGAAGCATTTATGGAGACATACAAGAAAGGTCTTGACGTAGAGCGCAGAGCTTGTGCAGATCTGTAAGAAATATTATATGAAAGCAGAGGGGGCATAGGTTATGTCCCCGTATCTGCATATTCTTATATACAAGGGGAAAATGTTGATAACAGCTTTTCCGCAGTAACAGAAATATAAAGGAGATAGAAAGAGATGCTGGAAGAATTAAAAAAAGAAGTATATGAAGCAAACATGCTTCTTCCAAAATATGGCCTGGTAACATTCACATGGGGAAATGTAAGCGGAATCGACCGTGAAAAAGGTCTTTTCGTAATCAAACCAAGTGGAGTAGATTATGACAAATTAACACCGGAAGATATGGTAGTTGTAGACCTTCAGGGTAATAAAGTAGAGGGAGACTTAAATCCATCTTCTGATACAGCAACACATGTAGAGCTGTATAACAGATTCCCGAACATTGGTGGTGTTGTACATACACATTCTCCTTGGGCAACAAGCTGGGCTCAGGCAGGAAGAGGAATCCCTTGCTACGGAACTACACATGCAGATTACCTGTACGGAACAGTACCATGTGTAAGAAATCTTACAAAAGAAGAAATCGATGAAGCTTATGAGAAAAATACAGGTGTCCTGATCGCAGACAGATTCGATGAAGATGATCTGGACTATGTTGCAACACCTGCAGTACTCTGCAAGAACCATGGACCATTCACATGGGGCAAAGATGCTCACGAAGCAGTTCACAACGCAGTAGTATTAGAGGAAGTTGCCAAGATGGCAGCAAGATGCGAAATGATCAACCCAGACGTTAAACCTGCACCACAGGAATTACAGGATAAGCATTACTATAGAAAACATGGAGCAAATGCTTATTATGGACAGCCGGGGAAATAAATTTGGTTGACATTTAATTCATTAGGCTGGTGGATATCCGGACCGGGAGACCAATCGTGTTAAAAAATTAAATAAAAAAAGGACTGCATTATTTGGGAGGAATGCAGTCCTGAGGAAAAAGTTATGAAAAAGATTTAAAGTGTTGTTTTTTCGAACAATTTATAGTATAGAGTGCAATTGTGATGAAAGTGTGATGAAAAGACGAACGAATTGTTAATAATTGTGAAGTGACTACAAGAGACACTGCCAGTGATGACAGTGTCTCTTGTAGTCATTTGGTTCTATACTGTTGTGAACAGGTCGATAGACTGTCCTGTCATAACTGTCGGTGAATCTGCCAGCAGGTAGATGATTGCTTTTGCAACATCTTTTGAGCTTCCCATCGGGCAGCCGTCCTGTCCTACAGAGTGGTTGTAGACTCTCTGCCCCGGTGTGTCCACGATTCCAGGAGATACGGCATTGCATTTGATTCCGTATTCTTTGGTCTGGATAGCAGTTGTCTTGGTCATGGTTACGATACCGCCTTTTGCAACAGCGTATGCACCCATCTGAGATGCAATACGACCCATTCTTGAAGATACATTTACGATATCTCCTTTTCCTTGTTTTATCATTACAGGTACAACATTTTTAGTTACAAGGAATGGGATTCTCAAGTTTGTTTTGATGATCTGATCCCACTGTTCTTCTGACCATTCCCAGATCTTAATTGCCTGATGTTCGATATTTTTGTAGATCTCTTTTGGGTATCCGCCTGCATTGTTAACGAGAATATCAATTCTTCCGTATTTATCAACAACAGTTTTGACCATGTCGGCAACCTGTTCTCCGTCTGTAAGGTCTCTGGAAAGTGAGATTGCTGTTCCGCCGGCATCTTCGATCATTTTTACTGTTTCATCAAGATCAGACTGTGTTCTTGCTACTGTTACGACAGTGGCACCTTCAGCAGCGATAGCAAGTGCTGCGTCACGTCCGATTCCTTTTCCTGATCCTGTTACAATTGCGATTTTTCCTTCTAATTTACCCATGATATATATCCTCCAAAATTACATTCATTATTTTCTGATTACGAAGTGCCATATAAGGCCGGTTCGTAGAATTGTTGTTATTTATACAAGCCTTGCTGTTTCAGCAAAGAACTGAATGTCTGTAGCTTCGATGTAGCTGTCACCGATTTCATGAAGTAGTATGACGTTGAGATTACCGTTCAGATTCTTCTTATCTAAGCCAATCGCTTCGGTTAATGTCCCAAGAGTGAGACCGCATTCAAAAGGAAGTCCGTAGGTCTTTAAAACCTTCTGGATACGTTCTGCAGTTCCTTTTGGTGTTAATCCTTTTTCTTCGGCAATCCTGGTGATCTGATACATGCCGATGGCAACGGCTTCGCCATGACTTTCCCGCTGATAATGGAAATGTTGTTCAATGGTGTGAGCCAGTGTATGTCCGAAATTCAGTAACATACGCTCACCTGTGTCAAACTGATCATTTTCTACAACCATTCGTTTGATATCTACACAGCGTGTGATGATGGCAGGCAGTTCTTCTTTTAAATCTTCAAAAGAACTGTGTGATTCCAAGGTACTAAATAAATCCGCATCTTTGATGCAGCCGTATTTGATAACTTCTCCCATACCATCGTTGATAAATCGTTCCTTCAGCGTGTTAAGTACCAGTGGATCGATCAGCACCAGTGAAGGCTGATAGAATGCGCCGACCAGATTCTTGCCTTCCGGAAGGTCTACTGCGACTTTTCCACCGACAGAAGAATCAACCTGCGCCAACAGTGAAGTTGGGATCTGTACCAGTCTTACACCTCTTAGATAACTGGAAGCGGCAAATCCTGCAAGATCACCGATGACACCGCCGCCAAGAGCGATGACCAGATCACTACGGGAAATCTTTGCCTCCAGCATTGCCTTGTAGACAGTCGGAAGTGTCTGGAAATCCTTGGTTGATTCACCGTGAGGAAGTACCAGATGGTGACATTCGTAAGTGAAGTCCAATGTATGGATCAGCCGGTCACCATATAACGGAAATACATTGTCATCGGAAATGATCATAATGCGTTTTCCGTGGTAGATCTTTCGGATGTAATCTCCGGCCTGGGATAATATGTTGTTTTCAATATAGATAGGATAACTGTCTTTTCCCAGATTAACTGTAAGTTTCATAATATATACTCCTGTAAGGTTTTTGTCTGAACCGCCATGCGTTCGTAAGGAACTGCCAGTGGCAGGTTATCTGCATTAGATCGTCTTGCCGACAACACCTGCAATCTGTGAAACCTTTTTGATCAATTCGTCGTATTTCTTAGGTTTTAATGACTGAGCTCCGTCGCAGAGTGCGGATTCCGGATCATTGTGTACTTCTATCATCAATCCGTCGGCTCCTGCTGCTACAGCGGCCATTGCCATAGAATCTACTAACCACCATTTGCCGCCCGCATGACTTGGGTCAACGATGATCGGAAGATGTGTCAGTTTACGAAGTACCGGGATACTCTGAAGATCCAGAGTATTTCTTGTATAGCTTTCGAAAGTACGGATTCCGCGTTCGCAGAGGATGACATTTTCATTACCGGATGCCATGATGTATTCTGCTGACATGATCCATTCTTCGTAAGTTGCGTTCAGACCTCTCTTTAAAAGGATTGGACGGTCAAGTTGTCCTAATTCTTTTAACAGATCGAAGTTCTGCATGTTACGTGCACCGATCTGGATAAGATCTACTTTCTCGTTAAAGATATCGAGGTATTTGTCTGACATCAGTTCGGTTACGATCGGAAGTCCTGTTGCTTCTTTTACAGATGTTAAGATGTCGAGTCCTTCCAGTCCGAGTCCCTGGAATGAATAAGGACTTGTTCTTGGCTTGAATGCACCTCCGCGGAGTAAGTTGGCTCCGGAAGCTTTTGCAGCCTGGGCGATTTCAAGTACCTGTTCGTAAGATTCTACGGAACAAGGACCGGCGATTATTGCCAGGTTGTCGCCGCCAACTTTTACACCGGATACATCGATGATGGAATCTTCCGGATGGAATGCACGGTTGGCTAATTTGTATGGCTCCTGTACATGCATAACTTTATCGACTGCAGAATCAATTTCGAATAATTTGGAATCGACTTTGGCTGTGTCACCGATACAACCGATAACTGTCATCTCTTCGCCCTGTACAACGTGTGTGTTAAGTCCTCTCTTTTTGACCATGTTCTCGACACGAGAAACATCATCTTTTGTAGTGCGTGGTTTTAATACGATAATCATAATAAATATCCTCCAACATGTATGATAATTGTGCCTGTGTGATATTTCTTTTCCCGTGTGAGTCTAGTATAGTCGCACTGTAAAATATTCGCACTGCAAAACTTTAATTACTTAAAGCGTAAAACTAATGATATATTAACGCAATGGGATTTGATTGTCAACACTTTTATTCGATAAATTCTTTCATTTTTAAAAAAGTGTGTTAGACTAAAATTGTATAGTAAAAAAGGAGTGGGAAAATGGTAAGTGTTTGGGCAGCAGATATTACACCATTACTAATAGAAGAGACGTATCAGGCATATTATGATAAAGTGCCTGAGTGGAGAAAAGATAAAGCGGATAAACTTAAAAATGTGGATGACAAAGCAAGGAGTGTCGGTGCCTGGATATTGTTGGAAAAGATGAAGAAGGCTTTGAGACTTCCGGAATCGGCAGTTTTCAATCTGTCACATTCGGGAAAATATGTATTGTGTGCCTGTAGTGACCGTGAAGATGTTCAGACAGGCTGTGATGTGGAGATGAAGGGAAAGCTGCGGATGCCGGTGGCAGAACGGTATTTTTGCCGGGAAGAATGTGAGATCATCCGCAATGGGAAGGATGAAAAAGAACAGGCGGAGTGGTTTTACCGCTTCTGGGTATTAAAAGAAAGCTTTATGAAAGCAACCAGAAGAGGAATGGGCCTGGACATGCGCACATATGAATTTGCCTGGGGACAGGACGGCATACCATATCTGAAAAAGCAGCCTGAGGAATATCCAGAGAAATATCTGTGCAGGGAGTACGAACTGGAGCAGGGGGACGCAAGGGTCGCGGTAATTACGACAGATAATGAGATCGAGGGGAGATTACACGAAGTCAGACTTGCTTAATAAAGGGGTGTATGAACATGAAACAGTTAATGACAAAATGGGCAGACAATATAAATGAAAAGAATGTACTAGGGGAGTACCCAAGACCGCTCATGCGCAGAAAAAGCTATGTAAATCTGAACGGAATATGGAAATATGCAATAAGAGAAACAAAAGGATTTCCAAAGAAAATGGATGGGGATATCCTGGTTCCGTTTTCGCCGGAAGCTGTATTGTCGGGGGTAAACAGACAGTTAAAACCAGAAGAATATCTATGGTATAAGAGAAGGCTTCCGGATGAAGTAAAGCCGGAGAAGGGAAGCAGATGGATCCTTCATTTTGGAGCGGTAGATCAGTGTGCGGTCGTATATATAAATGGAAAGAAACAGGGAAAGCATGTGGGAGGTTATCTTCCATTTTCATATGATATTACGGAAGCATTAAAAGAAGAAAAGAATCTGTTGACTGTAAAAGTAAGAGATTATTCGGAGACTTGTTATTATAGCAGAGGAAAACAGAAACTTAAAAACGGTGGGATGTTCTATACGGCACAGAGTGGAATCTGGCAGACCGTATGGATTGAAAAAGTTCCAGAGTGTTATATCGGACATCTTAAGATCACACCTCTTTATGACCAGTCTTCTATAATGATCCAGATGGAAGAAGAACATGGCATAAAAGATATTGATTACGAAGTTACGATAACGGCAAGAAAGATGTGGCCGGTGAAAGCATCCGGAAAGACGGGAAAGCCGTGTGTGATCATGATACCACATATGAGAAGCTGGAGTCCGGAAGATCCATTTCTGTATGATCTTCATGTGAGGATGGGAGAGGATTCGGTAGAAAGTTACTTTGCCATGCGTAAGGTAGAAGTTAAAAATGACAAAGAGGGAATACCGAGGATATTTTTGAACAATGAGCCGTATTTTGAAAAGGGAGTACTGGATCAGGGATATTGGCCGGATGGTCTATACACACCGCCGTGTGATGAAGCGATGATCTATGATATCCAGAAGATGAAGGACCTGGGGTTCAATATGATCCGCAAGCATATTAAGATAGAACCGCAGAGATGGTATTATCACTGCGACCGTATCGGTATGCTGGTCTGGCAGGATATGGTGAACGGAGGACGGGATTATAAGAGCTGGTATGTAACGTATATGGCGACAGCCATGGAGGGAATGCATATCCGGGCAAAAGATACCAGGATTCATCTGATGGGACGTCAGGATCCGGCCGGGCAGAGACAGTTTGAAAAAGAGATGAAGGAGACGGTTCGATTGCTTTATAATCATCCATCCATTGTTACATGGGTTATTTTTAATGAAGGATGGGGACAGTTTCAGACGAAGAAGATGACAGATATAGTAAGGGCAGAAGATCCTTACAGGCTGACAGATTCTGCGAGTGGCTGGTTTGATCAGGGGTGCGGGGATATACGAAGCATCCATGATTATTTCTTCCCTTTGCATGTAACACCGGAAAAGAGGGTAACGGCACTTACTGAGTTTGGCGGGTATTCGCTGCAGATCCCGAAGCATAGTATGTACGAGAAAAAGGTCTACGGTTATAAAAAGTTCAAGAGAAAAAGAGAACTTACGGCGGGCTATGAGAAATTGATAAAAAAGCTCATTATTCCGAATATCAGCCGTGGATTAAGTGCAACTGTTTACACACAATTATCGGATATAGAAGAAGAGGTAAATGGAATCATTTCTTATGATAGAAAAATAGTCAAAATGGATGAAAAGACCGTTAAAAAACTGAATGAAAAACTTCATTTTTAGCCTTTATTTTCGGGGAAATGTAACGTAAGCAGAGTTGACGTGTTTTCTGTGATTTGTTAGAATATAAAAGGGAAAAATAAAGATTTATCAAGATAGAAAAATGTTTACAAAACCATAAAAAAGCACACGAGGAGAGTATGGGAGAGTAAGAATAATAAGGAGGAAAAGAATGTTGGAATTAACGTTTGGAGAACAGGTCAAGATCATTCTGAGCCGTAAAGGGATGACGATCAAAGAACTTGCAGAGAAGATAGAAAAACAGACAGGAAAGAAGATGTCGCGTCAGAATCTGACCCAGCGTCTTGGCAGAGATAATTTCCAGGAGCAGGATATGCGAATGATCGCAAAGATTCTTGATTGTCCGTTTTATCTGGATATATTAGAAGAACATGAGGAGCATGAAGAGAAGCCTTCAAAGGCCCAGAAAATTATAGAGCCTGAAAAGAAGAAAACACCTGCCAAAGCAGAAGAAAGAGATATTACGATAGGTGAGCTTGTAGATATTCATAAAGAATTAGATGCAATAGAAAAGAAGAAAAAGAAGAAGTCTAAAAAGGTTGTAGAGCCAGATCCGGAATATGTTCAGGAAACAATATTTGATTTTGTAAGAGAGAAAGAAGCGACAGCAGAACCTGCCACAGAAATAGAAGAGCAGGAAGAAGAGATACAGGAGCCGGTGGAAGAAACCGGAAGTTCGGAAGCTGTGACACTGGAAGCAGAAGAGTCGGTGACTGTAAGTGAAGAAGAACCTGCAGCGGGTGTAGAGGAGCATGCTGAGAAACCTGTATATGAAGACGAGCCGGTGTATGAGTCAGAATCGGAATATGCAGAAGAACCAGTGTATGAGTCAGAATCGGAATATGCAGAAGAACCAGTGTATGAAGCAGAGCCAGAATATGCAGAAGAACCGGTGTATGAAGCAGAGCCAGAATACGCAGAAGAATCGGCGTATGAAGCAGAGCCAGAGTATGCAGAAGAACTAGTGTATGAAGCAGAGCCGGAATATGCAGAAGAACCAGCCTATGAAAGTGAGCTGGAATATACAGAGGAGCCGGCTTATGAGTCGGAACCGAAATATACAGAGGAGTCAGCTCATGAGTCAGAACCGGAAGTAGAAGAGCCAGAGGAACCGGAAAAACCGGAGCCGAAGAAAGTTGAACCGGAGAAGAAAGCGCATGGATGGAGAGCGCTCTTCGGAATACGTAAAAAGCATGAAGAAGAATCAGCGCATGAAGAACCGGCAAAAGAAGAAAAGCCGGAAATCCAGTATCATGAGTTTGATTATTCGGGAGACGGTGAGTCAGAGAAACTTGCAGAAGAATTTATGCCGGAGGAACCGGAACAGGAGGAAACATATGCAGCAGCTGATGAGACCTCCGGTTATGAGAATAACGGATATCAGAGCCGGTATGCGCAGGAAAATGAAGAAGATTTATTCACATCCGATGAAGAGGATCTCAGTAAAGGTGAACTTAATCCTTACACAGGACATGAATATGAATCAAACAGCGTAAGAATGCATCCGAAGAGAATCGGCTATGTACAGGTATATGACAGAGGAAAACATCAGTGGACAGATATGACGGAGTGGGCATTCCTTGGATATCAGGAACGTAAAAAGGCACTTCTCGGAAAAGATTATGAGCCGCCGATCTATCTGGATTAGTGTTGAATGAACATAGAAAGAAAATGTTATGAATAAGGTGTTCAGCCGGATCTCCGGCTGGACACTTTTTGTACAAGGGGATGCAAGAGAAGCTGCCGCCTACAGGAACTTCCGGTGGCAAATTTTGTAGATTAAAATATGAAGGAGGAGCAGAAAATGGAATGGACAAGGCTTTTATCAACAAAACGTCAAAGACAGAACAGATACAAGAGTCAAAAATATGGTGATGCAGACCTTAGAAGTGAATTCGAAAAAGATTATCACAGAATCATCGGCAGTGCGTCATTTAGGCGACTTCAGGATAAGACACAGGTATTTCCACTGGATAAAAGTGATTTTATCCGTACGAGACTGACCCATTCCATGGAAGTCTCTTCGCTGGCAAAATCTCTGGGTCAGAATATAGGAGAAAGCATATTGGTACACAAGAAAGATTCTAGTTTCACTGTACAGATGAAAGAGGATATCTGCAATATTCTTCAGTGTGCAGGACTGATTCATGATATCGGCAATCCACCGTTTGGTCATTATGGAGAAGCGGCGATCAGGGAATGGTTTGAAAGAAATCTTCCGCTTCTGACATATCATGGAACGTCACTTGAGGAGTTGCTCGAACCTCAGATGAGGGAGGATTTTTATCATTTTGAAGGAAATGCACAGGCACTTAGGCTGGTCAGCAAATTACATTTTCTGGTAGATGAAAATGGAATGAATCTGACGTATGCGCTTTTGAATACAATTATAAAATATCCGGTAGCATCTACAAAGATCCATCCGGAATCAGGAGATATAAGAGAGAAGAAGATGGGCTATTATTATGCAGACCGGGAACTGTTCGAGGATATTGTATCAGAGACGGGTGCGGGAAATCACAGACATCCACTTACCTTTATACTTGAGGCAGCAGATGATATTGCATATAAGACCGCAGATATTGAAGATGCATTTGTAAAAAGATTTCTTACATATCATAGTCTCAGAGATGAACTCAGAAAACTACAGAACAGGGAGAAAAAGTATGCAGACCCAGAAGAGAAAGATCAGAACTGGTTCTGCCCGGCAGATAAACTGGTAGAATTATACGACCGTGCAAAGAAGAACGGGGTAGATGATCCCGGTGATTATGCAGTGAAGAACTGGATCGTAAAAGCACAGGGATTTTTGATTGGCTGCGCAACTTCCGGATTTACTTCTCATTATGAAGAAATTATGGAAGGCACGTATAAAAAAGATCTGTTTGCAGGTACTTTGGCTGAAGGATTGGTAAAACTGCTTGGAGAGATAGCGTGCAAATGTGTATTTAAAACAGAGACGATCTATCGTATGGAAGTGAAAGAGGCAGTGATGCTGGATAATCTGCTGGACAGGTTTGTCGGTGCAGCAATAAAATATGATGATCCAACGCAGAAACTGAACTCAATAGAAGAAAGACTGATTTCATTTATTTCCAATAATTATAAAAAAGCATATCGTTATCATGCAGAAGAAAAATCAGAGGTTTATCGTCTTTATCTGAGACTTCTGCTGGTTACGGATTATATCTGTGGTATGACAGACAGCTATGCGAAGAGGCTGTATCAGGAATTGAATGCGATTATGGCATAAAAGAAAATATTTCAGAATAGATTGTGATAAATAGCCGGAAACAGGAGAGGATATTTTGAGACGGTTTATTCGATATCTGTATGAATACGAACAAGAGAAAAAGATGCGGAATGTAGGCTTCGTAAAAGTAGAACAGGATGTGGATCAGTGCGTGATCCATGTGCACGGAAAAGGATTCCGGATGGAAGAAAATGCGCAGGGACTTAGGGCGTATCTGTTCTGGAATACGGAAGATAAATGTATTGGAATCCCGCAGGGAGTGACAGAGGTTCCCGGCCCGGCGGTGAACTGGCAGCTATGCTATACACCGGAGGATGTCGGTAAGAAAGAAAATTATGATCTTGTCAACGGAATTATATTAAAGGACGTAAATGGACACTGGTATGCGGCAGTCTGGAATGACGATGTAGTAAACGTCTGCAGGATGGAAATGTGGAAGATGGAAGAAGATTCCGTGCAGGGTGAAGAAACTGAATGTAAGAAGGGATTAGCGCAGGGCGAAGAAACTGAATGTAAGAAGGAATTAGCGCAGGACGAAGAATCGGAATGTAAGAAGGAAACCTTGCAGGATGAAGAATCAGAGAGTGGAAAACTTGAAGATGATTTGGAAAAAGAGGCCTGCCTGGGGGGTAAAGTCCGCAAGATCCAGCGTAAAGATATGGTGTGTCTTCCGAGGTGTGAATGGAGACATGCAAATAATAGTTTTTTGATCCACGGGTATTATAATTATCACCATCTGATATTGACAGTCCGTGATGACCGGTTAAAATTAGGAGTACCGGGAGTGTATCATCCGCAGGAAGAAAAAGCCGCAGAAAGCTTTGGATTTCCGGAATTCATTCCTGCAGAAGAGCTGGATCTTAAACTTACAGATGAAGAGAAGAATGACAGAGAGAAGTTCGGATACTGGTGCAGGGATATAAGAGGATCACATGACTGTGTAGAATCACAGAAGAGATAGAAAACAGGAAAATAGACGGAGAATGAATATGCAAAGCACAGATGAAAAATATATGAAAGAAGCGATCAAACAGGCAAAGAAAGCATATGCGATCGGTGAGGTGCCGATCGGATGTGTGATCGTATATCAGGATAAGATCATTGGGAGAGGATATAACCGCAGAACAATTGATAATAATACCCTGGCGCATGCAGAACTGATCGCGATCAAAAAAGCAAGCAAGAAGATGAATGACTGGAGACTGGAGGATTGTACGATGTATGTAACTCTGGAACCATGCCAGATGTGTTCCGGTGCGATCGTACAGTCCCGGATGACACGGGTAGTAGTCGGATGTATGAATCCGAAAGCCGGCTGTGCAGGCTCTATCTTAAATCTTCTGGATATGCCTGAATTTAATCATCAGGTAGAATTGACGACAGGAGTGATGGAAGAAGAATGCAGTCAGATGATGAAATCATTTTTTAAAGAATTGAGAGAAGCAAGGAAGAAGAAAAAGCAGCTGGAAAAAGAACAGATCGGGGAAATATAAAAGACAGGTGATCATATGAATGAAAAGACAGTAGGAATGCTTGCAAAGTTTACAGGTGTGTCTGTACATACAATAAAATATTATGAGAAGATTGGTCTTCTGAGTTCTACGAGAAGAGAACATTCGAATTACAGGTCTTACGATATAAGGGCATGCACGGATATTTACGAATGTATGAAGTATAAGAATCTTGGGTTCGCATTGAAAGAGGTCGGGAATCTGATAAAGGAAGCAGATTCAGAAGCGATAGATAATCTGTTGAAAAAAAGATTAGAGGAAATAGATGCTTCACTGTCAGAATTGCAGGAATTAAAAAAACGTGTGACGGATTATCTTGCAGAGACGGAAGAGATAGAAAAGAAACAGGGAAACTGGTATATAGAAGAAATGCCGGATTTCTGGATCAGATTTCAGACGAATAACCTGGAATATGGCAAAAATGCACAACTTGAATCGGACGGGATTAATTTCATGGATTATGCACCGGAAAGCAAATCGGTACTTAAGATAAGCAGAGAAAGTCTGAATGGAACGGAAAACCAGTTCTCCTGGGGACAGGCAGTACGGGCAGAGTATATAGAAGATATCGAAAAAAATGAAAATGTCTGGAGCAGGCAAAAAGGATATATCAGGATAAAAGGCGGAAGAGCATTTGTCCTGTATCTGAAAATTACCGGACCGTATGCATCGGAAGGAGTGCTGCAGAAGAAAATCCGAAAGATATACCGAAAGTTTCAACAAGATGCAAAGATACCGGGAGATGCTTACTGTGTAAGGATTAAGATCACACATGATGAAGAAGGAAATGATTGGAATTATTTGAAAATATATATATTACTGAAACCTGAGAGTTAATCTCAGGTTTTTGCACTTTAGTGAGGTAAAATGCCATTGAAGAGGTGAAATTAGAAAGAAAAGAATAGAAAAAATTAATAGAAAATGATTAAAAAGACTGAAAATTATAAAATGTATTAATAAGAGTACACTTGACCTGATACCTGTATCCAGTTATAAAATTAACAATATAGAAAAACGGGTCAGGAGGAAACGGATAATGACAAGTGAAGAAATCAAAAATATGAGTTTTGAAGATTTCCGGACACAGATTGAGGGGATGGAAGAGGTTCAGAAACTCACAGCAGACGGAACGGAGAGATATGGTATATATAAGCATGATGTATGCTATGTAAACAGAGACGGGATTGAGCGTACGCTCCAGATGATCGTACCAGAGACGAATGCCAAAGCACCAAAGATATATCCGGCAATTTTGTATGTTCAGGGATCGGCATGGAGAAAACAGGACAACTATAAACGGCTTGGAGCAATGGCAGATCTTGCAAGACGTGGATTTGTGACAGCGATTCTTCAATACAGAGAAAGCGATCTTGCTACATTTCCTGCTCCTGTAGAAGATGCAAAGACAGGTGTACGTTTCTTAAGAAAACATGCAGAGGAATATCGTATTGATCCGTCCCAGGTCTTTATAATGGGAGATTCAAGCGGCGGCAATACAGCGTTTATTGCGGGGGTTACGGCAGATCAGGAGCTGATGGACACAGATGTATATGGAGAATATTCCTGCAAGGTAAATGCAATCGTAGATTTCTACGGAGTTACATGCGTACAGATAAAAGAAGATTTCCCAACTACATTGAACCAGGGAGAACCGGACAGTCCGGAAGGAATGCTGATCGGTAAGAAGAATGTATATGAATATCCGGAACTTTCCAATGCAGTTACCTGTATGAATTATGTAAAAAAAGAGACAGAGATACCACCGGTCCTGATGATGCACGGACTTGCCGATGATCTGGTAGCACCGGAGCAGAGTATCCGCCTGTATAAGAAATTAAGAGAAGAAGACAAAGAAGTAGAATTCTATCTGGTAGAGAATGCAAAACACGGAGATCCGGCATTCTGGACAGAGAAGAATATGGATATTGTGGAAAAATTCCTGAAAGCACACATGAATTAAGGAGGTGCAGACTATGAATGCTACTGTAATGGCTATTATTCTGGTATTGATCGTTGTGGCAACGGTTGTCACGAAGAAAGTACCATTTAACTTTGTATTATTTATTGTACCGATCATTTGCTCGTTACTTTTGGGCTTTAGCTTACAGGAGACAAGTGACTTTGTACTGGAGCAGTTCAGTTCGATCATGAAATCTGCGGGATTCATGTTATTGTTTGCATTTCTGTATTTTCAGATGCTTACAGAAGCAGGAGTATTTGATACTATCATATCAGCAGTGACGAACAAGCTTGGCGATAAGATGAATGTCATCGTAATTATGATCCTGACATCCGTAATTGCAGCATTTGCAATTCTGACAGGAAATTTTACACCGGCGTACCTGATCACATTCCCGATCCTGGTACCACTTTATAAGAAATATGATTTTGACCGTGAGGCAGCATTTATCATAGCACAGACTGCAATGTCTGCGATGTGCTTCATTCCGTGGGGGATTGGAATGGCATATACGGCATCTTCTGCAGGATTATCTGCCAATGAACTGTCAAAGGCATCGGTTCCATGGGCATTATGTTTTATCCCGGCCATCGTTCTGCAGTGGGTATACTTTGGGATCAAGCATAAGAAACGTGTGGGAACATTTGGCGTAGTTGTAGAAAATGTAGAAGAGGAGACAAAAGAAGTAGAAGAGAATCCATACAGACGGCCAAAGCTTTTCTGGATTAATTTTATCTTATTCATTGTATTCATGGTCGGTCTTGGTGTATTCAGTCTGCCTCCATATCTGGTATTTATGGCAGCAACGGTCGTAACGGCAATGATCAACTATCCAAAGAATTTTGGTGAGATATTTGGTAAAGTCGGACCGATGTATCTGAACATTATCGTAATGCTGCTTGCAATCTCTGTATATCAGGCAGTATTCAATAATACGGGAATGGTAGGAGCTGTCTCAGACGGACTGATTAAGATCTGTCCGAAGTTCATGCTGGAATATATACATATCATCTTACTGCTGTTATGTGTGATTATCATTTACTTTATTCCATTCCAGATCTTCAATGCAATGTATCCGGTGTTCATCTCTATCGGGGCAGGATTTGGAATTCCGGCAGTGACGATCATTGCACCGTTCGTATGTAACCTGTCACTGGCAACGAGTTCAACACCGACAAACTCATCAACTTATCTTGGATGTGCATTGACAGAGACAGATGTACAGCACTTCTGTAAGAAGGCAGTTCCGGTACAGACAGTAACAAATGCAATTGTGATATTGCTGGCGTTAATATTTGGCATAGTATAAAAAACGGAGACAGAGGAATTTTGGAAATTCTTCTGTCTCTATTTTTATAGAAAACCGGCCATGGCAGGTTCTGTATATAAAAAATACCCACATGCGAAAAATCACAGTGGATAAGATGAATACTATATTATTATTTATGTGCATTGCGCTTCGAACGAGCCTTCACAGACGTTACCTTGGTAGTTAACTCAGCCCAGGCACCCTTACGGCACCCGAGAGGTTCCACTTAGTGCTGCTTCATTCCTGACCTGACACGGTTCATGGAGTCCCGTCGCGTAAGACCCAAACATCAACGTCACTTTCCAAGGGCAGCTCTGCAAAAACAAGCCCTCTGCGCAATATCACCCCTGCTATAGCGGATTGCAGGTGCAAGGTACCGCTAACACCCCGGCTGCACAGCTCAACATTTTAACGTGTTCCGGGCAAAAAGTCAATGGAAATGTTGTAAAAAAGGCGATACCAATTTATAATACCTAGATATATGAGAATTTATCTGATCGGGTGTATGCCTGAAGGGAAAAATTCTGATCTGGAGGAAAGAATAATGAAGATATTACTGGCAGCAGTCAATGCAAAATATATACATTCCAATCTGGCGGTCTACAGCCTGAAAGCCTATGCCGAGGATCCGGCGGTGGAGATCGGAGAATATACGATCAACCAGCAAAAGGACGATATCCTGATGGACATCTATAAGAGACAACCGGATATTCTCTGCCTTTCCTGCTATATCTGGAATTTGGACTATATAGAAGAAATTGTGCTGGAAATCGGAAAGCTGCGTCCGGATATGCCAATCTGGCTTGGCGGGCCGGAGGTTTCCTATGATGCAAAAGAAGTATTAAGACGGCTTCCATGTGTCAAAGGAGTGATGAAAGGCGAAGGAGAGAAAACTTTCAAAGAAATCTGCCGGATATACCGAAATGAATTTGAAAAAAGAGAAAATGTATGTGGATATCAGGATAAAAATGTGGATAATTCCTGGAAGAAATCGGAGAGTGTGGATAACCAGTTAAAGGGTGTGGACGGAATCACTTTCCGGGAAGAAAAAGAGAAAATTATCGACAATCCGTGGCGTCCGATCATGGATCTGAGCGAAGTCCCATTTGTCTACGATCATATGGAAGATTTTGAACACAAGATCATTTACTACGAGACAAGCAGAGGATGCCCGTTCTCCTGCAGCTATTGTCTGTCATCGGTGGACAAGCGTCTGCGTTTCAGGGATATAGAACTGGTGAAGAAGGAGCTGCAGTTTTTCCTTGACCACAAAGTACCGCAGGTGAAATTTGTTGACCGTACATTCAACTGCAAACACGACCACAGCATTGCTATCTGGAAATATATCATGGAGCATGATAATGGCATTACGAACTTCCACTTTGAGATTGCCGCGGATATTCTGAATGAAGAAGAACTGGAACTTCTGGAACAGATGCGCCCAGGACTGGTACAGCTTGAGATCGGTGTACAGTCAACAAATCCGAAGACGATCAAAGAGATCCACAGAGTTATGGACTTTGAAAAAGTATCTAAAATCGTGAGAAGAATTCAGAATAAGGGAAATGTGCACGAACATCTGGATCTGATCGCCGGCCTTCCGTACGAAGATGTGGAAAGCTTCGCACATTCCTTTGATGATGTCTATGCATTAAAACCGGAGCAGCTCCAGCTGGGATTCCTGAAAGTGCTTAAGGGATCCTTTATGCAGGAGCATCAGGAAGAGTACGGCATTGTCCATAAAGCGCACCCACCGTATGAAGTACTGTATACAAAATGGATTTCCTATGAAGATGTGCTGCGCCTGAAAGGGATTGAGGAGATGGTGGAGGTCTACTATAACAGCCGTCAGTTTACGAATACGATGGAAGAACTGGAAAAGGAATACGATTCTGCATTCACCATGTATGACCGGCTTGCATCTTATTACGAAGACAATGGTTATAACGCCGTTCAACACAAGCGGAGTGCCAGATATGAGATACTGCTGAATTATATACGGCTTCATCATAAAGAAAAAGAAGATCTGTTCCGGGAAGTGCTCACATATGATTATTATCTTCGTGAAAATGCGAAGAGCCGTCCGGAATTCGCCGGGGATTATCTGGTGGAAAAGAATGTGGCGAGAGCATTTTATGAAAAAGAAGAAGAGACACATATGTACCTTCCGGATTATGGAAAATACGACAGAAATCAGATGCGTAAAATGACGCATTTAGAATATTTTAAATTGGCAGATACCTATATCCTGTTCGATTATCAGAACAGAAACCCGCTGAATCAGGAAGCCAGGGTCTGTAAAGTGGAATTGATAAAGTGAGAATAAAATAAGTATTAATATAAAAGGAAATAGAATTATGAAAAAAAGAACGGGAGAGATCCTGGAACTTCTGGATGAAAAATACGGAACAGAATTTATCTGTTATCTGAATTATGAAACTCCGTGGCAGCTTCTGATCGCTACGATGTTAAGTGCGCAGTGTACCGATGCAAGAGTCAATATTGTAACAAAAGATCTGTTCCGGAAGTACCCGTCTGTCGAAGCATTTGCGGACGCAGACCTGAAAGAATTAGAACAGGATATCAAACCAACGGGATTCTATCATAATAAAGCGAAGAATATCATAGCCTGTATGAAAGACATCCGGGATAAATATAACGGAGAAGTCCCATCAGAACTTGAAGACCTTTTAAGTCTGGCGGGAGTAGGCAGAAAGACAGCCAATGTGATCCGCGGAAATATCTATCACGTGCCGAGTGTGGTCGTGGATACACATGTAAAGCGCATATCCAATCGGCTCGGACTTACGAAGAATCAGGATCCGGACAAGATCGAACAGGATTTGATGAAGGAACTGCCGGAGGATCACTGGATTCTCTGGAATATTCATATCATTACATTCGGACGTACGATCTGCAGTGCAAGGAGTCCGAAATGTGAGGATTGTTTCTTGCAAAAATATTGTAAAGAGTATAAAATGTAGAGAAATACGTTACTGTTTACGTAAAAACTGATAATCGGTAACAGGAATAGAATTAAAGAAGGTAGAAGAATGAATTTTAACAATAAAAGAACAAGAAGAATTGTATCAATTGTTGTACTTATTGTTATCATTGCCATGGTGGCAACGATGATCATTCCGTATCTTGTATAAGCATCTTATATAAAGAAAAGTGTGCTGCCATCGTGCAGACATAGTAAGAATGTACGGAATGCTGGGAATGAAGAGAATAAAAGATAAAAGGGGAACGTAACAAGCATGAAGTTAGAGACACAGACAGAACAGCTTATAAGTGAAACAGTTACCGTCTACGGATTATCACCGCAGATCGGTGTACACGCACTTGCACAGACTGCAAATGCACTGGCAGCGCAGGGTACAGTGTTTTCTGTCTGCCCGGATATAACAGAAGACGAGGAAACAGACACAGATATAAAGAACGAGGATATGCAGGATACGCACGAAACATCTGCAAGCGTCAGTGTACAGATTGCCTATCCGGAATATGTGTTCAAATCCAGAATCCACAAGATCGAAAAACTTCTGAAAAAAGCATGTAAAAAATATAACATAAACCTTGTTGCGGTACAGGCATCCGCCAATCCGGCAGTTCAGGTGATCGCAGTGACTGTTACGGGAATTGCAAAGGCACCGAAGGAAGAAGCCTGGAACCGGGAAACCGCACGAGCCTGCAGGGACATCGTGTTCGTGGGTCATGCGGGAATGGATGGCATGCTCAGGATCACAGAAGAAAAAGAACAGGAACTTAAGACTCGTTTTGCGCCGGTTTTCATGAAGCAGATAAAGTCATACAGACAGCAGATATTTGCTCCAAAAGAAATCGAAGCCGCAAAAGCCGGGGGCGCATTTGTCGTACGTCAGATCGCAGATGGCGGAATCTTGGCAGCACTGTGGAATCTTGCACTGGAACTTAATCAGGGACTGGATCTTGATATGAAGAAGATCAGCATTTTACAGGAAACGATCGAGGTATGCGAACATTTCCGACTGAATCCGTATCAGATGATATCCACAGGAAGTTTTCTGGCTGTGACTGACAATGGGGAAGTACTGGCAGATGCGCTGAACAATCAGGGGATTACAGCAGCAGTAATCGGACATACAACAGACAATAACGATAAGATCTTAAGAAATGGAGAAGAGATGCGTTATATCGACCGTCCGGCTCCGGATGAGATCTTGAAGCTTTACAGCGGAGGTATGAATGATGGAAGAATTAAGAAAGCAGATACTCCTGTATCTGGAGAAGCATAGCAGGGTAGACCTCGGAGAACTGGCAGTTCTTCTTGGAACCGATGAAGTAACCGTAGCAAATGAGATTTCAGCCATGGAAAGAGCAAAGATCATCTGTGGGTATCATACACTGATCGACTGGGATAAGACAGGAACCGAGTACGTCAATGCACTGATCGAAGTAAAAGTAACACCACAGCGTGACACAGGATTTGACAAGACCGCAGAACGGATCTGTAATTATCCAGAAGTATCGGCTGTATATCTGATCTCTGGTGATTTTGACATGATGGTGCTGATTGAAGGCAAGACATTACAGGAAGTGTCAAAGTTCGTATCAAGTAAATTATCACCGATCGAAGATGTCACAGGAACCAGTACACAGTTCGTATTAAAGAAATATAAAGACCATGGAACAATCATGTTCGGACAGAAAAAACCAGAAAGGATGCTTATAACACCATGATGAGAAATCCATTATCTAAGAAAATCACAGGCATCGAACCATCTGGAATCCGTAAATTCTTTGACCTGGTAAGTGAGATGCCGGACGCAATATCCCTTGGTGTAGGAGAACCTGATTTTGACACACCATGGAGAATCAGAGAGGAAGGTATCTACACCCTGGAACAGGGCAAGACTTTCTATACATCGAATGCAGGTCTTAAGGATCTGAAGATTGAGATCAGTAAATATCTGGAACGTAAGATCCATGTAGAATATGACCCGGATCATGAGATCATGGTGACGGTCGGAGGAAGTGAAGGAATCGATGTGGCACTGCGTGCAATGCTGGATCAGGGAGATGAAGTCCTGATCCCGCAGCCAAGTTATGTGTCTTATGTGCCTTGTACGATTCTGGCAGACGGTAACCCGGTTGTGATTCCGCTTCAGCAGAAAAATGAATTCAAGCTGACGGCAGAAGAACTGGAAGCAGCGATCACACCGAAGACAAAGATGCTGGTAATGCCGTTCCCAAATAACCCGACCGGATCGATCATGACAAAAGAAGATCTGGAGCCGATCGCCGAAGTTGTGAAGAGACATGATCTGTATGTACTTTCGGATGAGATTTACTCCGAACTTACATATAAGACAGAGCATGTGTCCATTTCATCCCTTCCGGGAATGAAGGAAAGAACACTGGTGATCAACGGATTCTCCAAAGGATTTGCAATGACAGGATGGAGACTTGGCTATATCTGCGGACCATCTGTGATCATAGAACAGATGCTGAAGATCCATCAGTTTGCAATCATGTGTGCGCCGACCAACAGCCAGTATGCAGCCATCGAGGGCTTACGCCACTGCGAAGATGAAGTACAGCAGATGAGAAATGCATACAACCAGAGACGAAGATATCTGGTCAATGAATTTGCAAAGATGAAGTTAGAATGCTTCGAGCCGTTTGGTGCATTCTATATCTTCCCAAGTATCAAAGAATTTGGTATGACTTCTGAAGAATTCGCAATGCGGTTCCTGGAAGAGGAAAAGGTTGCGGTCGTACCGGGAAGTGCGTTTGGTGAGAGCGGGGAAGGTTTCCTGCGTGTATCGTATGCGTACTCACTGGAAGATCTGAAAGAAGCGATCGGAAGACTCAGTCGGTTTGTTGAGAGACTGAGAAGCCAGAAGTAAGGTTGACGGAAGCTGATTTGAAGAGAATTTAAAAGAAATAATAGAAATAGAAAAGTCGTCAGGGAATGTTAATGTATGAATTAGAATTATATTCCCTGACGGCTTTTGTTATTGCTATGCAGCTTCTGCAGATATCAGAAAATACAGGATGAATTGTATAATCCGGAATTTACTTTTACATTTTTGGAAAAAATCTTGACTTGGAGCGAACTCCAAGTGCTATAGTAATGAACGGAAAGGTGGTGTCTGGATTGACGATAAAAGAAGTAAGTGAAACATATGACATTTCCGCTGATACCCTGCGTTATTATGAACGCATCGGCATGATACCGGAAGTAACACGTACGGCAGGCGGAATCAGAGACTATCAGGAATCAGACCTTGGATGGGTGGAGCTTGTGATCTGTATGAGAAAAGCAGGACTTCCCGTGGAGGCACTGATCGAGTATGTAAAATTATATCAGGAGGGCGACGAGACATTTGAAGCAAGACTTCAGCTTCTTTCGGAAGAAAGAGAGAAGTTAGAAGAGCAGAAAGCGCAGATAGAGTCAGCGATCAACCGGTTGAATCACAAAATTTCCAAATACGAAGAAGCAGTAAAGACAGGAGTATTAAACTGGGAGGAGAATAGTTCATGTATATAGAAAAGATTAACGGACCAGAAGACGTAAAGAAATTAACCGTAGACGAGATGACCGTAATGGCAGGTGAGATGAGAGAAGCACTGTTAAAGAGAGCCAGTATCCACGGCGGACACTTCGGACCAAACTTCGGTATGGTAGAGGCAACGATCGCACTGCATTATGTATTCGAGTCACCAAAAGACAAGATTGTATATGACGTATCACACCAGACCTATCCGCACAAGATGCTGACAGGAAGAAAGGATGCATATCTTTATGAAGAACATTACGATGATGTGTCCGGCTACAGCAATCCAAATGAAAGTGTACACGATCATTTCACTGTAGGTCATACATCTACATCCGTCAGCCTTGCGTGTGGACTTGCAAAAGCAAGAGACCTGAAAGGAGAAGAAGGAAATGTGATCGCAGTGATCGGTGACGGTTCCTTAAGCGGCGGTGAAGCACTGGAAGGACTGGACTATGCAGTAGAATTAGACGGAAATCTGATCATCATTGTAAATGACAATGATATGTCCATCGCAGAAAACCACGGCGGATTATATGGCAACTTAAAATTACTCCGTGAGACAAACGGACAGGCAGAATGCAACCTGTTCAAAGCTATGGGATTAGATTACATTTACGTGGATCACGGAAATGACGTCGGAGAGCTGATCGAAGCATTCCAGAGTGTCAAAGACAGCAAGAAACCAGTTGTTGTCCATATCAATACCTTAAAGGGAAAAGGTTATGCACCGGCAGAGCAGAACAAAGAAGTATGGCATTATAACGGACCATTTCATATCGAGACAGGTGAGCCGTTATACGAGATGACAGAAGAAGACTATTCGGATATTTCCATGAATTATCTTTTGGATAAGATGAAAAAAGATCCGGCAGTGGTAGCGATCACATCCGGAACACCGACTGTTATGGGATTCACAGAAGATAAGAGAAAAGAAGCAGGAAAACAGTTCGTAGATGTCGGTATCGCAGAAGAGACAGCCGTAGCACTTGCTTCTGGAATCGCTGCAAATGGCGGAAAACCGGTTTATGGTGTATACAGCACATTTGTACAGAGAACTTATGATCAGATCGCACAGGATCTCTGCATTAATAACAGCCCGGCAACTATTGTAACATTCTGTGGTTCGGTATACGGAATGAATGATGTGACACATCTCGGACTATATGACATTCCGATGATGGCAAATATTCCGAATTTGGTATATCTTGCTCCGACAACGAAGGAAGAATATCTGGCAATGCTTGACTGGAGTATCGAGCAGAATGAGTATCCGGTAGGAATCAGACTTCCGGGCGGCAGTGTGATCTCTGACGGAAAAGAGATTACAAAAGACTTCGGTGATCTGAATAAATACGAAGTAACTCAGAAAGGTTCTAAGGTTGCAGTGATTGGACTTGGAACATTCTACGGACTTGGTAAAGAAGTTGCCGAAGAGCTTAAGAAAGTAACCGGAACAGATGCAACTGTGATCAATCCATATTATATTACAGGTATTGATGCAGAACTTCTGGAAGAGATTAAGAAAGATCATGATGTTGTGATCACTCTGGAAGATGGTATTCTGGATGGCGGATTCGGTGAGAAGATCGCAAGATTCTACGGAGATTCGGACATGAAGGTTCTGAACTTCGGACTGAAGAAAGAGTTCCTCGATCGTTATGATGTGGCAGAAGTTCTGAAAGAGAATCATCTGACGAAAGAGCAAATTATGGAAGGTATAATGAAGTTTATTTAATGATTGAATAAATAAAACGTATATGATATACTACTACAAACAACCGCAATATGGGTGGAAGGCCTCCTAAGATACATAGATAGGAGGTGGTGTAAATGAACAATAAAAATTTTGACTTTTATATATTTGATATGTCAGTAGGAAATAGAAAACCCACCCTCTAAAAAGTCTTGGCAGGACTGGGTGGATTTCTATTACTCAATATGGCCAACCACTTTGAGCGGTTGTTTTTTGTATAATTATAATATCATAGAAATATATCTTTAGCAAGTAATATAAAAATAAAAAGGGAATTTTTAATTGTAATTTGTTGGTATGCCAACAGCTAAAATCATGTAAAATAAGATAGAATCATACGATCAATAATTTTAAAAATACATACGAAAAGAAAGAGAGGACACACATGGATCACATATATGACGTAATCATCCTTGGCGCCGGTCCGGCGGGATTAAGCGCAGGATTATATGCAGGCAGAAGCAGACTGGATACCCTGATCATCGAAAAAGGACAGGCCGGCGGCCAGATTATCAACACAGACGAAATAGAAAACTATCCGGGACAGATCGTAGAAGGAGAGACGGGAGTTTCTCTTGTACGCAGAATGTACGAACAGACAGAACAGTTCGGCGCAGAACATGTCCGTGATACGATCACAAATGCAGAACTGAGCGGAGATATCAAAGTCCTGACAGGCGAAAAAGATACGTATCAGGCGAAAAATATCATCATCGCAACCGGTGCATACGCAAGACCGATCGGATGCAAAGGTGAGCAGGAGTACAAGGGACGCGGAATCTCTTACTGTGCGACCTGTGATGCGAACTTCTTTACCGACCTGGAAGTCTATGTAGCGGGCGGCGGGGATGCAGCGGTGGAAGAAGCGCTGTACCTTACAAAATTCGCCAGAAAAGTTACGATCATTCACAGAAGGGACGAGCTGCGTGCGGCGAAGTCTATTCAGGAAAAAGCATTTGCCAATCCGAAGATTGCATTCCTGTGGGATTCGGTAGTGGAAGAAGTGAGCGGCGACGGACTGCTCCAGACGATGACCGTGAAGAATATAAAGACCGGGGAGTTTACGAAGATAGAAGCTGATCCGAAAGACGGACTGTTCGGACTGTTTGGATTCATCGGTATGATCCCGAATACCGGCGTGTTTGCAGATAAAGTAGAGACGGATGACAAGGGATACATTAAGACGGATGAGGACATGCATACCAACGTACCAGGTGTCTATGCTGTTGGAGATGTAAGAGTCAAGAGTCTGCGCCAGGTAGTGACTGCAGTAGCAGATGGTGCGATCGCAGCAGTGCAGGTGGAGAGAAGTATGTCAGAGTATTAGGAACATCCGGCAGAAATGATAATATTTTCTGCCGGATATTTTTTATGAATTTGTCTTTGGAGTAATCTCCCGGCTCCGGTATTTTGCCGGAGTAATATGCAGCTCTTTCTTGAACGCCCGGATAAATGTCTCTGGATTCTCATATCCAAGAATCTCACTGATATCCGCAACGGACTTCTGCGTATTCACCAGAAGCCGTTCTGCTTTCTGTATCCGGAGAAGCCGCCTCCAGTTATTAAAAGACTGTCCAGTCGTGGACTTGATTAGTCTGGAACAATACGATAGTGAGAAGCCGAAATGATCCGCGATGTCCTGCAGAGTGACATCTTCCAGATGACTCTGCATATAGTGCATAACCTTAAAATTTTCCGGTTGGTGTTCATTCTTGTCACGGTAAGAAGATTCTACCGTATTCCGGTAATGGCGCATCATCTTTGCGCTGAGCTGAGTAAGCATGCCGACCAGAACCTGATCGGAAAATGCATCGTGAAAGAGGTGCTCATGGTATACATTTAGCATCTCTTTCTGCGAATCGATCAGATGCTCACCGCCGGAGTGGAAGATAACGTAGTCGATCTGCTGGGAATGATACAATCCTTCCGAGAAGAATTCATTTAACAGATTGTTCCCCTTCATCAGCGGAATAAACATCTGTGAAAATGTGGATTTTCGCAGAAGGATGTTGAATACGATGGAATTATCGTCAAAGACTTCCATCGTATGATACACACCTGGGGCAATAAAGATCAGATCCCCTTCGGTAAAATCTTTTCTGGTCGTGGAGATAGTCTGCGAGCAATGTCCGGTAAATACAAAGATAATCTCAAAAAAGTCGTGCTTGTGTAAAAACGGAGGCGTGTACCGATTATGTTTGCTGATGAATACATTCCGGTCATTGTCTTTAAAGTATTCATCATCATTCATTTCATAAGAAATGATATCCGGCAGCAGTTCCGGGATAATCAGATGGCGGCGGATGGCATCATCCAGATCTACCTTATCCAGAAATTTCTTCAACTGACCGGAAGAAGCAGAAACTTCAAAATAATCTTTATAAAATTTCTCATCTTCATTCAGCTCAAATAATTCATTTAATGTTTTCCCTAAATCAGCCATAATATAGTACCTCAGCATATTATGATGTAAATGTTAAAAAGTATTTGTAAGAAGTTGTTAATTCAGTATGTTGTAAAAAATAGTCAATATCCACTCATTTTTAACCTTATCATCACATATATGTCAAAAAAAGTCAATTAACGTGTCAAAATATCCAATATTCATAAAGGTATTTCTGCGTTATAATCCTCTTGAAGTTAAGAAAGCGCGCGATAAATCATAAGAAAGGGATAAGAGATGGGTAATACAAAGTCATTTTTGTACAGACAGAGATTTGGCTATGGACTTGGAGATTTTGCTTGTAACTTAATATGGCAGATGATTTCTCTGTACTTACTGTATTTTTACACAGACGTTATGAAACTCAATGCAGCATCGATCGCTGTTATGTTTATCGTCTGCAGGATTATTGATGCTGTTACTGATGTACTGGTTGGATTCGCAATCGATAAGACCAGAACCCGTTGGGGAAAGAGCAGACCATGGTTTCTCTTTGGAGCTGTGCCGTTTGCAGTGGCAGCATTACTGGCATTCAGTGTGCCGGACATTTCACCGGATGGGAAACTGGTGTATGCATATGTTACATACATCTTCCTGTCATTCATGTATACAGTGGTAAATATTCCGCTGGCGTCCATATTGCCAACTTTGACGGATGATATGAATGAGAGAACCGTACTTGCGACATGGAGAAAATTCTTCGCATTTATGGGTTCCACGATTGTATCTGCAACCGCATTGTATCTGGTAAAAATAGTCGGAAACGGGAACGAAGCAGTCGGATTCCGGGTGGTTATGGGAATCTTCGGAGTTGCGGGATGTGTATGTTTCTTGCTTACATTCGCACTGGTTCGTGAGAATAACTTAAGTCAGACGGAAAAGTCAGCGACCTTAAAAGAGACGATTCAGTCTGCGGCACATAATACACCGTGGAAGTTATTTGCACTTAACATTCTGTTCATGTGGACAGGTTATTTCATTCAGTCGTCTGCACTTGTTTATTACTATAAATATTACGTGGAAAGTGCAAAAATGGCAACGATGGTAGCTACGGTTATGACAATGGTACCGCTGGTGGCAAATTTAACCGTTCCATTTCTGGCAAAACGTTTCGGAAAACGTAACCTTTACAGCGTATCCGCAGGATTACAGCTTGCAGGTCTGGCCGTGATCTTTATCGGAACTGTGAATACATCGGTCATCCTGGCGGGGGCAGTGATATCTGCAGCGGGATACGGATGTAAGGAGAGTATCTACTTCTCCATGCAGGCAGATCCGGTGGATTACGGAGAGTGGAAGACTGGTATTCAGGCAACCGGAACGTTGTCGGCAATCAACGGTTTCCTTGGAAAAGTAGCACAGGCAGCAGCCGGAGGAATCTCGGGTCTGTTACTGAGCTGGGGAGCTTATGACGCAGATGCCGTTCATCAGACAGCAAATGCACTGACGGCGATCAAGATGATGTATATCTACATTCCGGCGCTCCTGATCATTTGCTCGATCATCACGATGTCGTTTTACCATCTGGATAAGGAATTTCCACAGATTCAGAAAGAACTGGAAGAACGCAGGAAAGTTCAGAATAAATAATAGAACCAGAACATATGAAACAAGAATGAGTGAAAGGAATTAATTATGAATAAATCAGCAGAAACGAAGAAATATATGCCGCTGGTTGGTGCGGCAGGAATCGGATCTATGCTCGGATCCGGTATCATCATCGGACTGTCCGCTACAATTACAGTGTGGCAGTCAGGACTTGGACTTACCGACGGGCAGGTCGGAATCCTCTCAGGAGCACTTACATTTGCAATTGCAGCAGGTTCACTGCTCGCAGGAAATATTACAAAGTTATTCGGACTGATCCGTTCATTTAACATGATGAACCTGATGTATCTGATCGGTGCGGCAATCTGCGTACTGTCAGGCAACTTCCCGGTATTACTTGCAGGTCTGATCATCACAGGATTTGCTTCTGGAGCAGATCTTCCGATCAGCCTTACTGTAATCTCACATGATGCACCGAATGAAAAAGTATCTGCAAGTCTGATCGCATCGACACAGGTATTCTGGCAGATTGGTGTACTTGGATCTTACGCAATGGCATTTATCGTATCTCACGTAGAAGGCGCAGCAGGAGCAAGAATGGTATTCGCATTACTGGCCGTACTTGCAGGAATCGCATTCGTATGGAGAACATTTTCTAAGAAATTCAAAGAGTTTCATGCGGCAGGAGATGAATACCGCGCTGCAGAAGGTACAAAGACTTCTACAGAAGTATCATTTGCATCTCTTTTTAAAGGAACAGACGGAAAGAAATATGTATCATTTTTCTCATGCATCATTATCTTCTATGTATGTTGGAACCTGTTAGCTAATACATTCGGACAGTTCCAGACTTATATCCTGGTTAAGGCAAATGCATCACAGTCACTTGCAACGGGATGTGGAATCGTATTGAATATTGTAGGCCTAATCTGCGGAATCTTATTTGCATCTGCAGCAGGAAGTAAACACAGAAACAAATTCTTCTATGTAGGTATCGTAATTCAGGCAGGTGCCATGATCGGTATCGCACTTGGCGGCGGAACGATCGCTATGATCGTAGGTATGATTGCATGCTACAACATCGGTAACCAGTTTGCCGGAGAGTCTATTTACAAAGTATGGACACAGGAGTCCTTCCCGGTTGAGGCAAGAGCTTCTATGCAGGGATTCATCAATGGATTCTCAAGATTCTGCTGTGGATTATTCGCACTTGTAACACCTTATCTGGTAGCCGGTGACAGAATCCACACAACTATGTATGGATTCGCAGGAATCGTCCTGATCAGTGCAATTGCCGGAACAAGAATGATTATGTTACAGAAAAAACACGGCGTCGGACAGATGTAAGCAGGAGGAGAGAACATGGCATTTACATTTCAGATCAATAATGATGTAAAATTTAAACATGACGAAAAACTACTGGCAAAAGCAGAAGGCTTCCGTCCGGAGATCAAAAAAGAAAGAATCCATCCAACACGTATTGTCGAAGTGATCGAAGATCCGTTGAAATTAAACGGTGTCGGTGTAACGGAAAGTGATAAGAACATTGATAAGATTGAAGAATATGGACTGAAAAGAAATGATAAAATGATTCTTGACTTTGGAGATCACAGAGTCGGAACATTTAAGATTCATATCGACCAGACCGGATCCCCGATGGATGCACCTCTTTATATGCGTATTAAGTTTGCAGAACTTCCGGCAGAGCTTGCGGCAGAGTCCAAAGACTATGAAGGATGGCTCAGCCGTTCGTGGATACAGGAAGAGTTCATTCATATCGATGAGCTTCCGGCAACACTGGAACTTCCGAGAAGATACAGCTTCCGTTATGTAGAATTGAAGGTTCTGGATACATCTCCGAAGTGGCAGGCAGTATTCTCTGATCCGACGGTTGTGACAGAGACATCTGCAGATTACAGCGGCTTCGAACCGATGAGATTCGAAGATCCGGAACTGCAGAAGATTTATGATATCGGTGTGAAGACGCTGGCGGACTGTACACAGGACGTGTTCGAGGACGGACCAAAGCGTGACAGAAGATTATGGCTTGGAGATCTCAGACTGCAGGCGCTTGCAAACTACGCAACCTTTGATCAGACGGATCTGGTAAAGAGATGCCTGTATCTGTTCGCAGCTATGACGACAGAAGAAGGTAAGATCTCTGCAAATGTATTCGTAAAGCCGGAGAATGTACCGGATGATACATTCCTGTTCGAATACAGCCTGTTCTTCATCTCGACCTTATATGATCTTCATCAAGCACACCCGGATGAGGAGCTGATAAGAGAACTGTATCCGATTGCCAAGAAGCAGATGAACATTACATTAAAGATGTTCGATGAGAATGGCAAACTGAATCCGGACGAGAACTATCCGGTATTCGTAGACTGGTCCAATGACTTTAATAAAGACACAGCAGGACAGGCAGAGATGATCTATGTCATGAAGCAGTTCATCGAGCTTGCCAAAGTCGTAAGAGACTCTGAGATCAGCATGTACGAAAAGAAACTGGAGCTGATCACAGACTATGCAAAGAACGTGCTTTTCCGTCCGGAAAAGAACCTCTTTGCAACAGCCTGGGATGAATACAACATTGCAAGTCAGGTGTGGATGGTGCTGGCACATGTAATGTCAGACGAAGAGAATAAATCCATCATGCAGACCACGATTCAGGAGTTATTCCCGGTGAAGAATATCGCAACACCATATATGTATCATCACATTGTGGAAGCATTATTCGAGGCAGGACTGGATGAAGAGGCCATCCATCTGATGAAGAGCTACTGGGGTAAGATGATCTCACTTGGAGCGGATACCTACTGGGAAGCATTCGATCCGGATCAGCCGGAGTATTCTCCGTATGGTTCACCGATCGTGAACAGCTACTGCCATGCATGGAGTTGTACGCCGGTGTATCTGCTTAAGAAGTATGTGAAGAATAAGTAGGCAGATGTGCTGACTGTAAATGGGACGGAATAAAATATTACATAGTGTGCAGGAATCCGCCGGACGGGAAAATGTCCGGCGGATTTTGCGTATAAAAATATATTCAAAAAGCCGCCAGTGGCAAATGTTTTACTTCGATTTGGATAAGATGAAATGAATTGGAATAATATATAATAAAATATGGAAAATATACTTGATAAATGGAATGATATATAATAAAATATGGAAAACAATACCAGAAATATAGATTACCACATGTTCGGAAGAATCCATCGATGGAGAGTCCTGTAGAAGGAAGGAGATGATCCTATGACTGTAGAAGAGATGAAAAAGAAGAAAACAGAATTAGGTTTCAGTTGCGAGCAGATATCAGATCGTTCCGGTGTACCGTTGGGAACGGTACAAAAGATATTCAGCGGAATAACCAAAAGACCAAGATATGACACAATTTGTCAGTTGGAAAAAGCATTTCCGATTGAACATATTATATTTACAGATAATCATGGACGAGACTACAAAGCGTCTGGAAACATAGGATCACCAGAAGATATGAAAGGATCTGTTTCTAATCCATATCCTGGTATGATGAAAGAAAGCGTATCGGCTTATCGCATCTATGGAGATGGCACAGATCATGAAGGTGATATCTGGAAAAGTTTTCGTGGTAAAAAGCAAGGCGAATACACACTAAAAGAGTATGAAGCGATTCCGGACGAATATAGAGTGGAATTGATTGACGGAGTCATCTACGACCTGAATACGCCAACCACGATTCATCAGCAGCTTGCATTTGAAATTAGTATCAGATTAAGAGAGTACATTAGGCAGAACAAAGGATTATGTATGGTACTGCCGTCACCGGTCAGCGTACAACTAGATGAAGATAACCGGACGATGCTGCAGCCGGACGTCGTTGTATGCTGTGACAGAGATAAAATCCTTCGAAGTCATGTCTATGGAGCTCCGGATATGGTAATCGAGATATTGTCACCATCTACAAGAAAAAAAGATATGGGATTAAAACTGAAAAAATATATTACTGCAAGAGTCAGAGAATACTGGATGGTTGACCCGGATAAGAAAAAAGTTGTAGTATATGACTTGGAACATAATGAGTTACCGGCCATCTATGGTTTTGAAGACCAGGTGCCGGTGAAGATATTTGCTGGAAAATGTCAGATTGACTTTTCGGAAATATACAGCTATATAGAATTTTTATTTGAAAAAGAATAGGATGCATTTTCAGTGCAATCCAATATTTGATTTTGAAAAAGTAAGTTAGTGAAAACGGAGGACCACAACATGTTAAACATCGTATTACACGAACCAGAAATCCCGGCAAACACAGGCAATATCGGAAGAACCTGCGTAGCCACCAACACCAGATTACACCTGATCGAGCCACTCGGCTTCCGCTTGAATGAAAAGAACTTAAAGCGTGCCGGCATGGACTACTGGGAGCATCTGGATGTCAGAACCTATATTGATTACAATGATTTCCTGGAAAAGAACCCGGGAGCCAAGATCTACATGGCAACGACAAAAGCACCGAAAGTATATACAGAAGTGAACTATGAACCGGACTGCTACATCATGTTCGGAAAAGAAAGTGCCGGAATCCCGGAAGAGATTCTGGTAGAGCATAAAGAAGACTGCGTGCGTATCCCGATGGTAGGCGACATCCGTTCGCTGAACCTCGGCAACTCGGTTGCGATCGTGCTTTACGAAGCACTCAGACAGAACGGATTTGCAGGTATGAATCTGGAGGGGCATCTTCACGAATTACACTGGTAAGAAAAGGAATCCAATCTGTATAAATTCCATATTATTTAGACAAAATAAGGATATTGTCCGTTTTCGTTGAGAAAATGAGATGATATCCTTATTTTCATACCAGGTATATGAAAAAATACAGGAGGCGCTGGCAGGCGTTTCTACTTATTAATAAGTGCACAAATATAAAACGACAAAATGATAAAAATGTATCAAAGTGACATACAATTTACAACAAATGTAATAAATGTATGGTAAAATTGCAGAAATAAGATTATAATTTAAATTAGATTTTGTATTTTTTGAAGGAGAGGTGGTAGATGAATGGTAGAAGAAACCATTAAGACCATCAAGGAAACGGAGAATGAAGCGGATGAGATCATAAGAAAAGCAGATGCAACGTGTACCGAGATCCTTGAAAAAGCTGCCAGAGAGGCAAAAGAGATAAAAGAGCAGGCTGTAGCAAATGCAAAGAAACAGGCAGAAGCAGATCTTTTGCAGGCGAAAGAAGAAGGAGAAGTCTTAAAAAAACAGGCTTCCGAGAAGACGGAACAGGAGACAGAAGCATTAAAAGCACTGGCTCAGGGAAAAGAAGAGGAGGCGGTATCCGCAGTCATCAAAGCATTGCTCTGATGATATGGGAAGAGTAAGAACGTGAAAAAATAAAAAAGGAGGGATGCAGTTATGGCAGTATTGCAGATGCAGCGAATCAGTATCTGCGCATTGAAACATGACCGGAAAGCGATTCTGGAAAAACTGCAGTCCATGGGCATGATAGAGATGCATCAGGTCGCGCAGGACGAAGCCGGATTCGAGAAGATGGATACGCAGAGTGCGAAATCAAGCTTCGAGAAACGGGTGCAGATCACGGAAAACGCACTGGATGTATTGAATCAGTATACACCGGAGAAAAAATCCATGTTCGCCAGTCTGGAAGGAAATGAGCTGATCGATAAAAAGACGATGGAAGCTGCCGCAGCGAAGCAGGAAGCAGTCATGGAAGTGGCGGGACTTCTGATCGCTGATCATAAGAAAATTGCGGAAGCACAGGCTGAGATCGTGAAGCGGAATACCCAGATAGAAGCACTTACACCATGGATGAGTCTGGAAGTTGCGATGAATTATCCGGGCACGAAAAAGACGGCAATGCTTCTTGGAACCATGGCGGCGGAGACGACACTGGAAATGATCTACGGAAAGCTTGCCGAAGATCATCCGGAGATCGAAGCCGTAGATATATCGGTTATAAGTCAGGATAAAGATGCCGTGTACTTAAGCGTGTTCTGTATGAAGGACCAGGCAGCAGATGTGGAGAATACACTCCGCACTGCAGGATTCTCAAGACCGGTTGTATCGACAGAGCAGATTCCGGCAAAGCAGAAAGAAGAACTGGAAGAACAGATCAGACAGATCGAACAGACAATTGCAGATATCCGGGGAGAGATCATATCTTACGCAGAAGACCGGGAGGAACTGAAGATCATCGGTGACTATTACCGGATGCGTGCAGAAAAGTACGAAGTACTGGGAACACTTCCGCAGTCCAGACGTACATTTATTATCAGTGGTTACGCAGCAAAAGAAGCGATACCGGCGATCCAGAAAGGAATCGGGGATGCGTATGACTGTGTGATCGATGTAGAAGAGTTAAAAGAAGACGAAGAACCACCGGTGATCCTTAAGAATAACGGATTTTCGGAAAGTGTGGAAGGAGTCCTGGAGTCTTATGGACTTCCGCATAAAGGAGAGATCGATCCGACCGCGATCATGTCATTCTTCTATGTATTTTTCTTTGGAATGATGTTATCAGATGCAGCATATGGTGCGATCATCGCAATCGTGTGTCTGATCGTCCTTAAGAAATTCCCGCGCATGAGTGCCGGTATGAGGAAATCTATGAAAATGTTCATGTACTGTGGAATTTCTACCATGGTATGGGGAATCTTATTCGGTGGATATTTCGGAGATGTCGTAGACGTCGTATCGAGCACATTCTTTGGAAAAGAACTGACGATCAAGCCGCTGTGGTTTGCACCGTTAAATGATCCGATGCGACTTCTGATTTATTCGATGGCATTCGGACTGGTCCATCTGTTCGTGGGTCTTGGGATCAAGGGATATATGTTGTTAAAAGACGGAAAGGTACTGGATTTCTTCTGCGATATCGTATTGTGGTACATTTTCCTGATCGGACTGATCCTGATGTTACTTCCGTCAGAGATATTTGCTTCAATCGCACAGACCAAGATCGTGTTCCCGGCAGCGCTTGTTACATTGTCAAAAGCACTGGCAATCATCGGGGCACTCGGACTGTTATTGATGTCCGGAAGATCGAGCAAGAATCCGGCACTTCGGCTGGCACTTGGAGCATATGATATCTATAATATCACCGGATGGTTAAGTGATGTATTATCATACTCCAGACTTCTGGCACTGGGACTTGCAACAGGTGTTATCGCATCCGTTGTCAACCAGATGGGAAGCATGCTTGGTAAGAGTGTATTTGGAGTCATCTTATTTATCGTAGTATTTATCGTCGGACATGCAATGAACCTGGCAATCAACCTGCTTGGTGCATATGTCCACACCAACCGACTTCAATTTGTGGAATTCTTCGGAAAATTCTACGAAGGCGGTGGAAAACCTTTCGAACCGTTTCATGCGGAGACAAAATATGTAGATATTAAGGAGGAAAAATAGATATGAGTATTTGGAATGATATGGGAATGGTATATGCACTTCTTGGTGCGGCAGTGGCAGTATTCCTGGCAGGTGCAGGATCTGCGATTGGAGTAGGTATTGCAGGACAGGCAGCGTCCGGAGTTGTAACAGAAGACCCAAGCAAATTCGCAAAAGTACTGATCATGCAGCTGCTTCCTGGTACACAGGGAATCTACGGACTGCTGGTTGGTTTCATTACATTATCCAAGATCGGACTTCTTGGCGGTGGTGCAGCAGATCTGGATCCTAAGACAGGACTTCTGATCCTGGCAGCTTGTCTTCCAATCGGAATCGTTGGTCTGATCTCAGGAAAAGCACAGGGACAGACAGCAGCGGCAGCAATCGGAATTGTAGCAAAGAAACCGGATCAGTTCGGTAAAGCAATGTTGTTCCCTGCAATGGTTGAGACATATGCCATCCTTGCACTTCTGATTTCTATCCTTTCCGTAACAGCAATTCAGGTATAGAAGGAGTGTGAAGGACAATGGCTGGATTAGATAAGATCAAAAGTCAGATCCTTGACGAGGCAAAAGTGACAGCGGATGCGAAGATCGAAGATGCGAAAGCACAGGCAGAACAGATGAAGCTTAAGGCACAGGAAGAGGGAGCCAGACAGGCAGATACTATCCTGAAAAAGTCGGAAGCAGATACTGCATCGCAGAAAGAGCGTGTGAAATCAGCCATCGATCTTCAGAGAAGAACGAGACTTCTGGAAGCAAAGCAGGAGATGATCGCAGAGATCATCGAGAAGGCGTATGAAAAGGTTATAAACCTTGCGCCGGATGATTATTATCAGATGCTTCTGTCGATTCTGGAAGCATATATACTTCCGCAGGAGGGAGAAATCTATTTCTCCGTAAAAGATCTGGAAAATATGCCGGTAGGATTTGGCAAAGAAATTGAAGAAATAGCTCTGGCAAAGGGAGGAAAACTTACTGTAGCCGGAGCGGGCAGAGATAATATTGACAATGGATTCATTCTTGCGTACGGTGGAATTGAAGAGAACTGTACGATCAGGGCAATGTTCGATGCGAAGCGGGATGAGCTTTCAGATATCGTTCACCGGCTGCTCTTTGTATGATGCGGAAAGCATCAGAAGAACCAGTAGGAATGTTCAGATATCAGGAATGTTCGGAAATGGAGGAACAACATGAGTGAACAATATACCTATGCGGTCGCAAGAATCCGTGCCCTGGAAGTATCCCTGTTCTCTGACAGTACCATCGACCAGCTGATTGCGTGCCAGAATTATGATCAGGCACTGCAGTTCTTAGAAGAGAAAGGTTGGGGAGATGCCGAAAGCAGCGGGGATGCGGAAAAGATCCTGACGAGAGAAGAAGAAAAGACATGGGAAGTAGTAAAAGAACTGTCGATCGGAATGGAACATTTCGATGTGCTTTCTTATCCGAAGCTTTTTCATAATTTAAAGGCAGCGGTCAAGGAAGTATGCACCGGAGATAAGAACCGGCATATCTATTATGAAGATGTTCGGATTCCCGGGGAAGAGATGCGTAAGATCGTAGAAGACAGAGACTTTGGAAAGCTTCCGGACAGTATGCGGATCGCAGGAGAAGAAGCATACGAGACACTTCTTCATACAGGAGACGGGCAGCTCTGTGATGTGATCATAGACCGGGCGGCACTGGATGCTATTTATCAGGCGGGAAAAGAGTCACCGGATAAGATCATACAGGATTATGCAGAATCCACAGTGGCAGTGGCGGACATCAAGATCGCTGTCCGGTCACAGAAGACCGCAAAATCAACAGACTTTATGAAACGGGCAATGGCGGAATGTGATTCCTTAAGTGTCAGCCAACTCTCGAAAGCGGCACTTAGCGGCATGGATGCCATCTGTGAATACTTAAGAGGAACGGCTTATGCAGAAGGTGCGGATGCACTGGCAGAGTCGCCGTCGGCATTTGAAAGATGGTGTGATAACCGGATCATTCAGACGATAAGCCCGGAGAAATATCATGCATTTACGATAGGACCGGTAATTGCCTACGTAATTGCAAGGCAGAATGAGATTAAAACGGTACGAATCATTTTATCCGGAAAGCAGAATGAACTGCCGGATGATTCAATCCGGGAAAGGGTAAGGGAAATGTATGTATAAGATTGCAGTAGTGGGTGATTATGACAGCATCTTCGGATTCGCAGCACTGGGCCTTGATACATTTGCCGTCCAGACCCGTGAGGAAGCCGCAGAGAAATTACATCAGCTGGCACAGGGCGGATATGGAATTATCTATATCACAGAGAAACTTGCCGCTGAGTTAACGCATGAGATAGAAAAATATCAGGAACAGGTCACACCGGCGATCATTCAGATTCCGGGTATCGCCGGAAACACAGGCGCCGGAGTTGCAGGTGTGAAGAAATCGGTAGAGCAGGCTGTCGGTTCCGATATTATATTTGGCAGCTAAAGGAGGTTGATTCGTCCGTATGAGTACAGGAACGATTAAAAAAGTAGCAGGACCGCTGGTTATTGCAGAAGGTATGCGTGACGCCAACATGTTTGACGTGGTACGTGTAAGCAGCCAGCGTTTGATCGGAGAGATCATAGAGATTCACGGAGATGAGGCATCCATCCAGGTATACGAAGAGACATCGGGACTTGGACCTGGAGAGCCGGTAGAGTCTATGGGAGTACCAATGTCAGTAGAACTTGGTCCCGGACTGATCACAAGTATATACGATGGAATCCAGAGACCACTGGATGACATTATGAAGATTTCCGGAAATAACTTAAAACGAGGCGTGGAAGTCGCATCGTTAAAGCGTGATAAGAAATGGGAATTTGTACCGGTCGCAAAAGCCGGCGATGAGGTCGAAGCAGGTGACGTACTCGGAACTGTGCAGGAGACCATCGTTGTACAGCAGAAGATCATGGTTCCTTATGGAGTAAAAGGAACGGTAAAAGAGATCAAAGCCGGAACATTTACCGTAGAAGAAGTGGTAGCAGTGATCGCTACCGAAAAAGGTGACAAAGAACTGACGATGATGCAGAGATGGCCGGTACGAAAAGGCCGTCCGTATCAGAAGAAACTGCCGCCGGTAAAACCACTGGTAACCGGACAGCGTGTTATCGATACATTCTTCCCGATCGCCAAAGGTGGTGTGGCAGCTGTTCCGGGACCTTTCGGAAGCGGCAAGACAGTTATCCAACACCAGTTGGCTAAGTGGGCAGAGGCTGATATCGTGGTCTATATTGGATGCGGAGAACGTGGCAATGAGATGACCGACGTTCTGAATGAATTCCCGGAACTGAAAGACCCGAAGACCGGACAGTCTCTGATGGAAAGAACCGTGCTGATCGCAAATACATCGGATATGCCGGTTGCAGCCCGTGAGGCTTCCATCTATACCGGAATCACGATCGCAGAATATTTCCGTGATATGGGATATTCTGTAGCGCTGATGGCAGATTCTACATCCCGTTGGGCAGAGGCACTTCGAGAGATGTCGGGACGTCTGGAAGAGATGCCTGGTGAGGAAGGTTACCCGGCATACTTAGGTTCCCGTCTGGCACAGTTCTATGAAAGAGCCGGACATGTGGTATCCCTTGGTAAAGAAGGAAGAGAAGGTGCACTTTCCGTTATCGGAGCCGTATCTCCTCCGGGTGGTGATATCTCCGAACCGGTATCACAGGCAACCCTTCGTATTGTAAAGGTATTCTGGGGACTGGATTCCGCACTTGCGTATAAGAGACATTTCCCAGCCATCAACTGGCTGACCAGTTATTCGCTGTATGTTGACAATATGGCAAACTGGTTCAACGAGGAAGTGGCAGCGGACTGGATGGAAGACCGTCAGAAGATGATGACAATCCTTCAGGAAGAAGCCGAGTTAAATGAGATCGTACAGATGGTAGGTATGGATGCCCTGTCACCGACTGACCGTCTGAAGATGGAAGCGGCAAGATCCATCCGTGAGGACTTCTTACATCAGAACTCCTTCCATGAGATCGACACTTACACGCCGCTTCGTAAGCAGTATCTGATGATGAAACTGGTACTGGCATTTTATGAGAAATCTGTCGACGCACTGAACAAGGGTGCGGACATGAATGCACTGATCGCCATGCCGGTAAGAGAAAAGATCGGCCGTTATAAATATACAACAGACGCCGATATCGAAAGTGAATATAAGAATGTAGAAGAAGAACTGGACAAGGAAGTTGCGGCTGCATTCGGGAAGGAGGACTTCTAAATTATGCCAAAAGAATATAGAACCATACAGGAAGTTGCCGGACCTCTGATGCTGGTACGCGGCGTTGAAAATGTAGCTTATGATGAATTAGGTGAGATCGAACTTGCAAGCGGTGAGAAGCGCCGCTGTAAGGTTCTGGAGATCAATGGAAATGATGCACTGGTGCAGTTATTTGAAAGTGCCACAGGTATCAACTTAAGTAACAGTAAAGTACGGTTCCTCGGACGAAGCATGGAGCTTGGTGTATCGGAAGATATGCTTGGACGTGTCTTCGACGGACTGGGCCGCCCGATCGACGGAGGACCGGAGATCCTGCCGGATGAAAGACGTGACATCAACGGACTTCCTATGAATCCGGCAGCCAGAAGCTATCCGGAAGAGTTTATCCAGACCGGTGTATCGGCTATTGACGGACTGAACACATTGGTTCGTGGGCAGAAACTTCCAATCTTCTCGGCATCCGGACTTCCACATGCCAACCTGGCAGCACAGATTGCAAAGCAGGCAAAGGTACGCGGAAGCAATGAGAAATTCGCCGTAGTATTTGCCGCTATGGGTATCACATTCGAAGAGTCGAACTTCTTCGTAGAATCTTTCAAAGAGACAGGAGCTATCGACAGAACGGTATTGTTCGTCAACCTGGCAAATGACCCGGCGATCGAGCGTATTTCTACTCCTCGTATGGCGCTGACGGCAGCAGAGTATCTGGCATTCGAAAAAGATATGCACGTACTGGTAATCATGACGGACATTACCAACTACGCAGATGCACTCCGTGAAGTGTCTGCCGCACGTAAGGAAGTACCTGGACGTCGTGGATATCCTGGATATATGTACACCGACCTTGCAACCTTATATGAAAGAGCCGGAAGACAGAATGGCAAGAAGGGAAGTATCACACTGATTCCGATCTTGACCATGCCGGAAGATGACAAGACGCATCCAATCCCGGACCTTACCGGCTACATCACCGAAGGCCAGATCATCTTAAGCCGTGACTTGTACCGCAAAGGTATCAAGCCTCCGATCGATGTATTGCCATCTCTGTCCCGTCTGAAAGATAAGGGAATCGGAGAAGGTAAGACAAGAGCCGACCATGCAAATACCATGAACCAGTTATTTGCGGCATATGCGCGAGGAAAAGATGCGAAAGAATTAATGACTATCTTAGGAGAGGCAGCTCTTACTGATATTGACCTGGTATATGCGAAATTCGCAGATGCATTTGAAAAGGAATATGTATCACAGGGATACGATACCGACAGACCGATTGAAGAGACACTGGAGATCGGATGGAAGCTGTTGTCTATGCTGCCAAGATCAGAGTTGAAACGAATTGATGATAAGTTCTTGGACGAGTATTATGGTAAGCAGTAAGCCACGCGCAGATTGATCAGATATGGAATGCAGGTTAACCTGCGATTCCATATCTGGCAAGATGTATAGGGCGTCAGCCCTCAGCGAGAAGAAGCGAAGCGGATTCGAGCCGGCATGGCGTCCAATATATAAAGTATAGAAAGGAGTGATACTATGGCGTCAACCCAGGTAACCCCTACCCGTATGGAACTGACCAGAACTAAGAAGAAACTGGTCACAGCCATAAAAGGTCACAAACTTCTGAAAGATAAACGAGACGAACTGATGCGTCAGTTCCTGGATCTGGTAAAAGTGAACATGGAACTTCGGGAAAAGGTAGAAGCGGGGATTCGTTCAGCTAATAAGAACTTCGTCATAGCCAAAGCCGGCATGGATGAAGCAACCCTGAACACGGCACTGATGGCACCGAAGCAGGAAGTAGATCTGGAAGTCGGACAGAAGAATGTCATGAGTGTAGACATTCCTGTATTCGAGACGAAGACCAGAACGGCAGATGCAAATGATATCTATTCGTATGGATTCGCATTTACATCGAGTGATCTGGACGGAGCCGTAAAATCTCTGGCAGATATCCTACCGGATATGCTGAAGCTTGCAGAGACAGAAAAAGCCTGCCAGCTTATGGCAGCTGAGATTGAGAAGACCAGAAGACGTGTCAACGCCCTGGAGCATGTGATCATTCCGGAGGCACAGAAGAATATCAAGTATATTACGATGAAACTGGACGAGAATGAACGAAGCACCCAGATCCGTCTGATGAAGGTGAAAGATATGATGCTGGAGGATGCGCATCATTACAAAGAAAAGGAGTAGGAATACTGAGAAATTCTCAGATAAAAAATCCGCAGATATAAGTTGAAAAGCTTAAATCTGCGGATTTTTTTATGTCAGAATAAGCCGGAAAAATAGTTAGAAACACATTCTTATTGTACGCAAATTCATTGACAAACCACTACTATGTGATACAATATAGTTAAGAACTACTATAGTATACAAGATAGGTGAAAATATGTATGATAGATCACAATTAATGAAGGGAACTTTAGAAGGATGTATCTTGCAGATTTTATCCGAGACGGTTACATACGGATATGAGATTGTAACAACATTAGAAGAGTTCGGATTTGAAGATGTAAAAGAGGGAAGTATTTATCCATTACTCGTACGATTGGAAAAGAAAGGGATGATTTCTTCAGAACTACGACCTTCGCCGCTTGGACCAAAACGAAAGTATTATTCATTAACGGCTGAAGGAGAGGCATATTTGCAGGAGTTTATTAAATGTTGGACGGAAGTACAATCATCAGTAAATAGAATTTTGAAAAAGGAGGAGTAGATTATGTTGACGAAGAAAAATAAAAGAATGGTCAGGAAGATGAAAAAATACATCAAGACATTCCCACTTACAGAAAAAGAAATTGACCAAATGATTGAAGATATCACTGGAATGGCGGAAGAGGCACAGGAGCGTAATGAAAATTTTGAAACAGTACTGGGAAAGTCGGTTCATGAATTTTGTGATGATCTGATTTATTCTGTAGGAGGAATCAGAGCACCGGGAGGACGGAAATTAATTAGAGGAACTTCGATATATTTTCAATTGTTGGGACTTTGGGGAATTGTAGGTTGTTTGATTAATGTTTGTTTTTTGGCTGGAGAACGTGTACACACATTATGGATGCTTGCAATTGCAATAGGCATCTGGTATCTGGGACATTATGGGGAAGCAAACTGTAATAATACAGAAAAAACAAAACAGTTAACAGCAGGAATTGTTATCTATATGGGTGTTAATTTGTTAATGTATTGCAATGAAATTATTATTGCAATAGATAATGGAAAAGCTTTTTTGAAAATGTCGGATTTCTCAATTTTAATTATTGGAATTATTGTTAATTTTGGTCCAGCAATTCTGTATCTGGTTGGGGCAAGAAGGAACAGACCGGCAGGAGAACAGATAAAAGTTGAGCATAGATGACAAAAGATGGGAAAACTAGTAAAGAAGAAATTGGAAAAAGGAAAGTCAATAGAACAGATTGCAGATGAATTAGAAGAAGATATAAATGTCATTCAAAAAACGGCTGAAGAATTAATGAAAAGAAACGAGAAGAATCTCCCGAAGTAATCCAAAAACTTCAGGAGATCCACCATTTGCACACGGCAAGTATTATTCAGTATGTTAATCTGTAGTATTGCGCCGGATCAATACCGGCGTAATCTGTTTATGAACCGGTTCTTTTAAAGGAGCCGGTTTCCTTTTTTTCATTTCATTCATCTGGAGAACCAGAAGTTCCATGGCAGTCTGCGCAATTTTTTCAATCTGCTGTCCAACGGTTGTGATTGGAAGGATAGCTTCGCTTGCAATAGGAGAATCATCGAATCCGACAATCTGATAGTCTTTCGGGAGTTTCCCGTATTTTTGAAATATCAGATTCAGGAACATACTGGCATAAGTGTCATTTGCAAGAAAGACCCCCTTTTTTTGTGAGGGATATTTTTCTTCAATTTCGTTAAATATGTTTTTTAGTTGAGTCAGGGTTTCCTGATAAGTGTTTCCAAGATTTCTTTGGATTAATTCGTGAACGACATGGTGTTCGTTACAGATATCTTCGAATCCCCGGATACGTCCATAGGTTGGAAGTGTATCTGGGAATATGGAATTGATGTGTAAAATAACATCACATTTATTGCGTATCAATAAGCTGGTTGCCTGAACACCACCCAGATAGTTGTCTGTAGACACGCTACAGACATGGTCACATTCCCGCTCAATCGTGACAACCGGGAGTTTATAAGAAGCAAGTTCTTCAGACGAAATGGTATTGCTTAAGACAATAAGTCCCTCAATCTTATAGGCCATCAGTTCATGAATATATTTTTCTTCAATTTCTTTTTTATTATTTCCAATGAATACAAGAAATTTATAATTATACTTTTCGTAAGTAGAAAGTAACTGGTTTAACATCTCAGAGTAATAGTGAAGATACAGGTTGGGGATGATAATTCCAACAAATTCACTTTTTCCATTAGCCAGTACTTTGGCGAGCTTATTTTCCTGGTATCCAAGGACATCCAGTGCATGAGCGATTTTTTCCTGATTTTCAAGAGTCAGAGAATCCGGATTATTAAAATATCTGGAAATGGTAGTTTTTGAAAAGCCTGTATAAGCGGCTATATCTGCAAAAGTTACTTTTTTCTGTTTCATGTAAATCCTCTTCCTTATAATGTATATTATCAGTATAGCAAGTGCATTGAAAAAAATCAAACAAAAAATAACTAGTTAAGTAACCGGTAACTTTTTCTTTGAAATCTATTGACAAGTAAGATCCTGGATAGTATTATGAACATATAAAGTAACCGGTTACTTAACTGGTTACGCAATCGTGAATCTGAAAGGAGAAAGCTATGAAGAAACGAACAGTAGGGGTACTGCTGGCAGCATTCTTTGCAATGGCATTGACGGGGTGTGGAGATAAACAGCCGCAACCAGGAGAAGTAAAGGGATATGACAAAGGCGAAGAATATCTTTCTATCTGGGTACATTCAATCGAAGACACAGAAGAAGGACAGTGCTACAGGAAATCTGTAGATGCATTTAATAAGAAATATGATGGAAAATATTTTGCAGATATTGAATTTATTCCACGAAATGACAGTGGTGGAGGCTATTCGGATAAGATCAATGCATCCGTGATGTCAGGAGATCTGCCGGATGTGCTTACTGTTGATGGCCCTAATATAGCGGCATATGCAGAGAACGGAATTATCCAGCCGCTTGCAAAATTAACAGACGAAGAAAAGAGCGTGTATCTGGATTCCATTATTCAGCAGGGAACGTATAATAACAAACTCTATGCGCTTGGAGCAATGGAATCCAGCGTGGGACTTTATTATAACAAAGATATTCTCGCAGAAGCGGGTGTAGAAGTTCCAGATGCAGATCACCCATGGACATGGAGTGAATTCACAGAGGTGTTAAAGAAAGTACAGCCGGTAGTAGAGAAGAAAAAAGGTTATGCGCTGGATATGACTTTCCCGACAGGAGAAGCTACGATTTATTATTATGCACCGTTTTTCTGGTCAAATGGCGGTGACTTTGTAAGTAAAGATGGACTGAAGGTGAACGGTGTATTCAATTCAAAAGAGAATCTGAAAACAGTGAATTATTTTAAATCGTTTTTGGATAATGGATATATGTCTAAAGTACAGATCACAGACCTGTTCGAAAGCGGAAGAGCAGCATTTAAGTTCGACGGGGCATGGGAAGTAAATACAATCTATAATAACTATCCGGATGTAAACCTTGGAGTTGCACCATATGTAGTATCCGATAACTGGGATGGCGGAAGATATACACCAACCGGTTCCTGGGCATTTGCGGCATCATCAAAGACGAAGAAACTAAAAGGTGCGACAAAGCTGGTACAGTGGATGAGTGGTGTAGAAAGTGGAAAGCGTCTGTGGGATGAAAGTAAGAGTTTCCCATCTACATATGAAGCGTTTGAGAGCAGTCCGATTTTTGAAGAAGATGAGAATTATAAAGCCTTATATCATCAGCTGAGTAAATATGGACATCCAAGATCAAAAACACCTGTATATCCACAGGTTAGTGCATCGGTACAGGAAGTATTGGAAAATTCGGTACTTACCGATAATGATGCGAAGACAGAACTGGATAAATCTGTAGAAAGGATTAACGCAAAATTAAAGCGTTATGTGATGAAATAATGAAGAAAAGAACAGAATCCATTATGGGAATGGCGTTTTTTGGACCGGCACTTGTGTTACTTACGATATTTTTATTCCTGCCGATGATCCTGACATTGATTTTCAGTTTTACTGATTTCTTTGCTTTAAATCCGGGACTGACGCATTTTGTCGGACTGGACAACTATATTCAGATTTTTAAAGATGATGTGTTTTCACAGGCATTTTTTAATACCGTAAAGTTTGTGATCATTATTGTTCCGCTGCAGGGAATTGGAGCGCTTGTGCTGGCACTTCTGATTAATAAAGTGACGCATTGTAAGAAGTATTTCAAAGTAGCATTCTTTGTTCCGGTGGTCATGTCACTTGCTGTTGTGTCAACACTGTGGATCCAGATCTACAGCCCGGAAGGAATTATGAATGCAATCCTTTCTTTCTTTGGAATTGATGCACAGCCATTCATCAACAGTGCCAGTCAGGCACTTCCATCCATCGCGATCATGAGTGCATGGCAGGGAATGGGATATCAGATGATCATCTTCCTGGGAGGAATCCAGGCAATCAATCCGGCACTTTATGAAGCGGCCGAGATGGACCATGCAACACCGTGGCAGAAATTCAAGGACATTACCCTGCCGGAATTGAAACCATTGTGTGTGTTCGTTTTAATTACGATTACGATCGGAGCATTCCGTATGCTGGTACAGCCAATGGTTATGACCGGAGGAGGACCATCGAATTCAACGTATACGGTTGTGTATGATATATATGAAACAGGTACTGTTAACTGGGAAATTGGACTGGCATCTACAATGGCTATTGTATTCGCATTCTTTGTAATGATACTGACCGTGATCCAGACAATCGCAACAAGAGATAAGGAGGATCAGAATGTTAACAAAAAAGCAAAAAAGAAATAATTGGATACTGACGGTCGTACTTCTGATCGTATCATTGTTGTTCCTGTTCCCGGTTATCTGGATGCTGGCAAACTCATTCAAACCAGACGCGGCAATCACTGCTGATATGAACAGTATGGCGGCATTCATTCCACCGGCATTGAACGGCAATTTCTTTGAAAATTATGTATCTGTATTAACAAATACAGGATTTGTACGATATATGTGTAATACCTTGTTCTATGCAGCAATATTGATCGTACTTGGTGTAATTGTAAATGGACTGGCAGGATATGCATTGGCTAAGATTAATTTTCCATTCAGAGAACGCTGGCTTCTGATCATTATGCTTCTGATGATCGTACCGATGGAGACGATCATTACGATACATTTCCTGATCATTGCAAAACTTGGACTTCTGAATACGGTGCTTGGATATGTACTTCCAATGATCGTGAATCCGTTTAACATTTTCCTGTTCCGTCAGGTATTCCTGGGACTTCCGGATGATGTATATGAGGCAGCACAGTTAGATCACTGTGGACCGGTAAAATACTTTTTTACTATGGTTCTTCCAATGTCAAAGAGTGTAGTGGCAACGGTTAGTGTATTTACATTCCTGAATGTATGGAATGATTATCTGTGGCCGTCACTTGTATTTACATCCAGTGATCTTCTGACAGCACAGATTGGTCTGAATGCGATTACATCAAATGATAACACAACAACAGGACAGACCCTTGCAGTTATCACAATGGTAACAATTCCGGTCATTATTATCTATTCACTCTTCTCAAAACAGATCGTAGAGGGTGTAATATCAACAGGTTCCAAGGAGGGCTAAAAGATGAGCTTTATCGAATTTAAAAATATATGTAAAAAATATGCAGGAAACGATAAGAATTCCGTGACAGACTTTAACTTAGATATAGAAGAAAAAGAATTTATCGCATTTGTAGGACCATCCGGATGCGGTAAATCCACAACACTCCGAATGATCGCAGGATTTGAAGAGATTACAAGTGGAGACCTTTTTATTGATGGAAAACGTGTGAATGAGGTTGCACCGGCGGATCGAGGAATCTCTATGGTGTTCCAGAACTATGCACTGTATCCACATATGACGGTAGAAAAAAATATTTCTTATGGATTGAAGAACATGAAGGTTCCGGCAGATGAGATCAAGAAAAAAGTAGACTGGGCAATTGATATCCTGGGACTCGAAGAATATCGTTACCGTAAGCCTAAGAATTTATCAGGTGGACAAAGACAGAGAGTGGCACTTGGAAGAGCGATTGTAAAAGACCAGAAAGTCTTTCTGATGGATGAGCCACTTTCTAACCTGGATGCAAAACTGCGTGTCAGCATGAGAAATGAGATCAGTAAGTTACACAGAAATCTTGGAAGTACAACCATCTATGTCACGCATGACCAGGTAGAAGCCATGACAATGGCAGACCGCATAGTAATCATGAAAGATGGAGTGATCCAGCAGGTTGGTAAACCAATGGATCTGTATGAGCATCCGGTGAATAAATTTGTTGCGGGATTTATAGGATCTCCGCAGATGAATTTTTATGATGTGAAAGTAGACGGAAAGAAATTGATATTTGCAGATGGCAATACAGTGGAACTTCCGGAAGCAATTGCAAAACGTATTGCAGGATATTCAGAAGTTATCATGGGAATCAGAGGAGAAGATATCAAGTTCGATATAACTAATCTGGACGTTTATGGAAGTCATCAGAAAGCAGTTATTGACAATACGGAGATTATGGGAAATGAGAATAATCTGTATTTTGACTTCGGAGGAAGCGTAACGATTGCAAGAGTATCAAAATATGAAGTAAGCCAGGTGGGAGATGAGGTGGAATTTACCTTTATGCCACATAAGATGCATTTCTTTGATAAGGAAACAGAGCAGGTAATCGGAGCAGAATGATTTAGAATAGAAGAGGAAGAACGTATGCTTGAAAAAGCCAATGAATATATCAGACAGAATTACATAGATGAAAAAGAAAAACCATTATTCCATGTGACACCGGAAACAGGATGGATGAATGACCCGAATGGTTTCTCTGTATACCAGGGAAAAGTACATTTGTTCTATCAGTTCTATCCATATAAAACAGAATGGGGACCGATGCACTGGGGGCATCAAGTGACCGAAGATATGGTAAAATGGGAAGCATATCCGGTAGCTATGGCACCTGATCAGGATTATGATCACATTGGATGTTTCTCGGGAAGTGCAGTAGAAGCTGATGGAAAGCATGTGCTGCTTTATACAGGAGTAAGCCAGAAAGACGGAAAAGAAATCCAGAATCAGTGCATTGCCATTGGAGATGGGAAGACTTATGAAAAATGGCGGGATAATCCAGTTATAAAAGGAGATATCATGCCGGAGAAATTTGACAGAAAAGACTTCCGTGATCCGAAGATATGGAAAAAGGATGGCAGATATTATTGCGTTGTAGGCAATCGCTATGAGGAAAATTGTGGGCAAATAGTCTTATTTAGCAGTGAGGACTATAAAAACTGGCGGTATGAAAAAGTCCTTTTGAGAAATGACGGAAAGAATGGAGATATGTTAGAGTGTCCGGATTATCTGGAAGTAGACGGGTATCCTGTAATCATTTGTTCTCCGCAGAATATGCATGCTCAAAAGTACGAATTTCATAACGGTCATAATTCCATTTATATTATTGGAGATGCAGAAAAAGAAATATCGGATTTTGCATGGGAGAAAAAGAGAAGCCTAGATTATGGACTGGACTTTTATGCACCACAGACAACAGAGCTTCCGGATGGCAGGCGGATCATGGTCGCATGGATGAAGTCGTGGGATGCACGTGTCATGACAAAAGGACAGAAATGGCAGGGAATGATGACACTCCCAAGAGAATTAAAAATCAAAGATGGGAAAATCTGGCAAAGTCCGGTGAGAGAACTGGAAAAGTATAAGAAAAATCCAATCATCTATACAGAACAGAAAATTAGCGGACAGATGTCTTTGGATGGTATCAATGGCCGGGTGATTGACATGACGGTAGAACTTACGAATGTAGAAGGCCGGGAGTTCAAGGTAGATGTGGCACATAATGAAGAATATACAACAACATTTACATATTATCCGGAAAAACATCAGATTGAAATTGACCGGACCTACAGTGGTGTAAATGCAGATGTTGTCTGTGTGAGAAAGATAGAAATTGCGGAAAAACATCATGCGCCGAAACTACATTTTATCATGGACAGATATTCTGTAGAATTATTTATTAATGATGGAGAGCAGACGGCAAGTGTGGTCATTCCTACGCCATTGGAAGCAAATGAAATTATATTTACTAGTGATGAAGCGGCAACCGTTAATATTGAAAAATATGAGATAACATTCAATTAGAAGAGATAGTTTCTCATTCACCGATTGATGTCCCCGTGCATATCTTAATACAGATAGAACCGCCAAGGAGCAATCAGGATTATGGAGAATAAATTACCGTTCTATATGGCTTATCCGGTTCCGCTGCTGTATAATGATGACCGGAATGCGAGAAGAGACTATGACTATATGAAAAGCATTTACCCGGATACGGCGAAGAGAGTACTTCCTTATATGGAAGAGGAATGTGACAGAATGGAATATGACGGAAGCATGATGTATGATGAATATCCGGACCGCCTGCAGCTTCGTCTGATGTGCCGCAGGATCTATGATAAGGCGGAGAAGGAAGAAGAGAACCCGGGTGCCTGGCTTATGGATCTGATCGAGGTTATGACATATCAGGAACTTTGCAGGAGACGTGTGGAACATAGAGAGATACGTAAAAAAATATATTGATCTACAAGAGGGCATCTGGAAAAAAACTTCCACTTCGCCCTCTTGTATGTTATACTGTGCGGTGATAATTATAGTTTTCAAATGAAAGAAAAAATCAGAACATAACATACAGGAGGGCACATCATGGCAGATAATAACATTATTTTTATCGGAATGCCGGCAGTCGGGAAAAGTACAGTTGGTGTGGTAATTGCAAAGAGACTGGGATACAGATTTGTAGACACAGATATTCTGATTCAGGAATCAGAAGGGAAACTTCTGAAAGATATTATTGCTGACGTTGGACCGGATGGCTTCCTGAAAGTAGAAGACCGGGTCAATGCACAGGTGAAAGCGGAACGTACCGTTATCTCGCCGGGAGGCAGCGTAGTATATTGTGAAAATGCGATGAAACATTATAAAGAAATCGGCAAAGTCGTATATTTACAGGCATCCTTTGAGACAATAAACAGCAGACTTAAAAATGCCAAAGGCCGTGGAGTGGTATTGCGTGACGGACAGACGCTCAAAGATCTGTATGATGAAAGAGTAAAGCTTTTTGAAAAGTATGCAGATATTACAGTGTGTGAAGATAATCAGAAGCTGGAAGATACGATTGAATCGGTATTAGATGCATTAGGGGAGTAAAAGTGCACAAGTATAGATAGAACAATTGGAATATGTTACAATAAAATTACATAACTGTAAAAAATATTTTACAATTGGAAAATTTGTGCTATAATAGGCGCGAACCCTTTTTAGGGGTTATATTGTGATGCAGAAATTTATGCACGAATTTTAGAAAAATTAGATTTAGAGATATTTAGAATTAGATAATTGAAACAGATTTGCAGAAAGATAGAATAGCAGATTAAGAATAGTTTTATTGTAGATAGAGATTTATATAAATATTAATGAGGTGTAATTGATGGAACAGTATATTATTAAGGGCGGTCATCCGCTTGTGGGAGAAGTGGAAATCGGTGGTGCGAAGAATGCAGCACTTGCAATTCTTGCGGCAGCAATCATGACAGATGAAACTGTATTGATCGATAACTTACCGGATGTAAATGACATTAACGTACTGATTGACGCAATCGAGGGGATTGGAGCACAGGTACATCGTGTTGACCGTCATACAGTGAAGATTAACGGAGCCAGCATTAAGAATGTAGATATCGAGTATGATTACATTAAGAAAATCCGTGCTTCGTACTATCTTCTCGGAGCATTACTTGGAAAGTACAGACGTGCCGAAGTTGCACTTCCGGGAGGATGCAATATCGGAAGCAGACCAATTGACCAGCATCTCAAAGGATTCCGTGCACTTGGTGCAGATGTAGATATCGAACATGGCAAGATTGTTGCAGAAGCAGACCGTCTTGTTGGAAAACATATTTATTTTGACGTTGTAAGTGTTGGAGCAACCATCAATGTTATGATGGCAGCAGCTATGGCAGAAGGACTTACCATTCTGGAAAATGTTGCGAAAGAGCCGCACGTTGTAGACGTTGCAAACTTCCTGAACAGCATGGGAGCCAACATCAGAGGAGCAGGTACAGATGTGATCAAGATCCGTGGTGTACAGCGTCTCCACAGCACAGAATATTCTGTGATCCCGGATCAGATTGAAGCAGGAACATTCATGTTCGCAGCAGCAGCTACCAGGGGAGATGTAACGGTACTAAATGTTATTCCGAAGCATTTGGAAGCTACGATCGCAAAACTGGTAGAAATCGGTTGTGAAGTGGAAGAATTCGACGATGCTGTACGTGTTGTATCAAAGGGAGATCTTACAAGCACACATGTGAAGACCCTTCCGTATCCTGGATTCCCGACAGATATGCAGCCGCAGATCGGCGTGACACTGGCCTTATGTAAGGGGACAAGTATCATTACAGAGAGTATTTTTGAAAACCGTTTCAAATATCTGGATGAGCTTGCAAGAATGGGAGCCAATGTAAAGGTAGAAGGCAATTCAGCAACGATCGAAGGCGTGGCAGAATTCTCCGGAGCAAGAGTAAGTGCACCGGATCTTCGTGCAGGAGCCGCACTTTGCATCGCGGGTCTTGCAGCGGATGGAATCACAATTGTAGATGACATCGTATATATCCAGAGAGGATATGAAAGATTCGAAGAGAAACTTCGCAGCATTGGTGGAATCATCGAAAGAGTAGATTCTGAAAAAGCGATTCAGAAGTTCAAATTAAAAGTAGGCTAGATGATACATTTTCTTATATATGTCTATTGACAGTATAGGGAAAATAGAGTAAAGTCTTAGTCGTATCAAAAATAACTTAATAAAAGCAAACTTTCTCTTATTCAGAGCAGTGGAGATACAAAGGATCTGTGAAACTGCGGCAACCCCATTGTAGGAAGGTGCCAGCCTGAGCGAGTGATCGAACAATAAGAGGATTGGTTTATGAAGATATCAAACCGTCCACTTATATAAGTGGACGGTTTTTAAAACGCCATGCGTTCGGAAGAAGCTGCCGGTGGCAGGTTCTGGAGATACAGACAATCCCAAGAGAAAGAATGCGGGAACTGTTTTTTAGAAAAGAAGGAGAGAAAAGAACGTGGAAAGAAGATTATTTACGTCAGAATCAGTAACAGAGGGACATCCGGATAAAATGTGTGATCAGATTTCTGATGCCATTCTGGATGCATTGATGGCACAGGATCCAATGAGCCGTGTCGCATGCGAGACAGCAACTACAACAGGTATGGTACTTGTTATGGGTGAGATCACAACGAATGCATACGTTGATATCCAGAAGATCGTACGTGACACGATCAAAGAAATCGGATATACAAGAGGAAAATTCGGATTCGATGCAGAGACTTGCGGTGTGATCACAGCAATCGATGAACAGTCTACAGATATCGCTATGGGTGTTGATAAAGCGCTGGAAGCAAAAGAGCATACAATGTCAGAAGAAGAGATCGATGCGATCGGAGCCGGAGATCAGGGAATGATGTTTGGTTATGCTTCTGATGAGACACCGGAATATATGCCATATCCGATCGCACTGGCACACAAGCTCTCAAGAAAGCTTACAGAAGTAAGAAAGAACGGAACACTTCCGTACTTAAGACCGGATGGAAAGACACAGGTTACGGTTGAATATGATGAGAATGGTGTTCCGGCACGTCTGGATGCAGTCGTACTTTCGACACAGCATGATCCGGAAGTGACACAGGATCAGATTCATAAAGATATTAAGAAATATGTATTCGATGCAATCATTCCGGAGGGCATGGTAGATGAGAAGACAAAGTTCTTCATCAACCCGACAGGACGTTTTGTAATCGGCGGACCACACGGAGACAGTGGACTTACAGGACGTAAGATCATCGTAGATACTTACGGTGGAATGGCACGTCACGGCGGCGGGGCTTTCTCTGGAAAAGACTGTACAAAGGTTGACCGTTCTGCCGCTTATGCAGCACGTTACGTTGCCAAGAATATTGTTGCTGCAGGACTTGCTAAGAAATGTGAGATTCAGTTGTCTTATGCAATCGGTGTAGCACATCCGACATCTATCATGGTAGATACATTCGGAACAGGTGCAGTAGAAGATGATAAACTGGTAGAGATCGTTCGTGAGAATTTTGATCTCCGCCCGGCAGGAATCATTCAGATGCTTGATCTTAGAAGACCAATCTACAAACAGACAGCGGCTTACGGACATTTCGGACGTACAGATATTGATCTTCCATGGGAGAAACTGGACAAAGTAGAAGATTTGAAAAAATATTTATAGAAATTTTATAAAAGTTTATGGGTGCTTTGGTGTGAAGCACCCATTTTTCATGCTATAATTTTTTTTAGTGGAGGACAGATACATGAAGCTGAAAACGCGATTAGTTATAGCATTTTTTACGATTATCATTATACCGGTCTTTATGGCAGCCATGATGGTTTCAATGGTATGCCACTATCAGATCGGAGTGGTGGAGAAGAATTATGGGATTACAGGAACGACGATTTCTGATTTTACGAATTCCATGCAGGTACTTGCACGTGTTACGGAGAAGCCGTATCATGAACTGAAGGATATGTCAGAACAGGCATCTGAGATGGAAGATGCGACAGAACTGGATCAGTTTAATAAAAAACTGGAGAATAAGAATGCATACCTGCTGGTGAGAAAAGACGGAACAATCGTATATACGGGCAGCGATGATGATCGTGTAAAAGCGGTGATCGAACAATTGCCGGGATATGGAGATACAGATACAACATCGGAGAACGGAATTTATCTTGGCGGAGATGCAGAAGCATTGGTAAAACAGGTAGATTTCAGATATGATGACGGCAATAAGGGAAGTGCGTTCATTGTGTCAGATGTATCCAATGTAATTCCGGAGGTTGGACATTTTTTCTACGAAATCCTGATTGGAATTGTAGTGATACTGATACTTACTTCGGCAGCTCTTATTATATGGATTTACCGTGCGGTTATGGGGCCGATCGGCAAGATGCAGACAGCGGCGCAGAATATCAAGGATGGGAATCTGGATTTTGAGTTGAAACCGGAGGCTGACGATGAACTTGGAAAACTCTGCCAGAGCCTGGAAGAGATGAGAGGACGCCTGAAGGAAAGTGCCGAAGAAAAATTGAAATATGACAAAGAAAGTAAAGAACTGATAAGTAACATTTCACATGATCTGAAGACACCTGTGACAACGATCAAAGGTTATGCCGAAGGAATTATAGATGGTGTTGCAGATACACCGGAGAAGATAGACCGGTATGTCAGAACAATCTACAATAAAGCGACAGAGATGAATACGCTGATCAATGAGCTGACATTATATTCTAAGATCGATACGAATAAGATCCCTTACAATTTTAATATCGTGTCGGCGAATGAATATTTCAACGACTGTGCGGATGACCTGTCGGTTGAACTGGCAGCACAGAATGTAGGATTTGGTTATTTTAATTATGTAGAGAAGAATGTACGGATCATTGCAGACCCGGAGCAGGTAAAACGTGTGATTCACAATATTGTCAACAATTCGTTGAAATATATGGACAAACCAAAGGGAATGATCAATCTGCGTGTCAAAGATGTAGGAGATTTTGTACAGATTGAACTGGAAGACAACGGAAAAGGAATTGCGGCAAAAGACCTGCCGAATATCTTTGACCGATTTTATCGGACCGATGCGTCGAGAAATTCGTCCACCGGAGGAAGTGGAATCGGTTTGTCTGTAGTAAAGAAGATTGTAGAAGAACACGGCGGTAAGATCTGGGCAACAAGCAGAGAAGAGACCGGAACGACAATGTATTTTGTACTAAGAAAGTATCAGGAGGTACCAGTCAATGAGTAAGATATTAATAGTAGAAGACGAAGAAGCAATTGCAGATCTGGAACGGGATTATCTGGAACTGAGCGGGTTCACCGTAGAGGTTGCAAATGACGGAGATATAGGACTTCAGAAAGCACTGAACGAAGATTATGATCTTCTGATCCTGGATCTGATGCTGCCGGGAACAGACGGATTCGATATCTGCCGTCAGGTGCGTGATGTGAAGAATACACCGATCGTGATGGTATCTGCGAAGAAAGATGATATCGATAAGATCAGGGGACTGGGGCTCGGTGCGGATGATTATATGACAAAGCCGTTTAGTCCAAGTGAACTGGTGGCGAGAGTAAAAGCGCATCTGGCAAGATATGACCGTCTGACCGGAAGTGCGGCAGAGAAGAATAAAGTGATCGAGATCAGAGGACTGAAGATTGATACGACCGCAAGACGTGTGTGGGTGAACGGGGAAGAACGTACATTTACGACAAAAGAGTTCGACCTGCTGACATTCCTTGCGAGCCATCCGAACCACGTATATTCGAAAGAAGAGTTATTCCGGGAGATCTGGGATATGGAGTCCATTGGGGATATCGCAACGGTAACGGTGCATATCAAGAAAATCCGTGAGAAAGTAGAAGTAGATACATCCAACCCGCAGTATATCGAGACGATATGGGGTGTTGGGTATCGGTTTAAGGTGTAAGTAAAAATGTAGCAAAATATTTTGAGATGCAAAAACATCCCCGGAGGTCTGGTACACCTCCGGGGGTTTTTATTCAATGGAGGATATGATATGATAATGTAAATAAATAAGAAACACGAGGAACGACATATATGATCATAAGCACATCCAATGCCAGAATCAAACGTCTGGTGAATTTAAAGAAGAAGAGAAAATTAAGAGACGAAGAAAGCATCTTCCTGGTAGAAGGAATCCGTATGTTCAGGGAAGTGCCGCTCGACAAGTTAAAAGAAGTCTATGTATCCGAATCCTTTTACAAAAAAGAAAAAGATACCGTAAAAGAAGTCCTGAAAGACTCTAAAGTAAGAGTGGAAGAACTGACAGATACTGTATTCGCCCATGCATCAGATACCAAGACCCCTCAGGGAATCCTGTGCGTGGTGGAACAGATGAACCATGAAATCAACGAACTGACTTCGGCAAAATGCCCGCTGATCATGGTATTAGACCATCTGCAGGATCCGGGCAATCTTGGAACCATCCTGCGTACAGCAGAAGGAGCCGGCGTGACCGGCATCCTCATGGACAGAGAATGCGTCGATGTCTATAATCCGAAGACAATCCGCTCAACGATGGGATCGATATACCGCATGCCGTTCGTATATGTGGAAGATCTTGGCAAAGGAATACAGGATTTAAAAGACAAAGGTATCACCACTTATGCTGCACATCTGGAAGGAACGAATTCCTATGATGAGGAAGACCTGACGAATCCATGTGCATTCCTGATTGGGAACGAGGGGAATGGCCTGAGACGCGAGATCGCAGACATGGCAGACTGCTATGTCAAGATCCCGATGCTTGGACAGGTAGAGTCATTGAATGCGGCAATCGCTTCTTCGGTGTTGATGTTCGAAGCCGCAAGACAGAGAAGGAAAGTGTAATTAAATGAGATACAATCCACTCATTTTACAGAAGAAAATTGCTTTCTTTATCAGAGTATAGTAATATAGTGAACAAGAAATAATATATACGGAAAAGAGGGGACGGCTTATGAGAGTGATCTATTGGCTGGCAATATTCATTGTACTGTTGATCATTGAAATCGCGACAATGGGACTTACTACGATCTGGTTCGCAGGAGGAGCACTGCTCGCATTCTGTGCAGGACTTGTCGGTTTTGGGCTGGGAGTGCAGATCGGAGTATTTGTTATAGTTTCCATTCTGCTTCTGCTTCTGACAAGACCGATCGCGGTGAAGTTCTTCAATCAGGAGAGGCAGAAGACGAACGCAGAGAGTCTGATCGGACAGCATGCACTGGTGACAGAAGACATCGATACGATAAAGGCCAAAGGGCAGGTAGAGATCCGGGGCCAAATCTGGTCGGCGAAGACGGATGAGCCGGACGGAACAATCCCGAAGAACACAGTTGTTGTAGTAAATGGTATTCAGGGCGTGAAACTGATTGTGCATGCCAGAGAGGAGTAGAGTATGATTTTTGGATTGATTTTATTAGCGATTATTATCTGCGTAGTGATTTCCTGTGTAAAGGTAGTCAGACAGGCGCAGGCATTGGTTATTGAAAGACTGGGGGCATATCAGGCAACATGGGGAACCGGACTTCACTTTAAGATTCCGATTTTTGACCGTGTGGCAAGAAGAGTGGATCTGAAAGAGCAGGTAGTGGATTTTGCACCGCAGCCGGTTATCACAAAAGATAACGTAACGATGAGAATTGATACCGTTGTATTTTATCAGATCACGGATCCGAAGATGTTCTGTTATGGTGTGGCGAATCCGATCATGGCGATCGAGAACCTGACAGCCACGACACTTCGTAACATCATCGGTGATCTGGAATTAGATCAGACACTGACATCCAGAGAGACGATCAACACGAAGATGAGAGCATCTCTGGATGTGGCAACCGATCCTTGGGGAATCAAGGTAAACCGCGTGGAACTTAAGAACATTATCCCACCGGCAGCCATCCAGGATGCAATGGAGAAACAGATGAAGGCAGAACGTGAACGCCGTGAAGCAATCTTACGTGCAGAAGGTGAGAAGAAATCTACAATCCTTGTGGCAGAAGGCCACAAAGAGTCTGCAATTCTGGATGCGGAAGCTGAGAAGCAGGCGGCTATCCTGAAAGCAGAAGCACAGAAAGAAGCCACGATCCGTGAGGCTGAAGGTAAGGCAGAAGCCATCATGAAAGTACAGCAGGCAAATGCCGATGGAATTCGTTTCCTGAAAGAAGCAGGAGCCGATGAGGCTGTTCTTACCATGAAAAGTCTGGAAGCATTTGCAAAAGCTGCTGATGGAAAAGCAACGAAGATCATCATCCCGTCAGAGATCCAGAGCATTGCAGGTCTGGTAAAATCTGTTACAGAGATTGGCGCAGATGATAAAAAAGAAGAAAAGTAGACAAAAGACATAAGATAAAAGTCAAAGAATAAAAGCGAGGTACAAAACAATGGATTTAAAAGGCAGAAATTTCCTGACGCTGAAAGATTTCACACCGGAAGAGATCACATATCTGCTTGATCTTTCCGCAGAATTAAAAGAAAAAAAGAAAAAAGGAATTCCGGTTGATAAATACAGAGGAATGAATGTGGCATTGATCTTTGAAAAGACCAGTACCAGAACCCGCTGTTCTTTCGAAGTAGCTGCTCACGATATGGGTATGGGAACGACTTACCTTGATCCTTCAGGTTCACAGATCGGGAAGAAAGAAAGTATCGAAGATACAGCAAGAGTTCTCGGAAGAATGTTTGATGGAATCGAATATCGTGGATTTGGACAGGAGATTGTGGAGGAACTGGCCAAATATGCAGGCGTTCCAGTATGGAACGGACTGACGAATGAGTATCATCCGACACAGATGCTGGCGGATATGCTGACGATCCGTGAACATTTCGGACATCTGAAAGGTATCAAACTGGTATACATGGGTGATGCAAGATACAATATGGGCAATTCCCTGATGATCGCATGTGCCAAATTAGGTATGCATTTTGTGGCATGTACGTCTAAGAACTATTTCCCGAATGAGGAACTGGTAGAGACTTGCAAAGGATATGCAAAAGAGACAGGAGCAACCATCACACTGACAGAAGATATCGAAAGCGGAACCAAAGATGCAGACGTTATCTGTACGGATGTATGGGTATCCATGGGTGAGCCGGACGAAGTATGGGAAGAACGTATCCGTGAACTGTCCCCATATAAGGTAACAAAGAAAGTAATGGAAAATGCAGGAGAACAGGCTATCTTCTTACACTGTCTGCCGGCATTCCACGATCTGAAGACAAAGATCGGTAAACAGATCCATGACAAATTCGGTCTGGACGATATGGAAGTTACAGATGAAGTATTTGAGTCTCCACAGTCAAAAGTATTTGACGAGGCAGAGAACCGTATGCATACGATCAAGGCTGTCATGGTGGCAACACTTGGTGAAAGAGAGTAGGCAAGATCAGACAGATTATGAAATCAGAAATATTACGTTTGTTAAAAGAAAGCGATACATATATTTCCGGACAGCAGTTGTGCGAACAGTTTCAGGTATCCAGAACGGCCATCTGGAAAGTGATCGACCAGCTTAAAAAAGAAGGTTATGAGATAGAGGCGGTGCGCAACAAAGGCTACCGCCTTATCGACAGTCCGGATGTTATGTCAAAAGCAGAGATTGAAAGTCTTGTAGACACAAAATGGGCAGGAAAAAATGTCGTATATTACGATGAAATTGACTCGACCAATAACCGCGCCAAAGAAGCCGGAGATAACGGGGCTGCTCACGGTACTTTATTCGTGGCAGATATGCAGGTGGCAGGAAAAGGCCGCAGAGGCCGTGTCTGGAAATCACCGTCCGGAAGCAGTATCTATATGACGATCCTGTTGTATCCGGATATTCCGCCGGTAAAGGCACCACAGCTTACGTTACTTATGGCGATCGCTGTGGCAGAAGGTATCCAGGAAGTGACCGGACTTGAGACGAAGATCAAGTGGCCGAATGATATCGTGGTGAACGGCCGGAAGATCTGCGGTATTCTGACGGAAATGAGTACGGAGATCGACTATATCAATCATGTCGTGATCGGTGCCGGAATCAATGTGAATCAGGATACATTTCCGGATGATATTAAGGCAACGGCTTCCTCACTTAAGCTGGAACTCGGAAAGAGCGTAAAGCGTTCCGAGCTGATCGCAGCAGTGATGAAGAGCTTTGAAAAATGCTATGAGATCTTCATTGAGACGGAAGATCTGTCGGGCTTACAGGAGCTTTATAATTCCATGCTGGTGAACCGGGATCAGGAGGTCAAGGTCCTGGAACCAGGAAATGAATATAAAGCGCATGCCATCGGCATCAATCAGACTGGAGAACTGATTGTAAGAACGCCGGATGGGAAAGAAAAAGAAATCTATGCCGGAGAGGTATCAGTTAGAGGTGTTTATGGGTATGTATGATGAAAAAGTGGTGCTTTGCGGCGCCAATTCATATGAAGAAAAATATTATCTGAATCCGGATTTTGAACAGCTCCCGGATGATGTAAAGAATGAACTGAAGATCATGTGCGTGTTGTATGTGCATGATGTAGGAGGAATCCTGACGCTGGTATTCGAAGAGAACGGGGAATTATGCTTTGAAGTAACCTCCGATGATTTTGACCCGATGTTCGATGACATCGGAAGCCAGCTTAAGATCAAGCAGCTGCAGAGAGACAAGCAGGATCTTCTGCAGGCATTGCAGTTATATTATAAAGTATTCTTCCTGGGTGAAGAGATAAACAGCGAAGAGTAACTATAAGGAAACAGACAAAACAGGAGGAGAAAGATGCTTCTTGTAATCGATGTAGGAAATACGAACATTACACTCGGAGTGTTTAACAAAGACGAATTATTTGGCACATTCCGTATGAAGACAAAGCAGCCGAGAACATCGGATGAATATGGAATTACTTTACAGGAACTGGTAGAAAGACACGGGATCGAAAGCTCGAAGATCAATGCAGTGATCCTTGCATCTGTAGTGCCGGATGTGATGCATTCACTCGGCAGTGCGATTATCAAATATTTCGGCGTAAAGCCGGTGGTTGTATCTGCAGGAATTAAGACGGGAATCCGTATCGTCACGGAGAACCCGAGACAGGTCGGCCCGGACCGTATCGTAGATGCAGTCGGTGCTTACACCTTATATGGTGGACCGGCGATCGTGGTAGACTTTGGAACGGCAACGACATTTGATGTGATCGGCCCGGACGGAACATTTGAGGCGGGCGTGATCGCACCGGGAATCCGCACTTCGGCACAGTCTCTCTGGGGAGAGGCAGATATGCTTCCGGCGATCGAGATCCGCAAGCCGAATTCCATTCTCGCAAAAGAGACGATCACGGCAATGCAGGCAGGCCTTGTATATGGTCAGATCGGTCAGACTGAATATATCATTAAGCGTATGAAAGAAGAGTCCGGCTACCCGGATGCAAAGGTTATTGCAACCGGCGGACTTGGCAAGATGATTGCAAATGAAACAGACATGATCGATGTGTATGATTCACAGCTTACGTTAAAAGGACTTCGGTTCATTTACGAAAAGAATAAAAAAAGTAAATAATCTACGGTGTTGATAATGTAGACTTTCAGAGAAATGTGCAGCACTATATATCAAGATGGTTCCGCCAGTGTAAGAGTGGGGCTATCTTAGCTGATATATAGTGCTGTGTGTTTCTTGCAGGAAATGAAGTATAATTGTGAGAAGAATGATAAGTATCCTGGAATAATCGAAAATAGAAGATGTTTGTAAATTGTTCAGGGATAACCAGGATAGAAGATAATAGTAATTAAAATTAATTAACAGGAGTAGAAAGATGAAAATCGGGAATGTTAATCTGGCAAATCCATATATTCTCGCGCCGATGGCGGGAGTAACGGATCTGCCGTTCAGATTGCTCTGTAAAGAGCAGGGAGCCGGACTTTTGTGCATGGAGATGATCAGCGCGAAAGCCCTGCAGTATAAAAATAAGAATACCAAAGTATTACTTGCAATCCATCCGGAAGAGTATCCGGTGTCGTTACAGCTCTTTGGTTCCGATCCAAAGATCATGAGCGAGATGGCGAAAATGATCGAAGAGCTGCCGTTCCAGATCCTGGACATCAATATGGGATGTCCGGTTCCGAAGGTAGTACGGAACGGCGAAGGTTCTGCACTTATGAAGAATCCGAAGCTGGTACATGAGATCGTATCGGCAGTGTCGAAAGCAATCGAAAAGCCGGTAACGGTGAAGATCCGGAAAGGATTTGATGATGATCATATCAATGCTGTAGAGATCGCAAAGATCATTGAAGATGCAGGCGGTGCGGCAGTTGCCGTGCACGGACGGACAAGGGAACAGTATTATTCCGGTAAAGCAGACTGGGATATCATCCGTCAGGTCAAAGAAGCCGTATCCATTCCGGTGATAGGAAATGGTGATGTAATTTCAGGAGAAAAGGCACTTCAGATGAGAAGAGAAACCGGCTGTGACGGCGTGATGATCGGAAGAGGTGCACAGGGCAATCCATGGATCTTCCATGAACTTCAGGAATATGAAAGAACCGGTGTTGTTCCTCCGAGACCGACTCCGGAGAAAATCAAAGAGACAATGCTCAGACATGCAAGACTACAGATTGAATTCAAGGGAGACTTTATCGGGATCAGGGAAATGCGTAAGCATGTTGCCTGGTACACAAAGGGAATGAAAGGTTCTGCAAAACTCAGGGATGCGATCAACCAGGTGGAATCTTATGAAGAGTTGGTGGAACTTCTGGACAAGGCGATTGTATAAACAGAGAATCTGAATAATAGATACCGTCGGAAAATGAAAAGAACAGGCGTAAAATAGGGATATACAAGAGACAAAAACATTGACATAAAACACGCATTTATGTATAATAATGAAATTGTGAAAGTATCTTTATTCTATGACAGATTAAATATTCAGATAGATGATTCAGGCATAAAAATGTCAGAGTAATATGGAACAGAAAAAGGAGCAGGAGACAGATGGAAGCAAAGAAAAAATTACTTACTTATGCTGGTTTAAAAGCACTGGAAGACGAACTTGAAAACCTCAAGGTTGTAAAACGTAGAGAGATTGCACAGAAGATCAAAGAAGCAAGAGAACAGGGAGACTTATCAGAGAACGCTGAGTACGATGCAGCAAAAGACGAGCAGAGAGACATTGAAGCACGTATCGAAGAACTGGAAGCAATTCTTAAGAATGCAGAAGTTGTAGTAGAAGATGAAGTTGATTTCGATAAGATCAACATCGGATGTACTGTAAAAGTATTCGACATCACATTTGACGAAGAGATGGAATTCAAACTGGTCGGCTCTACAGAGGCGAACAGTCTGGAAGGAAAGATCTCTAACGAATCACCGGTTGGTCAGGCTCTGATGGGCAAACAGATCGGAGATGTCGTAACAGTAGAGACACAGGCTGGAGTAATGGAGTACAAGGTACTGGACATCAGCCGTTCATTATAAGAGACAGGCAGATACCCGTCGAAGAATAACCAGGACACAAGACTCAGGCCTCTCTTACACGGGAGGTCTGAATTCAGATAAGGAAGGAGAATAAAAAAGTGGCTAAGCAGCAGAACAATGGACAGGAACAGGACGTGAACCAGTTAAGAAAGGTTCGCCGTGATAAATTAGCAGAACTGCAGCAGAATGGAAAAGATCCGTTCAAGATCACAAAATTCGATCAGACACATCACTCACTGGAAGTGAAGAGTCTGTATGAAGCACATGAGGCAGAACTTTTAAAAGATCATCATACACCAGATGTAGAAGGTATGGATGAAGAGCAGGCAAAAGAGGTTCTGAAGAAAGATTATGAAGAGAGAAGAAGCATCATGGATGCCAATCCAATCCACGTAGCAATCGCAGGACGTATGATGTTCAAGAGAGTTATGGGTAAAGCTTCTTTCTGTAACATTCAGGATCTTCAGGGAAGCATCCAGGTATATGTTGCAAGAGATGCGATCGGAACAGAATCTTATGCAGATTTCAAACGTTCTGACATCGGTGATATTTTCGGATTAGAAGGATTTGCATTCAGAACAAGAACCGGAGAGATCTCTATCCATGCAGAGAAGATGACACTTCTTTCCAAGAGCTTACAGATCCTTCCGGAGAAGTTCCACGGATTAACAGATACAGATACACGTTACCGTCAGAGATATGTAGACCTGATCATGAATCCAGAGTCAAAAGAGACATTTATCAAACGTTCTCAGATCCTCAAAGAGATCCGTAACTTCTTAGACGGACGTGGATTCATGGAAGTAGAGACTCCAATGCTGGTAAGCAACGCAGGTGGAGCAGCTGCAAGACCATTTGAGACACATTACAATGCTCTGAACGAAGATGTAAAACTTCGTATTTCTCTGGAATTATATCTGAAGAGACTGATCGTCGGAGGACTTGAGCGAGTATACGAGATCGGACGAGTATTCCGTAACGAAGGTGTAGACACACGTCACAACCCGGAATTTACACTGATGGAATTATACCAGGCATATACAGACTATGAAGGAATGATGGAACTGACAGAGAGCATGTTCCGTTACCTTGCAGAAAAGGTATGTGGAAGTGCAATGATCAGCTACAACGGAACAGTCATCGATATGGCAAAACCATTCGAAAGAATTTCTATGATCGATGCTGTTAAGAAGTATGCAGGTGTTGATTTTGCAGAAGTTAAGACAGACGAAGAAGCTAAAGCATTAGCAGATGAGCATCATGTAGAATATGAAGAACGTCACAAGAAGGGTGACATCCTGAACCTCTTCTTTGATGAGTTCTGTGAAGAGAAGATGATTCAGCCAACATTTGTAACAGATCATCCAATCGAGATTTCACCACTGACAAAGAAGAATCCGGAAGACCCGAATTATGTAGAGCGTTTCGAGTTATATGTATATGGACGTGAGATGTGTAACGCATACTCAGAGTTAAATGACCCAATCGACCAGAGAGAGCGTTTCGCAGCACAGGAAGAAGCATTTGCAGCAGGTGATGAAGAAGCCAACCACACAGATGAAGACTTCCTGAACGCACTGGAGATCGGTATGCCGCCAACAGGTGGAATCGGATACGGAATCGACAGACTGGTAATGTTGCTGACAGATGCACAGGCTATTCGTGATGTATTATTATTCCCGACAATGAAGTCACTGGATGCTGATAAGAAGACTGCTAAGGCTGAAAACAGCACTTCCACAGCAGCACCTGAGAAGGAAGAAGTTATCGACTTCTCCAAGGTAAAGGTAGAGCCTTTATTTGAGGAATTTGTTGATTTCGATACTTTCAGCAAGTCAGATTTCAGAGCTGTAAAGGTTAAAGCGTGTGAAGCTGTTAAGAAATCCAAGAAGCTGTTACAGTTCACTCTGGATGATGGAACAGGCACAGATCGTACGATTTTAAGCGGTATTCACGCTTATTACGAGCCAGAAGAACTGGTTGGAAAGACCTTAATTGCGATCACTAACCTGCCACCAAGAGCTATGATGGGAATTGAATCCTGTGGAATGCTTCTCAGTGCAATCCATGAGGAAGAGGGCGAAGAAAAACTTCATCTTCTGATGGTTGATAACCATATCCCAGCTGGTGCAAAGCTGTACTAAAATTAAATATAAAATGTCTAAAACCATGATGTCAGACCGCATTTGACAACAATTTGACAACAAAATTTGGGAGAATGATGAATCGTTATGAAGCATGACGAATTTCAGGTGAAAGGGCACAGGTTTGGGCAATGAAGTATGAGCACTTCTTAGAGTTAATCTAAGAGGTGCTTTTTTTCGTCCCTGGAAAGTTATATTCCGGCAGTCAGCTTCTGTAAAACAGTAAATCTAATTTTGGAGGAAAACATCATGGGTGAAAGTTATAAACCAATTGCAAGTATGAAGGAAGTACCAGAGCAGCTTAGAAAATTACGCAGACAGTATCTGCGCTATCAACAGGCAGAGATTATTTATAGCATCTCTCATAAGAAACTTTTTGAACTTGCCAGTGATGCAGGTGCGATTTACAGAATAGATGGAACCGTATTGATCAATCGAGATATTTTTGATGCCTACCTGGAACGATTCCATGAACCAGCGACAGGAAAAGGTAAGGAGGAAATGGAAGATGAGCGGTAATGTATGGATGTTTTCAGACGAGATCGATGATGAAGACTTGGAATTTATGAGCCATGACTACGTGACCTATAACATGGCGTGCGAATACTACAGACTGGGAATCAAACCCGTTGTCCGTATGGCGCATGAAGCCGGTGCGATATATAAAATCGGGAAAAAAGTGCTGATTCGAAGAAGTATATTTGAAGCATATATGCGAGAGCAGAGAAAGATTTGATGGAGGAGAAGGACATGAGTGATCAGAAAAAAATATTACATGATGACAGTAATGGATTAGATTATGTGTTGGTAGAAGATTATTATCTGCCGATGATAGATTTGCCAAAGGAAACCAGACCGATTGGTTACTGGGGAATGCTTCGGAAAGAATATCTGAAAAATTATAAATCAGGCATGTATTCTTATCTTCTGTTGACTGGAAAATTGGACGGCTACCTGGCAGATCTGAATGAACAGGCACAGGAACGATACGAATTAATTGAGACACAAATACGAAGTGCGGAGGGAGTTACGGAGAAATTGAAAGTACAGAATCCTATGGAGTGGGTGCGACAGTGTAATAACATCAGGAATCGTGTGCAGGAAATTGTGTTGAGTGAATTGGTATATGTATAGGAAAAGCGTATGAGATACAGGATTGAATATGCAGATGGAAGATGCTGCAATTTTGCAAACAGCAGAAAAGATTTATTGGATTGGTTGAAATTGCTGAAAGATGAACAGATTGTTGATATTCGTAAAATATATGAAAGTGGTGTTACCGATTCAGTTCTAGATAGTTACCGGAGTTATCTGAAACAGTGAGATAACATGGAAAGGGCAGGTGTAAATCTATGAAATTGACAGAGGAGATTGAAGAATTTATCAATCTAACAATAACGGAGCATATGGGAAAAGAGTACGCAGAATGGAAAATAAAACAGCAATCTGTGGCAGAGCCAGATAAAGTTGAAGAGGAATATGAAAAGGTAATTGCTTCATTATCACCAGAACAAGAAGAGGCAATTACAAAATACTGTGATGCCATATTCAGTAGTGGAGCAGATACAGAAGAATTTTTTTATCGTCTGGGACTGAAAGATGGATTAAAATTACGAAAAGTAATAAAAAGTATATTGAAATCTTTTTCATAAGTGAAGAGTAATTTGAAGAGGCATTGACTGCAATAATGGTTGATGCTTCTTTTTTATTCATCGGGATTCCACATATATCAATTATTGGAAGATAATGGAATTTGTGGTAATATAAAGTAGAAAGATGGTGAGTATTTTGCAGGAAATGGTATGGCTGAGTAATTAAAGAAGTTTGGACTCATCATAATAAAAATGAGTTGGGGAATAGTAATTTATTCCGGTAAATTCTATACGAAAGATGGAAACTGATAATGGCAAATGAAAGTTTAGGAAAAGCAAAATCAAGAAAAAATGATGAATTTTATACTGTCTATGATTATATTCAGAAAGAAATGAATGCTTATTTGGAATATGATCCCAATGTATTTCGTGGAAAGACAATTCTGTTGCCTTGTGACGATCCAGAATGGAGTAATTTTACAAAATATTTTGCTCAAAATTTTGAAACGTTAGGTATAAAAAAACTGATTAGTACAAGCTATGCTACTGATCGTAAAAAGCAGCAGTATGAACAATATCATCAAATGACTTTATTTGAATTAAATTTTCCGCAATATGATGAAGAAAAACCACATTCACATGGAAAAATATTTACTTTGACAAGGGATATTAATAAGTCTGGAGTTATAGATATAGATGATTTAGAATGGCAATATCTTGAAGGAGATGGAGATTTCCGAAGCGATGAGGTATGCGCGTTGCGTGATGAAGCAGATATTATTGTAACTAATCCACCATTCTCATTGTTTAGGGAATTTGTTGCTTGGGTTATGGAAGCAGAAAAGAAAATTGTGGTTATTGGTAATCAGAATGCAATAACATACAAAGAAATTTTCCCATTACTCAAAGAGAATAAGTTGTGGATAGGTGCAACTAATAATGGTCAGGATATGGTTTTTGAAGTGCCGGAGGGTGCCATTGTTGCGCCAAAAGATAAAGAGAAGGCTGAAAAATTAGGTTATAAGGGAAACTATACACGCTTAGGAAATGCTTGCTGGTTTACTAATATTGACCATGGTAGACGTCATCAACCGTTATCTCTTATGACTATGGCAGATAATTTGAAATATAGCAAACATAAGCAAATTCGTGAGCAGGGTTACTTGAAATACGATAATTATGATGCTATTGAAGTGCCGTTTGTCGATGCTATTCCAAGTGATTATGTCGAAGATATGGGGGTTCCAATAACTTATCTTCAGCGACACAATCCAGAACAATTTGAAGTTGTAAAGTTCCGTAAGGGAGATGATGAAAAAGATTTGACATATACTATTGATTCTAGCACAATTTTGACAGACAGACAGACAGACAGACAGACAGACAGACAGACAGACAGACAGACAGACAGACAGACGGACAGACTAGAGCAGAAAAGAAAGGTTCCGGAAAGCATGTGATATGGATCGCATTGCTAGTGTTATTTGCAGCACCGGTGAGAGCTCCGCTTCTGGTAGCACTTGCGGCAGTTCTCTATGATTTCACACCAAAGCCGACTGGAACTGTCGAATTCGAGTAATATATAACAACTACAAAATGCCGCAAGTCTCTATTTCATAAGGACTTTCGGCATTTATTATTATCTTAATAAAAAAATTTGTTTGCTTAATGGAGAGAGTGAGTTACAATAATATTATTATAAAAATGAGAATGTAAAAAACAAATTATAAAAAAGGAGATTCTTAACATGGTAAAAATTATTTCTGACAGCACATGCGACCTCTCTCCAGAGTTGATTGCAAAATATGATATTGACATTTTGCCACTTCATATTCTTCTCGGGGAAGATGAATATGAAGATGGAAAGAATATTACACCGGAGCAGATTTATAGCTGGTCTGATGAAAATAAAACAACACCAAAAACGTCAGCTCCGGCATTGACAGATGCAATTGAGCTTTTTAAACCATATATAGATGAAGGTCGTGAAATTGTATGTTTTTCTATTTCAAGCAGTATGTCTACATCAGGGAATGTTATGCGTATTGCTGCAGAGGAGCTGGAGGCGGAAGATTGTATTACAGTAATTGATTCAGCAAATCTTTCTACAGGGATTGGGCTTCTTGTAATAGAGGCAGCTATTATGGCACAGAATAATCACACAGTAGAAGAAATTGTTTCAGCAATAGAAGCGTTAAAACCGAATGTCAGAGCAAGCTTTGTTGTAGATACGCTCACTTATTTATATCGTGGCGGTCGCTGCAATGCGGTTTCAGCTATGGCAGGGGGCGTTTTAAAACTGCATCCTAAAATCGTAGTAGAGAATGGTGCAATGAATGCTTCAAAAAAATATCGTGGAAAAATCAATTCTGCAATTATGACGTATGTCAAGGATATGGAGGATGATTTGAAAGCGGCAAGACCGGACAGAGTTTTTATTACGCATTCTGGTTGTGATCGCACGATAGTAGAGGAAGTACATTCTTATTTGGAAAATTTGGGTGTTTTCTCTGAAATATTAGAAACAAGGGCTGGCGGCGTCATTTCCAGCCATTGTGGTCCGGGAACATTAGGCGTTTTATTTATCCAAAGTATGTAATAAAAAGCTAAGAAGGGAATGACATAGAATGAAGCTTGCAAATATTACCTTGGCACCCACGATTCGAAAATATAATAAGGAAAATTTAGTACATGATGTAATTACTGGGTTGATCATTATGGCAGTGTCAATCCCAATTTCTATGGGATATGCACAAATAGCAGGTCTTCCGGCAGTATATGGATTATATGGTTCAGTATTTCCAATACTTTTATTTGCATTATTTTCGACATCACCACAATTTGTATTTGGTGTGGATGCAGCACCGGCAGCCCTGGTTGGTTCAGCATTATTAGGAATGAACATAGAAGGCGGTTCAAAAGAAGCTCTCGCAGTTGTTCCGGTGCTGACATTTTTCGTAGCTGTGTGGCTTTTTGCATTTTATTTAATGCATGCAGGAAAGCTTGTCAATTATATATCAGAGCCGGTGATGGGTGGATTTATTACCGGTATTTGTACAACGATTATTTTGATGCAGGTGCCAAAGCTTATGGGTGGAAGTGCAGGAACCGGCGAATTCTTGGAACTGGCGGAACATATTATCAAAGCTGTCCGACAAATCAATATGCCGTCGCTTGTACTTGGGAGTGTCTCTCTTGTGATTTTACTTGTAGCGAAAAAGCTTGTACCGAAGTTTCCGATGGCGGTAGTGTTAATGGTATTAGGTGCAGTTCTTACAAACATTCTTCCAATGACAGCGTGGGGAATTAAAACCTTGGATGCGGTTGAAACGGGACTGCCAAAGTGGAATATTCCGGACTTTACAGTTGTTCCGATTCGTGAAGTAATTACGATTAGTTTATCGGTTGCGGTTGTCATTATGGCAGAAACATTGCTTGCAGAAAATAATTTCGCACAGAAAAACCGATATCGGATTAATGACAATCAGGAGATTTTAGCATTCGCAGTGGGAAATATGGCGGCAGCCTTTACCGGATGTTGTCCAATCAATGGTTCTGTTTCAAGAACTGCGATGGGGGAACAATACCAGGGAAAAACGCAGGTGATGAGTATTGTTGCAGGTTTGTCTATGTTGATTTTGCTGCTTTGCGGAACTGGATTTATAGGGTATCTTCCGATTCCGGTGCTTACAGCCATCGTGATTTCAGCACTGCTAGGTGCGACAGAATTTCATCTTGCGACGAAGCTGTGGAAAGTCAGCCGGACAGAATTTTTTATTTTTGCAGGTGCATTTGTAGGAGTACTTTTTCTTGGGACGATCAATGGTGTATTGATTGGAATTATTTTATCATTTTCAGAAATGATAATCCGATCATCTAAGCCGGCGAGAGGATTTCTCGGGATTCAGCCGGGGCACAGACATTTCCGGGATTTAAATGAAAGTAGTCAGATTCATGCAATAAAAGATGTTTTAATCTATCGTTTCAGCAGCAATCTTTTTTTCGCAAACGTGCAGGTATTACAGCAGGATATAGAGGATGCACTGGAACAAAAGAAAGATACGAAGGCAGTAATTTTAGATGCAAGCGGTATCGGAAGTATGGATATCACAGCAGCGGAAAGGCTTGGAAATCTTTACGCATCTCTGAAAGCACAGGGGGTTCGTTTTTATATAACGGAGCACATTGCGGGATTGAATGAGCAGATGAGAAAACTGGGGTTAGGATATCTTATCAGAGAAGGTTGTGTGCGAAGAACAACACATATCGCATTAAAAGATATGGGAATTAACAGGCCATATCCTTTAGAGGATGGGGTGGATAATGAAGAGCGCAGCGCTTCAAGAAAGCGTGTAGACAATCGTGTACAGGAATTTGTTTGGGCATTTGGCTCGAATTCAGAAGATGAGATTGAGAAGCAGATTGCACGACAGATCGAGCAGTTGAAAAAAAGTGGAGATATGGAGAAACTGCTGCATGGAAGCTGGTCACACATGGATGCATTTGATGAAGATGAGTGGCTGGAGCATCTTGAGGAACATTTGAAAGAAATTGTAAATATTTCCGGAAAAGATGAAAGAACACTTGCAGCGCGTTTGGAAGAGCACAGACAAGAAGTACATGACCGTATTGCACAGGAACACCCAGAGCTTGCCCAACGGTTTAAGGAACGCAGACATCGTCTGGATGAACATTTGAAAGAACGCCGTCCGGATGTTTATGAGCTTGTCATTAGTTTAAGAGATAACAAGAAGAAAGAAGAATAAGATAAAAAAGAAATGGTTGGAATTTTGAAGTTCCGGCCATTTCTTTTTATAAATTTTATGAATTGATACAAGGACGAAGCATAATTTTAGCTGTAAATATTCCATTATCATACGTGAAATCACATCCACCGCCAGTCTTTTCAACAATGTGGCGGACAGATTGAATTCCGATACCATTTTCATTTCTTTTAGAAGAAAGAAAAATGCCATGCTTTTGTTGGATTTTACCATCAAAAGCATTTTCAATTTGAATTAAAATAAGATTAGAAGCATGTCGATAGATTTTGATGTCGATCCGTTGTCTGAATTTTGCGGTCTTCAAGCTGGCTTCCAATGCATTTTCTAATAGGTTAGAAAGAACAAGACAAAAGTCTGTTTCATCGACTGAAATTTGTGCCGGAAGATCAATCTGCACGTGGAAAGGAATTGTGTTACGTTCAGCCAGTGCACAATAATAGCTGATTACACTGTCGATGACCTGATTTTCACAAAAATGCATATGCATAGTCGGGATTTTCTGGGTTACATTATATAGATAGCGTTTATTATATCTGCAGTTACGCTCACATCGGGATGTGCAAATGGTACACCAAAGACAGAGGAGGCAAAATCAGAGCAGAAGACAACAGAAGAAAATGCAGTTGTTCCAATTAAACCACTTACTGAAAAAGCAATTGACGATAATCCATATATGGCAAAGAGCGATGCCAATATTCATCATGACTGTTATAATTCAGATACGACAGATGAAGTATTACCGGTTGACATTTATCCGGAGATAAATGTTTCTTATGAAACGGTAAATAAAAATGCATCTCCGGCGGTGTTTTTTGATACATATGGACATGCTGTTGTTCCATTGCAGGGGGGACTGGCTATCCGTGATATTAATGCGGATGAAGCACAGACAGAAGGTTATTTTTCACCGGCGAAGCATGATGGTGGGGGCTATGTGATACAAAGCTCATATTCATTTGTTGAATTAATATAATTGAACGACAAGCACTGACTATAACGGTTAGTGCTTCTTTTTTTGCCTTTTTTCAAAAGCATCTGACATTGTACACTCTGCCACATGTGATTAGTGGAAAAATAAATTTTCTTAGAAAAGCACCGTCCAAATGCCCTCTGAAACTTGCAATTAGTGAAGAAATATTTCGTTTACGCATAAAAAACTTGCAAAAAGGGGTTGGTAAATACCATTTCCAACGCTTTATAGGTAGAGGAATAATTATTTTTCAAAAATCCCTCAAATCATGTCCGCTTTTGCTTGTCCCAGTACAGAGTATGTGAAGGGACTAACAAAAGTAAAAGAAAAAATGATAAAAATGCAAAAAAATATCACGAATCTTTTGCATCTTGCCAAGTCATTTGACTTTAGTAATTAGAGGACGTTTTGGAATGTTCCTTCGTTGAACCTTGACAACCGATAAGTGCACCCTGAAAGTCTACCAGGAGTTCTGCCATGACCTTTCTTTTTTGGAAGCGAGCGGAATCATAATGACACTCCCGATGATGGGCGGCTGACCAGAGCCTTATGGTCAGTGACCTGTTTATACAGGCAGAGGCAGTCTGAGACGACTGCAGGTGACAGGGAAAAGCACGACAGACCACTGCAAAAAAGTAACTGAAAAATGTTTACAGGGCAAAATGCCCGGAAAGGATGTAACGACTATGAATAAAGTGATTTTAATGGGAAGACTGACAAAGAATCCGGAGATCAAGTATGCCGGGAAAGATAATGATATGGCAGTAGCCAGATATACTCTGGCAGTGAACAGAAGATATAAATGTGACGGAGAACAGGAAGCAGATTTTATTTCCTGCGTAACATTTGGCAAGAGTGCAGAGTTTGCACAGAAATATCTTTACAAGGGAATGCGGATTGTGATCGGTGGACGCATCAGCACTGGCAGTTATAAGGATAAGGATGGAAAGACGATTTATACCACAGATGTGATTGTGGAAGAACATGAATTTGCTCAGAATAAGGACAGCGGTGCTGGAGCAGATTCATCAGAAACCCCGAAAACAGATAAAGACGGTTTTATGGAAGCGAAGGACGGAGAAATTCCGTTTGACTAATAAAAGCAGAAATCTGTCTAATAAAAATGTGGAGGTTATTTATGAGTGTAAGTTATAACAGATTATGGAAACAGCTCATTGATAAAAATATGAAGCGGATAGAAATGCAACACCTCACCGGGATTAGCGGAAATATTCTTGCCCGGATGGGAAAAAATCAATATGTATCAATGGAAACAATCGAGAAAATTTGTAAGAAAATGAATTGTACTATTGACGAGATGATGGAATTTACAGATTAAAGATAGCAAGCCGGATACGGCATAATTCTCTTAGCAAAGCTAAGAGCGCACTTCTATACAGGCAATTACATCTGCCTGTATCGTGCGACCTGCGGTGCCATTCCCGATTGTGAAGGATTTCAATTTGAGAATATAGCGAAATCATAGATTTCGGACAAGGGGATAATTTCCCCTTGCGGCACAAGGCCTATCTCATTGTAACAATTAAAGATTTTTAAGATTACAGAGGTCAGTATTTCCTTATTGTGGAACGATGATCTCAGTTTTTTATATTCGGGAATCGGCATTTGTGAGAAGAACGGTTCTTTTTATTTACAGAAAAAGTAGGAGGATGAGAAATGAGCAGAGCGAAAAATCCCAAGTATGAATCCATGTCACTGGAAGAACTGAAAGCCAACATGGAAAAAAGTAAAAAGGAACTGGAACATGCAATCCACAATAAAAATATTCTGGAGCAGAGAAAGAAGTTGGTGGAGCGAAAGGAACGTTCCCATAGATTGATTGTTAAAGGAGCAGAGTTTGAAAAAGCATTTCCATTATCCAGAGATTTGGAACAGGAAGAAGTTCAGGAGGTTATGGATCAGTTGCAGAACAGTAGTTACAACAAGAGTATTGTGCGGCAGGTTCACATAGCAGCCTTACATAAAGAACAACAGCAGATTGCAGAAGCAGTTGAAAAAGCAGAAAGAGGAGATGACGGCTAATGGCATTGTATCATTTTTCAGTAAAGCAGGTTTCCAGAGGAAAAGGCCAGACGGTAGTTAATTCCGCAGCTTATATTTCGGGGCAGAAGCTTTATAACGATTATTATGGACAGACACATGACTATACAAAAAAGTCGGGAGTGATTTTCACAGAAATCCTGACACCGGAATATGTGCCGAAACGTCTGTCTGACCGAGAAACACTCTGGAATGAGGTTGAGAAGGTAGAGAAAAGTAAACAGGCACAGTTAGCTTATTCTTTTGATATTGCTTTACAAAATGAACTGACACTGGAGGAAAATATAGAACTGGCGAGAGCGTTTTGCAGGGAACAGTTCGTAGCACGTGGCATGATTGTAGATCTGGCAGTTCATGAGGGAAAATCAAAGAACGAGGATGAACCAGATAATCCACATTTTCATGTACTTGCTCCAATCCGTCCTTTTACAGAAAAAGGAAGCTGGGGCAACAAGCAGAAACGGGATTATGTTTTGGATGAAGATGGAAACCGGATAAAGGATGCCAAAGGGAAGGATATATTTAATGCTGTTTCAACTACCGGGTGGAATGATTCGGAGCTTTTAAAGGAATGGAGAAGAGCGTGGACGGAGATGGTAAATGAAAAATTCCGGGAGTGCCACATGGCAGCCAGAATTGATCACCGTTCTTACAAAGAGCAGGGAATTGATCTGATTCCGACTATCCATGAAGGATATGAAGTCCGGGCAATGGAGAAAAAGGGAATCAAAACGGTGATTGGAGAACTGAACCGGGCAATCCGGCAATTCAATCAAATGTTCATTTCTCTGAAAGAATCCATTCAGTGGATGAAGACAGTTTATAAAGAAATGAAAGCCGAGCTGGATCGTAGGCAGAACCCTACACTTCTGGAGAGTTTGCAGGATTATTATGATAAAAAGACACAGGGCAGACCGCCACTTCCCAATTACTATGGGGAAATGAAACGAAAAGGGAAGAATCTCTCCAATTTACAGGAGTTTTCAAAATCCATCAATTATCTTCAGATCCATCAGATAGAGACGATGGATGATTTGCAGGAGCGGATTGAGGAACTGAACGGTGTTGTTTCTGTCAGTAAAAAAGAAATTTCCGAAAAGCGAGAGCAGTTAAAAAAATTGGAAAATCTGGAAAAGATGGCAGAGGTAATAAAGACGAACCAGCCATTGATTGATGAGTATAACCGTTTCTATTTCCAGAAAAGACGTGAGAAATACTATCAGCAGCATAAGAAAGAAATCAATTATTACCGTAAATGTGAACGGGAGTTGAAACAACATCTGGATAAAAATGGGAAGGTGCCAACTGCCAGATGGAAACGGGAGAAAGAAGAACTCCAGGCGGTGATTGAAGAGCTGAAAGCAGATAATCTGCCGTATCAGCAGGAACTTTCTTTTGTAAAAAAGGTACAGAGCTGTGCGGATATTGCCAGACGTAACCGGGAAATGGCAGAAGCAGATACGTCCGGGCGTTCAGAAGAAAAAAGTGAGAAGGAGACAAAGTTTCCGGTATTTCACGCAGTTCAGACGGAAGATATTTTTGAAGAAAATGGTAAAGAAGAGCAACAGCCAGTGAACCAGTCGGAGCAGAAGCCAGAAAAGAAGACCTCTCTTCTGAGAAAACTGGATGAAAAGAAGAAAGAGTGTGCAGAGCGTGATGCAAAGCAACAGATAGTGAAGAAAAAACGGAATCATGAGATGAGTTTATAACAGTCTGTCAGCAGGACAGATGGGAAAGGATGAGGAAAATGCAGTATACAGAAGAACAGATTATAAGAGCAAACCAGACCGACCTTGTCTCTTTTTTGAACGCACAGGGAGAACAGTTGGTGAAAAGTGGCAGAGAATACCGTTGGAAAAAGCATGACAGTGTAACGGTATCCGGCAACCGGTGGTATCGGCACAGTCAGAGTAAAGGAGGTTATCCGGTAGACTTTGTGATGGAATTTTATTATGCAACATTCCCGGAAGCAGTGAAAATGCTAATCGGGGAAGAAGGCGAAGGCAGGCAGAAGTCCTGCCCCGCCCCGTCCAAAGACTTCCGATTACCGGAGAAAAATGAAGATAATGAAATGATCGTAAAGTATCTGACAGAAAGCAGAGAGCTTGAGAAAAATCTGGTGATGGAATGGATTGTCAGAGGAGATATTTACGAAGAAAAGAAGCACCATAATGTTGTATTTGTGGGCAGAGATGCAGATGGTATTCCAAGATATGCACATTGCCGAGGAACTGGTGAAATAAAATATCGTGGAGATGTAGCCGGTTCTGATAAATCTTTTGGATTTTGTTACAGAGGAACGGATAATCAGTTGTTTGTGTTTGAAGCAGCCATTGACTTGCTTTCTTTTATCCAATTATTTCCAAAAGACTGGAAGAAACGTAGCTACCTGAGTCTGAGCGGTGTATCCAGTATGGCACTGATGGCTTTTCTTTCTGAACGCCCTCAGATTACTTCTGTTTTCCTGTGTCTGGATAATGACCAGGCAGGGAATGAAGCCTGTGAGAAATTGGCAGGAGAAATCTCAGAAAGATACAGTGTAATTCGCCTAAAACCTTCACGAAAAGACTGGAATGAAATCCTCTGTGATAAAAACGCTGACAGAAAGAAAGCAATTGCAGAAACAATCACAATCAAAGTACCAGAATCAGAAGAGATGGTGCCGATGTTGTGTTATGAAGACATTGAGCAGACCAGTGTGGAATGGCTGTGGTTCCCCTATATTCCATTTGGAAAACTGACAATCATTCAGGGCAATCCGGGAGAGGGAAAAACTTATTTTGCAATGATGCTGACAGCAGCCTGTACCAACAGAAAATTGTTTCCGAATATGGAAGATATCGAACCATTCAATGTAATCTATCAGACTGCGGAGGATGGCATGGGTGATACGATCAAGCCAAGATTGGTGGAAGCAGGTGCTGATCTAAGCAGGGTTATGGTGATTGATGATACGGAAGAAGCATTGACTTTATCCGATGATCGAATTGAAAAGGCAGTCAGGCAGAATCATGTGAGGCTTGTAATCATTGATCCGGTACAGGCGTTTATTGGAGCAGATGTGGATATGAACCGTGCAAATGAAGTGCGTCCGGTGTTTCGAAAACTGGGAATGATTGCAGAGAAGACCGGTTGTGCCATTGTGCTGATCGGACATCTGAATAAATCTTCCGGGACGCAGAGCACGTATCGAGGACTTGGTTCTATTGATATTATGGCAGCAGTACGAAGCTTGATTTTCATCGGGAAAGTAAGAAAAGATCCAACCACAAGGGTATTGATTCATGAAAAAAGTTCTCTTGCGCCACCAGGGGAGACAATGGCATTTAAACTGGGAGACGAAGAAGGTTTCCGATGGGTGGGAGCCTATGAGATTTCCGCAGATGAATTGTTAGATGGAAAAGAAGGAAAAGCAACAGAAACAAAGCTGGAGAGAGGGGCAAAGTTAATCAGGGAACTGCTTGCTGATAAAAAAGAAATTTCAATCAGGGAATTAGATGAAAAAGCAAAGGAACAGGGAATTTCCGGGCGAACAATGCGTGATGTGAGAAGCAGGATGAAGAATGAGTTGGAGTACCAAGTAAATGAAAAGCAGGAGAACAGTATTCGATTAAAAGAATGACAGGTGGCAGAGTCATTGAAGCAAATACAGATTTTTATAGATACCTTATCTGCCACCTGCCGTCTGCCAGTGTATGAAATTACGAAAACAGATTGCGAATCGCTTGCAACTTGCAATCAAACAAGATATAATGAAGAAAAAAGAGGAGGCGATATCTATGGCAAGAACAGCAAATGTATTTGCACGTGTCGAACCTGAAGTAAAAGAACAGGCAGAGCAGGTGCTTGATCGACTTGGAATTCCAATGTCCAATGCAGTAGGAATGTTTCTGAGACAGATTGTGCTCCAGAGAGGAATTCCTTTTGAGATGAAACTTCCAGCTTATGAGGAGCCTGTTGCATATGGCTCTCTGACAAAGGAACAGTTCAATGCAGAAATAGAAAAAGGCATGGAAGATATTAAGGCTGGAAGAGTGTATTCAGTAGATGAAGTTGAAGCAGAAATGAAACGGGAATTTGGTATATGAAATATAAAGTGATGTATACAGCCGGAGCAAAGAAAGATCTGCGAAATATTTTCAGATATATTTCAGAGGAACTGTTAGCTCCAGAGAATGCTGCAGGACAGACAGAACGGATTATGACCGCAATTCGGAAGCTGGATACTATGCCGAACAGAAACCGGCTTTATGAGGAAGAACCGTGGTACAGCAGAGGACTTCGATTCTTTCCAGTGGATAATTACTTGGTATTCTATAAGACAGATGATGAAACTGAAACGGTATATGTAGTGCGAATTATGTATGGCGGACGTGATGTTCATAAACAGTTAAGTCAAACGGAAGACGTTTCAGAAGATTAAAATTGAATATTGAACCGGAGATTTAAGCAGTTAGTCTATGAAAAATAGGTTAGCTGCTTTTTTCATGCAAAAAAGGAGGTGCCGTGTATGGGATATGCACGTAAAGATGTAGAGAAAACAAAGAAAATAGCAAAGAAATTTGTACGCTATCAGGAAGGGGCAGAGCTTTATAGCATTGGACTGACGAAATTCCAGGAGTTGGCGAAAGAAGCCAAAGCAGTGTATAAGATTGACAAGGTTGCTCTTGTAAACTGTGAGATTTTTGAAAAGTATCTGGAGACATTTCGGATTGCGTAGGGAACAGAAGAAAATCGTGGAAGGACGAAAAATAGGGATTGACTTCTTGTCATACGAAAATTATAATGTGGATGTGGAGGAATAAGAACAGATATGGCGAAAATAGGAAGACCAAAGTCGGAAAATGTAAAAAAGAAAGTGTTGAGTATCCGGGTGGAAGATTCTATGTATAAGTGTATCTGTGATTATGCCAGGAAACACAAAATGACTGTGACAGAAGTTGTCTTGCAGGGCCTGGAAAAAGTATTGAACAGACCTGAATAATATGTAGTCCTTCCTTTAATTGAAGGAGGATTTTATATGGCACAGACAAGAAAAGATCTGCGGGGCAGAGTCCTGCGGAAAGGTGAATCACAGAGACGTTCAGACGGGAGATATGTATATACTTATACAGATCCTCTCGGAAGACGTAAATATGTTTATGCGCAAGACCTTGTAGCGCTTCGGGAAAAAGAAGCACAGCTCATGAAAGATCAGATGGACGGTCTGGATATTTATGTTGCCGGAAAGGCTACAGTAAATTTTGTATTTGACCGCTACATGAGTCTCAAAAACAATCTGAAACCAACGACCAAGAGCAATTATCTTTATATGTATGACCGATTTATCCGGGATACATTTGGAAAGCGGAATATAGCAGAGATTAAGTATTCTGATGTGGTGCAGTTCTATAATCATCTGACCAAGAAGCAGGAACTGAAGATCAATACATTGGAAACCATTCACACGTTATTGCATCCAACTTTTCAACTGGCTGTAAGGGATGACATTATCAGAAAAAATCCTACGGATGGAGTCATGGCAGAATTAAAGAAAAACTTAGGCATGAAAACCGGTGTGAGACATGCGCTGACAATTCCACAGCAGAGAGCATTTATGGAATATATTGCTACGCATCCGATTTATTTTCACTGGTGGCCGATTTTTACGATTTTTCTTGGAACCGGGTGCCGAATCGGCGAAATTTTAGGGCTTCGATGGGAAGACATTGATTACGAGAAGCGGATTATCAGCATCAATCATAATCTGACGTATTATCCGGTGGGAGAAGACCGGGCATCGGAAAATCACATTTCAACGCCGAAAACAGAAGTCGGAATGCGTACGATTCCCATGTTGGATACAGTGAAAGATGCTTTTGAGATGATCTGGGAAGAGCAGAAAGAAAATGGATGGACAGATGCAGAGATTGATGGGATGACAGGCTTTGTTTTCTGTAACCGTTATGGAAATATAATGAATGCCCAGTCAGTTAATCGTGCAATCAAGAGAATCTCATCTGCTTATAATGCAACAGAAGAAGTAGAGGCAAAAAAAGAGCATCGGGAGCCGGTGCTGTTGCCGGATTTTTCAGCGCACAGCTTGAGACACACATTTTGCACAAGGCTTTGTGAAAGAGAAACGAACCTGAAAATAATCCAGTCGATCATGGGGCATAAGGATATTCAGACCACTATGGATATCTATGCAGAAGCGACAGAGGAGAAAAAACAGGAAACATTTGAACATTTGGCTGCAACAATGGATGTATTTTAAGAAGGGCTTATGAACCCTTTCATCTGACAACAGAAATAACCAAATGACATCAAATTGACAACAGATATGATTTGACAATGATTCATCATGAATGGTGATGAAGAGAAGACAATTTAATAGAAATAGCCCAGCGAAGCATCACGAAGGGTAATGAAGAAAAATCAAAAAAATTCCCGACAATGAAGTCACTGGATGCTGATAAGAAGACTGCTAAGGCTGAAACTAAAGCGGTAGAAACTGCACCAGAGAAAGAAGAAGTTATTGATTTCTCTAAAGTAAAGGTTGAGCCTTTGTTTGAAGAATTTGTTGATTTTGATACATTTAGTAAGTCAGATTTTAGAGCGGTTAAGGTTAAAGAATGTATTGCAGTACCTAAATCAAAGAAGCTGTTACAGTTCACTCTTGATGATGGAACAGGCACAGATCGTACGATTTTAAGCGGTATTCACGCATTTTATGAGCCAGAAGAACTAGTTGGAAAGACACTTATTGCAATCACAAATCTTCCACCGAGAGCAATGATGGGAATTGAATCTTGCGGTATGCTGTTGTCAGCAATACATGAGGAAGAGGGAGAAGAAAAACTTCATCTTTTGATGGTGGATAATCATATTCCAGCGGGCGCAAAATTATATTAATCTCTCTATATAGCGAGCAGAAAAAACGTGTACTGCAACAAATACTGCAACAAATTTGTAAGTTGATATGAAGAGACATGAAGTTGAAAAGTAGATAAATTTTGAATATCGTAAAATAACATAAAAAGGAACTTTCTTTTGGAGAAATGGTATGCTCCCCGTCAAGAGGACAATAAAAAATAATAAATTTTTGGTAGTGTAAATTATTCTGTGTAAACCTCTCAGATTGATGATAAAATCGTAGGTTTATAGAATACTAAAATATAATGTGATGGGCTGAATGGCATCTCTTGCTGTTCAGCCCGTTGTCTATTTAGTAGCATGGATTCTATTGTATGTCAAGGGCACCCGATAAAATCGGGTGTTTATTTACCCTTGATATGTGATTGGATCTATGCTTAGTCGATATCCATCGGCTGGATCCGATCCCCAAAATAGATGCATAACTGATCCAGTGTCAGACCCCAGTCCCAAGCCTTTCCGGTCCATTTTTTTGTGACATCCATCATTGCCAGATAGAGCATCTTGAAAAGGGCATCATCTGTCGGAAAAATAGTCTTGGATTTTGTAACCTTGCGTAGCTGGCGGTTAAAATTTTCGATGGAATTTGTAGTATATATTAATTTACGTATCTCAGATGGATATTTAAAATATGTGGATAATTGTGTCCAGTTATTTCTCCAGGATCCAATGGAAGCAGGGTACTTTTTACCCCATTTTTCTTCCAGATCATCCAGGGCTGTGAGTGCAAGATCCTCTGTATCTGCTTTGTAAACCAGCTTTAAATCTGCCATAAATGGTCTTAGATCTTTGTAAGAAATAAACTTTGTTGAATAACGAATCTGATGTACAATACACCTCTGGATCTCTGCCTGCGGGAATACTGCATGAATCGCATCCCCGAATCCGGTCAATCCATCCACAGATACGATCATGATATCCTCTACACCTCGGTTTTTTATCTCGTTGAGTACGGACAACCAGTATTTTGCACTTTCATTTCCTCCTACCCACATGCCGAGGACCTCGCGTTTTCCGTTCAGTTTAACACCTATAGCAACGTAAACTGCCTTTTTTACCGTTCGATTGTCCTCCCGAACATGGAAATGTACCGCATCCATAAAAACAATGGCATATTTTCTTTCCAGCGGCCGGTTTTGCCATTCTTTTGCGATAGGAAGGATTCGATCTGTCATATGTGATATCATTTCTGCGGATGCATCCACACCGTAAACATCTTTGAGATGAGCGGAGATATCTCTTGTCGTCATTCCTTTTGCATACATAGAAAGTACCTGATCTTCAATGTTTGAGATATCTGTCTGATTCTTTTTCACAATCTGCGGTTCAAAATCTCCCTTTCGATCTCGTGGTATATCCAGATCGATCGTTCCCATTGAAGAGGTGACAGTTTTAGGACTATAACCATTACGGCTATCGTCTGTCTCTTTGTTCTTGTAGTCATACTTGGAATATCCAAGGTGATCATCCATTTCAGCTTCTAACATACCTTGCAGCGTTTCGCCTAACAGGTCTTTCAGCATGTCCTGGATATCCTGAGCATCCTTTGGTTGATAGTGTTCCAACAAGCTGTTGATGAACGCTTTGCGTTCTGGATCCATTTTTCTTCTTCGTGCCATAAAAAAATCCTCCTGAATTGATATTTATTTTAACATCAATCCAAGAGGATATATAGCTCTTTTAGAGTTTACACAGAATTAATTACAGTCTCTCTTTCATAGGTAGAATACAGGTCAGTCAAATCCATTCCCTCCACAAACTGACTTAGTAATCGCACAGAATCATCTTCCGGAATGATTGTTTCCAAATTTAAAGGAAGTTTTAGTTGATATCCTCCTTCATTCAAAGTATAATTCTTATGTAAAAATATAGGTTTTCGCATACTTATATTTTACACCAACAGCCGGACTTTTCGAAGCCCGGCTGTATTTTTTCATCGAAAAGAGGCTGCGCACTAATTGCTTAGTGCGACAGCCCCTTATAGCGATAAATACCTTATCTTGAATTCCGTATAAACAGGTTATAAATTTAACCTTATCACAAAAAACACGGGATACTATTTTGATTCATACAGAGAGAGAAACCTATAAAAACACGGGATAAAACATTTATCGCTATAACATAAGCGTCAGATAAGAACGTGTAGAGACAAGCAGCGATTATAGAAAACTCCCCTGCTACTTAAAATGGGAGCAGGGGAGTTGAGATGTCAATGACAATAAAATAATCTTTAAAATGCAGTTTTCCATTATTTCTCTCATCATCTGGTGATTATTCACATGTCTTTTCCTTATATTAGAAAAATTAAGCTTTAATCCATTTGCCAATCCATTTCCTTGTTGTTTGATTATATCTACATTTATACAAGACGCCATTTAAGGTTTTATATTTCCAAACAATAGTGTGCGAAGCCGGACTGATTTCTGGAGGCGTAGCATCCGTCGAAGCAGCATAAACATTTGAAGTAATAAGCGTATGATTAGCAAAAGCTATAGATGATGGCGTTGTCAGACTAAAAATAAAGCTGCAGATTAAAGTGATAAATAGTGTTTTAGTCGTTTTCATGAATTGGTTCCCCTTCCTTGTAGCGTGGCAATCTTTTTAAGTCTTCAGAGAGGTGGTCGATGTCGGCAAAGAACCTTCCTTCGTAATAAATGGTATATTGTTTGGTTCCGTGATCAATGATATAAGCGTTATCTTCACGGAGCTCTACTGCGCCGTCTGTCACCGGATACAGCTCCCGAAAATTAGGTTCAGGGACGCAGAAAACAGAGAATATGACCACAGCAAATATGGCCGTATGGCACAGATACCCGTGTACACGCTTAAAACGGGAAGTATTTTCCTGATTATTTAAGATAAAGTAGATTCGTGTACTTAGTACAGAGGTATCATTTACGGCAAAGTGCATCATGCGGCTGGGCTCTGCGAGCCTGGCGCTTTGTATTCTTTTTGCGGTTTTTACAATCAGTTCAGCGTAATCGGTGACACTGAATTTCGGGTTGGATTGTATCAGGAAAAAGTCGTTGGAAAGCTCCAGAAAGAGCATAAATTCTTTTTTTAAATGCTGTACAAAAGGATTCCACCAGTGTATGCGGCAGATAATTTCCATCAGAAATCCAAGCCATAGGTGATGCTCTTTATAGTGCGCAATCTCATGCAGGCAGATGTACTTAAGCTCCGTTTCGGAAAAGCTTTGCCCATCGGGCATTATCAAAATCGGATGTAATAATCCAGTAATGGCCGGAGAGATTGGCTCCGGGATAAGGGCAATCCGTATCGGTTTGGCAAGGTATTCCTGTAAAAACTCGTACAGATATGCATATGCGCCTTCTTTTTCAACAAAAAATGCAGAGAGCGCATGGTGCAGCCGTATATACTGAACCAGGAGCCGCAACAGCAGGATAAAAGCGACCGTAAACCAGATTGAAAATATCAGCGTATCCACCCGTAGACGGCAGCCAGCAATATTTTGTGTTGTAAAGTCTAATATCCTTGGCAGGACCTGATAAGACTGAAACGAATAGGTAAAAGGAAAATTGAAAGGTATACTCATGCGGATTAAAATAACAAGTATACCGATTAACGAAAATTGTATCGTGCGTTTGTGGAAAACGGATGTGTGGTGCATGATGATATGCAGGTACACCGTGAGAAAAAGCGTTACGATAAAGCAAGTAAAAAAAGGTCCAAATGAAAGCGCCATATTTAATTTCCTCCGTTGATAAGAATGTGTTTGCGCTGGGCTATCATCTCTTCCAGATGCTCTAATTCATCCAGGTCTGTTTCAGTATCGATCAATGAAGCAATTAACGCAGATTTCTGCCCGTCTCCGAGTATATCTGTACAAGTATTGCCAAAATACTCATCACGGGAAATGACTGGCGCATAGCTTCTGGTAAGCACCGTACCGCTGTAGACGATATCTGCCACTTTAATAGAATGGTTCGCAATCAGTGAGCGGAGACATGCCTGTACGGTATTGATATTCAATGTATCGTCTTTCCTGACAATATCGGATGCAACCATTGGCGTATCGCTTTCCCACAGAACCTTCATAACATCCAGTTGCTTTTTTGTAAATCGTTTCTTCATTATTATATCACCTCGCTTTTTATGATAATTGTTCGGATAGCATAATCATTGCATAAAAAAGAAAATATGTCCATACTAAAAAAAGATAAAAATAAAAAAAGAATATTTTTTTAATAAAATAAAAAAATTTGATTGACAAAACAAAAAATAAATGACATATTAAAAAAGTAATTACAAAGGAATTCCGAAACAACTTAAAAGAAAAAAGGAAGAACAATTATGGGTAACTTTAAAGATTTTGATCTTGACTTAAGGAATGTAGCATCAGGTGGGGAAGCGGAGCCAAATGGATTATCAAAGATTACGACTAAGATTACGATCGGCGTATCCAAAATGTCATTAAAGAACAAGTGTAAATCTGTTGATACGCCGACAACAGGAAGGTCAGCGATATGCTGCAAGAGGACGAATGCTGCGGCTGAACCTCAGTGTATCTAAAATGTAAGAGCGTGGCATTTTGCTGCGCTCTTTTATAAAAAAGAATCAAAGGGAAGGTGTGAATATGGAGACAATTTTATTTTCAAAAACAGATAAAATAAAAATCGTTACATTTGTAGCTGTAGCTTTTGGATTGCCGTGGTTACTGTTACCGCAGATACGGGTAGAGGGGATTTTGGCGTACAATATACCGGCGTCGTACATGATGATTCTTCCGACTTTCGGTATTATATTGGGAAGAATTATCTGTGAGCGAAAAATTCATGGGTGGTTTCATTGGATTTATACAATTGCTTTTATCGAGAGTACTGCGGTGATGGTATTGTGTGCGGCGAAAGTAATAACCGGGAAAGCGGCAGATGATATGCTGACGGTTTCTTCTATGGCATTGAGCATCGTTCTTTTATTGGGCAGGATGATTGACGAGCAGGAACTTTATCCGTTTAAAGATTTAAAAAAGGCCATTGGCATTTATATTATGTTTGTAGCCATTGCGCAGATATCAAACCTTCCGCAGCTTATACATGCCGGAGCCTTGCGCACGGCAGATGAGATTGTTTCCAATCTACTGTTTACGCCAATCGACATTTTCGTGGTGCAAAGTATATATTTTTTCGGGGAAGAATATGCATGGCGGGGGTGCCTGCAGGGACGGCTGCAGAATATATTCGGGAAGCGCATGGGCGTTATTTTGCTGGGAATTATATGGGAGCTGTGGCATATGCCGCTGTGGTTCCAGATCTCTGAGCCGGGGCAGGGGAAGCTGATTGTACTGCTTGTTTTGATGCGTATGCCGTATGTTATTGCGCTAGCTGTATTTTTTGGATGGGCATATATGAAGACAAATAATATCTGGCTCTGTGTTTTGATTCATGGAGTCAATAATGCGGCGGTGGCAGCATTTGATTCTGATTTAGTAACTGTCGCCGATACGGTTGAAAGTGTAAGCGTCTTTGACGGTATTATGACCGCTGTTGCTGTGATTGTTATGCTGCTATTTCTTTTTACGAAGGAATACAGAAAAGGGGAAAGAGTATGAAAGTAGTTGGTTATGCAGGAAGTCGCTCCGCGTTTTCAAAAAGCATCTGTCTGGGAGAAAAATTGAAAACAATGCTGCGAGAGAAGAACATAGAAATGGAACTGTATACAGCCAGAAACAATGTAGTGGAGGAGTGTCGGGGATGCGGAAAATGTTTTGATGAAGGGTTATGTCCGCAGGATCAAGAGGATAGTATGGAATACATTAGAAAAAAAATTCTAGAAGCAGATTTAATTGTTTTACTGTCGCCAGTCTATTTGAATAATGTGTCCGGCGCGATGAAAACATTTCTTGACAGGATTGGATCTTGGGTTCATACTTTGCGGAAAAGAGCATAGAAAGAAAATTCGCTGAAGATTTGGATGCAGCCGAAGAAGTATGCGTATATGCAAAACTTCCGAGGACATTCCAAATTCCTACTCCAGTCGGTAATTATTCCCCTGACTGGGCGATTGCGTTTTATGAAGGAAAGGTTAAGCATATCTTCTTTGTGGCTGAAACCAAAGGTACTATGGAAAGTCTTGAACTCAGACCGATTGAACAGGCAAAGATTTCTTGTGCAAAGAAATTGTTTAATGAAATGTCAACAAGCAAAGTAAGATATCATGATGTTGACAGTTATCAGAACTTGCTTGCTGTGATAAATTCAATAAAATAATAATGTGTCAAAATTGAATAATACTAAAAAAGAAGTAAAAAAAACAGAAACGAGATTCGTTTTGGGAAGCTTATGGATGATATTTTTGATGATCATAACAAGAATTGAAGAGAGGCAGGGTAAAATCCGTTGCCTCTTTTCAATTTCAATAAATGACATTAATCCAACTCCGCTCCTAACTCATACCTCCAATACTCTGCCGCCGCATACTCCCTGGGTTCTGAGAGTATCGGAACGGTAAAGAGTTCAACCGGAACACCGAGCGTTGATGCGAAGAGTTTCATAAGATCCTCTTTCGGTGTTCGGACATCGCTTTCATACTGAGCAATCCGGACATCAGCACAGCTGTCGGGAAATCCAACAGCCATGCCAAGTTCTTTCTGGGTGAGTTGATTTTTTTGTCTTAAGTGTTTTAATTTTCTTCCAAATGTAATCATAGTATTATTTTCCTGTGCTTCCGAAGGCCCCGGTTCCTCGTTCTTCACCGAGGTCCAGGACAAAGTCTGCGATCACGACTGGTGTAATCACCAGCTGACCGACGCGTGTGTCTTTATGAATGGTCTGAGAAGATGTGCTCACGTTGCTGATGATAGCATGGATCTCACCACGGTAACCGGAGTCAATCGGTGGAAGTTCGCATACCAGTCCTTTTGCTGCCATGCTGCTTCGTGGAAAGACATATCCGGCAAATCCATCCGGTATGATGAGACCGACCAAGTGGAATCCTAGCAACCTCGCCTGGCTTTAATATGCACTCATAAGGCATGAATCATCTCCAGAAATTCAGCTTCTGTAAGAATTGGAATACCAAGGCTCTGG
>SKEG01000021.1_pt1 | contig 191882 bp, 177 predicted proteins | sample 4826631 | NCBI WGS metagenome assembly SKEG01 (sample SAMN11008815, study PRJNA524170) | human gut metagenome | biome: Human fecal sample; material: Feces; isolation source: fecal sample from pouch patient p26, p34, p50 | host: Homo sapiens | place: Israel: Tel-Aviv | collected 2016-11-02
GAACCCATTGGAATGTTGAATATTGTAATGAAGATATCAAAGACGTATATCATGAATTATTTGACGAAGCCTTGAAGCGTTACAACGATAAACAGACTCGAAAAGATCGTAAGATAGATGATTACTATGAAAAGATACGTTCTGGAAAACAAGAAAAATTATTTCATGAGGTTATTATTCAGATTGGTGATAAAGACAATATGGGTTCAGAAATGATGGAGGGACAACTTGCTGCAAAGATATTAGATGAATACATGAAAGGATTTCAAGAACGGAATCCTGCGTTGCGAGTATTTGCTGCACATCTTCATATGGATGAGACCACGCCTTATTTGCATGTAGACTTTGTACCATATACAACCGGAAGTAAGCGAGGATTAGATACAAGGGTATCTTTGAAACAAGCTTTGTCAGCACTCGGTTTCAAAGGCGGTACGAGAATAGAGACAGAATTAAATCAGTGGGTGGCGGCTGAAAAGCAGCAGCTTGCCTCAATTATGCTGGATCACGGGATTGAATGGGAGCAGAAAGGAACCCATGAAAAATATTTGTCGTTGCTGGATTTTGAAAAGCAGGAACATGCAAAGGAAGTGGCGGCACTTGAAGTGCAGAAAGCGGACTTAGAAGAGCATAATGCTACTATGCAAGAAGTCAATGAAAAATGGCTGGATCATTTGAAAAGTATTGAGCAGGATATGTCTTCGGCTCGAGAAAGCTGGAAAGAAGTCGATAAGAAGGCAGAACAGGCAAAGAAGAATGTGGCACAATATGAGAAAAAGCTAACGGAGATTGCGCCTATGATAAAAGAGATGGAACGATTTGCAGAGAAATATTCTGCCGATCCAGAGGAGGTGCTGCCGGAGGCGGGAGCATTGGAAACAGGGAAATCCTATCGAGAAAAGAAAGCAAAGCCGTTGTTTAAGAAAATTGTGACAGTGTTGCGGTCAGTTTACCGGGCATACATTGATCTTTCCAGAAGGTTCAATGATATACAGAAATCTTATGATAGGGCGTGGAGCAAGGTGAATTCGCTTACTGCCCGTGTGGAAGAACTTTGGAATGAAAACAGAGCTTTGAAGGACAGAATAGGAGATTTTAAGCGAGTAGAACGGGCATTAGGGAGCGATGTAGTCGAAACGATTGTTCAGAGGGAGAAAAGTCTGGAAGAAGCACAGAGAATGCAAAATAAGGGACGAAAAAGGAAGATAGATAGAGGGGAGAGATGAAGAAACATTTAGAGTGCTTTCGTGGTTTGGTTCTTGTGGATAATAAGTCGATTATGTGGTAAAATCAAAGAGCAAAGATAAAAACGCAACGTAAGAGGTAATCTCTTGCAGAGCCGGTAGGTAGCCCGGCCGCACCGTTCGGTGTAAGTAACCCTCTCTCCTTAGGGTCGTCCATTCTTTGTTCATTACAATCATTTAAGGAAGAATTGTCATGGACAAAGTATCAGGCAAATTGACAGTATTTTTTGAGGAGCCTTTTTGGGTCGGCCTTTTTGAATGCATATCGGAGGGAAAACTCTCTGTATGCAAGGTTACGTTTGGTGCGGAACCGAAAGACTATGAGGTATATGATTTTGTCTTGAAAAATTACTATCAGTTAAGATTTAGTCTGGCTGTGGCAACTGATGTAAAGGAGTCTGGGCGTAATCCGAAACGGATAAAGCGAGAAGTGCGAAAACAGATACAGAATACAGGAATAGGCACGAAATCGCAGCAGGAGCAGTTGAAAACTGAGCGTAAGACTGTGAGCCGGGAACAACGGGAGGCACAGAAACAGCGACAGTTTGAGCTGAAACAGCAGAAAAGGAAAGAGAAGCATAGGGGCAGGTGACACTGTCCCTTAGTTCCGGTTATTTACAAAGGAGAAAGATTATGTGGGCAGATATACTTTTATCAATAACTATGTCGGTATCAGAAGCAATAGGATGTAGTTATATAGAAAAAAAGAAAAAGGGAAAAATGCTAAAAGAATTAAGTAAAATTATTAGTGAGCATTTTGAAGAATTTGCAGACTCATCTTTGGATTGCAATGATTTTTATTTATTGATTAAAAGTAAGAAATTTATTGAAATTATGCGCAATTTTTTTGTGAGTATAAATGATGGAATGGATCGAAGTCATTATATTGAAAATGTGGAACAGTATATTTTTGATGAATGTACGAATATAAATCATAATGAAGTACGTACTTTTCTAAAGAAGATAGAGGAATTATATATAAGCCATTTGCATAAAATAGTAGAAGATTATCCCGGTACTTATGCCCTGTTTCAATTAATGACTATATCTCATCGAGAGGTTATTGGTAAAATTTTAGAAAATGAAAGAAATATTAAGAAGTATTTTAATGCATTGGAATGTAAGAAAATTCAAATAGATGACGAGAATATCAATTTATTTCATGCAGTAAGTGAAAAGGAATATGGTACAATAAGATTTACTGGTATTTCTGGAGCGGAAAGAAAACGAGAACAAAATATTAATGAATTTTATGTTGAGAATACATTTTCTTATTATGGAAAGGAAATTGAAAAATTATATAATTGCGGATTAGAGGAAATAGAAACAATTAGATTGGAGAATTTTTTTGATTTTGGTAATAAAATTGTCTTAATTGGTGGTGCAGGACTAGGAAAATCAACGACATTGAATTATCTTTATTGTAATTATGAAAGAATGTACGAAGCATATGCAGTAAAGATAAAAATTGATTTAAAAGAATATGCAAAAGAAATTGGAGAAAAAAAGAAAGGATTATTGTGGTGTATTACCAATGAGTTCTCTAAGAGAAGTAAATATGTAAAATTGAGTTTCGATGAGATTCAATCAGTGCTATCAGATTATTTGGATAACGGTAAGTGTTTGGTTATTTTAGATGCATTAGATGAAATCCCTACGTTGGCAATTAGAAATAAAGTAAGGGATGAAATCGCTATTTTTTGCGGACTTTATTATTTAAATAGGTTTATAATATCTACTCGTGAAGCAGGATACTTGAGAAATAGATTTGATGAGACATTTCTCCATATAAAGATTAATCAGTTTAGTGATTATCAAATAAGAAAATATAGTGAGAACTGGTTTAAGCTATATTATAATAATTTAGAGAATTTTGAAGAATTTTGGGAAAAGTTTGAAGAAGAAGTTAAAAGAGCACGTTGTGAAAATATTATTAGCAATCCTATTATATTAATTCTCGCTTTAGTTATATTTGATATTGAAAAAAATTTGCCAACACGAAGAATTGAGTTCTATCAAAAATGTATAGAAACTTTTTTGACAGAGCGTGAAAATAGGAAGGGTGCTTATGTTCTAGAAGATAAAACGAAAAGTATTTTATCTGTAAATTTGACATTACCCAAAATAGCATATTATAAATTTGAACATTTAAAGGACAATGTAGGATATAAATTTATATATTCAGAATTGGAAAATGCTGTATATAATTCTATTGGTGTGACAGATATTCTTAACTGGGCCGCTGCTGTTAAACAATATATAGAATATTTGATAGAACGAACAGAGTTAGTACAGGAAATAGATGAAAATATTTATGATTTTGCTCATAAAACATTTTACGAATATTTTTTGGCCTTTTATTTTTGTAAAACCTATGAAAATGAGGAACTAGTTAATTTATTAGGGACCTGGATTGGTGATTCAAATAATGATGAATTAGCGCGTTTGATTATAGAAGCTGTTATACAGAATAATCAACCTAGACAACATGATTGTGTTATAGAGTATTTATTTCATAGACTGAAAACAGATAGTATTATTGAAAACAGATATGATAATAAAATGGATATCTTTTTGATAATTGTTGATTTATATAATCATAATATGCTTCAGCCGAAGTTTTATGTAGATTATAATTTGTTTATATTATATAATTCGCAATATGTTGATAGGATTAATAGGGGAATGTTCTTTCGTAATAGACGTTCTTGTGAAAGAGTACAATATGATGCCAAAATTATAGCGGAGTTGTTTCATGATATAGCTATTGATAAAGGGGATATGTTAAATGTTATGGATAGCCTTTTGTATTTAAATAGAGATTACAAGAGGCATATAATTACAAAAGAAAGGAGTGAGTATATAGAACATATTATTTCTTTATTCGAATGTATTTATCAAGGCAATCGAAAAAAGGAAATGAAAAAAGAAAGAGAAAAATGTGAAAAAGAGCTAGACTATTTTTTAAATGATGGAATTCAATATTTACACTATTATCCTCAGATTTTTCTGGCTGTTATCACTTTATCACTACAATTGGACAAGAAAATTGATATAGAAAAACTTTTAGCATGTACATTTGAAAAAAATGATAAATTTTATAACTATACTACTCCTAGGATACTTTATAAACTTTTATATAAAGCAAAAAGTGAGCCGGATTATTTATTGCTATTCCTTTTTTCTATTATAAAATGTCTACATAAAAGAAGTAATTCTGTAATTGAATATGTTTTAAGACATGGTAGGCATGAGAGATTTGAAAATGAAATGGATGGAGTGGATTTGGATAAAGTGGTCGAATTTTCATATTGTATATGGAAAGATTTAAATGAAACTGAAACATATCAGGAGTTTAAAAATAGATTAGTTCAGAGAGATTTGTTTATGAACGAATATGATAATTTATATGAAGAGATGTATTTATCATATATAGAAGATGAAAAAGGTGTTCTAGATGAGCGTATAAAGAAATCTCTCCATTAATAACAATTTGGTAATAGAAAATACGGCTCTATTCTGGGTCTAAAAATTTAAACTGATATAAATATGAGGGTGCTTTTTAGGAATACGGATAATAAATCCTTTAAAAATTAGAGAAAAACAGTCAGTTCATGTTATCTGCCGAGGAGTTCGAATAATATATTGGAGGATGGAGAAGAGTTTTAATTATAATTGCAATATCTTGGATTATTTCTGGAATAAGCAATCTGGTAGAATATTTTGGAAAATGAAAAAATCCTAAGTTGTCAAGGCGGAATTTGGAGAGTGTGTTGATATGAAAATTAAAGAAATCAAGGAGAATAAAAAACAATTTCTTCCGCTGTTGTTATTAGCAGATGAGCAGGAGGATATGATAGACAGGTATCTTAATAGAGGGATAATGTATGTTTTGGACGATGATGGAGTTAAGTGCGAATGTGTAGTAACAGACGAGGGGAAAGGCGTTCTTGAAATTAAAAATATTGCGACTGAACCAGAATATCAAGGGAAGGGATACGGTAAAGTACTAATTGACTTTGTTGCTACGACATATAAAGGGAAATATTCTATACTGCAAGTTGGCACAGGGGATAGTTCGTTGACAATCCCTTTTTATGAGAAGTGTGGATTTGTTCGTTCGCATAGTATTAAAGACTTCTTCACAGATAATTATGATCATCCGATATATGAAGCAGGTATACAACTGGTAGATATGATTTATTTGCAGAAAAATATATAAGTCCAGGTTGCAGGGGGATTGAAAGGTTTTATAAAAATTATAGTGTTTAAGACTATTAGTTGATTTTGAGATATAAATTGCACATTACTGACAATAAAATGACAATACAAGTGGATGAAAACATAGCGAATACATACAAAACAGTTCGAAAACGAACTGTTTCAAAACTGAAACAATGAAGAAACACTATAAAGCAAATAGAATTTTGCGAGTTTGAATAAGAGCCACAAGTCTTGGAACCCGCTAAATAAGCGGCTTCCGAGACTTTTTCTTTTGCTCTGCTACTAATAGCAGCTACTCTTTTTCTGCCGTTTTCAGTTGATTGTCATTAACTTTAATAGCAAGAAACCCTGATGACTGCGGGCTTTCTTCTATATGATCTTTCATTGTGGCATCTGGATGATTTTCCCTGATGCGGTATTTGGTGGTACTAACGAAGGTCCGAACTGAGGTCGGGCGGTTACATCTGAGCCGTTGCTCTGAGTCTGCGGCACTTCACATGTGATACCTGCGGCTTCAAGCAGAGGGTTATCAGATGGTGGTTCAGGTGTTGGCGAATCTGTTGTCTGCAATGATTCCAGACTGTTAGAAGATCATTTGAGAAAAACTGGTAGTAAGCTTGCTAAACAGGTAAGGGAACGTGGTGCTGAGGAAATACTTAATGATATGCAGCTATTGGTTGGTCCTCCAGAACTCAGATATATTCAGAATGTGGCAATTATGATGTTCTGTGAGCATCCAGAAAAATTCTTTGGATATACTTATGTACAGATGACCTCTTTTCCTAAAGGAAGCGTTGAAAATCCAAGTATTAGTGAAGATTTCCCTAATATTACAGGTTCGGTGCTTCAGATGATTCAGGCAACAATGGAAAGATTTCGTAATTTGATTATTCGAGAAAAGGTAATTAAAGTACCAAATCAGATGGAGGCATTAAGGATATTCAATTATCCATATCAGGAAATAGAGGAGGCTGTGGTAAATGCTTTTTATCACAGAGATTATATGTCCTTTGAACCAGTAACTATAGAGATAGAGCCGGATTGCATAAATATTATGAATTTTCCGGGGATAGACAGATCTATTTCAGAAAAAACGATAGCTGAGGGAAAGAGATTTGTTTCGAGATATTATAGAAATAGACGACTTGGAGAGTTTTTAAAAGAACTGGATTTATCAGAGGGACATTCTTCTGGCATACCAACAATACAGGAAGAACTTGAGAAGAATGGCTCACCAAGAGCGGAGTTCTTTACGGATGAAGATAGACGAGCTATGAGAATAAGAATTCCAATCCACCTGGCATTTTTGGAAGCGGATGATGAAGTTTTGCTGCCAGATAGCTATGAGAAAGCGACGAAAAAATCATCAAAGAAAAAGATAGAACAATATGAAAAAATTTTAAAATTATTAAATGATGGTGAATGGCACAAAACAGTTGAAATAGCTGATAATCTGGGATTAAAGGATACTAGGACAAAGGAATTGTTAAAGGAATTAATTGCACTTGATAAACTCATTGATAATGGGAAAACAAAAGGTAAGTTGTATAGATTAAAATAATTCGTCGCTTTTTTCGTTGAAAAAGCGACGAAAAAAGTTATTCTATCATGAGGACTACCTGATAGATGCGTGTGTGTTGATGGTAATTAAGTGTTGAATATAGTACAGAACAGGTAGCGGAAATACGATACAGGAAGGAAAAAGAGATGTTGGTACAAATTGGTAATTGGCTATATCAAAATGCAATGGCTATTTTCATTTCTGCGATTGCATCGTTGTTAATATCGAAAAGATATTATGACAAAGCAAATCGAGAAAGTGTATTGATGATGGTGATATTTCCAATCGTTAAATTATTGAATGAAAAATATTATACGCGTAATGATTATGAAGCACTTTTTGAAATCAATTCTTCTTATGCGGTTAAATATCTTAGAAAAAAGGAAAGAAATAAGTTGCTTGAATTATTAAGTGCTTATAGAGATGTATGTAAATATAGTAAAGAGAATGCAGATACAAGTTGTATTATGGCATATTATAACTATAAGTTGAAAGAAAATGGCATTAATCCTAAACCTTGTGCAATAACAGATGATGATGGAGAAGTGGTAGCAGACGATTTTCCACCAGATTATAATTATTTGCAGGATTATGTGTATAAAATAGTTTCTTCATTTGATTTTATAGAGTCACCAGAAGAATGCACAATAAAAATTGCAGATGCGTTTAAATGCTATACAGAAAAGTATTATACGGGTGAAGAAATAATTTATTTTGAAGATTATTCTGTCGAGAAAGTGATAGAATTGTCTGAAATTTCTAAAAAGTGGAATGACAAATTCAAGCGAGCAGATAAGTGTAAAGAAGAATTTTTAAATTTACCTATTTGTAAAAAAGTAAAAAATATTATTGATGAATTAAGCATCAATGAATATGTTAAAAATAAGGGAATTGTTAAGAAGCATAAGGAGAAATTCACAGATAAGTTTAAAGAGGAAATAAATTCATTAAAGAATACAAAATATTCAAGTATTTATGTTGTAGTTTGTCTTATCGAACAAGCAGTTTTCTTAGAATTGTTAAAAGACCTTACACAATTGATGTCGAATGATAAAATAAGATTATTGTTTTATGCTGGTGGAGGTATTTTATCCTTCGTTATTATGTTGAAGATTCTTGATATGCTTGTAAAAAAAGCAGGAAAAAAGATTGAAGATGATGTATTAATGGAGATGCAAAGTAAGGGAGAGTATGTACCTGAAAAAACTGATAAAATAGTAGAATGTGCGACTATGTTGGGTTATATGAGTCCTTTTTTATGTGTTAGTACATGGATTTCTGGAATTGAAAATACTCAGATTTATAAGTGGGGGATTATTATTTTGGTACATATTTTGGGAATAGGAATTCCTTTACTTGTTAAAAAGAAAAAGTAGAATATACATATGTATTACTAATAATGTCCTATTACCAGTTTTTGATAATAGGACATACAATGATTGGCTATTAACTTGGGTTAAACCAATTCATAGCATTTACATATTCCTGTAATCCATTAGGTTTGCAAGCCAATTCAGCATATAGCAGAGGACTTTCCTGTGCCAGCCGATATAGATACGCGATATCATCGGGTGTATCAAGAAAAATAGTTGAATTACATTTTTCACAACTGATAGTAAGAGGCGAGTTGGTATATGTATCATTAATGGCATTAACAATAACGGAATCTGTATCAGGTTCATACATACCAAACAGGTAACTAGGGTTATTTTGTTTCATCTGTATATAACAAAGTGAATATGTATGGTGCTACATTAAGAATGCCAACATTAAAAAACGGTACTTATAAATTTGCTTTAAAACCGAATAAGAATTTTACAATCAATACCGCTAAATTACAGCAGACTTATGGAAACACAGCAAGAAATGTAAATATTAAGAATGCAAAGAAAGTTAAGATAACGAAGGATGCGTATTTCATGTTTATGATGAAATACAAAAACATGGACATTGTGAATGTATGTTTCCAAGGATAAGAATCACAGATACCTGATACAAGAAAAGATAAATCATATAATTTTTTCAGAAACAACAATTTAAACATCATTTCTGGTTCTTTCGCTGGACGACCAAAATGTTCATAGTACTGTTTACGTAACATAGGATTTACAAAACTAAAATCTACATTTTCTTTAATTCTACGCAGAAGATGATTGGCAGGAATGATTACTTCATAAATCCCCTAATAAGGTGACAATGATAGTTTTAACTGTGAATTATCTCTCAACATCGAAGAATCCCCCTTCCTACTTATATTTGCGTTATGAAAAGGATGAAAGCAGACAAGAGTCTTGGATATAACTATGATACTGACCGTTTTGAATCAGACAGCCGTAAGGAAGATGATATCTTTTTAAATTTAGAGATGCTCTGTGAAAATAAAATCGAAACATCTGACCGATCTGAAGGAGCTATAAGTCGAAATGATCGTATAAAAGCCATGGAGAACATGGTACATTCCCTGATCAGTGACTGATTACTGGAACTCAGTAAGTATGTATTGCTGGATTCAATCGGCAAAAGAATACTGATCGACAAAAGTTCAATGCAGATTGACGGATATCAGGTGCTCATTAACTAGGAGGCAGATATGAGATTTAGAAAAAATGTGCCTGCGGAGCACAGAGGATTCCTGCAGGAACAGTTAAAGCAATACAAAAAAGAAATGACCATGACGAAAGATGAGTTACGTGAATTGGAAAAAATGGGTAGCCAGTGGACGAAGCCCATATGATAACGGCGACTATATTTATAGCGAAAACGGATGCCCAATGGACTTTGTCAGCGCAATGCGGTTCCAGGATGAAATGTATGAATGGTGGATGAGTCTTTCAGAAGAAGAACGAGAACAAGAATTAAGGGAGCTTCGCGGGGATTATGATATTGTTTCAGACAGCATAATCATAGATACTGAATGGAGTAATCCGGCAATGGATCCGGATGCTGAACTTCCGTTCAGCTGATGCGCTTGACGGGTCAATTCACAGTGTAAAAAATCGGATTTACATACAGAAATGACCCACTTGAAAATCAGGTGATTTCTGAATTTAGGTGGGTCAGAATTAAACGTAAAAGTGGGTCAATTTTACTTGACAATCAACAAGAAGAAGCCCCGAATTGTACGCTACTACAATTCGGGGCTTCGTTCTTTGCTACAAGTATTTTGGGGATTACTTTTTGCCTATTGGCATTATATTATATGTAAATCTGAAAATCAATATACCGATAAATGGGAAATCGAGAAGAAAAATATTCTGTTTTTTTGGAATAAAAAATGCGAGTGCATTTTGAAACCTATGAGATTTTCAAGATTAGTTAAATGTGGTAGAATTCATATAGAAAATACTAATGAAAGGTTATCAAGATAAAAATGGAACGAGATTTTATCTCAATATTTATTTTTGTACTGGGAACAGCAGGAAGTATATACATTTTTAAAAGTATATTTGATTTTGTAATAAAGAGAAATTTTTCAAAATTATATGGAATAGGAAAATTGCCGAGAAGCATAAAGGTAAGAAAGAAATCAAATGAGAAAGGGGAAAACTATTATTATCTAAATTATCCTTATTGGTCTGTAAGTAAAAAGGACGGTACAGCAGACAGGAGAGTAAAGAAAAACTATATCATATGGAAGAGAAGTAAATTATATGTTGAAAACTATTTGGTTTTTACAAAAAGACCATATGAGTTAGTTGGAGTAGTCAAAAAATTGCGTTTGCAAGGCATTGCAATAGATTTATGTAAAGAAGAAAGAATAAAACGTGCCGACCTTTTAAAGAAGAAAGAGACATTTGCGTGTAATAGTGATATTCAAAAAATCGTTGATTATTATTCGGAGAAACCAACTGATTTTGAGGGATTATGCTCGGAATTATTTGAAAGTTTAGGGTATATAGCTAAACTAACTCCCCCGACAAATGACGGAGGTTATGATATATTACTTACCAGAGGGGGAGAAAAAACGATTGTTGAATGTAAATGCTATTCAATAGGACATAAAGTTGGGCGTCCGAATATACAGAAACTTGTAGGGGCAAATAATGTTGTATTAGCAGATAAAATGATTTTTATAACAACAAGTGATTTTTCCGGTGCAGCTATTTCTTACGCTGAAGAGGTGGAAGTAAAACTGATAAATGGTAATAAGTTAATGGAACTTTTACATAAGCAGGGTTTTATTGAAAAAGAAAAAGTTAAGATAAATGTGATGGAATGCCAGCTAGAAACGGCAGACTTATATCCATATGTTCCACGCGATATATATGAAAGTTTTTTTGAATGATTTTTGAAATATTTTTGAAAATTATTAAGAGAAATGGAGCAGTAACTCCGGGACATCTCAGAATTCCGGAGACCTATGAGATGGCGAGAGAACTTGCTGATTATATAGAGAATCTGGAAATTGAGGAATGGAAATAATAAGAGAAGCTAAACAATAGGAGAAAAATATGGGAAAAGAAAATGGAAAGAATGTAGGATTCCCTGAGGATTTCATCTGGGGTGCAGCAACGAGTGCATATCAGATCGAAGGTGCAGTAAAAGAAGATGGCAAAGGTGAGCATATCTGGGATGTGTATACAAAAGAACCTGGGAAAGTATATTCCGGTCACACCGGCGAAGTGGCATGCGACCATTATCACAGATATAAAGAAGATGTTCAGTTAATGAAAGAAATGGGCCTGAAAGCTTATCGCTTTTCCATCGACTGGTCACGGGTTTTACCAGATGGATTTGGAAGAGTGAATGAGAAAGGTATTGAGTTCTATAACCATCTGATCGACGAGCTTGTGGAAAATAAGATCGAACCATATATTACTTTGTATCACTGGGAACTTCCGTATGAAATCTATAAAAGAGGCGGATGGATGAATCCGCAGATCGTGGAATGGTTTGGAGAATATGCGAAGCTTGTTGCAGAAAGATTCAGTGACAGGGTAAGTCATTTCTTTACATTGAATGAACCACAGTGCTTTGTCGGACTTGGCTTTCTTACCGGAGAACATGCACCGGGAGTAAAAGCACCCATGAGAGATACCTTTGAAATGGCACACAATGCCTTGAAAGCACATGGAAGAGCGGTACAGATGCTCCGTACTTATGGAAAACAGAAACTTACGATCGGATATGCACCGACATCATCTGTTTGTTATCCGGAAACAGATCGGCCGGAAGATATCAAGGCCGCAAGAAAGGCATATTTTTCTCTTCAGGAGGATGACAGTAACTGGACATGGAATGTGTCCTGGTGGTCAGATCCTGTTTTGCTTGGACATTATCCGGAAGAGGGATTGGAACGTTATGAAAAATATCTTCCGAAAATCACAGAGGAAGATATGCGCCTGATTTCAGAACCAATCGATATCTATGGACAGAATATTTATAATGGAAGATGCTTCCGTATGGGAGAAGACGGGAAATCACAGGAGGTTTGCCGGTATGAAGGTTTTCCAAAGACTGCGATCCAATGGCCGGTAACACCGGAATGTCTGCGTTGGGGACCGAAGTTCTTATATGAAAGATATCACAAGCCAATTTATATCACAGAGAGCGGATTATCCTGTCATGATGTGATCTCATTAGATGGAAAAGTGCATGATCCAAACAGAATTGATTTTCTTGCAAGATATTTGCGAGAACTGAAAAAGGCAGCAGAGGAAGTAGATATCAGAGGATATTTTCAGTGGTCTTTGATGGATAATTTTGAATGGGCAAAGGGTTACTCAGACAGATTTGGATTTGTATATGTAGACTACAGGAACCAGCAGAGAATTATGAAAGATTCAGCATTCTGGTATAAACACGTGATAGAAACAAATGGAGTCGAATTATAAAAAGAAGAGACCGGATATGAAGATCCATCTTTTTGCGATCTGATGTGGAAAATCTGGAGAAGAATCATTAGGTCCGGCAGAAGTATTGAAGCTTCATGAGGTTTCAGTAAAAGAATTCCAGACGCTTGTGGCAACAGGGGAAGTGAAGCATGTTGCAGGCCTTGCAGCGTGGGCACGCTGGATGAGCAGAGAAGACGAAAAATAATGGAATATCATGGACTGGTGTCTTATAACACGGACAAATATCAGGAAGATCATGTATCCTGGTGGGACTGTGTCGATGTGATCTCTTCCAGCGGATATTATCCGATTGATCAATGGGAGCAGGAACTGGATCGTATCGAAAAAACAGTCTTAAAATATAAGAAACCATTTTTCTTTGCCGAAGCGGGATGTATGTCGCGAAAAGGTTCCGGGATGATTCCGAATAACTGGGAATTGCAGGGAGAACTTCGCCTGGAAGAACAGTGTGAATGGTATCGTGCAATGTTTGAGGCCTGTAAGAAACGACCATGGCTTCGTGGTTTTGCTTTATGGGAGTGGGCACCAAAGCTGCCTTCTGCTTCCGAGGCATGGAAGGACGACAGCTATGAAATATGTGAGAAACCGGTGCAGGAGATAATAAAGAGATTCTATGAGCATGAGGCAGGAACCTCATTAATGTAATATTTGTAAAGGAAAAAGAACAGTCTGTTTTGATGGGATTAATTTCTGTTATGACAGACTGTTTTTTCTATTCCATTATCAATAGTTGATTTGCGGAAAAACATCGAAATATATGTGTCGTGAGGAGAAGGTTATGCTGTATATAATACTATTAGCTGAGTTATATGGGCATATGTCAAAAACATTATTGACATATGCCTTTTATAGAACTATTATATAAGAAAAGTAAGAAAGGAGCAGTTTATGCCGAGACCAGTAAAATGCAGAAAAGTTTGCCATTTCCCCAATGTTTTAGAATTCTTTCCGGCAGATGATACTGAGAAAAAAACACCTATTGTTCTGACGGTAGATGAGTATGAAACCATCCGTCTTTTGGACAAGAAAGGTTATAGTCAGGAGCAGTGCGCAGCATCTATGCAAGTCGCAAGAACAACCGTTCAACGAATTTATGAGATTGCCAGGAAGAAAATAGCAGATGCACTCATTGATGGATATCCGCTTAAAATTGAAGGTGGAGATTTCAAAATCTGTGATGGTCAGAGCGGTAACTGTAGGCTTGGAGGATGTTATAAGCAGGAGCTTCATCAAAAATATGCAGCAGAAAAAGGAGAAGGTATCATGAGAATAGCAGTAACGTATGAAAATGGACAGATTTTCCAGCACTTTGGACACACAGAGACATTTAAGATTTACGATGTAGAGGAAGGAAAAGTAGTACATTCAGAAGTAGTAGATACCAATGGAAGCGGACATGGCGCATTGGCAGGAGTTCTTAAAGCATTGAATGCAGATGTTTTGATCTGTGGCGGAATCGGAGGCGGCGCACAGACAGCATTAGCGGCAGCCGGCATTAAGCTTTTCGGAGGAGTTTCCGGAGATGCGGATGAAGCAGTAGAAGCTTTTATCAATGAAACACTGGAGTATAATCCGGATGTGAAATGTTCTCATCACGAGCACAGCCACGGGGAAGGACATACATGTGGCGAACATGGATGTGGAAGCCATAGCTGTCATTAAGAAAAATAGCAAAAAATAATAATACAAAAGAATGTGTCAAGGTAATGGAGAAAGGCAACTGTTGACTTTTGCTTTTTAGCGTGCTAAAATCGAGAGTGTAGAAAAACAAAGACGTTTTGCAGTCATTATTGCAAAGCGTCTTTTTATTTTATCAGCAGTGATAAAGAGTGTGCGGTAAACAGATAATACAGAAAAGGAAGAATGCTCTATGAAAGAATTGTTATTTTTGCTTGTATTGTTTGTTTCTAATGTTATTCAGGCTATCACAGGGTTTGCCGGTACGGTATTGGCGATGCCGCCTTCCGTTTATTTGCTTGGGCTGGATCATGCAAAGGTGGTCCTGAATGTTATGGCCTGGCTGTCCGGACTGATGATCGCAGTGACCGGATATCGACATATAAACTGGAAAGAATTGCTTAAGATGTCTGCGGTCATGTTGGTTGGAATGTTTGCAGGGATACAGATCTGCCGGATCGTGAAATCTGAAAATATTCTTCTGACAATATATGGAATCATAATCGTCGTAGTTGCATTAAAGAATCTGTGCATCCATACAGAGAAAAAACTTCCGGATCTCATTTTGTGGATAGTTCTGATCCTGGCAGGGATAATTCATGGTATGTTTGTATCAGGAGGGGCTTTACTTGTGATCTATGCAACACAGGTACTGAAAGAAAAAGAAGAATTTCGTGCGACAGTGGCCCCTGTATGGGTGGTGCTGAATTTTTTTCTGATGGTTACCCAGTTCAGGAGCGGCCTGGTTGGAACGACAGATATTCGACTGATCTGTATCAGTATCCTGCCATTACTTATAGCTACATGGTTAGGTAAAAAGCTGGTATGTAAAGTATCTCAGAAGGTATTTCTGAATCTGACTTATATACTGCTTCTGATATCTGGAGTATCTTTGATCGTCTGATGCAGTTGATCACAGGAAGCTGCGGTGGAGAAAGGTGTATAAATATGGCAGTAACATTGCGTGAGATCATAAAACAGGTACAGCATCTGGAGATGAAGCTGGTAGCAGGTGAGACAGGACTGGATCATGAAGTGTCATGGACTCATATGGTAGACAGCGACACGATTTCTGCATTTCTGCAGGGACAGGAGCTTACTTTTACAACTGGATTAGGATTGAATGAAAATCTGACTCTTCTTCGTCTGGTAAAGGAAGTATGGCGAAACAAAGCCAGTGGAATCGTGATCAATACAGGGCCTTATATCAGTGAGATCGGACAGGATGTTATTGATTTTGCAAATGAAAAGGGATTCCCGGTATTTGAAGTACCGTGGAGGGTTCGAATGGCTGAAATCATGCGGATCATATGTTTTGCAATAACAAAAGAGCAGCAGAACGCAATTGAGGTTGCGACGGCACTGAACAATGCCTTTTTATGTCCGGCCCAGGAAGAACTGTATGTTTCGGCACTGATGAGAAAAGGGTATTTTACAGACAGTGCATATACGGTTGTGAATGTGTGTGTTCTGGAAGACAATGATCGTGTAACAGGAACAAGGCTAGAGCAGATTTTATCTAAACTGAGCAGTCATATCCGCTGTAATTATAATGGGATTTTGTGTTGTGCCCAGGATAAGCAGATCCTTCTGGTTTTGTGTGATTATTCTGATGAAGCATGCAGAAAAACTACAGAGAGGATTTTTCAGATACTATGCAGGATGGTATGTCAGAAGGAACAGATTTTTGTAAGTGTAAGTAAGCAGATTTCCGGGATCAGGCAGATTTATAAGAGCTATCAGTTTGCGGAAAAAATGTCTGATCTATTATGTGTCTGTCAGGTTCCGGGCGAGCAAAGCACAGATGGCGGAAAGATTATTTTTTACAAAGATCTTGGGATTTACAGGGTACTGCTCACACTTACAGATAAGGAAGCAATAAAAGAATATCTGGCAGATACAGTAGCTCCATTGTATGAATATGATGAGATGAACCACTCAGATCTGGTCAGAGTACTTCAGTGCTACCTGGCTAATGACTGCAGTGTTAAAAGTGCGTCACAGGAATTGATCGTACATCGAAATACAATTAATTATAAGCTTGGAAAGGCTGCTGAGATACTTGGGAAAAATCTTTCTGATTTTGATGTGCGTTTTCAGCTGAGGCTGGGTTTCTTGTTATATCAGATGAATGAAATGTAAAAGGAAAATGCGGCAGCAGAATAATAACGATTGTGCTGCAGCACAAAAATAATTGGATAGATGTCTATTGCAGACAGCCAGTGTCGAGAGTAATATATGACTCAGATAAGACAAAGGCGTCTGGTTCACAAATGAATGTGGGCCGGGCGCTTTTCTTATTCTACAACAAATAATAAGTTTGTTTACCGCAAAAATGAACAATATTTAAAACTGAATTACAGATAAAGAGGAGGAAGTTATTATGAGTTTAACAGGAAAAGAAGTAGCACAGATGCACAAAGATTATGTGATGCAGTCATGGGCAAGATCAGGAGCAGATACTTTACCGGTAGAAAGAGCCGAGGGAATTTATTTTTACGATTATGATGGAAAAAAATATGCAGATATGGCTTCGCTTCTGGTGTGTTCCAACCTCGGACATGAGCTTCCGGAGATCGTTGAAGCGATCAAGGAACAGGCTGATAAGATGTGCTTCATGGCACCGGCATATGCATCCGAGCCTAAGAGCATGCTGGCAAAAATGCTTGTAGAAGCAGCAGGAGCAGATACATACAAGAGAGTTTTCTTCACAAATGGTGGAGCAGAATCCAATGAGAATGCTATAAAAATGGCACGTATGGTAACCGGAAGAACCAAGATCTTTTCCTGCTACAGAAGCTATCATGGAGCTACACTTGGAGCATCCAATGCTTCCGGTGACTGGAGAAGATATGCAGCAGAGATCGGTGGTGCAAATGGGTTCGTACACTTTATGAACCCTCAGATGTATCGTGACGGATATACAAAAGGAGTTGATGATGCAGAGGTAACGAAAAAATATCTGGATGCGCTGGATCTGCAGCTCAGATATGAAGGCCCCGGAAATGTGGCAGCGATCCTGATGGAGTCTATAGTAGGTGCAAACGGTGTCATTCTTCCTCCAGACGGATATATGGAAGGTGTCCGTGCACTTTGTGACAAATATGGAATCCTTCTGATCTGTGATGAGGTTATGGCAGGATTTTACCGTACAGGAAAAATGTTTGCATTTATGAATTTCGACATGAAACCGGATATCATTACATTTGCAAAAGGTGTTACCTGTGGTTATGTACAGCTGGGCGGATGTATTGTAAGTAAAAAGGTTGCGGAGTATTTTGAGGAAAATGTTCTTCAGTGCGGACTTACTTACAGTGGACATACACTTGCATGTGCGGCTGGTGTAGCAGCAATGAAATATTATAAAGAACACGACATCGAGGGCCATGTAGCTGAGATGCACGAGATCGTTGCTCCGTTTATGGATGAGATGGTAAAGAAGCATAAATGTATTGGTGAAGCAAGATGTATCGGTTTGTTCGGTGCACTTGAAGTAGTCAAGAATAAAGAAACCAGAGAACCGATGCAGGAATACGGCGTACCCGGACCGGTAATGCCGTGGATATTTGCAGAATTAAAGAAACGTGGCTTTGCAACCTTCGGACGTGAGAACTTTATTGAAATCTGTCCGCCACTGATCATCACGAAAGAGGAGCTGGAAGAGTATCTCCCGATCCTTGATGAAGTGCTTACAATGGTCGATGAAAAATTTTGTGACTGATAAAGCAGGAGGTAGCCTATGAACTGGGATTATCTACAGCCGGTAAAAATTCATTTCGGCAAAGGTAGAGTAAAAGAAATCAAAGAAATAGCCAGAGAGCTTGGCTGCGAAAGAGGCCTTCTGGTGGCAGGACCGTTTTTCTTTAAAAGCGGTTTTGCCGAAAAGGTCATAAAAGAGTCAGAAGGAATGATCGTTGCTTCTTTTGGAGATGTTTCTCCAAACCCGGACGTTGTAGAGGTAGATGCCTGTGCGGAAGTGATCCGGCAGAAAAATATCGGATTTGTGGTAGCACTGGGTGGAGGCAGTCCCATGGATTGTGCCAAAGCAGCTGCCAGTGTAGCTCTGACTTCGGATTCCATCCGTAAGTATCATGGAACCGGAGTAGCAATGCCGGAGAAACATCTTCCACTGATCGCAGTTCCTACGACTGCAGGAACAGGAAGTGAAGTGACCTGTGTATCAGTTCTTTCGGATCATGCAAATGGAAAAAAAGCGCCGATCGTATCAGAGGGATTTTATCCGGCAGCAGCTATCATTGATCCGGAACTTACTTATACAATGCCACCGCAGGTTACGGCAGGAACAGGAATTGATGTTCTTTCCCATGCGATCGAAGGCTATTGGAGCAAAGGTCATCAGCCGATCTGTGATGTACTTTCGATGCATGCAGCAGAACTGGTATTTAAATATGTTTACAGAGCATACAGGAAGCCCGATGATGAGGAAGCAAGGGAGAAAATGTGCGAAGCATCTTTGATCGCAGGATTGGCGTTTACTTTACCGAAAACCACTTCGTCCCATGCATGTTCATTTCCATTGACCAATATTTATCACATCCCGCATGGCGAGGCGTGTGGCCTGACCCTGGATTATTTTATAAGAATCAATGCAAAAGGCGAAGGTGGTGAACGTGTAGAGGAATTTGCCAGAAGGATTGGATTCAAAGATGCAGAAGAGATGGCGGATGCAGTTCTTGAATTAAAGAAAAAAATAGGATTGCGGTGTGATCTGAAGGATCTGGAGCTTGATGATGATCAGATTGCGGAGCTGGTTCACATCAGCAGACACCCGAACCTTTATAACAATCCGGTAGAGATCACAGACGAGATGCTGGATGAGATGTATCGATATCTGGCCGGAAAGTGAAAGATTTTGATTGAATATTGAAAAAAATAATGATAATATAGAGAGAGACGATGGAGTCCGGATACTTTGGTATCTGGGCTCTTTTTGTATTTATGGATGGGAGATGAAGGATTATGAAACTGATCACAGCAATCGTAAGACCTGAGAAAGTGATGGACGTCATCAAAGCACTGGAGCAGGAAGGATATTTTGCTTTTTCAAAATGGGCAATTTCAGGAAGAGGTAAGGAAAAAGGAATTCAGGTAGGGGATGTCCTTTATCAGGAAATGGCAAAAAACATGCTGTATATTACTGTTGGGGACAAAGAAAAAGATGAGGTTGTAGATATTATCATTAACAGTGCAAAGAGTGGGCAGTATGGACATTATGGTGATGGAAAAATTTTTGTTTCCGATATCAGTGAGGCATATACGATCAGTGAAGAAACCAGAGAAGATGATGATGAATGATATGATTGATGAAGCAGGAGGATATATATGGGTGAAAGAAATAAAAGAACAAAATTAAAAAAATCCATGGGACCTGGTTCGATCTGGGCAGTTGCAGTCGGTTCCATCATTGGATGGGGATGTTTTATACAGGGTGGTCTCTGGACAGAACGTGCAGGTGGACCGCTCCCACTGTTTCTGGGATTTCTGGCAGGCGGTCTTTTAATGATCGTGGTAGGCTACAACTATTCTTATATGATCGCAAAATTCCCGGTAGCGGGTGGTGAATTTGCCTATGCATATAAAGGCTTTGGAAGAACTGCTTCGTACATATGCGGATGGATGCTGTCGCTTGGATATCTGTCTATTGTAGCTTTGAATGCAACGGCACTTCCGGTATTGGCATCCTATATTTTTCCTGGAGTCTTTAACAGAGGTTACCTGTATACAATTGCAGGATATGATGTATATATGGGTGAAGTCGGATTATCCCTGTTTTTTATCATACTTTTCGGGATCATGAATTACAAAGGTGCGAAATCTGTAGGAAATCTTCAGCTTGCGATGGTCCTTATCATGTGTGCAGCGGTTGTTGTATCAGTCATTGGTGTGATCGCAACAGGACATTTTGATGCTTCAAACTTGCAGCCGGCATACGGAGCCGAAGGCAAGTCTCTTGGAAGCGGTTTTGTATCTATCTTGGCATTGGCTCCGTTCCTTTACGTAGGATTTGACTGTATTCCACAGGCGGCAGAAGAATATGATTTTCCACCACAGAAGTGCAAAATGCTGATCATTTCAGCATTGATCGTAGGTGCTTTGATCTATGGTGCAATGGCACTGGTGACAGATTGTGTTGTTCCCTGGCAGCAGGTTCTGACTATGACAGATGCGAATGGAACTCTTGTAAAATGGCATACAGGTGCAGTTCTTGATCTTGCAATGGGAAAAGTTGGTGTGTGCTTTGTGGCACTGGCAGTGTGCATGGGGATTTTTACCGGTATGAACGGATTCTTTATGACATCCAGCCGTCTTTTATTTGGTATGGCAAGAGCAAAAATGCTTCCGTCAGCTTTTGAAAAGGTTCATCCGGAGCATAAAACTCCGTCCATATGTGTTGGGTTTACCATGATCATCTGCTGTATCTGCCCATTTTTCGGCAGAGAAGTGATCGGCTGGGTTGTAGATATGTGTTCCGTAGGTACTGCGTTCGGATATTTCTTTACCTGTGCAGGTGCTTATATTCTTCTGAAAAAATATGGCGATGATACAGATACAAATAAAATCCATCCGGCAGTAGCAATGGGCGGCTGCGTGATCTCTGTTGTAATATTGCTGCTTCTGATCGTGCCCGGTTCTCCTGCATTCATGGCTCCACAGTCCTTTGCAGCACTGATCGTGTGGGTGTTGATGGGAGTTACCTTCTATTTTGTTTCAAAGAAAAATTTTGCGAAAATCACTAAGAGAGAAATGGATTATCTGATTCTTGGAAATGTGCAGGTAGTTCGAGGACTGAGAAAAGGAAAAGACCAGGGAAGAGTTGTGCAGGGTAATATTGTAGCTGATCAAAGTAATAAATCTTAAAAGGTAATAAAACGGCTGCAGGCCTATAATACTTTCAGGGTAACAGAAAAACTTCCATTCAAAAAATGGGAGTTTTTCTGTTACCGGAGTATCATATTTGCAAGGTGTGATTTATAAAGTATCTTGACAGAGGTACCGATCCTGTTATACTATTAAAACTGATAAAGGGGAGTAACCTACGTTTGGAAATCTGCGTTTGCAGTGTCGTCAGTACGGTGGAAACATCCGGCGCTGCAGGGAAATGGTGAGACTTTTATTGCATTTTTTGTTGTGCAATAAGGGTTTCTTTTTTTATATCCTTTTATCAAAAAAATCCTTTATTGCATAAAAAAATTACAGTTGGTGAATATTTGCAAAAAAGGAGGCAAAGGTAATGAAAGAAATTTATCAGCAGACAGCAGAAGAAGTTCTCGAGCGTGTGGAAAGCAGGGAATCAGGGCTTACCGATGAACAGGTCAGACGGTCCAGAGAGAAGTGCGGATGGAATGAGCTTGCAGAAGGAAAGAAAAAAAGTATTTTGCAGATCTTCTTTGAACAGTATAAGGATTTTCTGGTGCTGATCCTGATCGCATCGGCAGTGATATCCGGTATGCTTGGAGATGTGGAAAGTGCAGCAGTTATCGTGATCGTTATTACGATCAATGCGATTTTGGGAACTGTGCAGACAGTAAAGGCTGAGCAGTCCCTGCAGAGCTTAAAGAAGCTTTCCGGACCGGAGGCAAAGGTATTACGTGATGATGTGGCGGTACAGCTCCCGGCAAGAGAACTGGTTGTAGGAGATGTGATCCTTCTTGAAGCAGGTGATATGATCCCGGCCGATGGAAGATTGATTGAAAATGCAAGCCTTAAGGTCGATGAAAGTGCCCTTACCGGAGAAAGTCTTGCGGTTGAAAAGAGTATGGACATTATTTTGGAGGAAGCACCGCTTGGTGATCGGACAAATATGCTGTTTTCCGGAAGCTTTGTCACATATGGGCGTGGCAGAGCGGTTGTAACGAATGTAGGAATGCAGACAGAGGTTGGAAAGATTGCGGGACTTCTGAAATCGACTTCGGAAAAACAGACGCCACTTCAGGCGAATCTGGATGATTTTGGAAAGAAGCTTTCCATTCTGATCCTGATATTTTGCGGAATTCTGTTTGCGATCAGTGTATTTCGCGGTGAGAAAATCAGCAGTGCATTTATGTTTGCAGTAGCACTTGCAGTCGCAGCGATTCCGGAAGCTTTAAGCTCCATCGTGACGATCGTCCTTTCTTTCGGAACACAGAAGATGGCAAAGGAGCACGCGATCATTCGTAAGCTTCAGGCTGTGGAAGGTCTTGGAAGCGTATCTGTTATCTGTTCGGATAAGACCGGAACACTCACACAGAATAAAATGACAGTAGAAGATTATTATATTGATGGAAAAAGAATCACAGCAGATGCAATTGATGTAGCAGATCCGGCGCAGAGATGTCTTTTGGACTACAGCATTTTATGTAATGATTCAACAAATGAAAATGGAGTGGAGATCGGAGATCCGACGGAAACGGCATTGATCAATCTGGGCAGCCGGTACGGAATCGAGGCTGCTGGTGTAAGAAAGCTTTATCCAAGGGAAGGAGAGCTTCCCTTTGACAGTGACCGTAAGATGATGTCAACACTTCACAGAATTGATGATGAAAACCGGATGATCGTAAAAGGTGCGGTTGACCGGCTTCTGGAGCTGTCAGACAGGATCTGGACAAAGGACGGAGTTCGGGAAATCACAGAAGCAGATAAAGAAAAGATCCGGCGCCAGAATCAGGAATTTTCAATGGAAGGGTTACGGGTACTGGCATTTACCTATCGTGAAATTCCGGAGAAGCATGTATTGACGATAGAAGATGAGAACCATCTGGTATTTCTTGGCCTGATCGCTATGATGGATCCGCCGAGGGAAGAATCAAAGGCTGCAGTTGCAGAATGTATAAAAGCGGGGATTCGGCCGGTCATGATCACGGGAGATCATAAGATCACAGCAGCGGCAATCGCAAAAAGGATCGGGATCCTACATGATCTGTCAGAGGCCTGCGAAGGTGCTGATATTGAAAATATGAGTGATGAGCAGCTGAAGGAGTTTGTCCCGAATATTTCTGTGTATGCAAGAGTGTCACCGGAGCACAAGATCCGTATTGTCCGTGCATGGCAGGAGAAGGGGATGATCGTGGCAATGACCGGAGACGGTGTGAATGATGCTCCGGCATTGAAGCAGGCAGATATTGGTGTTGCAATGGGAGTGACCGGAACCGAGGTCGCAAAGGATGCCGCAGCAATGGTGCTTACAGATGATAATTTTGCAACAATTGTAAAAGCAGTGGAAAACGGACGAAATTTATATCAGAATATCAAGTATGCGATCCAGTTTCTTCTGTCCGGAAACTTTGGTGCGATCCTGGCAGTTCTTTGTGCATCCCTTGCAGGACTTCCGGTTCCTTTTGCACCGGTACATCTGCTGTTTATCAATCTTTTGACAGACAGCCTTCCGGCGATCGCATTAGGCGTGGAGCCGCACAGCAGTGAGGTGATGAATGAGAAACCAAGATCAGCAGACGAGTCAATACTGACAAAGGATTTTCTTGGTAAAATCGGTCTGGAAGGCCTGGTGATCGGTATGATGACGATGATCGGATTTTTGACAGGATATCATCAGAATGGTGCACTGCTTGGCAGTACTTATGCCTTCGGAACACTTTGTCTGGCACGTCTGTTCCATGGATTCAACTGCAAATCGGATCATCCGGTTATTTTTACAAAACGTTTCTTTAATAATAAATGGCTTCAGGGAGCATTTGTACTTGGGGCAGTACTCATTACCGTTGTACTGACGGTTCCGGGATTTCATCTCCTGTTTAAAGTAGAGACGCTGGATCTGATGCAGCTTGGCTGTGTATATCTGTATGCGTTTGCAAGTCTTCCGATCATTCAGCTGCTTAAATGGATACGCATGAAATTAAGAAAAAGAGGAGAATGATAGTGGATATAAGTAAAATATCTGTAAAAAAAATCCGAGAGCTTATTGTGTTTACAGCATTTCTTGTGGTCGCCCTGTGGAAGTTTGATGTGGTGCTCGATGTGCTGAAAGCAATATGGGGGATCGCATTTCCTTTTGTACTTGGCGGAGCGATCGCATTTGTGACCAACGTGCCAATGAGCTTTTTGGAAAAGAAAATTTTTGGAAGGGTAAAAAAAGAAAATAAGATAGGTGCAAAACTGGCAAGACCGATAAGTCTGTTCCTTACGATCGTATTTGCGGTTGGCGTGATCGTACTGGTGATGTTTGGTGTGATCCCGCAGCTTACGCGGACAATGGGAACTCTGATGATGAGTATCGCTGATTTTATTCCGCAGATGCAAAGCTGGATCCGGGAATTCTCCCATAATAACCAGGAAATCATGAAGCTGGTAGATCAGGTACAGTTTAATCCGGATCAGGCGATCAAGTGGGGGATAAGCCTTCTTGGAAACGGTGCAGGAAATATGATGAATACCACAATGTCAGCAGTGGGTTCCATAGTCAGTGGATTGGCAACCTTTTTTATTGCTTTTTCATTTGCCTGCTATGTCCTTTTTCAGAAGGAGAAGCTGCATGTGCAGATCCGAAAAGTATTTTTTGCCTTTCTCCCAAAGAAAAAGGCAGATGCTTTTCTTAAAGTCTATTCTCTGACTTATCGGACATTTGCAAATTTTCTTGCAGGTCAGTGTCTGGAAGCTGTGATCCTCGGCTGTATGTTTGTTGTGATACTGAGTATTTTGAGGATGCCATATGCACTTTTGATCGGAGTTTTGATTGCGTTTACCGCATTGATTCCGATTTTCGGGGCCTTCATCGGGTGTGCGGTGGGAAGCTTTTTGATCTTTATGGTAAATCCGAAACAGGCAATTTTATTTATTATAGTATTTCTGGTGCTGCAGCAGATCGAGGGAAATCTGATCTATCCTCATGTTGTGGGTGAATCCGTAGGACTTCCGTCGATCTGGGTTCTTGCAGCAGTTACGATCGGCGGAAACCTTATGGGAATTGTAGGTATGCTTGTTTTCATTCCGCTGCTTTCCGTGTTCTATACTATCTTTCGGGAATTCGTATATCTGCGCCTGAAGAAAAAGCATATCAAACAGGTGACAAAGACAGAAATAGAGGAATATATGGCGGAGGAAATTGTAAATAGTGACATATCAGAGGGGAAATGATATGATGGACTTGTATTGGGATAGTTAAGAAAATCTTATATTTAAGTGGGGGAGTTACTATGTGGTTTGTGTTTGCCTTGCTGTCTGCTGTATTTGCGGCGCTGACCTCCATACTGGCCAAGATAGGTATTGTCGGTGTTAATTCGAATCTTGCAACAGCGATTCGAACGATGGTGGTGCTGGTTATGGCGTGGGGAATGGTTTTCCTCACAAATACCCAGAGCGGGATCGCAGCGATCAGCAAAAAAAGCTGGCTGTTTCTGATCCTTTCAGGTCTGGCAACGGGTGCTTCGTGGTTATGCTATTATCGTGCTCTGCAGATAGGCGATGCATCCAAGGTTGTGCCGATAGACAAGCTGAGTGTTGTGATCACACTGGTACTGGCATTTGTTTTTTTGCATGAGAAATTCACAGCAAAATCGATGATGGGATGTATTTTGATCGGTGTGGGAACATTATTGATGGTTTTGTAAAAAGGCATAAGAAAACTATATACAAAAGGAGAGTGTTATGAAAACACGAAAGAAAATTTCAGCAAGGCTGCTGGCAATCATGATTATTGCTGCATTGCTGCTTCCTCTTGCATGGAATGTCCCGGTGGAAGCAGCCGAGGCAAAACAGATCGATGTTTTGTTCAGCCATGATACACATTCGCATTTGAACAGCTTTTCAACCATCGTAGATGGAGAGCAAAAAGAAGTTGGCGGATTTGCAAGGATCAAAACCCTGATCGATGAAAAGAAGCAGGAAGATCCGGACACCCTGGTGCTGGATGGCGGCGATTTTTCCATGGGAACCCTGATTCAGACCGTATACGAAACGGAGGCGGCAGAGCTTCGGATGCTGGGATATCTGGGGTATGATGTGACGACTCTGGGGAATCATGAATATGATTATCGTTCAAAGGGACTGGCAAATATGCTGGAGGTTGCGAAGGCTTCCGGTGAGATAGTGCCGGCACTGGTAGTGTGCAACGTGGACTGGGACAGCATGGAGCAGGATGGATTAAGCGATGGTCAGAAGCAGATCCGGTCGGCATTTGAAGCCTACGGTGTGAAGGATTATGTAGTAGTTCAAAAGGGAGATGTAAAGGCTGCAGTAGTCGGTGTGTTCGGTAAGGATGCCCTGGAATGTGCACCGACCTGTGAATTAAAGTTCAAGGATCCGGTTGAGGCCGTAAAACAGACGGTAGAAGAGATCCGAAAAAATGAAAAAGTGGATATGATCGCTTGTGTGTCCCATGGAGGAACCTGGGAGGATGAGAACAAATCGGAGGATGAGATCCTTGCAAAAGAGGTGCCGGATATCGACTTGATCATCAGCGGACATACGCACACAGAGCTGAAAGAGGCAATTCAGCATGGGAACACATATATCGTATCCTGCGGCGAATACGGAAGAAATCTGGGATCACTTTCCATGACACAGAAGCAGGACGGACGGTGGGAGCTGACATCCTATGAGCTGATCCCTGTTTCTGAGGATGTAAAACCGGACCAGGCGACACAGGAACAGATCGATGCCCTGATGGATACGGTGGATAAGAATTATCTTGCCGATTTCGGCTATACGAGGAAAGAGGTTCTTGCTGAAAATGATGTTGAATTCAACAGTCTGGAAGAAATGGGCACGAAGCACGAAGAGTTGAATCTTGGTGATATCATGTCCGATGCATACATATATGCAGTGGAAAATTCCGAGTATTATGATGGTGATCCGGTTGATGTAGCCGTTGTTCCAAGCGGAACCGTGCGGGATACATACACAAAGGGCGATATCACAGTAGAGGATGTTTTTAATTCCTTCTCACTGGGGATCGGAAAGGACGGTGTTGCCGGATATCCGCTGATCAGTGCATACTTGACCGGAAAGGAGCTGAAGCTGTCAGCAGAGGTGGACGCTTCTGTATCGGATTTTATGACAACGGCAAGGTTATATTGCAGTGGATTGAATTTTGCATACAATCCACATCGGATGATCCTGAATAAGGTGACAGATTGTTATCTCACCAGGGCAGACGGAGAACGGATCGAAATCCAGGATGATAAGCTGTATCATGTCGTGACAGATCTGTATACCGGCCAGATGCTTGGTTCTGTGATGAAAATGTCCTATGGACTGTTGTCTCTTGAACCGAAGGACAGGGATGGGAATCCCATTGAAAATCTGGAAGATCAGGCGATCATGGAGGATGACAGGGAATTAAAGGCCTGGGATGCGATCGCAAGATATATGCAGTCCTTTGGGGATACAGACGGCGACGGAATTGCCAATGTGCCGGAGTATTATGAGACGACACATGGACGTAAGGTTGTGGAGGACAGCAGAAATATCATTGATCTGGTGAAGCAGCCGAATAAGTTTTCGGCAATGATCGCAGGTATTTGTCTGATCTTTATTGTGATCATTGTGCTTGTGGTATTTCTGATCCGAAGGATGATCCGCAGGATCAAAGTCAGAAAAGGAAAGAGAAATTCAAAATAAATATACGGCTGAGAAGAAAGCTGTCGCTTTAGCGGTTGATAGATCGCAAAGCGGCAGCTTTTATTTGTGGCAGATATATAAATGGTGAAAGAAGATATTTTATAGTTGACAAATAGAGAACAATGCCATACAATCGTTCTAAATAGAACGAAAAGATATGGAGGAAGGCTATGTTTTTCTGGGATCAGCATAAAACGATAACAAGCTGTTATGAAAAAGTCACAGGGAGTGTATGTGAGAAATATCAGCTGACGCATATGGAATATGATATCCTTATGTTTTTACACAACAATCCACAGCATAATACTGCGGCTGAGATCGTTAAAGTCCGTAAGTCGACGAAATCCCACGTGTCCTCTTCTCTGAAAAATCTGGAGAGCAGAGGTCTGATCGAAAGGATCCAGAGTGCGGACAATAAGAAGCATATCGAGATCGTTTTATTAAATAAGGCAGACCGGATTATTGAAGATGGAATAAAAGCACAGAAGGAATTTGCAAAAATCGCTTTGGACGGCCTGACAGTGGAAGAGAAGCGTATTTGTAAAGAGGTGTTTCATAAGATCTGCGAAAATGCGGATAAATATATGAGGTGAGATGATGAAAAAGAGATTTCATGTAAAGAAAAGGACTCTTTTGCTGATCGCGGGTATTGTATGGCTGATTGCCGGATTTAATGTTGCCAGACTTGGGATATTATCATACCGGGTGATCGATCGGAAGTGGTATCTGTATCTGTTTTCGGTCGTTGCTTTTTTCTATTCCGGTCTCGGCTGTGCACTGGCCCTGGCGGGGGTGGTATTTACCAGAAATTATTTTTGTTATAAACAATTGATCGTAAAGGAGCAGGAAGCATGAGAGAAAATAGTAAGAAAAACATGCCGGACATAATGGAGGCAATATTTGACGCAGGATATTTGATATTCGATCTGATCGCAGGAATTCTTTTCTTTGTATTTTCGAAGGGTAATCCTTTGTTTATCCTTTACGGAGTACTGACATTGACACTTTGTGGCGGAGATGCTTTCCATCTGGTGCCAAGGATCATCAGAGCTGTCCATGGAAGCAGCGAGAAGATCAGGAAACAGCTGGGAATCGGATTACAGGTATCTTCGATCACGATGACTGTATTTTATATTATTTTACTGTATGTATGGAAGCTTACCTTCCCGGAGCTGAACGCACCGGCTGCATTGGAAGCAATGATCTGGATCTCTGCGATCATCAGGATCGTGGTATGCTTCCTTCCTCAGAATAACTGGTGTACAGATGATGGAAATATGAAATTATCCATCCTGAGAAATGCAGTTTTTGCAGTTACCGGTATCGGTGTGATCATTCTGTATGCGATCTCCGGAAATGCGAATGGGTATCACATGACAAGAATGGTTGCTGCGATCATCGTTTCCTTTGGATGCTATCTTCCGGTAACCTTATTCAGCAAAACAAAGCCCAAGGTCGGATTACTGATGATCCCAAAGACCTGTGCATATATGTGGATCATTGCAATGGGACTTCAGCTTCTGTTTTAGGACAGCAAGCATTAAGTAACCGCCTGACTATGGATCAGACATTGGATGTCCGCAGCGTATTTTGGTACGTCTGCGGACATCTTTTTTTGAGATGAATTGCAATTTTTTTTGTAAAATTGTAGAATGAAAGAGCTTATGAAAAAGAGTCATGAAAGAGAGAATCAGGAAATGAATGATAAAATCGCAGTCTGTCTTGGAAAGGGCGGACAGAGAGATATGGCGGAAGCCTTTTGCAGGAGGACCGGAGCGCAGCTTCAGGATAAGCCGGGAGATTTTCTGACGGTGCGGTTTGATTCCAGGGGCGTTTCGCTGTCCGGTTTCGGGCTGACCTATCAGGGGGATTTTGTGGAGACGATGCTTCACAGAGTTACCAGAGGCAGACTTCAGCATGAGATGCTGGTGAAGGCGGTGAAGTCAGATAAGGAGGGAAGGAAGGCCATCGATGCTACGGCAGGAATGGGTGAGGATGCCTTTCTTCTGGCAGCCCAGGGCTATGAGGTGACGCTGTACGAGCAGAATCCGGTGATCGCAGCCCTTCTTAAAGATGCCATTCGCCGTGCCAAGAAAAATATGGATCTGAAAGATATTGCCGGTCGTATGAAGGTGATCGAGGGAAACAGTGTAGAAGGTATGTCAAAGCTTCTTGATCCTGTAGACGTGATCTATCTGGATCCCATGTTTCCGGCAAGACAGAAATCCAGCCTGATCAACAAGAAACTTCAATTGATCCAGAAGCTGGAACCACCGTGTTCCGGGGAAAAGGATCTTTTTGATGCAGCTATCAGAGCAAATCCGGATAAGATCATCGTCAAGCGTCCGCTGAAAAGTGAATGTCTTGCCGGCCGGGAGCCGTCTTATACATTGAAGGGGAAGGCAATACGATATGACTGCTATGTATTATAAAGTCAGACACTATCAATACAAAAATCGAATCGGAAATCTTAAGTCTGAAGCTGTAGGCGTGGTAAGCGGGGAAAAACATTTCCCCATATTTCCTGGAAATATGATTTTCAAGCCACTGACGAAATCCAAACCATTTTCCACGCCACTGTATGCTTATGCAGAGGTGTTCTGGTCAACGATCATTAATGAATATTTTATGCCTGCGCCCAGGTATGAACTGGCCATCTGTGAAGGGTATGAGGCAGTAAATGAAAAATATCTTGACTACGGAACGGCAGTACCCATGGCCTATAAAGAAGGGGAATCCCTTTTGAATCTTCTGGAGTTTTTCAGGAAATATCCGGATGAAAAGGTAGATATAGATAATTATGTAAACTATTGCCAGATGTTTTATGATTATAGAGATATTTTTGAAGCTGATTTTTTGCAGGAGCATCGGGAAATGGCGGAACAGCTTGCTATGCAGGTACTGATCTCTGTCCTGAAGGGAGACCAGAATTATCATTATGAAAATGTAGCATTTCTCTGTGATAAAGATGGCGGGATCAGAAGTCTTGCACCTATGATCGATCATGAATTTTCTACGTATTTTATGTTTCCGGATGATATTTCCCGTCATGTATACTGGCTGATGGAATTAAGCAAATCCATCCGCGGATGGGAAGTTCGGCCTGGGGAATATGATAATTTCAAAGATCCGGAAGAACGGAAACTAATGGAAAAAAGTGCCACCTGTATTCATAAAAATCTCCTCTATATAAAAGAACATTATCCGCAGACAACGGAAGAATTTCTGGATAAAGCAGAAAAACTGAAAACAGCATTGACGGAAGCTTCAGAGGATTTTCTGATCCGGGGAAATACGGAATATCCGGACTGTGCGGATTCCAGTGCCTGGCTGATCGGAAAAGCTCGATACAAGGATAAAGATGAAGAGAAAGCCAGCGCTTATGAGGCGGAATTATACGGAAAGGGGAAAAAGCTTGATTTCCGGGACGTAAGTATCAGTGCAATAAATGAAATAAAAGCTGTGATCAGTCAGATGGAAAAAGTTTTGAGAAAGAGAGAATAAACAAATGGAACAAACAAAAACAATATTAAAAAAAACCTGGGTGGTGGCAGCGCTTGCCTGCGTCTGCTGTCTTCTCTGGGGGAGTGCGATCCCGCTGATTAAGACAGGATACCGTCTGATGCAGATGGATTCTGCAGATACGGCAAGTCAAATCGTTTTTGCAGGTGTGCGTTTTGCACTGGCAGGAATCCTTGTACTGATCTTTGCATCTTTGCGTGAGCGCAAGGTTCTGCTTCCGGATCGAACTGTTCTGAAATATGCGGTGCCGGTATGTATGGCTCAGACGGTATGTCAGTATTTCTTTTTTTATATAGGTGTGGCACATACCTCTGGTGTAAAAGGCGCTATTATCACAGGTCTTGGGAATTTTATTGCGATCCTGCTGTCCTGCCTTGTTTTTCACAAGGAAAAAATGACCGGGCGAAAGATGCTCGGCTGTATCCTCGGTTTTGCCGGCGTGGTCGTGATCAATCTCATGGGAAATTCTCTGGATGCAGGTTTTAGGCTTACAGGAGAAGGATTTATTCTGATCGCGCAGTTTTCTTACGGAATGTCCACGGTGCTGATCAATATTTTTTCCAGAAAGGTATCTCCGGTGGTACTCAGCGGAACGCAGTTTACCATGGGCGGGATCATTCTGTTCCTGATCGGAAAAGGGATGGGAGGACATTTCGGAGCGGTAAATGCCGCCGGTATTGGGATCATCTTTTATCTGGCAATGGTGTCTGCAGTGGCCTATACACTGTGGTCAGTGCTGCTTGCCTGGAATGATGTATCCAGGGTAGCGATCTTTGGCTTTGTAAATCCTTTGTTCAGTGTGATCCTGTCTGCACTGGTTCTGGGAGAGGTACGTCAGGCATTTAATATGGGAAGTCTCATCGCACTGTTTCTTGTCTGTGTGGGAATTTATGTGGTAAATCAAAAAAAATCTTCATAAGTGGTATTACAGTTATTGTTCCCAGGCAATATTTTTTGAAGCGTGTTGCTGAGAACGGAGTGAACAGTAACGGTCGCAGAATGAACAGTAACGATACCGGAGTTTTGAAAATTGATTTCAATACGGCATTGTGTTAAAATAGCTCCATAAAAAGTGTGAACATAAAAATCCATGCCGGAATAACTGCAGGATCCGGAAGCAGATCCGGCACCGGACAGTAAGGAGGAAAAATATGGAATTTCAGAAACTGATCGAAGAGAGAAGGACCATCCGTAAATACAGCCCGGAGAGCAGGATCACAAAAGAAGATCTTCTTGCAGTGATCCGGGCCGCTCAGGAAGCACCCAGCTGGAAAAACTCCCAGACCGGAAGATATTATTGTGTAATGTCCGAAGAGATGGTGGAGAAGGTCAGCAGAGAATGTCTGCCGGAAATGAACCAGGCAAAAGCAGAGAATGCCTCCCTGATCGTTACAACCTTTGTACATAACCATGCTGGATTTCAGAAAGACGGAACACCAGATAATGAACTCGGAAACGGCTGGGGCTGCTATGATTTGGGACTTCAGAACGAGAATCTGATCCTGAAGGCAAAGGAGCTTGGATATGGAACCCTGATCATGGGACTTCGTGCCGGAGACAAGCTCCGTGAGATCCTTTCCATTCCGGAAACAGAAACGGTAATGGCAGTGATCGCTATCGGAAAAGCAGCCGAAGAGCCTGCAAGACCGAAACGTAAAGATGTGGAAGATATTGTGAGATTTTATTAAATAATAGAAGAAATGCCCGGTACATATCAAAATGTCCGGGCATTTTTTAATGGAAATTAAAGAGCAAAATGGTCTGAAAAGGATTGCCTGGAGGAGTGAATTCTGTTATCCTGTAAGAAAACAGCTGTGACAACATGGAAGGGTTTTGAAAAGCAGAGTTTGGGAGAAGCAAAAAAGCAATACAGTAAAAGCAAGGGAGGTTTTTAACCAATATGCAGATCATACATGAAAATGAATACGAAGAAACCATGAAAAATATCGTAACGCCATATCTTCTGTCTCACAGAAGGGAACTTTATGTACCGGGTGCGGATTATCCGTTTCGTAACGAAAGCAAACGGATCACAGGTAAGATCCATATGCTGCAGTATCTGTCTGATATTGATATGCCTAAAGGTGTGGTAGTCATCAGCCACGGATTCACAGAATCAGCAGTAAAATATGATGAAGTGGCCTATTATTTTCTTAAGGAAGGCTATCATGTATATATTCCGGAGCATTGCGGCCATGGCCGCAGCTATCGTCTTACCGCAGACCCGTCTCTGGTCCACATCGATACATGGAGAAGATATATCCGCGATTTTCTGAAAGCATGCCGCTACATAAAGAAAGCACATCCGGATCTGTCACTTAACTTGTATGCACATTCCATGGGTGGTGCCATCGGTGGTATTGCTGCGGCCTGGGAGCCGGACTGGTTTCACAAGGTGATCCTTTCTTCTCCGATGATCCGTCCTCTTACAGATAATGTTCCGTGGCCGGCAGCCACCGGCATAGCTCTGGAGAAATGCATTTTCGGAAAAGATGAGGAATATGTAGCTGGCCGAAAGCCTTACGATGGCAGCGGTTCTTTTGAGACAAGCTCCGCAACATCAAAACCAAGATACGAGCGATACAAAAATCTCCGTGCAGAACATAAGGAGCTCCAGACCTGGTCTCCATCCTACGGTTGGCTCTGGGCTTCTGCGGAAATGAGCTGGTATCTGCGTCTCTACGGATGGAAAAAATATACGGCACCAATGCTGCTCATCCAGGCCCAAACTGAAGATCTGGTGTCTGTCCGTGCCCTGAAAAATTTTGCCGGAAAGATCAATCGCCAGGGAAAAACAAGCTGTGATTATATCCATATGATCGGAACAAAGCATGAGATCTATGGAAGCAGAGGTAAGATCCTGGAGAAATACTGGGGATATATATTTACATTCCTGGACGATACGGAAAATGATATTGATCACAGATAAGTATTTTTACTACATGTGTATCACATATTTAACAACAGGATTGGTATCTTTTATTCACTTCCTTTCTTTATCATAGTAAAATTATAAAGCTTTTCTCTTATACATTCGACAAAAAATGTGATATAATCTAACGAATCGTCTTTTTGTACAGACAAACGTACAATCCAAAAAGACAAAATTAAATAAGGGAAGGATTATAGAATGTTATCTGTTATTGAATCAGTGAATGCTGCTGTAAACAATTTTATCTGGGGCGTTCCTGCGATGATTTGTATTATTGGTGTAGGTCTTTATTTAAGTATCCGCACGAATTTTCTCCAGATTCGGAAATTTCCCTATGCCATCAGGGTCACTATCGGACGTATGCTTCGGAAAAGAGAAGCTTCCGATGGAAGTCTGACACCGTTTCAGGCTGTTTGTACGGCGTTAGCTGCTACCGTGGGAACGGGAAATATTGCAGGTGTGGCAGGTGCTATTGCCATTGGAGGACCGGGAGCCGTATTCTGGATGTGGATTTCCGCACTTCTTGGAATGTGTACAAAGTTTTCAGAAGTAACACTTGCGGTACATTTCCGCGAAACCAATGCCAATGGAGATCTGGTTGGAGGACCAATGTATTACATTAAGAATGGCCTAAAAAAACACTGGCACTGGCTGGCATATCTGTTTTCCGCTTTTGGTGTGCTTACTGTTTTCGGAACCGGAAATGCAACCCAGGTTAATACCATTACAACAGCTATTGATTCTGCACTGATCAATTACAATGTGATCGCTGCAGACAATACTTCTACGGTAAACCTTGTTATGGGGATCATCCTTGCGATTCTTGTGGCAATGATCCTGCTTGGCGGAATCAAAAGGATCGGCCAGGTTACAGAAAAGCTGGTACCGTTTATGGCATTGTTTTATATTATTCTTGCCGTCGGTGTAATTATCATCAATTGGAAAAATGTTCCGGGTGTTTTCAGCGCTATCATCAGAGGGGCATTTAATCCGGCATCTGTGACAGGCGGCGTAGTAGGAAGCTTTTTCATGAGTATGAAAAAAGGTGTTTCCAGAGGTATTTTTTCCAATGAGGCAGGTCTTGGTACCGGTTCCATCGCACATGCCTGTGCAGACACCAGAAAACCTGTAAAACAGGGGTTTTTCGGGATCTTTGAGGTATTCACGGACACGATCGTGATCTGTACGCTGACAGCGCTTGTCATCCTCTGCAGCGGGGTGCCGGTTGGTTATGGCGCAGCAGCAGGAGCGGAGCTTACCATCAGCGGTTTTACCAGTACATACGGAAACTGGGTTTCCATCTTTACAGCAGTTGCCATGTGTTGCTTCGCATTTTCCACTATCATTGGATGGGGACTTTACGGAGCCAGATGTGCGGAGTTCCTTTTTAAGGAAAAAGCTATCAGACCTTTTATGGTACTGTACTCTCTGGTAGCGATCATCGGCGCAACTGTTGACCTTGGACTTCTCTGGAGTATCGCAGAGACCTTCAACGGTCTGATGGCGATCCCTAACCTGATCGCAGTATTCCTGCTTTCCGGTGTGGTTGTAAAGCTTGTGAAGGAGTACTTCGCTGGAGAAGGAAAGAACGCCTGAAGGAGTTTTTGAAAAAAAAACTTGACTATCAAAACAAACAGAGTTAGAATTGGTTTAACTCATTAAAGAGTTAACACATAACAGAAGTAAATTCCATGAAGGGAATCAGTAAAGACAGAGGAACCGTCTTCAGAGAGCTGTGACTGGTGTGATGCAGCGTCGGAACTGCCTTGAATATCATCCCTGAGAAGGAAAGCCGAAAGTTTCAGACAAGTAAGTAGGTTTTCACGGGTGCTTCCCGTTACAGAAGTCGCGTATGCCGGTACGTTGCAGAATCGTGCTTGTTTCAATGGAGAAACAGGGTGGTTGCGGAATTTTATATCCGTCCCTGAAAGGGGACGGATTTTTTTTATCCAAAACATTTTAAACCACGCGGTAAGGATCTGAAACCGGAAAAATATACAAAAGGGGAAAGAGTATGAAAGTGTACAAAAAACTCATGAACGCACTTGCAGCAGTAGAAAAAATCGTACTGGTCATTTCCACATTGCTGATCCTTGTGCTGACTGTGGGAAATGTATTTTCCCGTAAGGTCATCCATCGCTCATGGTCTTTTACAGAAGAGCTTGTTGTAGCGGTGTTTGTTCTCATCACACTTTTGGCAGCAGCACTTGCCTGCCGTGAAAAAGGAGGACTGGTAAGTCTGACACTGGTTACGGACCGTCTTCCGAAAAAACTGGAAAAACCATCTGTGATCCTGATCACGGTCCTGAGCATTGTTTTTTCCGCAATTTTATTTAAATATGGAATGGACAAAGTTCTTACACAGCTGGCAAACGGCAAGAGAACTTTCGTACTGAACTGGCCGGAGTGGATCTTCTGGTCCTTCGTGCCGATCGGAGCAGGCTGTATGATCCTTCATTTTATTGAGTACTGCTTGGACTTCTGCCTGAAAAAAGATGATGAAAAGGAGGACAAATAAATGATCAGTGCAATCTTATTTATCTCCTTCTTTGTTTTCCTGATCCTGGGACTTCCCATTGCGATCTGCTTAGGTCTGTCATCTGTATGTGCCATCCTTTATTCCGGTACATCTCTGACGATCGTAGCTACAAATATGTACTCCGGAATCAGTAAATTCCTGCTTCTTGCTATCCCGTTCTTTGTTCTGTCCGGAAACATTATGGCAAAAGCCGGTATTTCCAAACGACTGATCAACTTCGTAGATACCTGCGTAGGACATAAAAAGGGCGGTATCGCCATTGTATGTGTTATCGTAGCCTGCTTCTTCGGAGCGATCTCCGGTTCCGGTCCTGCAACGGTTGCGGCACTTGGAGCAGTTCTGATCCCGGCTATGGTTGAGCAGGGCGGTTTCTCCGCACCGTTTTCCACGGCATTGATGGCAACCTCCAGTTCCATCGCCATTGTCATACCGCCGAGTATCGCATTCGTTGTATACGCTTCTATCACAGGGGTATCTATTGCAGATATGTTTATGGCTGGTATCGTTCCGGGACTTCTGATGGGTGTTGCTCTTGTGATCATCGTTATGATCGAGGCAAAGAAACATAACATTCAGCCATCCCGTGAAAAAGCTTCTGCAAAAGAGCGCTGGGATACATTTAAAGATGCATTCTGGGGATTCCTGATGCCGGTTATCATCCTCGGAGGAATTTACGGCGGTATCTTTACACCAACTGAGGCTGCAGCCGTATCTGTTGTTTACGGTCTGTTTGTTGGTATGGTGATCTACCGTGAGGTTAAGCTCAAAGATCTGTTCGACATTCTTGTGGATTCTGCAAAGACAACCGGTGGAATCATGCTGATCGTAGCGAGTGCTTCCCTGTTCTCTTTTGTATGTACCAAGTTTGGTATTGCAAATGCGGCATCTGAGCTTCTTGCCGGCATTGCACATAATCAGTTTACCTTCCTTCTGATCGTAAACATCATTTTCCTGATCGCAGGATGCTTCATTGATGCAAACTCTGCGATGTACATTTTTATACCGATCATGCTTCCGGTATGTAAGGCTCTGGGCTATGATGTGGTAGCATTCGGTGTTATGGCAACAGTTAACCTTGCGATCGGACAGGTAACACCTCCGGTAGGTGTAAATCTTTTCGTTGCCATCAGTATCAAGATCAAAAAAGGTCTGGAGGTTACTCTTCAGCAGATCTCCAGAGCAGTTATGCCGATGATCGCTGCATCCGTTGCAGTTCTTCTGATCATCACTTATATTCCGACTGTTTCCACAGCTCTTCCGAAGGCTCTTGCAAAAGAGGGCTCCTATACAGGAGACCAGTCTTCTGACACAGAAAGCCAGAGTTCCAAGGATTCCGGAGACGGAAGTGATTCCTTTAATACCATCGCGGATTACAGTGATCTTGACTGGCCGGAGATGACATGGAACTTCGCATGTTCTACAACTGAAACAAGTACCTGGGCTGACGGAGGACGTAAGTTTGGTGAGCTTATGGAAAAAGCAACCGGCGGAAAAGTCAAGGTTAATATTTACGCAGCAGATCAGCTGACAAACGGAAATCAGTCCGAGGGAATCCAGGCACTGATGAACGGAGACCCGGTACAGATCTCCATGCATTCCAATCTGATCTACTCTGCATTTGACCCGAGATTCAATGTAGTATCCCTGCCGTTTATCTATGATTCTTACGATGACGCAGATGCAAAATTTGACGGTGAGGCCGGAGAAAAGCTGAAAGAGATCCTTGGTGAGTACGGACTTCATTGTATGGGAATCGCAGAGAACGGTTTCCGTGAGCTGACAAACAGCAAGCATGAAGTAAAAACAGTAGACGACATGAAGAACCTGAAGGTTCGTGTGGCCGGTTCCAACCTTCTTATGGAATGCTATAAGAGATGGGGGGCAGATGCCACAAATATGAACTGGTCTGAGACATACACAGCACTTCAGCAGAATACGGTAGAGGGTGAGGAGAACCCGTTGCCTGCGATCGACGCAGCCAGTGTACAGGAGGTACAGCCGTACTGCTCCATGTGGGATGCAATCTATGATTGTCTGTTCTTCTGTATCAACCAGGATATCTATGACAGCCTGACACCGGAACAGCAGCAGGTTGTTGATGAGGCAGGCCAGAAGGCTGTTGAGTATGAGCGTTATATCAACCGTTCCGGCGACGAGGAGATCATGAGCCGCTGGGAGAAGAGCAACGGTGTGACCTTTACAAAGAAAGAGGATATGGATATCGATTCCTTCAAGAAAGCAGTAGACGGAATCGACGACTGGTTTGTAAAGGAGCTTAAGAGTGAAGGCTATGACGATGCACAGGATCTTGTAGATCTGTTTACAGAGGATTCGGTAGATACCGTGGAGGATTACAGTGATCTGAACTGGCCTGAGACAACCTGGAACTTTGCATGCTCCACAACGGAGACAAGTACCTGGGCTGATGGAGGACGTAAGTTCGGTGAACTCATGGAAAAGGCTACCGGAGGAAAGGTCAAGGTTAACATTTACGCAGCGGATCAGCTGACAAACGGAAATCAGTCCGAGGGAATCCAGGCATTGATGAACGGAGACCCGGTACAGATCTCCATGCATTCCAATCTGATCTATTCTGCATTTGATCCACGCTTCAATGTGGTATCCCTGCCGTTCATCTATGATTCCTACGATGATGCAGATGCGAAGTTTGACGGAGAGGCCGGAGACAAGCTGAAGGAGATCCTTAACGGCTACGGACTTCACTGTATGGGTATTGCAGAGAACGGATTTCGTGAGTTGACAAACAGCAAGCATGAGGTAAAATCTGTAGATGATATGAAGAATCTGAAGGTTCGTGTAGCAGGCTCTAATCTTCTTATGGAGTGTTATAAGAGATGGGGGGCAGATGCTACAAATATGAACTGGTCCGAGACCTACACAGCACTTCAGCAGAATACGGTAGAGGGCGAGGAGAATCCGTTGCCCGCCATCGATGCGGCCAGTGTACAGGAGGTACAGCCATATTGCTCCATGTGGGATGCAATCTATGACTGCCTGTTCTTCTGCATCAACCAGGATATTTATGATGCGCTGACACCGGAGCAGCAGGCTGTTGTTGACGAGTGTGGTCAGAAAGCTGTTGAGTATGAGCGTTACATCAACCGTTCCAGTGATGATGAGATCAAAGCACGCTGGGCAGACAAAAACGGTGTGACCTTCACAGAGAAAAAGGACATGGATATCGATTCCTTTAAGAAAGCAGTAGACGGTGTAGATGACTGGTTTGTTCAGGAACTGAAAAAACAGGGCTATAATGATGGTCAGGATCTGGTAGATCTGTTTACAAAGTAATCTTCATATATGTTTATAAAAAGATAAAATAGCCGGAAAGAGGCAGTTCTGAGAGGATTTTTCAGGACCGCCTCTTTTCTTTGCGGAAAAAAGATTATATACTGATAGCAGTCCGGCATTTGTCGGGCAGGAGATTATTGAAATATGACCGGAACATAAGTAAAGCATATATTCGCATTTATTTTACTGTATGCTCCGGAGAGTTGATAAAGTAAAGGAAGAAATATGATAAAGATCGATCTGATAACCGGATTTCTCGGATCCGGAAAGACAACATTTATAAAAAAATATGCCTCCTATCTTCTGAAAAAAGGCATGAACATCGGGATCCTGGAAAATGATTTCGGGGCAGTGAATGTGGATATGATGCTGCTTCAGGATCTAATGGGTGACAACTGTGAGTTGGAGATGGTTTCCGGCGGTTGTGATGCGGACTGTCACAGACGGCGATTTAAGACAAAGCTGATCGCCATGGGAATGTGCGGTTACGACCGTGTCATCGTAGAACCATCCGGAATCTTTGATGTGGATGAGTTCTTTGACGCCCTCCATGAGGAACCGTTGGATAAATGGTATGAGATCGGAAATGTGATCGCCATTGTGGATGCGAAGCTGGCAGAGGATCTTTCTGCGGAAGCGGATTATCTGCTGGCTTCCGAGGTGGCAGATGCAGGCTATGTATTACTGAGCAGGAGCCAGGAAGCCACGGTGGAAGAGATCAGCAGCACAAAAGAGCATCTCAACCGTGCACTTGGCCAGATCCAGTGCAGGCGCCATCTGGACAGTGAGATTCTCACCGGAAACTGGGATGAGCTCACAGACACAGACCTGGAAAAGATCCTGGATTGCGGGTATGTGGCAGAGGATTACGTGAAGGAATCCTATGCGGAAGGCGGCGGATTTGATTCTCTGTTTTTTATGAACGTTCATAAAAGCGAGGAGGAACTTCATGAAACTGCAGAAAGGATCCTGAATGATCCATCTTGCGTAGATGTTTTTCGCGTAAAAGGTTTTCTCAGAAAAGAAGATGGACAGTGGCTGGAGCTGAATGCTACCCGCCATGAGATCTGCATCCGGCCGGCAAAGCTGGGACAGGAGATCATGATCGTTATTGGGGAGAAACTGAATAAAGAGGTAATTGATGGATACTGGAAATAATACTGCAGGAAAAACAGCACCGGAGAGATATGTCTCAGAGAAGGCATTTGAAGAGCTGCCAGATACCTTTCAGAAGCTAGCAGAGCTGCTTGGAGAAGATCAGTTTGAACTGGTGGCAGTGAATGATGAGAAAGATCCGCAGGATCAGAAAGCAGCTTCAGAGAGTGCTTTTTCGGAAGCAATTGCGGAAAAGTCCGATGACAATATGTACAGAGTGGATTCTTATGTAAAAAACGGAGAAATCCGCCTTGTGTATCTTATGAATGATGCGGTAGAAAGCTTTCTTGTTTTTGGAAATGCCCGTATGACAGGTGTATACAAACCGGATTACGAGGGCGAGATCCTGGCAGATTTAAGCCGGCAGGGGAGAGAATATATCCTTGTGGTCCACCAGGATGATTCGGTGGTGACTTTGTTTTTTGAAACTCTGTCTCTGGAAAAACATCTCTACGATTACAGCCGGATCGGTCATTTCTGGGTAGAAGGGTATGAATACTTACGGCAGCTGGAATATCGGCTGGCGATCCTCCGCGACAAATATGATTATATAGGCGGGGACAGCTGCAACGCTCTGGAGGAGAAGCTTTCTGCACTGGTGGAATTTCCGCCATTGAATTACTGCTGTTATCCGGCTGTTCCGGAAAAGTATATTGTTCCCAGGGAAAATCCGTGGATTCCCTCGGAAAAGGCATTTGAGGTGATGGGAGAGATCGCAAGGCAGGCAGGAGACCGTACCTTTGTCAGGTGGCTTGAAATTTACCGGAAACTTCCGTTTAAATGGGTAGCACGGAAACTGGCAGGAATGCTTCACCGTACAAAACACATCCAGGTAACGATGTGCCTTTCTGAAAAGCTGCGGGAAGCTTCATCCGGATATGGGAATCGTTCTTTTGGAAAAGAAGCCGATGAAGAGCTTAGAGTTCTTACAGAAAAAGCCAGGACAAAGCAGGCAGAGCTGAAAGAGCAGGGGATGGGATCCGAAGTACTCAGGGAAGAACCGTTTACCATTGCCAGAGATTCTCTGGGATTTAAGGTTTATCTCATGAAATGGAACAAAGGAAGAAAAGACTGTACCGTTGAAATTGAAGAAATATGACGAAATATATATAGATCCGTAGAGAATATCTGTGAAGTGTTTTTGCCCGGCAGGGATTGCTTTTTTAAAAACACTGGGGTATAATCTAACGGAAAGAGTTAAGAACAGCCCTTTAATAAGAAAGGAGACTTTTAAAATGAAAGTAACACATATTACAGATATTGATAAATTTTTTGAGGTAATTGACAGCTGCAAGGGCAGAGTAGAGCTTGTAACAGGAGAGGGAGACAGACTGAACCTGAAATCCAAGCTTTCCCAGTATGTATCTCTTGCAAACATCTTTTCCGCTGGTGAGATCCCGGAGCTTGAGATCGTTGCAGCAGAGAAAGAGGATATCGACAAGCTTATGAGCTTTATGATCAACGGCTGATAGGAAGAACGATTTTCAGGGATGTGAGCTTTTCACATCCCTCTATTAATCTGAATATAAAGCAGAATAGGAATGTCTGTTTTGTAAAATGGATATAATGACAGCAGATACAGAAACAGGTAATTTTTTCTCTGTCATCATGAGCATAACAGGATACAACCAGGGGGTATAATACTTCCTGGTCAAACTACGTTAAAAGGAGTGTATACAAAATGGTTAAAATTGATATTATCTCCGGTTTCCTTGGCGCCGGAAAAACAACTCTGATCAAAAAACTTCTGAAGGATGGATTTCAGGGTGAGCAGGTAGTGCTGATCGAGAACGAGTTCGGTGAGATCGGTATTGACGGCGGCTTCCTGAAAGAGGCAGGGATCCAGATCCGTGAGATGAACTCCGGATGTATCTGCTGCTCTCTGGTAGGAGATTTCGGAACCTCTCTGAAAGAGGTTGTTACCAAATATGATCCGGACAGGATCCTGATCGAGCCATCAGGAGTTGGTAAGCTTTCTGACGTTATCAAGGCTGTACAGGGTGTTCAGGACGAGGTTGACATTAAACTGAACAGCTATACAACTGTTGTTGATGCAAAAAAATGCAAAATGTATATGAAGAACTTCGGTGAGTTCTTTGATAATCAGATCCAGTATGCAGGTGCTATCATCATGAGCCGTACCGATATTGCAAGTGAGAAAAAGGTTCAGGAGTCCCTGGAGCTTCTCCGCAGCCTGAATAAGGATGCTGCTATCATTACAACTCCGATCGAGAATCTTGACGGTAAGAAGCTGGTAGAGGTTATGGAGCATCCGGTATCCCTGGAGCAGGAGATGCTTGAGGAGGAGCATGAGCATCATCATCACCACGACGGAGAGTGTGGCTGTGGCCATGATCATGATCATGAAGAGCATGAGCATCACCATCACCACGACGGAGAGTGCGGCTGTGGCCATGATCATGAAGAGCATGAGCATCATCACCAAGACGGAGAGTGCAGCTGTGGCCATGATCATGAAGAGCATGAGCATCATCACCATGGCGGAGAGTGCGGCTGTGGCCATGATCATGAAGAGCATGAGCATCACCACGACGGAGAGTGTGGCTGTGGACATGACCACCACCATCATCATGCAGATGAGGTCTTCACAAGCTGGGGCCGTGAGACTATTAAAAAATATACACGTGAGGGACTTGAGAAGATCCTTGAGGCACTTTCCGAGTCTGATAAATACGGTATCATCCTCCGTGCAAAGGGAATGCTTCCGGCAGAAGACGGAACATGGATCTATTTTGATATGGTTCCGGAAGAAACGGAGATCCGTGAGGGTGCACCGGAATATACAGGCCGTCTGTGCGTAATCGGTTCTAAGCTTGACGAGCATGCACTGGAGGAGCTTTTCGGGATCGCATAAAGCATATGATAAAATAAATGTTCGTTTTGACGCAAAGCCAAAGCGGAATACAGATATAGATTGTTACAGAAAGGAAATAGATACTGTACATTAAATCGTACAGTATCTGATGGGATGGATTTATGGAAGAGACCAGAGTACCCGTTTATCTGATCACAGGTTTTCTGGAAAGCGGCAAGACCTCTTTCCTGAGCTTTACCCTGCAGCAGGATTACTTTCAGATCGATGGAAAAACACTGCTGATCCTTTGTGAAGAGGGTGAGGAAGAATATGATGAGGAAGCACTGAAACAGTGCAATACCGTTGTGGAGAGCATTGACAGTGAGGAAGAGCTTACACCGGAACGACTTGCGGCAATGGAGATCCTGCATCAGCCGGAGCGGGTGATCATTGAGTATAATGGCATGTGGCTGGTAAGTAAATTCGAAGAAATGGAAAAACCGGAAGGCTGGGGCGTGGAGCAGCATATCACCTGTGTGGATGCAAGCACATTCCAAGTCTATATGGCGAATATGAAGTCCCTTTTTATGGACATGGTCCGCAATGCGGATATGGTTATCTTTAACCGCTGCCAGGAGAACGATCCGCTTCCTTCTTACAGAAGAAGCATCAAGGTGGTGAACCAGCGTGCGGAGATCATCTTTGAGGATGAAGAGGGCGAGCTTGGTGATCTTTTTGAGGATGAGATGCCATTTGATATTGATGCGCCGGTGATCGATATCCTTCCGGAGGATTATGGTATCTGGTTTGTGGATTCCATGGATCATCCGGACCGCTATGTCGGAAAAACCGTTCACTTTAAAGCACGTGCCCTGAAGCCGCGTGGAATGGGAAGCAAATTCTTTGTTCCCGGAAGAACAGCCATGACATGCTGTGCAGATGATACCACATTCCTTGGTTACATCTGCAAGAGCGCTTTTGCTCCGAAGATCGCAGAAGGCCAGTGGGTGGATGTTACTGCGAAGGTTGCGTTTGAGAAGAGAATGGAATATCAGGGAGAGGGAATCGTACTTTACGCAGAGCATGTAGAAGTTTGTGAGCCACTTGCTGATGAGATGGTATATTTCAACTGATACGATCAGAGCATTTGTATGCCTTAAGGCATAAGAAGGCCTGACATTGAAACAGGTAAATTACAGCTGAGGAGTTTTTATGTATTTAATTGCAGGTTTGGGAAATCCGGGAAAGCAGTATGAGGCTACACGCCACAATATGGGCTTTGACACCGTTGACTGTCTTGTGGAGAAGCATAATATCCCGCAGGGCGGCGTAAAATTTAATGCCATGTATGGAAAAGGTATCATCGGCGGTGAAAAAGCTATTCTGATGAAACCGCTTTCCTATATGAATTTAAGCGGCGGTCCGATCCAGGAGATGTCCGGCTATTTCAAGATCGATCCGGAGACAGAGCTGATCGTGATCTACGATGATATCGATCTGGAGCCTGGGCAGCTTCGTATCCGCAAAAAGGGCAGTGCGGGCGGACATAACGGGATCAAGGATATCATTCGCCGCCTTGGAACTGAAAAATTTATCCGCATCCGTGTTGGTGTCGGTGCAAAACCGAAAGACTGGGATCTGGCAGATTTTGTGCTGGGTCATTTTTCGGACAGTGACCGCAAGCTTGTGGATGAAGGGATCAATGATGCGGCAGAGGCTGTGGAGATGATCCTGTCCGAGGGCGTAGATGCGGCGATGAATAAATATAACAGGAAAAAGCCTAAGAATTGAGGTTTGTATGGAAGCATTTTTGCAGCCTCTGCAGGGTCTTGCAGAGTTTGAGGAAATAAAAAAGCGCTGTGGCGCAAACTGCGGAATTCTTAATGTTTCCGGATGCATGGAGTCCCAGAAGGTCCATCTGATGTATGGACTTTCCGGGCTTTTTCCATATCATCTGATCCTTGCGGATGATGAGCGCAACGCAAAGGAAATCTATGAGGATTACCGATTCTATGACAAAAATGTATATTTTTATCCGGCAAAGGATCTTCTGTTTTTTCAGGCAGATATTCACGGAAATCTTCTGATCCGGCAGCGGATGCGTGTGATCCGGGCACTTCTGGAACAGGAAGAAGTGACCGTTGTTACCAGCATTGACGGATGTATGGATTTCCTGATGCCGCTGGAAAAGATCAGAAGCAGACTTCTTCATTTTAAAAGTGACAGTGTGATCGATCTGGATCAGCTGAAGGAAGAGCTGGTAGAGCTGGGGTATGAACGCACTGGTCAGGTAGAGCTTCCGGGGCAGTTTTCTGTGCGTGGAGGAATCATTGATATCTATCCGCTGACAGAGGATAATCCCTGGCGTATCGAACTGTGGGATGATGAGGTGGATTCTATCCGGAGCTTTGATGCGGAAAGTCAGAGATCTCTGGAAAATGTAGATGAAATTACGATTTATCCGGCCGCAGAAAAGATGGACGGAGAAGATATGGTATCCTTTCTGGATTATTTTCCGGAAGAAAAAACACTGGTGTTTCTGGATGAACTGAACCACCTGGCAGAAAACGGCGAGGGTGTGGAGGAAGAGTACCGTCAGAGTCGTATGCACAGAGAGGAAAAAGGCGAGGCAAATCTTCCGGAGCAGTGGCTATGTGGCTTTCAGGAACTGCAGAAGAAGCTGAACAGACGGAATTGTGTGGCTGTATCCGCACTTTCTCCCAGACGTTCCGGATGGAAGATCAATGAGGAATTTGATCTTACGGTGAAGTCTGTAGATTCTTATAACAGCAGCTTTGAACTTCTGGTAAAGGATCTCCTTCAGTATAAGAGTCAGGGATACCGGATCGCATTGCTCTCCGGTTCCAGGACCAGGGCGGAGCGTCTGGCAAAGGATCTTTCAGAGGAAGGACTGAATGCTTTTTACAGCCAGGACATGGATCGTATCATCAGTCCCGGGGAGATCATGGTGGTCTATGGTCACGCAAGACGTGGCTTCCAGTATCCGCTGATCAAATTTGCAGTGATGACGGAAACCGATATTTTCGGCAAAGAGCAGAAAAAGCGTAAAAAAAAGAAAAAGTACAGCGGAAACAGGATCCAGGATTTTGCAGAGCTTTCCATTGGTGATCTTGTTGTTCATGAAAAGCACGGACTGGGTATTTACCGTGGAATCGAAAAGGTAGAGGTTGACCGTGTTGTGAAGGATTACATCAAGATCGAATACCGGGGCGGCAGTAATCTCTATATCCTGGCAACCCAGCTGGATGCTTTGCAGAAATATTCAGGATCCTCCGAAAATGCAAAAACGCCTAAGCTGAACAAGCTTGGCGGTCAGGAGTGGAATAAGACCAAGAGCCGTGTTAAGGGTGCGGTAAAAAATATCGCAAAAGAGCTGGTAGAGCTTTATGCAGTCCGCCAGGAGAAAGAGGGGTATGTCTGCGGACCGGATACCGTATGGCAAAAGGAATTTGAGGAGATGTTTCCTTATGAGGAGACAGAGGATCAGCTGGCAGCCATTGAAGATACCAAGAAAGACATGGAAAGCACCAGGATCATGGACCGTCTTGTGTGTGGTGACGTTGGTTACGGAAAGACGGAGGTGGCTTTAAGAGCTGCGTTTAAGGCAGTACAGGAAAGCCGGCAGGTGGTTTATCTGGTCCCTACTACCATTCTTGCTCAGCAGCATTACAATACCTTTGTACAGCGTATGAAAGAATTTCCGGTGAAGGTGGAGCTTCTCTGCCGTTTCCGGACATCTGCCCAGCAGAAAAAGACCATCGAAGGGATCAAAAAGGGGCAGGTAGATATTGTGATCGGCACCCACAGAGTTCTTTCAAAAGATGTGGAATTTAAAAATCTTGGACTTCTGATCATTGATGAGGAGCAGCGCTTCGGTGTTACTCACAAGGAGAAGATCAAGCAGATGAAAAAAGATGTGGATGTACTGACGCTGACGGCAACGCCGATTCCGAGAACTCTTCATATGAGTCTCATCGGTATCCGTGATATGAGCGTTCTGGAAGAGCCGCCGATGGATCGTGTGCCGATCCAGACATACGTTATGGAGTACGACGAGGAGACTGTTCGGGAAGCCATCCGCAGAGAGCTTCGCCGGGGTGGACAGGTGTATTACGTGTATAATCGAGTCAATGACATTGCCGAAGTAGCCCTTCGGATATCCAGACTTGTGCCGGAGGCCAGAGTGGATTTTGCACATGGACAGATGAGTCAGAGGGAACTGGAGCAGGTAATGTATGATTTTATCAATGGAGATGTGGATGTACTGGTTTCCACCACTATTATTGAGACAGGACTGGATATTTCCAACGTAAACACCATGATCATCCATGATTCGGACAGATATGGTCTTTCCCAGCTTTATCAGCTCCGTGGGCGTGTAGGACGTTCCAACAGGACTGCTTATGCATTCCTGATGTATACCAAAAACAAGATGCTCCAGGAGACCGCGGAGAAACGGCTCAGCGCCATGCGGGAGTATTCAGACCTTGGAAGCGGTTTTAAGATAGCTATGAAGGATCTGGAGCTTCGTGGAGCAGGAAATCTTCTCGGTGCGCAGCAGCACGGGCATATGAACGCAGTTGGTTATGACCTTTACTGTAAGATGCTCAGTGAGGCTGTCAAGGAGGCAAAGGGAATCCGGACTATGGATGATTTTGAGACGACCATTGATCTCAACATTGATGCATTTATCCCGGATTCCTATATCGGCAACGAGTTCCAGAAGCTGGATATTTATAAGCGTATTGCCGGTATTGAAAGCCAGCAGGAATATGACGATATGCTGGAGGAGCTGATCGACCGTTTTGGTGAGCCGACAAAAGCTGTGTTGAATCTTCTTGCCATTGCAAGGCTGAAGGCTCTTGCCCATCAGGGATATGTGACGGAGATCAAGCAGCTTGGAAAAGATGTCCGGATCACGCTCTATGAAAAGGCCAAGCTGGATCCCGCAGGTATCCCGGCTATTATGGCGCAGTACCGGAGAGGTTTGCAGTTTAAGGCTGATCATGAGCCGAAATTTATCCTGACACCACAGGGAAGGCTGATCGAAGAGTTGATGAAGTTTGCGGGGGAGCTGGCAAAACTGGCAGAGCCACTGGAGTAAAGGGAAGAATCAGCTAAGCTTAGGGTTATCCACGGGAAAAAACATCCGGTTTGTGGATACCGGATATTTTCCCGGAAAGACTTGTGGATAATTTGTGAAATGTCGTGTAAGTTCGTGAAATTCCTTGCTCTTAAAGGTGAAAACGTTTATAATCAAGTATTATGGAATAAGAGCCGGACCGTGATTCTTATGGACGGATAGATGGAGGATGAAATGAGAAATTCAGTAAAGAAAGCGGCAGTTACTGCTCTTGTCTGCGTTACAGCGGCAGGAATGATGGCAGGCTGCGGAAATAAAAAACTCGATGGTACAAAGATCGCAGTGACAGTCAATAAGCAGGAAATCCCGTTTGGCGTTGTAAGTCTGGCAGCACGTATGCAGCAGGCACAGGCTGAGGCAATGTACAAGATGTATCTTGGCGGCGGAAGCGATATGTCTATCTGGAGTACCAAAATGGATGATGATTCCGATGAGACTTACGGTGAAAATGCGGTAACAACTTCTGTTGAAACTGTTGAAAAGATGTGTCTGGAGAAAGAACACGCTTCCGAGTATGATGTTGAAATCACAGATGATGAGCAGAAGGCTCTTGAGGAAGCTGCCAAGAACTTTATGGCTGCCAATTCCGATGAGACAATTGCAGAGCTTGCAGTTGATGAAGATATGGTGAAGACTTTCCTCGAGCTTGAAACATACGATGTGAAGATGAAGGATGCCATTGAAGCCAAAGCGGACGTGAAGTTGGATGAGAAAGAATATCAGCAGATGTCCTTCAGCTATGCAAGTGCAAAGGTCAGCGGAGATGATCTTTCCGATGATGATATCAAGAAGAATAAAGAGAATCTTCAGAAGTTTTATGACAAGGTTAAAGAGGATCCGGCTGCAGATTTCAATACTCTTGGAGATGAGATCTCCAAGGATATGACCGCAACAACCGGAACATGCCCTACCTATGAGGAAGGTGATGACAGTGCTGCCAACGGAACTACTTATCCGGATGAGGTTCGTACCGTTTTAAGAAAGCTGGATGAAGGTGCACTGAACGAGGAGATCATAAAGACAGATTCCGTATGGTATGTTGTGAGACTGGATTCCAAGAATGATAAAACTGCAACGGAGAGTAAGAAAGAGTCTCTGACAAACACCAAGAAGGATGATTTCTATAATGATACAACAGATGGCTGGAAGAAGAAAGCAGATATCAAAGAAGAGAAAAAACTGATCAAGAAGATCAAGATCACAGATAATCACAGCTTTACGATCCAGACTCCAACTCCGACACCGGACCCGGATGTAACTGAGACACCGACAGCAGATTCTGCAGAGGCTGAGGCAACCGAGACACCGGCAGCTGAGGAGCAGACCGATGTGACCGAGACACCGGAGACAGAGGGAGATTCTGCAAAGGCTGATGAGGAGACTGCAGACAGTACAGAATCTGAGGCAGCTGCTACACCGGAAGCTGAGAAATAAGATACAATGTTTACAATGGAATGATAAGAGAAAAGATAACGAGCCGTGTACGGGTTTATCGTACACGGCTCGTTTTTTGTAATACTCATGCCTGCTTTACGGATCATCAGATCAGATTGAGATGCTCTAGTGCGTGAAGGATCCCGTCCTTGTCCACTGAGTCTGTCTGGTATGTGCAGTGCTCTTCGATGCCTCCGTAAGCATTTCCCATAGCAACGCTGACTCCGGCAGCTTTCAGCATGGGAAGGTCGTTGGGACTGTCTCCGAATGCATAGCAGTTTTCCTTGGGGATGGAAAGGCGGTCCAGGAGAAATTCCATGCCTGTGGCTTTGCTGGTACCCTTTTGTGTGACTTCCCAGATTCCGTCTCCGTGATCAAAATAGGTGTAATGATCATTACAGAAGCTGCGGAATTTTTCGACATCGGAATCCGGTAGCATATGTACCAGGAATTTGTCATAGGAGTAAGTGCAGGCATCCTCCCGATTGAATTTCGTGATGTCGACCATTGGAATTTCTTTTCGCATTTTGACTCCGAATTCGGACTGGGCCGGAGATGCGCCATCATACAGGATCTCAGTGTTGGATTCAAAAATTGCCTCGATCTTGCATTTGCGGAGAAGGTCTACGGTTTCCTTGCACAGAAGATTTGGGACTGTGCGGAAAAAAAGCAATTTGTTGTCCATGTAAATGTGGGTTCCACAGCCGTATATATAGCCATCGAAATGAAGCTCTGAGAGTGCAGAGGGCATCATTACTTTGGTGCGGCCGGTGTTGATGAAAAGAAGATGACCGTTTTCATGGGCTTTTGTGAGGGCGCGGCTGGTGCTCTCCGGAACCTTGAAGGGGTGAGGCGTAAGCAGTGTGCCGTCTATGTCGAAGAACAGGATTTTTTTATCGTTCATAAGGTCTCCTTTAAAATGGGATTTCTTCTTCGGTGTTACCGTTATCAATGTCAGTAATATCATTAACAGGAAGCGGTTCTGCGGATGTATTTTCAACAGAGTTCAGTGTGCTGACACGGATGCCGTTGAGTTCTATTTCACTTTCCATGGGGATCACAAGGCATTTTCGACCATCGATGATGCGGGTTTCTACCAGTTCTGCCCGGTCCGGTGCTACATGGATCACCACGTCAGGGGTTTTGATCTCGAATTTCCGGGTGTTGGTGATGTTGGATGCTACCAGAGCTGATTTTTCTCCTGCGGCAAGCTCATACTGTTCATCGAAGTTCTGGAGCTTTTCGTCTTCTACGCCGCATTCTTCGAAGAGACGTTTGACTTCGGATTTGGTGAGGACAACAGGTTCCGGTTCGTCCTTCTGGGATTCGATGAGATCGTTGAGCTTTTCGTGGATCTCAAGGACTGTGTCGTAGGCACAGTCATCACCAAGGGTTTCTTCCACCAGAGCATTGAAGGAGTCACGCTGGGTTCCGGCAGATAGTGGTGTGGTGCAGCCGAAGACTTCTTCCATCATGGTGGAGCGGAGATTTTCGGCGTTTTTGGTGTAGTAGAGAAGTCCGTGGATATCGGTACTGCGGTCGTTGAACTGTGGGAAAAGGAAGCCCCAGTCAGGCATTTCTACCAGCCAGTCCCGGATACGGTCTTCAATATTGTTTGTCTCTGCATTGTAATGCAGGCCTGCTTTGGAGAGCTTGACCGGGCAGATACTGCAGAGGATGTGATCGTAGATCTCATCGGAAGCGTCGAACATTTCGGCACCGTCGGAGGATTTGCCGGGGATGTCGTAGACTGCGTGGATGAGGATGATGTAGTAGTTTTCACCGTAGTCGTAGTTTTCTATGATTCTGTCGTAGAAGGCTTCGGTGAGGGTGTCGTCGGTGAGTTGGCTTTTGCGGAGCTTCATGAGGAAGTTTTGGGTTCCGCCTTCGGTTTCCTGATCCAGAGGAAATTCCATGTTGATGAGGTTTTTTCCGATGGTGCCGGTGAGGGTTTTTCGGAAGATGTCGAAGTATTTGAAGGTTTCTTCCTCTGATAAGGATAAGAAGGCTTCTTTGAGTTCAGTTTTTTTGTTTTTTTCACCGTCTACGTAGCAGCCGCAGATGCGGGTGATGGAGCAGCGGTCAGGGGTGAATTGTTTTTTTATTTCTGCGATTTCTTTTTTGTTCATGTGTGGTTTACCTCGGTTTTTTAATTAGTTTGATTATAGCACAGGTGTTTGGTGGGGGCAAGATGACGCGGACGGACGTGTGAGATTTGCAGCAGAAGTCCGGGTGCCGTCGTTTCGCCTGGTCATACTAAGCGTCTGAGGTGTCTCACGGAGCGGCCGGCCCATAACTCGCCATGTACGCTGATGCGTACCTGGCTCAGACAGATGGGCCTTACCCTGCGGCTTGTGGCCGCCGGGTACCTCTCCGTGAACCACCTCAGACGCTAAGTATGGACCAAGGCTCACTCCAAAGCACCCGGACTTCTGCTGCAAACCTCACACTGTGCGGTCATGGTGGGAGGGATAGAGTGGTCTGACGGGAGTTGGATGAGCCATCAGCGCTGCGCTGGATGGCTGGGAGGAAAGGCTGAGTTTCCTTGTGGTTTGCCGGGGAGGTTGTGAGCGTCGGCGCGTTGCTGGACGCTTGTGGTTAGGAAGCTTGAGATTTTATGTGTTTGCCGGGGAGGTTGTGAGCGTCGGCGCGTTGCTGGACGCTTGTAGTTAGGAAGCTTGAGATTCTATGTGTTTGTCAGGGAGGTTGTGAGCGTCGGCGCGTTGCTGGACGCCTGTAGTTTGGAAGGTTGAGATTCCATGTGGTTTGGAGGGAGATTGTGAATGTCGGCGCGTTGCTGGACGCTGGAAGGTGGTGTCGAAATTTGGAGATGGTTTTTTGTGGTGTTGTGGTGGGATGTGTGGTATGATTTGTATATCTTATAAGATCTATCCATTTATTTGGTTTCTTTTTGCTTCAATGTCTGAAGCGTTTTTTCAAAAATATTTATAAAAACTGTATACAGGGTTTCTGAAGTGTTTGGTTGATGGTATAATTGTATATACCAGAAGGAGCATTGTTTGAGAGATAATACGATTTTTGATGATGTTTTTCGTACTATGATGGAGAAAATGACGTTTCTGGTCGTGCCTTTGATCAATGATGTTTTTCATACATCATACCCGGCTGATGTGGAGATTGTGCAGCTGCGTAATGAGTATCAGCGGGTGGATGGTGAGATTATTACGGATTCGCGGCTGTTGATCGGAAACAGGATTTATCATATAGAATGTCAGAGTACGGATGACACGACAATGGCTGTACGGATGATAGAGTATGATTTTGCAACTGCTGTTGAGTTTGCCAGAAAGCAGGGACGGAGGTATCGGATGGAGTTTCCACGTTCTTGTGTGTTGTATCTGAGAAACAGTAGGAATACGCCGGATTTTCTGGAAGTGGATGTGGTTTTTCCGGATGGGGGATGTCATTTGTACAGAGTGCCTGCCATTAAAGTAGAGAATTATACAAAAGATAAGATATTTGAAAAGAGTCTTCTTATGCTGCTTCCTTTTTATATCATGCGATATGAAAAAAGAGGGCATGAGATGAGTGAGGATCCACAACTTTTCCAGGAATTACTGAATGAATATGAAGTGATCCGGAGTAAACTGGAGGTAGAGATCACTGAATCTGGAAGGTCTGAACTGTTCAGTGATCTGATTGGACTGATAACTCGGATATCTGATCATATTTTCAGAAATGAGGAGAAAGTCCGGAAAGGAATAGGTGAGATTATGGGTGGACATGTTCTGGAACTGGAATCTGAGAAAAGGGCAAGACTGATGGCGGAAGCTAAAGAACAGGGGCGAGAACAGGGAATGGCCCAGGGAATGGCCCAGGGGGAAGAACGACTTAGTGTTCTGATCAACAGGCTTATACTTGATAATCGTGGTAATGAGATTCAGAAGGTTGTTACAGATAAAGAAATGCGTGAAGCTATGTACAGAGAATATCAATTATAATAAGAAAAGATAAAGAGAATCCCCCACTGGTTTTGCTATCCATGGGGGATTCGTTGATTGATCTGAATCTTATAATACAGAATATCCGTAACTGCTGACAATAGCATCGATCTTCTGGCGTTTTTTGCACAGTGGGCAGTTGTCAGAGCGGTAGGAGCGATAGTCCGGGATGTCTCTGGCCTGAAAGATAGAGTGGACAGGGAGTGTGGCTACACTGTCTACACTGCTGTAGATGGCTGCCACGCCGCGGATCTTACCGCCATAGTACAGAACGCTTTCGATAGCTCGGTTCAATGTGGATCCGGTGGTGATGGAACCATTTAGGATGAGGATGTTTTTTCCATTGATCATTGGTTCATAGTTGTCGCGGAAGATCATCTGCCCGGTGCTATTGAACTCAGGGGTGATGACGTAGATGGTCTGGTGTGCGTTCATGGAAAGGACGCCGGCTTTGGTCAGTTCTTCGGCGAGATAAGCACCGATCACTTCAAGTCCGTCCATGCAGACGATGGTGTCTACCGGAATGGATGCTTCGTAATTTGCTGCGAGAGCGGATGCAATACGCTGTGCTTCAGCGCATCTGGATTTCATAGTAGTGAGATCCAGGTAGTGTGTGATATGGGATTGGGATGTTACGAAGTGTCCCGGAATCATTTTAAGCTGTATGCGGTTGTCAGTGCGTGCATAAATTTTTATGATGTTGTCCTGATCCATAATAAAAACCTCCTGTCGTGATCGTGTTTTACGTGGTTGTTCAGGAGAATTATCCTGAAGGATTACGAAACAGATTTATTTAACCGAATGCGGATTGCAAATATCCGATTAGCTGTGCATATTATACCATTAATTTCAAAAAAATGAAATAATATAATGCAAAATATATAAAAAATATTCAAAAAATCAAGCGTATTTGTTAAAAAATATCCAATATCATGAAAACTTTGACAATAGGATCATTACTATAGAGTGAAAGTACTTGTGAGTACGTAGTAAATTGGAAAGAGAGTGTCATATGTATTATTGCGTATAAAAAAGAGGAGGAGAATCCTTATGGATTCTCCCCCTGTGAGAGTGAGTCGATGTCAGCCTTCAATAGATACATATTTATCAGCTTCAATCTCTTCAGCTGCTTTTTTCGGAATAGAAAGTCTCAGAACACCGTTCTCAAATTTTGCATGGACATCTTCGTTTTTTACACCATTACCAACATAGAAGCTTCTGCTTGTGCTGCCGGCATAACGTTCACGGCGGATATAATTGCCTTTCTTGTCTTCCTCGTCTTTGTCAAGACCCTTGGCAGCAGAGATGGTAAGATAACCATCCTTCAGCTGTACCTGTACTTCATCTTTCTTAAATCCTGGAAGATCTACATCCAGCTCATAGCCTTTATCTGTTTCACGTACATCAGTTTTCATGATATTTTTTGCATGTTTGCCATAAAGAGGGTTCTTTCCGCTAAAGAAATTATCTCTGAATCCAAAATCATCCATCCAGTCATCAAATAAGTTTTCTCCAAATACACTCGGGAACATCATAAGTCATTTCTCCTTTCAAATTGAAAAGCCGTTCCGGTGGATCAAGAAATCCAACTGTTGCCGGTATATAGTTACCACTTCGGGTTATTCCGCAGTGGTGATCGTTTGGTTTTATTCTGAACATCTGGAAGTTCTTTTTTATCTTCTCCTTTGTTCTATATGTAATATAACACATGTTGTTAGCAAAGTCAAGAGGTGAGTGCTAAAAAATTGTGAAGAATTTGTGTTCCGTAAAATGAAAAACTAATTTCCACCTTTAGCCCTTTATGTTCTTATATTAAAAAGCGAATCGGACAAGGTCTGAAAAGCTTATGCAGATTGAACATTCTGCAATGTTATAATAACTTTAAAGCATAGAAAAAACCAAAAAAATCAATATAATAAGGCATATAGACAAAATGTATTAAAAAAATTTTTCGTACATTCTTCTGAGTTGAACAGACGATAGAAAGACAGTGTTCATGAGTATGCAGGTAAAGCAAAATGTAAATGAAAAAGTACAGGAGGAGAGAATAATGCAGAAAAAATATGCAGATTTTAAGCTTGGGGTACCGGATTATGTAACAGTGGAAACAGAAGAGGAGAGACTTGTGTGCCAGGGAGGGCAGACGACAGTAGCTGCCGGTGCAACTACTGTGGAATTTCAGGACGCAGGTGAACATGAGGATATATTTGTCACATCCGAGGATGCAGTGAGATGTGTGAAGCTGAGATGGAACTATAAGATCCCGAAATCAGCCAGATTTCTGGGAGATGCCTGGGAACGTACCTATGGTGATGCGGAATGGCATGGAATGAGCGGAAACCGTTATCAGCCATGGTATTTTCTGGCGAAGCTTTCTGAGAAGGTTCTCTGTTTTGGCGTAAAGGTCCGTCCTTCTGCTATGTGCTGCTGGCAGGTGGATACCAAAGGAATTACTTTGTTTCTGGATGTTCGCTGCGGAAATACAGGAGTACAGCTGAAAGGAAGAAAGCTGTGTGCCGCACAGATCGTCTGCATGGAAGCAGAAGGAGCAGATACTTTTGAAACTGCACAGAAATTCTGTGAAAAAATGTGTACAGATCCGATCTTCCCAGAGTTTCCGGTATATGGAAGCAATAACTGGTATTATGCTTACGGTGACAGCTCCGAAGAGGAGATCTTAAGTGATACCGATTATATCCTGAAACTGACCGAAGGTGTAAAAAATCCTCCGTTCATGGTCATTGATGATTGCTGGCAGGAGCATCACCGCCTGGATGAATACAACGGTGGACCCTGGACAAAAGGCAATGCCAGATTTCCGGATATGAAAGGTCTTGCAGACAAGCTGGAGAAAAAAGGTGTCCGCCCGGGTATCTGGGTCCGTCTGCTTCTTAATGAAGATGAGAATATCCCGAATGAGTGGAGGATTTCCTATAATGACTGTCTCGATCCGTCCCACCCGGATGCACTGGAATATATCCGTAAAGATATCGAGAGGATCTGTGATTGGGGATACACGCTGATCAAGCATGATTTTTCTACCTTTGATCTCTTTGGAAAATGGGGATTTGAGGCGAATTTAAGAGACAATTCCATGGAGAAATGGCATTTTTATGATCAGACCAAAACCAGCGCAGAAATCGTAAAAATGCTTTATCAGGAGATTTATGATGCTTCCAGGAGCAACAACGCAGTGATCATCGGCTGCAATACCATCGGACATCTCGGCGCAGGCCTGATGCATCTGAACCGGACCGGTGACGATACCAGTGGACGTATCTGGGAGCGTACTAGACGAATGGGCGTAAATACGCTGGCATTCCGTCTTCCGCAGCACAATACGTTTTACCATATTGATGCAGACTGTGTCGGTATTTTCGGAATGATCCCATGGGAGAAAAATCGTCAGTGGGCAGACGTTCTTGCAAAGAGCGGTACACCACTGTTTGTATCCGCAAAACCTGGAGTTTTGAATCCGGAGGAATTTGAGGAGCTGCATCAGATCATGCTGCGTGCATCAGAACAGGAAGAGCATTTTGTTCCGCTTGACTGGGAAGAAATCGACTGCCCGGAGGTATGGGGAGAAAACGGCGAAACTATCACTTATGACTGGTTTGACAACGAAGGTCCGACCATGGATGCTACGGTGGAATACTATAATGCCAAGGTAGTTGTTCCGTAAATCAGGAAAAGTGGTTCAGCAATCCAGAAGATCCTCGGCATGATGATATTTTTCCCGGTATTCCCGTGGCGTCATGCCGGTTTCTTTTTTGAAGGCACGGGAAAAGGCAAATGGATTTTGATATCCGCAGGAGAACGCCACGCTGGAGACAGGGATATCCGTGATGGTCAGAAGCTCCCGGGCGTTGATGATCTTGGCTGAAGTCAGGAATGCTTGGGGTGTGGTTCCAAGATGTTTTTTAAAAAGTCCGTAAAGGTGGCTGCGGCTGATATGGAGATAGTCAGCAACATCTGTCACAGTGATATTCTGTAGCGGACTTTTTTTGATGTAATCAACAGCCTGTGTGATGTAAAAATTCTCATTGGATTCCATGGTGGTGTAGGAAGCATGAAATTCTTCCTCCAGCAGGGCAATGATCCGGTAAAGACCGCTCTGGATATAGGCCTCACCGGAAGGCGTCAGTTGTGGATGAGCCATCATTTCAAGAATAGTTTCCTGATATGGAAGAACCGAATTCAGCTGCTGGACCGGAGTTTCCCCGGTAAGATGGCAGTGTTCGCAAAGCGTTGGAGCGTTTTCCCCGTTGAAACAGATCCAGATATAAGTCCAGGGATCAGAAGGTTCCGCTTTGTAGAGAGAGCTGGTCACAGGAGGAATGAAAAAGCACTGTCCGGCTTTCAAGGTATATTTCCGGTTGTTCATATAGAAATATCCCTGTCCGCTCAGCACAAAATGGATGGTGTAATATCGCCGGACACCAGGGCCGTAGGACTGTTCCGGTGTACATTTTTCCCAGCCGCAGGAAATAAGATGAAGTTCTTTTGATGAAGTCTGGCGGTTCATGACCTGCTTGTTTTTCATGAGAGTTTTCTGCCTTTCGATATATGGTTATTATAAGTAATATCAGTTTAAAATATTTGATCTGAGGTGTAAAGAACAAAGATGAACTGATAGGACAAAAGACAGTTGCCGTGCGATAAACGTGTGGCAGCTGTTTTTCTGTTTTCTGCAAAAATTCAGATGTAATGCAGGCATTGTCTTGACACTTGTAAAAGAAAAAGGTTTACCACCAGGAAAAATATCGTTATAATAGGAGAAACGCAGTTTCTCTGCGGCAAAAATATAACGGTCCGGGAGATATCTGTGTCAGAAATATTGCTTATCCGGTGATATATCAGATGATATGAGGAATTTTCCGGTATGTAATAAGAAGGGAGAAAGATATGGCATATTTAGGTGAAGAGATCAAAAAACTTGGTTTTGGCCTTATGAGACTTCCGCAGAAATCAGAAGGTGTGATCGATGTGGAGCAGACCAAAGTCATGGTGGACAAATTTATGGAAGCCGGATTTACATATTTTGATACAGCATGGGCTTATGCAGGAAGCGAAGATGCTATCCGCGAAGCGCTGGTAGAGCGTTATCCGAGAGAAAAATATCAGTTAGCCACCAAGATGGCAGCCTGGATCAACTGCAAGACAAGAGATGAAGCTCTTGCACAGTTTAAAACATCTCTGGAGAGAACAAAGGCAGGATATTTCGACTTTTATCTTCTCCACAATCTTGGAGAGCACAGAACAAAATATTTTGATGAGTACGGTTTATGGGACTGGATCCATGAACAGAAGGAAGCCGGTCTGATCAGACATGCAGGATTTTCGTTCCACTCCACACCGGAGGAGCTGGATGCACTTCTCACTGCACATCCGGAAATGGAATTTGTACAGCTGCAGATCAATTACGCAGACTGGGAAAATCCGGTGATCCAGTCAAGAGCCTGCTACGAGGTAGCCAGAAAACATGGAAAACCGGTCATTATCATGGAACCTGTAAAAGGCGGCATGCTTGCAACTCCGCCGGAAGCAGTGGAAAAGCTTCTGAAGGAAGCAGAGCCGGAAGCATCCACAGCATCCTGGGCGATCCGTTTTGCGGCAAATCTGGAAGGCGTGATCACCGTACTTTCCGGAATGAGCAATGTTGCACAGATGGAGGATAACCTTTCCTTTATGAAGGATTTCAATGGCCTTACTGACAGTGAGAAGGAGACTCTTGATAAGGCAAGAGAGGCTATGAGCAAAATTCCTCTGATCCCATGTACAACCTGTAATTACTGTGCAAAGGTCTGTCCGATGGAAATTGGAATTTCCGGTTCTTTTACAGCAATGAATTATCTGACATTGTACGGAAATAAAGCCGCCGCAGCGCATCAGGAAGACTGGCTGGTAGTCAGTCATGGCAGAAAGCGTGCAGATGAATGTATAAAATGCGGACAGTGTGAGGAAGTATGTCCGCAGCATATTTCCATCCGCGAGGAACTTGAGAAAGTAAGCGAGGCTTTTTGCAAATAAAGGAACTGATCCGGCAGGAAGCGGATCAGGGTAAGGAGAGAGTTTAAAAATGGAAAAATTCAAAGCATTTCTGAAACGGAAGGATATCGAGATCTCTCTGAAGAGATATGGTATCGATGCACTGGGAGCTATGGCACAGGGACTTTTCTGTTCCCTGCTGATCGGTACGATCATCAACACCATTGGCACACAGTTTCACATTCCGTTTCTGACTATGGCAGTTGCCACAGTCAATGATACCCAGTATACAGTAGGTTCTCTGGCATCTGCCATGAGCGGCCCTGCCATGGCAGTAGCCATCGGTTACGCCTTGCATTGCCCGCCGCTGGTATTGTTTTCGCTGATCACCGTTGGATTTGCCTCCAACGCACTTGGCGGAGCAGGCGGTCCTCTGGCTGTACTGTTTGTTGCCATTGTTGCAGCTGAGATCGGTAAGGCAGTTTCAAAGGAAACAAAGATCGATATCCTTGTAACGCCTCTTGTAACCATCGGTGTGGGCGTAGGTCTTTCCGCATGGTGGGCACCGGCTCTTGGAAAAGCTGCCATGAAGGTAGGAAGCGTGATCATGTGGGCAACAGATCTGCAGCCATTCTTTATGGGAATCTTGGTTTCTGTATTTGTTGGAATCGCACTAACGCTGCCGATCTCTTCTGCTGCGATCTGCGCGGCTCTGGGACTTACCGGACTGGCAGGCGGCGCTGCAGTAGCGGGCTGCTGTGCGCAGATGGTAGGTTTTGCGGTCATGTCCTTCAGGGAAAACAAATGGGGTGGTCTTGTCTCTCAGGGAATTGGAACTTCCATGCTCCAGATGGGTAATATTGTCAGAAATCCAAGGATCTGGATCGCTCCGATCGTAACATCTGCTATCACAGGACCTATTGCAACCTGCTTGTTCAGGCTTCAGATGAACGGAACTGCTGTATCCTCAGGAATGGGTACTTGCGGTTTTGTAGGTCAGATCGGTGTGTATACAGGATGGATGAATGATATTGCAGAAGGAACCAAGACAGCTGTTACAGCTATGGACTGGGCAGGACTTTTCCTGATCTCTTTTATTCTCCCGGCAGTTCTCTGCCCGTTGATCAATATGTTTGTACGTAAGCTCGGATGGGTGAAAGATGGAGATATGACGCTGTCATAAGCTATATCAGATCTTACTTTAAAATCAAAAAAGAGTATCACAGGAACTCATTGATAGTGATGAGCTTTGTGATACTCTTTTATTTTAACTTTTATGCTACATGTGATCCGGTGGCATTACTCCGTTCCAGTCCACAGGCCTTTGCATATTCATGGAGTTTCTCTTTTGCGGAATAATTCAGATTCTGAGGAACTTGGATCTGAATGGTTACATACTGATCACCGCGGACGGAAGGGTTCTTCATGGAAACAATGCCTTTTCCTCTCAGGCGGATCTTGGAACCGGACTGCATACCTTCCCTGATCTTACAGATAACATTTCCGTAAAGGGTGGGAACGGTGGCTTCACCGCCGAAAACAGCGGTTGTGTAAGGAATAGAAATGGTGGTATAAACATCCGATCCCTTTCGTTCATAGCCAGGACGTGTTCCTACGGTAACCTTCAGAAGAAGGTCACCAGGCTCACCGCCGCCGGTTCCGGGCATGCCTTTTCCTTTCAGACGGATACTCTTGCCGGTATCAATACCTGCCGGAATATGAATCTGAAGTGTCTGCGGTGCACCGGAGCTTCCGTCCGGACCGGACAGAGAGATCCTTTTATCTGCACCAAAAGCTGCCTCATCAAAGGTAACGTTGATGCTGGCCTTCACATCAGAGCCTTTTTGCGGAAAATCCTGTTGATGGAATCCGCCGAAGCCGTTGCCACTGTGAAAGCCACTTCCGCCAAATCCACTGTGAAAGCCGCCACCGTTACCGGTGAAATGCTCATATGTGCCATTGCTGCCGAAACCGCGGCTTTCGCCGTGACTGCCGTGGAACATATTTCCGAAGATATCACCAAAAATATCGTCCATATTTTCACCGTTAAAATGAAATTCCTGATAGCTGCCATTGCCGCCACCCTGGAATCCGCCGAATCCACCTGCGCCGGCTCCAGGATCAGCTCCTGCTTCAAATGCGGCATGACCAAACTGATCATACATTTTTTTCTTCTTTGGATCACTTAAGACATCGTAGGCTTCGTTTACTTCTTTAAATTTATCTGCGGCATCTGCATTACCGGCGTTTGTATCCGGATGATATTTTTTGGCCAGTTTACGATAGGCTTTTTTTATTGTTTTTTCATCTGCGTTCCGGTCAATGCCCAGAACATCGTAATAATCTCTTTTTACTGCCATGGTATTCACCTTCCCTTATATTATAGTCTGCAGCGTCCCGGATGATCGATCTGTCCTCTCAGAGGACAGATCTCCCGGACTGTCATATATTGAACGTATGCGTATAAAATTCCCCGGGAAAAATCCCGGGGGCATTACTTTTATCTTGTTCTATATGTAATATAACACTACTAATTAAAAGTGTCAATACCTGCATTGTGGAAAAGAACATTTTGGACTGCAATGAGAGATATGATTCTTACAGCTATCAGTTGAAAATATGATATAATACTACCATAAATTCCGGTGCGGTCTGCTCAGTAAATAAAAAACAGAGAGAGTCGCAGATCAGAGAAAGATCCAAAAAAGAAAAGGAGGCGTATAATATGAGAAAAAGAACTCTTCTGTCCCATATAAAGGCAGTAAAAAGGCTGGTACTTCTGACACTTATACTGTCAGCAGCTTTTCCGGCGACGATCCGGGAGACAAAGGCAGCAGCAGGAACCACTTTTAAAGTCAAAGTCACAGATGGATACCTGGCTCTCCGGAGTGAGAAGGCTTTTGACAAAGGTAATGAGATCGGACAGCTGAATACAGGAGATCTTGTGGAAGTTACAAATCGGAAGGACGCTACTTACTGGTATGCATACGTACCAAGACTGGATAAATCCGGCTATCTAGACAAAAACTATATCCAGATAGCAGAGAACGCCACAGCTTCTAACGATTCCTGGACAGTAAAGGTAAAAAAAGGCTATCTGGCTCTTCGAAGTACCGCAGCTTACAATGACAGTAACGAGATCGGACGCCTGAATACCGGAGATGTCGTTCTTGTAAAGGACAGCAGTGATTCTACTTACTGGTACGTATATGCTCCGGGGCTTGATAAATCCGGATATGTGGATAACCGTTATATTTACAACAGTGGTCTGTGGACAGTTAAAGTAGAAACTGGTTATCTTGCCCTTCGCAACAAGGCAGCCTATAATGAAAGCAATGAGATCGGACAGCTGAATACCGGTGACACGGTTCAGGTGAAGGACACCAGCAACGATCAGTACTGGTATGTATATGTTCCGCAGTTGGATAAGACCGGTTATGTTGACAGGAACTATCTTACCGGAGGCTCAGGTACGACAACTCCATCCATGACTGTTAAAGTGGAAAGCGGATATCTGGCTCTGCGCAGTACAAAGGCGTATGACAAGGACAATGAGATCGCCCAGCTGAATAACGGAGATACGGTAGAAGTCATTGAGAAGAAAGACAGTACTTACTGGTATGTATATGTTCCGAAGATTGGAAAAGAAGGATATGTAGATAAGAACTACCTTAAATAAAAAGATAAAGGATGCTTGTTGCCGGATCTGCCTGAAGAGGAACAGAAAGCCGGAACAAGAAACGGGGAGGCAGAAAGATGACTCTGGCACAGCTCAGATATACCATAGCAATTGCAAAAGCCGGATCTATGAACGAGGCAGCAAAAAGCCTTTATATTTCTCAGCCCAGTCTTTCCACGGCAATCCGGGAGCTGGAAGCAGAAACCGGTGTTGAGATCTTCCGAAGAACGAACCGAGGAATCGCCGTAACGCCTGCAGGCGAAGAATTTCTGGGGTATGCAAGGCAGGTGGTGGAACAGTACGAACTGATGGAAGCCAAATATATTTCCAAGGAACAGTCACGCAAAAAATTCAGTGTTTCCATGCAGCATTATACCTTTGCAGTTAATGCTTTTGTGGAGCTGGTAAAGCAATTCGGCATGGATGAGTACGAATTTGCGGTCCACGAGACCAAGACGCATCAGGTCATCGAGGATGTCCGTAATTTCAAGAGTGAGATCGGGATCCTCTACGTAAATGATTTTAACCGGAAGGTACTTACAAAAATGTTTCACGAGTATGGTCTGGAGTTTCACGAACTTCTCAACTGTCGGATCTACGTTTATATGTGGAAGGGGCATCCTCTGGCGAAGCGTGAGAAGATCACGCTGGAAGAACTGAAGGAATATCCGTGTCTGTCCTTTGAACAGGGAGGAAATAACTCTTTTTATTTTGCTGAGGAGGTTTTGAGCACCTATGAATACAAACGGCTGATCAAAGCCGATGACAGGGCTACTATGCTGAACCTGATGGTAGGACTGAATGGATATACCTTATGCTCCGGTATTATCTGTGAGGATCTTAATGGTTCCGATTACTGTGCTGTGAAGCTGGATTCCGATGAGATCATGACAATCGGTTATGTTGCCAGAAAGGGTGTTAACATCAGTACCCTTGGGAAAAAATATCTGGAGGAGATTTCCAGATATAAGGATAAAGCACTGAAATAAAAGAAAATAAAATCTGACAGATCACTGCTGGAGAAGACGGGAAAAGCTTCTGGTATTTATGATACCGGAGGGCTGTTTCCCTGTGTATTCTCAGATACGTAGCCATGCGTATCATGCAGGAATCTGTCAGATTTTTATTTACATTAAAAGTTTTTGGCAGTGGAAATTTTATTCTGCAAGCCGATCACACACGGATCACAAAACCATCCTTACGCGGTTTGGCTGTTGGATACTCACAGTCACGGTATCCAAGAACACAGTGGCCTACGCCGATATATTCCTCTGGAACACCCCACTGCTTCTTCAGCTCTTTTCCTTCCTCGGAGTCAAAAACTTCTCTTGCACGGTGAATCCAGCAGGAGTCCACGCCGAGAGCATGTGCGGCATTCATGAGATTTCCCATCACAAGACTTCCGTTTTCCACACAGGTGCCCATTTTGCTGTCGGAAAAGACAATGATCACAGTTGGGGCGCCGTAGAACGGATCTGAGGTGCTGCCCATAACAGCTGCGTTCATTTTGGAAAGCCTTGCAACCAGCTCCGGATCCTGTGTCACTACCATAAGAGTGCTCTGCTGTCCCATGCCGCTGGGGGAATATTCTCCCGCCTCCAGGATCGTATCCAGAGTTTCTTTCGGAACAAGCTCTTTTTTATAGGCGCGGATGCTTCTGCGTTCTAACAGGTTTTTGATGCTTTCATTCATGATCATTACCTCCTGATGTTAAATTTTGTTGAAAATATTTTCTGCAAAAGAAAGTAAATTTCTTTTTATTCTGATAAAAACCATTATAACGCAGATGATTATAGTTTCCAATAGATAGAAGGATATAACTTTACAATTTATAAAGAAATATTATATAATCTGGTTATGATATTCCTGCGGCGGATGCGGGAGAATTTCGGGTGGAGATACAGAGACAGAATAGTTAAGACAGAAAATATGAGGTGCCAGATGGAAAAGATTCGGAAACATTTTTATTTTTCAGGAAGAGTACAGGGAGTAGGCTTTCGTTACCGCTCCTATTATATTGCACAGTCCATGGGACTGACCGGCTGGGTACGGAATCTCTGGGATGATCGTGTGGAAATGGAAGTACAGGGAACCAGAGAAGAAATCCGGGAGATGGTAGAACGCCTTTCTCAGCAGAGCTTTGTGGAGATCGAGGGGATTGAAGAGAGGGAAATTCCACTGGAGGAGGAGTTTGGCTTTCATGTGAGAGGATAGTGAAATGGCCGGTTCATTCCAGCTCCGGTGCCAGATACAACAGAACAGCGTCCCGGAATTTTCGGGGATTGAGACCACATTTTTTATAAATGTGGTTTAATTTATATTGAAGAGTATTTTTGTGGAGAAAAAGCTTCTCTGCGGCATCAGCCAGAGACATTTCCAGGGAAAAATAAGTTCACAGAAGGTTCTTTTCATCCGGGGACAGCTGATAACCAAACAGCAGAACAGTTATTTGGCTGCAGAGCTGCGCAGAAAATATCCGCCTGACACGTAAATGAACATTTCACGTTTCCGGTACACGGAATGATAGAACGGAGAGTACGGATATCAGCTTTACATAAAAATCATACAGGAGGAAAATAAAATGAAGGTAGTAACAGCGATCGATTCTTTTAAGGGCAGTATGACATCCATGGAGGCAGGCTTTGCAGCTGCTGAAGGTATCCATCGTGTGGATGCGGACGCAGAAGTTCAGGTAAGACCACTGGCAGACGGTGGAGAGGGAACCGTGGAAGCCCTTGTCGCAGGAATGAACGGAAAAACAGAGCACGTAAAGGTTACGGGGCCTCTTGGCGAGCCGGTGATCTGTGAGTATGGCATCATCGAAAGCACAAAGACTGCAGTGATCGAAATGGCTGGTGCAGCAGGGATCACGCAGGTGCCGGACGAAAAAAGAAATCCTCTTTATACCACAACCTACGGTGTCGGTGAGGTGATCAAGGACGCCATCGAAAAAGGCTGCCGCAGATTTATTGTGGGTATCGGCGGAAGCGCCACCAATGACGGTGGTGTGGGAATGCTTCAGGCACTTGGCTATGCATTTCTAGATAAAGACGGAAAGCAGGTCCTTCCGGGAGCAAGGGGCCTGAAAGACATCACAGAGATCACAGCTGCCTATGTGATCCCGGAGCTTGCAGAATGTAAATTCCGTGTTGCCTGTGATGTCACAAATCCTCTTTGCGGAGAGCTTGGATGCAGTTCCATCTACGGACCGCAGAAGGGTGCTACGCCGGAGATGATCCAGGACATGGATCAGTGGCTGGGTGCTTACGCAGAGCTTGCAAAGGAGCGTTTTCCGAAAGCAGATCCAAAGTATCCGGGAACAGGTGCTGCCGGCGGAATGGGATTTGCATTCCTGACCTTTACCGATGCAGTCCTGGAATCCGGGATCAACATCGTGCTGGATGAGACAAAACTTGAGGACTACATCAAAGACGCGGATCTTGTGATCACAGGTGAGGGACGTATGGATGGACAGACAGCCATGGGAAAAGCGCCGGTAGGTGTTGCAAAGCTTGCAAAGAAATATGGCAAAAAAGTGATCGCCTTTGCAGGTGCCGTACAGCGTGACGCAAGAGCCTGCAACGATGCAGGGATCGATGCCTTTTTCCCGATCCTCCGCGGAGTGGTAACTCTGGAGGAGGCCATGAAAAATGAGAATGCAAAGCAGAATCTGGCAGATACTACAGAGCAGGTTATCAGACTGATGAAATAAATAAAAGGCATATGATTCGTAAATTTCAGGATTCCTGCAGAAATACAGAGCGTGAGTGTCTGATCTGCTGTAAGAATAAATTTGGTGAAAGACGCTGCGAAGACATTGGATGATAATACAAAAAAGACAGGCCACCTCAGAAGCCTGTCTTTTTTGTGGTTTATAATTTGTAAAAATAAGGGAGCTGTAACCGGATTAAATCAATTTATGGGGATTTCAGTCTTATCCTTCGATCGGCTCAAAATCCACAGCGCCATGCTTGCACAGCGGGCAGATGATATCTTCCGGAAGTTCATCGCCTTCATAGATGTATCCGCAGACTTTGCATACCCAGCCTTTTTTGCCTTCGGTCTGTGGCTTTGGCTTTACATGTTTCTGGTAGTAGGTGTAAGTCATGGTATCCTGATCGCTCATGACACGGGCCTCTGTGACGCTGCAGATGAACATTCCGTGAGTGCCGAGATCCACATAGTTTTCTACCTTCAGGGACATGAAAGCATTGATATATTTGTCCAGGAATACCAGGCCGTTGTCGGAGTGGTTTACTTTCTGTCCGGCAAATTTATCGGTGCTTCTGCCGGACTGGAAGCCGAACTGCTCAAAAACAGAGAACGGAGCATCTGTGGACAGGCAGTTTACGTTCATGATACCGGTCTGCTGGATCACGTGGTGAGAGTAGTTTGCCTTGTTGATGTTGACAGCCACGCGATATGGGTTGTCGGTAAGCTGTGTAACGGTATTGACGATCAGACCGTTGTCCTTTTTGCCATCGTTGGAGGTTACCACATAGAGGCCGTAACCGATGCGGAACAGAGCAGTCATATCATTCTTGTTGGCAAGATCATCGCTTTTTGCAATGTATTCCTGGCAGAGCTCATCAGCCATAGCTTCCATCTGCCTGCGGTTTTCTTCATTTACTGCAGACATGATCTTAACTGTGGTATTCAGCCAGCTGATCTTTTTGCATTTGGAAAGCATTTCTTTCATAACCTTCGCTGCCAGCGGTGCCCAGGTTCCGTTTTCAATCAGTCCTACCGTGCGGTTCTGGAAGTTGTGCTCTGTCAGACGGGTAATAAAGTCGTTCATAAACGGATAGATGCCTGCATTATATGTGGTGGTTGCGAGAACCAGCTTGGAGTAACGGAAAGCATCGCTCAGTGCCTGGGACATATCGTCTCTTGCAAGATCATAGACAACAACGTTTGGACATCCTTTGCTGCGGAATTTATCGGCCAACTGCTGAACGGCCATTTTTGTATGACCGTATACAGAAGTGTAGGCGATCACGATTCCGTCATCCTCCGGTGTGTAGGAAGACCAGGTATCATAGAGGCTAATATAATGTCCAAGATCTTCAGTAAGAACCGGTCCGTGGAGTGGGCAGATGGTCTGGATATCCAGAGCTGCGGCTACTTTCAGAAGATTCTGCACCTGCACACCATATTTTCCAACGATGCCGATATAGTATCTTCTTGCCTCATCGTCCCATGGTTCCTCTGCATCCAGGGCGCCGAATTTTCCGAAGCCGTCTGCGGAAAAAAGAACCTTTTCTGTGCTGTCATAAGTGACCATAACCTCCGGCCAGTGAACCATCGGTGCAAATACAAAAGTCAGATCGTGTTTTCCAAGGGAAAGGGTTCCGCCGTTATCTACGATGATCTGATGACCTTCCAGATCCAGGTCAAAGAAGTTCTGCATCATGGCGAAGGCTTTTTTGTTGGAAACAACGATGGTGTCCGGATAAGCCTTCAGGAAGTTTGCGATGTTGGCTGCGTGATCCGGTTCCATATGCTGTACGATCAGATAATCCGGTTTCCGGTCGCCCAGAACTTTCTGGATATTATCAAGCCATTCGTGAGTAAAATTTGCATCTACCGTATCCATAACCGCAATTTTTTCGTCCAGGATCACATAGGAGTTGTAGGACATGCCGTTCGGCACTTTGTACTGGCCCTCAAAAAGGTCAACCTGATGATCATTAACGCCTACATATTTGATGGTATCTGTGATTTTCATGAGCGATTCCTCTTTTCTTTCTATGGTGGATTTATTTATATGCTTCAGTGATTTGTTTGTTTCTTAACTTTGATAAAAATATAACAGAAATTGATGGCAAAAACTGTTGCAAATACAACAAAACAGGAAAAATTTCCAGACTTTACATTTTTTTCGTGCTGGTATAAAATCAGAAACATGCAGCAAAATAAAATGCGGATAGTTGCTTTGAGAGTCCTCTTACATAGTCTTGTATACAAAGAGGAAAGTACAGATATGCGGAAGAGTATTTTGCCGGTGGGAGGAAAATTTATGGAGCATATCACTTTATTTACGGATATTTTGCCCGAAGAACAGGAAAGAATGCGTGTCTGCTTTAAAGTCCGGGAGAAAGTTTTTCAGAATGGAGAAACCATCATGGAATATTCCAGCTCCATGAAAAAGATCGGTCTGATCCAGGAGGGAAGAGCAGTTCTCTACTGCTGCGACGAGGATGGAAATGAGTATGTCATCGATGAACTGAATAGGGACAGTGTATTTGGCGAACCGTTTCTGCTTCCGTCAGATTCCCAGCATTATTATGTATGTGCCACTACCGTGACGAAGGTGCTGTTTATTGATTATGAGCATGTGATCAAGCGCTGTGAAAATGCCTGTCATCATCACAGCCAGATGGTCAGTAATCTTCTGCAGATGACAGCCCTCCGTTCCAGGCAGCAGACGGATCGGATATACATGCTTTCACGATCCTCCACCAGAAAGAAGCTGATAGCTTATCTGCATTCTCTGGCTGCGGAAAAAAATGCCGGGAAATTCAAGCTGCCCATGTCCTATACCGCACTGGCCCAGTACTTAAGTGTGGACCGTAGTGCCATGATGCGGGAGATCAAAAATCTTTCGGATGAGGGTGTGATCCGAAGAAACGGACGGAATGTGGAGCTGCTTAAATAGAGGAGAAGATCATCATGAATGTTACAGTAAGAAAATACGAAGAAAAAGATCTTCCGGATCTGATCCGGATATGGAATGAGGTTGTAGAAGACGGTGTGGCTTTTCCACAGGAAGAATGCCTTAACGAAGAGACAGGAAAAGCTTTTTTTTCAGAACAGACCTATACAGCTGCAGCAGTAGATGCGGAAAGCGGAAAAGTTTACGGACTTTACATTCTTCATCCGAATAATATCGGAAGATGCGGTCATATCTGTAACGCCAGCTATGCGGTAAGCAGAGATTCCAGAGGACTTCACATAGGAGAAAAGCTGGTATCCGACTGTCTGACCCGGGGAAAAGAGCATGGTTTTGGTGTCCTGCAGTTTAATGCGGTTGTGGCCTGCAATGTTCCTGCAAGACATCTTTATGAGAGACTTGGATTTACCCAGCTTGGCGTGATCCCGAAGGGGTTCCGTATGAAGGATGGACATTATGAGGATATCTGTCCGTATTATCATGAACTGTAAGAGAATTTTGAAAGGATTTTTAAATGAAAAATCTTCAGATCACTGCATACATGCAGCATTTTATACGGCAGCAGGTCATGCCGGGAGACATCTGTATCGATGCAACAATGGGAAATGGCAATGACACGGCTCTGTTAAGCCAGCTTGCAGGAAAAAGGGGACGGGTTCTGGCTTTTGACATTCAGAAGCAGGCACTGGAACATACGAAGGAGCGACTGAAAAGAGATAACTGTCCGGAAAATTATCAGCTTCTTCTGGAGTCTCATGAGAATATGGATGTTTATGCAGAAGAAGAAACCGTGTCCTGCATCACCTTTAATCTGGGATATCTTCCCGGCGGAGACCATTCGGTGGCGACCAGAGCAGACAGCAGCATAAGTGCGGTGGAAAGCGGACTTAAGCTTCTGAAAAAAGGCGGACTTATGACACTTTGCATTTACAGTGGCGGGGATACAGGATATCAGGAACGGGATGAGATGCTTGCGTTTATCCGTCAGTTGGATCCTCATAAATATCTGGTGATCCTGTCGGAATATGCAAACCGGCCTAATGATCTGCCCATACCGGTGCTGATCATCAAACTGCAATGAATACATAAATCGGTTACTGTCCGAAATACAGGACACAGAGCCCGGAGGGAGCTATCATGAATGATTACATATATTATTATCTGCTTGCAGTCAATATCCTGGCCTTTGTGCTTTTCGGAGTTGACAAGCAGAAAGCCCGTCGTAATAAATGGCGGATCCCGGAGAAGACCTTGATCTTAAGTGCTGTCATTGGTGGCAGCGTCGGGGCGATCCTTGGCATGAGATTTTTTCACCACAAAACCCGAAAAGCCAGATTTGCAATTGGTGTACCGGTGATACTGCTGGTGCAGATTGGTGTGGTGTGCCTGGTACAGTGGGCGATGAAGTAAAACTATAAATGCAATAACCATAAATACAATACCTGTCTGAAAAAAATAAGACAGCTGTCACAGGACAGAGGAGAGACCAATACTCCACGCCTGGGGCAGCTGTTATTTTTTTTATAAAAGGATGCTCAAAAATTCCTTCTTGACAAATACTTTTATGATGATATAATTTGATAATCAAAATATTTTAAGATAAAAGATAATTCAGAGAACAGCAGTACAGATTTATACAGACTGATTTAAGACAGATATCATGGAGAAAAATATGACAGGTAAAATATGTGGAACCGGTTCGTGGGCACCGGACAGAGTGTGGGATAACAACGATCTGGCAAAGATGGTGGAAACCAGTGATCAGTGGATTCGGGAAAGAACCGGTGTGGTACAGAGACATATTGCAAAAGAGGACGAAGATACTGTGACGATGGCAGCGGGGGCAGCATTAAAAGCTCTGGAAGACGCAGAAATGAAGGCAGAAGAAATCGATCTGATCCTTGTGGCAACCATTTCTCCAACAGAGATCATGCCCTGTGTGGCATGTGGGGTGCAGGAGCGGCTCGGAGCGGAAAAGGCTACCTGCTTTGATCTGAACGGCGCCTGCACAGGATCTCTTCTGGCACTGAACACTGCGCAGGCATACCTGGCCCAGGGAATATATAGGAATGCCCTTGTGATCGGAGCGGAAAAACTGTCCGGTTTAACGGACTGGACAGATCGTGGCACCTGCATTCTTTTCGGGGATGGTGCGGGAGCAGTCGTGCTGAGAGCAGAAGAGGGTGGAAGCTATGCACAGGTAACCCATTCCATTGGAAAAAAAGGCGGTGCACTTACCTTACAGAGCAGAAATCAGATCCGTTATGAAAATGATCCGAAGGCAAAGGAAACCTACATACAGATGAACGGAAAGGAAGTGTTCAGCTTTGCCGTGAGCAAGGTACCGGAGGCTGTGAAGGAGCTTCTTTCCCGAGAGCAGGTTTCCTGTGAAGATATCAGTTATTATCTTCTCCACCAGGCAAATGAGCGCATCATCCGTTCTGCAGCAAGGCGGCTGGGCGAAGACATTTCCAAGTTCCCTATGAATATGGACAGATACGGCAATACTTCTTCCGCAAGTCTTCTTATCCTCCTGGATGAGATGAAAAAAAGTGGAAAACTGCAGCGGGGTGACAGAATGGTCCTTGCAGGCTTCGGCGGCGGACTGACGTACGGAGCAAGCCTGATCGAGTATTAAAGCCCCTGTTAATGAATTGTTAAAATAAGGCTACGTAGTGAATGCGGATGTTTTTATCCGCTTGATCCAAATAAACCGCGGATGCTTTTATCCGCTTGATTTAATTTTCCGGAGGTAAAAGATGAAAACAAAAGTTACAGAATTACTTGGTATTGAATATCCCATCATCCAGGGCGGTATGGCCTGGGTGGCAGATCATCACATTGCGGCAGCAGTATCCGAGGCAGGCGGCTTGGGACTGATCGCAGCGGCAAACGCACCGGCAGAGTGGGTGCGTGAGCAGATCCGTGAGGCGAAAAAACTGACAGATAAGACTTTTGGTGTAAACATCATGCTGATGAGTCCAAGTGCCGATGAGGTTGCGAAGATCGTAGTAGAAGAAGGGATCAAGGTAGTAACAACCGGTGCCGGAAGCCCGGAAAAATACATGGAAGCATGGAAAGCTGCCGGAGTAAAGGTGATCCCGGTTGTTGCATCTGTAGCTCTTGCAAGAAGAATGGAGCGCTGTGGCGCAGATGCAGTGGTAGCAGAGGGAACCGAGTCCGGCGGACATATCGGTGAGACAACCACTATGGCGCTGGTACCGCAGGTCGTGGATGCAGTAAAGATCCCGGTAATTGCAGCAGGTGGAATTGCAGACGGTCGTGGGATCGCGGCAGCCTTTATGCTGGGTGCAGAAGCCGTACAGATGGGAACCCGATTTGTGGCAACAGAGGAATGTCACGTACATGAGAATTACAAACAATTCCTTCTGAAAGCCAGGGATATCGACACAAGAGTAACCGGCCGTACCACAGGTCATCCGGTCCGTACCTTAAGAAACCCTATGACAAAGGAATATCTGGAGAAAGAAGCTGCAGGTGCATCCTTTGAAGAACTGGAAATGCTGACACTTGGTGGCCTCAGGAAGGCTGTTGTTGACGGCGATGTAAAAACCGGAAGCGTTATGTCAGGACAGATCGCAGGTATGGTAAAGGATGTACCGACCTGTAAGGAGCTGATGGCAAGACTGATCAGAGAGACAAAAGAGACTGTAAAGAAAAACAGTTTTCTTGTGGAGGAATAATAAATGGGAAAAACAGCATTCATCTTTCCGGGCCAGGGTGCACAGAAGGCCGGAATGGGAAAAGATTTTTATGAGAAATACGATACAGCAAAGGATGTTTTCGACTCTGCCGGTGAGTGGCTGGATCTGGATATGAAAGCACTTTGCTTTGAAGAAAATGACAGGCTTGACCTGACTGAATATACACAGGCTGCACTGGTCACTACCTGTCTTGCCATGGAGAAGGTGGTAGAGGAGATGGGACTTCATCCAGATGTAACCGCAGGATTAAGCCTTGGCGAGTACTGCGCTATTGAAGCTACCGGCGGCATGGAGCTGAAGGATGCTGTTACTACCGTGAGAAAAAGGGGAATCCTTATGGAGCAGGCAGTTCCGGCAGGTAAGGGAAGCATGGCAGCAGTTATGGGAATGGAGACAGAGAAGATCGAGGAAGTGCTTGCAGACATTGCAGATGTAAGCATTGCAAACTACAATTGTCCCGGCCAGATCGTGATCACAGGCCTTGCGGAGGCAGTTGCGGAAGCCTCTGAAAAGCTGAAGGCAGCCGGAGGAAGAAGAGTAATCCCGTTAAATGTCAGCGGACCGTTCCACTCCGCAATGCTTGCCACTGCAGGAAAAGAACTGGGAAAGGTTCTGGAGGGTGTCACACTTCATGAACTTAAAATCCCGTATGTGACAAACGTGACCGCAGAGTATGTGGAAGATTCGGCGGAAACAAAAGCACTTCTGGAAAAACAGATTTCTTCTTCCGTGCGTTGGCAGCAGAGTGTGGAAAATATGATCCGTCAGGGAGTAGATACATTTATTGAGATCGGACCGGGAAGAACCCTTGCCGGATTTATGAGAAAGATCGACAGAAATGTAAAAGTATATAACATCCAGACCGTAGAAGATGCAGAGAAGGTCTGCCAGGAACTGGTATAAATATTGGAAAAAAAGATAAAGAATCAAAAATAAAGCAGGCATAGTGCAGCAGACAGAAATGCCAGGTAACAAATGCGGATCACGGATGACCGCATAACATCAGAAAGGAATTCATATGTCAGAGAAAAAAATCGCAGTTGTAACAGGCGGTGCACGTGGGATCGGGAAAGCCATCGCCCTGGAGCTTGCAAAAGCAGGAAACCTTGTAGTGATTAATTATAACGGCTCAGAAGAAAAAGCACGGGAAACAAAAGCAGAGATCGAGGCAGTCGGCGGCCAGGCAGATATCCTGCAGTGCAATGTGGCAGATTTTGATGCATGTGAAGCTTTTTTCAAAGCTGTTGCAGAGAAATACGGACGTGTTGATATCCTGGTAAATAATGCCGGAGTTACGAAGGACGGACTTCTCATGAAAATGAGTGAGGAAGATTTTTCCAGAGTTGTTGACATCAATCTGAAAGGAACCTTCAACTGCATCCGTCATGTGTCCAGAATGATGCTGAAGCAGAGAAGCGGCCGGATCATCAGCCTTTCATCGGTGGTAGGCCTTCGTGGAAATGCAGGACAGGCCAATTATGCGGCATCCAAAGCCGGGATCATCGGTCTTACAAAATCCGCTGCAAAGGAGCTGGCATCCAGAGGGATCACGGTCAACGCCATTGCACCGGGATTTATCAAAACAGACATGACGGACGTGCTTTCTGACAAAGTAAAAGAAAATATTGCGGCATCTATCCCCATGGGAAGCATGGGAACAACAGAAGACGTGGCAAAGGCAGCTGCATTTCTGGCATCAGACGGTGCACGTTACATCACAGGACAGGTACTTCGCGTAGACGGCGGAATGGCAATGTAAAGAAGGCTCCCCGGAGTCAGGAGGATAGATTGATGAAAAGACGAGTAGTAGTAACAGGACTTGGAGCAGTAACACCGATCGGAAATGATGTGGAAAGCTTCTGGAACGGAGTAAAAGAAGGAAAGGTGGGGATCGGACCGATCACCCGTTTTGATACGACCGGATACAAGGCAACACTGGCAGCAGAGCTTAAAGATTTTGTGGCAAAGGATCGCATGGATCCGAGAACTGCAAGAAGAATGGAGCCTTTTTCCCAGTATGCGGTAGCAGCTGCACTGGAAGCAGTGGAAAATTCCGGGCTTAAGATGGAAGAGGAAGATCCGTACATGGTAGGCGTTATCATCGGCTCCGGTGTGGGAAGTCTTCAGGCTACCGAGACCAATGAGAAGAAGCTTATGGAAAAAGGTCCTTCAAGAGTGGATCCGCTTCTTGTTCCGAAGATGATCACAAATATGGCAGCCGGAAATGTTTCTATCGCTACCGGCGCAAAAGGAAAATGCACCAACGTGGTAACGGCATGTGCGACAGGAACACATTGTATCGGAGATGCTTTCCGTGCCATTCAGTATGGTGATGCAGATGTAATGCTTGCCGGTGGTACAGAGGGAGCTGTCTGCCCTATCGGTATCGCAGGCTTTGCAAGCCTTACTGCACTGAGCACAAGTGAGGATCCGCTGCGTGCATCCATTCCGTTTGATAAAGACAGAGGCGGTTTTGTTATGGGCGAGGGTGCAGGTGTGGTTGTTCTGGAAGAGCTTGAGCATGCCAAAAAGAGAAATGCCAATATCCTGGCAGAGGTTGTGGGATACGGTGCAACTGCAGATGCTTTCCATATCACATCTCCGGCCGAGGACGGAAGCGGCGCCGCACGTGCTATGGAAAATGCCATGAAGGAAGCAGGTGTTGCACCGGCGCAGGTAGATTATATCAATGCACACGGAACCGGAACACATCACAATGACCTGTTTGAAACAAGAGCTATCAAGCTTGCGTTTAAGGACGCTGCCAAGGATGTAAAGATCAATTCCACAAAATCCATGGTGGGCCATCTTCTTGGCGCAGCAGGAGCTGTTGAGTTTATCGTATGCGTAAAATCCATTCTGGACGGATTTATCCATCAGACAGTGGGAACAACAGAAACAGAGGAGGAGCTTGATCTGAACTATATGATCGGCGCTCCGGCAAAACAGGAAGTTCGTTATGCAATGAGCAATTCCCTTGGATTTGGAGGACACAACGGAACATTGCTTGTAAAGAAGTATGAGGAGGACTGAAGCTATGGAATTTAACCAGATTCTTGAACTGATCGATCACGTATCTGCATCAGAGCTTACTGCCTTTACATATGAGACAGCAGATCTGACCTTAAGTATGGAGCATGGAAAGCCACAGATCATCCAGGGGGTTATGGGAGAAACTGTGGAAAACATTCCGGCAGTAGGAATGACCGGTGGAAAAGTCCGCAGGGCAGTGAATACAGCACCGGTGGCAGGCAAAGATCCTGTGGTACCGGCTTCAACAGATGAAATGGCAGTGACAGGAAAAACTGTGGCAGAAGCACAGGGAGTGAAAGGTACTGAGCAGTCGGAAACCGTACCACAGAGCGGGGAAGATCAGACAGGCAGCCTGGTAACATCTCCGCTGGTAGGAACCTTCTATGCTGCACCGTCCCAGGATCTTCCGCCTTACGTTCAGGTGGGAGACAAGGTAAAAAAAGGCCAGGTTCTTGCAATCGTGGAAGCTATGAAGCTGATGAATGAGATTGAAAGTGATTTTGACGGCGAGATCGCAGAGATCTATGTGGAGAACGGACAGCCGGTAGAATACGGTCAGAAGCTTTTCCGTATCCGATAAGTACCTTCAGATCAGAATCAGAGAATAAGAAAAATTATTGTTTCAGGAGGATAGAGAATGAAGCATCTTGATGTAAAACAGATCGAGGAGATCATTCCACACAGACATCCGTTTCTGCTTGTGGACTATATTGAAGATTATGAGCCGGGTGAATTTGCTGTCGGATATAAATGTGTGACCTTCCGCGAGGATTTTTTTCGGGGACATTTTCCCCAGGAGCCGGTAATGCCGGGTGTTCTGATGGTAGAAGCGCTGGCACAGGTGGGTGCGGTAGCCATTCTTTCCCTGGAGGACATGAAGGGAAAAACCGCTTATTTCGGAGGTATCAACAAGTGTAAGTTCCGCAGAAAGGTAGCTCCGGGAGACAAGCTCCGTCTTGAAACAAAGATCATCCGCAGAAAGGGTCCTGTAGGCATTGGTTCTGCAGTGGCATCTGTGGATGGCGAGGTTGCCGTAGAGGCTGAGCTTACATTTATGATCGGGTAAGGTGATTGTATGATTCGAAAGTTACTGATCGCCAACAGAGGCGAGATCGCGGTGCGTATTATCCGTGCCTGCAGAGAAATGGGAATTGCCACAGTGGCGGTTTATTCTGAGGCAGATGAGGAAAGCCTTCACACACAGCTGGCGGACGAAGCAATCTGTATCGGACCGGGGCCATCTGCACAGAGCTATCTGAATATGGAACAGATCATCAGTGCAACCATGGTTTCCGGTGCGGATGCCATTCATCCGGGATTTGGCTTTCTTTCTGAAAATGCCAGATTTGCGGAGCTCTGTGAAAAATGCGGGATCACATTTGTGGGTCCTCCATCAAAGGTCATCCGTATGCTGGGCAATAAAAAAATTGCAAGAAGCACCATGATCGCAGCTGGTGTTCCGGTAGTTCCGGGCAGCGAAGGGGATGTGGAGGATATTGAAACCGGTCTTAAGGAAGCTGAGAGAATCGGTTATCCGGTGATCATCAAGGCAGCTCTTGGCGGCGGCGGAAAAGGCATGCGTGTGGCAAACACACCGGAGGAATTTCCGGAAGCCTATGCAACCGCCAGAAAAGAGTCTGAGATCGCTTTTGGCGACGGTACCATGTATATTGAACATTTCGTGGTAAATCCGAGACATATTGAGTTTCAGATCCTTGCAGACAGCTTCGGAAATGTGATCCATCTGGGAGAGCGTGACTGCTCCATCCAGAGAAATCATCAGAAGATGATCGAGGAATCTCCAAGTGCTGCAGTTTCTCCGGAATTAAGAGAAAAAATGGGTCATGCGGCGGTGACGGCGGCGAAAGCAGCCGGTTACATAAATGCGGGAACGATTGAATTTCTTCTGGAACCGGATGGAAAATTCTGGTTTATGGAAATGAATACAAGGATCCAGGTGGAGCATCCGGTGACAGAGTGGGTAACAGGGATCGATCTTGTAAAGGAGCAGCTGAAGATCGCTTCCGGAATGCCTCTTGAGATATCACAGGAGGATGTCCGGATCCAGGGACACGCCATTGAGTGCAGGATCAATGCTGAAAATCCTCAGAAAAATTTCCGCCCTTCGCCGGGAACTATCCAGGGAGCGCATTTTCCGGGGGGAAACGGGATCCGTGTGGATACCTGTGTGTATAACGGCTGTAAGATCCCGCCTTATTATGATTCCATGCTTGCGAAGCTGATCGTTCATGCAGGTAACCGAAAAGAAGCCATTGCAAAAATGCAGAGTGCTCTTGGTGAGGTGATCATTGACGGAATCGATACAAATATTGACTATCAGTACGAAATCCTGAAAGATGAGGATTATCAGTCCGGAAACTTTGACACTGGCTTTCTTGCCAGCCATATCATTGCGGGAGTGAAGATCAATGAGAATTAAGCACATGTTCAAAAAAACAGTCAGGGATATCCGGGGTGAGGAACAGGAAAACATTCCGGAGGTGCCGGATAACCTGATGCGTAAATGCAACGCCTGCAAAGCGGCGGTTTTTGTAGACGAGGTAAAGCAGAATCAATACATCTGTCCCCACTGCGGAAATTATTTCCATGTACCCGCTTATCGTCGGATCAAACTGATCGCAGATAGAAAGAGCTTTGTGGAGTGGGATGCTCACATGGAAGAACAGAATCCCCTTCAGTACAGAGGCTACGAAGAAAAGCTTCAGGGACTTCGTGAAAAGACAGGGCTTGATGAGGCTGTAGTTACCGGAAAGTGTACTATAAAAGGGACACCTGTGACACTTGGTGTCTGTGACTGTCGTTTCATGATGTCCAGTATGGGAGAAGTCGTGGGGGAAAAGATCACGCGGGCTTTTGAACGTGCCACAGAGGAGAAGCTGCCGGTAATCCTCTATATCTGTTCCGGCGGTGCCAGAATGCAGGAGGGCCTGGTTTCCCTGATGCAGATGGCAAAAACCAGTATGGCCATCCGGAAGCACAGCGATGCCGGACTTCTTTATGTGCCGGTCCTCACAGACCCGACAACAGGCGGCGTGACGGCAAGCTTTGCTATGCTGGGAGATATTATCCTGGCAGAGCCGAAAGCGCTGATCGGTTTTGCAGGTCCCAGAGTGATCGAACAGACCATCGGGCAAAAGCTTCCCAAAGGCTTCCAGAGAGCGGAATTTCTTCTGGAACACGGCTTTGTGGACAAGATCGTAAAGCGTGAGGAGCAGAGGATCGTATTGGCGGATATTCTGAGATTACATCAGGATAAAGTCCTGAATAATGCGCAGTTCGATAATACGGACATTAAAAATGGGTTCAAGTCTGACAATCAGGAATCGATGAAAACTGTTGAGGAAGATAATAGGATCTGGCCGAACTTCGTTCCATCCGGAGATTTCACTCCCTGGGAACATGTCCAGCTTGCCAGAGCCAAAACACGCCCTACAGGAAAGGATTACATCGAAGCGCTTTTTGACGATTTCATGGAATTTCACGGAGACCGTCACTGCGGGGATGATCCGGCAGTGATCGGTGGTGTGGCATTTTTCCACGGACAGCCGGTAACTGTCCTTGCACAGGAAAAAGGAGAGGGTACAAAGGAAAACATTACCCGGAATTTCGGAATGGTATCTCCGGAGGGGTACTGGAAATCCCTGCGCCTGATGCAGCAGGCAGAGAAATTTCACCGTCCGGTGATCTGCCTTGTAGATACACCAGGCGCATTCTGCGGGCTGGAAGCAGAGGAACGTGGACAGGGTGAAGCCATTGCAAAAAATCTCTATACACTGGCAGGTCTCACAGTGCCGGTGCTTTCCGTTGTGATCGGTGAAGGCGGAAGCGGAGGTGCCCTTGCCTTGGCGGTGGCAGATGAGGTATGGATGCTGGAGCATTCCGTTTATTCCATCCTGTCCCCGGAGGGCTTTGCCTCCATTCTCTGGAAAGACAGCAAAAAGGCAAAGGAAGCAGCAGCAGTGATGAAGCTCACAGCTGCAGACCTTTACCAGATGGGGATGATTGAGCATGTGATTCCGGAAGCAGAGCCTGTAAGCCGTGAGAACATAAATGATATTGCGGGTTATCTGGAAAACGGAATTGCGGATTTTCTTGAGAAATATGGCGAAGAAGAGCCGGAGAAGCTTCTGGAACATCGCTATGAACGTTTCCGGAAAATGTAGAAGCAATAAGTGCAGTGATTTTGTAGCCCGCAAAGTAAAAATCCAGTGGAAAAAATGCCATATTTATGTTACGATGGCTTCATAAACAGAGAACCGGAGAAGCCTTTTTGCTCCGGAGAAACAGGAGCGGGTAGAGTGGACAATCGGGAAGTTATAAATGACGTGCTGGTGAATCTGTTCAATGAGATCCTCCGACTGGAGGAGGAAGCCATCATCACAGATAAATATAAAGATATTTCCAACAATGATATGCACATTATCGAGGCTGTAGGTCTTGGAGGGGGGAACATGTCCTCCATTGCAGCCAAGCTTAAGATCACCGTAGGCTCCCTCACAACATCTATGAACAGTCTTGTAAAAAAAGGCTATGTGAAGAGAGAGCGAAGTGAGAAGGACCGGCGTGTGGTATTTATCCAGCTTACAAATAAGGGACGTATGGCATATCATCATCATGCGGAGTTTCACAGGCAGATGACAGAAGCGGTGATCGCAGAGCTGAATGAGAATGAGACAGAAGTGCTGGTAAAAGCACTGGACGGACTGCGTAAATTTTTCAGACAGTATCACGAACAATGAAGAAATGTATAATGAAAGCATCCGGATCGGTAATAAAGGACAATTACCGATCCGGATGCTTTTTGCATAACAGGCATTTTCGACACGGACATTTATTGAAAATGATATTAAATGTCGCCTTTGTTTTTGTGATACGAGAGTTTATTCGTCCCAGCCATCCTGGAAGCGGATATTTACAGAGATATTGCGGACAACGTCTCCTTCCTGAAGCTCCAGATCGCTCTCATCGGAAACCGGAGGAAGCTTTCCCTCAAATTCCATAAGCTCTGTGTAGATCCAGTCGTATGCAGCTGCATTGGCATTTTCGATGGCATCATCCAGCGTGTCACCGTTGGCTTCACAGCAGGCAAGATCCGGAAAAAAAGCATTGTATTTTTTGTCCTCTGTGGGACGGAAAACTGCGGGATATATAAATTTCATAGGTAAGATTCCTTTCTTTTTTAAAATGAAGTGATCCGTGTAATACCATGAATATGGATAGTTTTACCTGACCTAGTACAGCGAATATTAAGTAACCGCCATATTGACTTGTCTGATTTTTCATCTGCTGCGTTGTCGTCAATCGTCGTAGCCACCGCTACGCCTCATTCCTCCGCCTTGCAGATGAAGAAATCATCCTGCGTCAATATGGCAGAAACTTAATTTTCGCTGTACTAGTAAGTATATACTAATTTCAGAATGAGGGCAAGCGAGTTCATGATCCAATGAAAGATCTAAATAAGAACAGCAGAGTTTTGGGAATGCTATAATCAGAAAATTGTCGTATATAAGTAAAAATGATAGATATATAACCCTTTTTGTCCTTGTATATAGGAAATATAGATGCTATACTGTGTAATACAGAGTATGAACGGGGGGTCGAAAGACCTGACGGGAGGTACAGCTATGATTTATACAGCTTTGACGAAAAAAGCTATGAAGGTGGCATACGAGGCACATCATGGACAGACAGATCGAAGCGGGACACCTTATATCTTTCATCCATTTCATGTAGCGGAGCAAATGGATGATGAACTCAGTGTATGTACGGCACTTCTGCACGATGTGATAGAAGATACAGAGATCACATTTGAGGATCTTACCGGAGAATTTCCGGAAGAGGTTGTGGAGGCATTACGTTGTCTTACAAGAGATAAGAATATGAATTATTTCGATTATATCCGGAAGCTCCGGAAGAATCCGATCGCAAAAAAAGTGAAGCAGGCTGATCTGCTCCACAATTCTGATGTAACACGTCTTTCTGACTGCGAAAATATGTCTGCTGAACAGATATCACGGCTGCATGGAAGATATAAACGGGCTTTGGAGATACTTCATGATGCCAGGTGATACTATTTTCACACAAGTCATTTATTGACCTTTATTCAGTTTTTTCATGCGCATGGTCCACACAAAATATCCGTGACCTCAGATATTATTGTGGATCTTCTTAGCGGAAATATGGATTTCTTGCATTGATCTCCACGTAGCATTTGATCGCATATTTGATAAATTCTATGATTTTTTTCATTTTATTTTCCTCCTCTTTTCTTTAACTTACAAATGCATTATAATAAACTCTCGGAAATATTACGTGCCAAAAACACAGAAAAAGTAGTCAAATATTGCGGAGAGAAAAATCCATGTTTCCAGTATACGAAGAAAAAAAGAAGAATCTCCATATTCATCTGCGGACCTCACCCCATCTTCATAACTCCATAGAGTTTATCTATATCACAGAGGGAACTCTGGAGCTTGGTATGGGACAGGAGCTTTATCATATGGAAGAGGGAGATCTTGCAGTGATCTTTCCGGATGTGATCCATCACTATCAGGTGTTCTCTCCGGGAGAAAACAAAGCAGTCTATCTCTGGGCAAAGCCGGTATTGATTGGTAAGTTTGCGGATATCATTCAGAACAGCTGTCCGGAAGACCCGGTTATAAAAAAGGAGCAGGTGCATCCGGATATTGTAAATGCGGTACGGTGTCTCAGGGCAAACCGTAAGGAGAAGGATGATAATCTTGCAGTGGAACAGGCGTATGTGCAGATCCCGGGATTTGAAAGTCAGAGGACTTTTAACCGGGTATTCCGGGAACGGTACCGGATGACACCAAGAGAATACAGAACATTATATAAGGAAAAATATTTACGAGAGGAACAGACATGATCACAGTAGAACTGGAACATTTCAGCCTTGATAAAATATGCGATTCCGGACAGTGCTTCCGGATGAGAAAGCTTGGAGACGGACATTTTTCCATGGTGGCGGGAGACCAGTATCTGGAAATGTATCAGAAAGACGGAGTGGTGGATTTCTGCTGCTCTCAGGAGGAATTTATCTGTTACTGGGTGCTTTATTTTGATCTGGATACGGATTATGAAGCTTACATGAATGCTGCTAATCCACGGGATAAATATCTGGGTGCCGCAATAAAGGCAGGAGACGGGATACGGATATTAAGACAGGATCTCTGGGAAATGATCGTTACGTTTCTGATATCTCAGCAGAACAATATCAAGCGTATCCGCAAATGTATCGAAACCATCTGCCGGAAGTACGGAGAGCGAAAAAATTCATCTGCAGGTGTGGAATACTACGCTTTTCCGACTGTAGAGGCGCTGAGTCAGGCAACGGAAGAGGAGTTAAGAGGATGCGGCCTGGGATACCGGGCAAAATATATCGCAGTAACGGCCAGGACCATTGCATCCGGCCAGATCTCTCTGGAAAAAATCTATGATATGCGTTACCATCAGGCAAAGAAGGAGCTGATGAAGCTTTGTGGTGTGGGAGAAAAGGTAGCTGAGTGTATCTGCCTGTTTGCACTGCATCATATGGATGCTTTTCCCATAGATACCCACATCCGTCAGGTCATGGACGTGCATTACAAAAGAGGATTTCCCAACCGCAGATACAGAGGAATGCGTGGAATCATGCAGCAGTATATTTTTTACTATGACTTGTACTCATAGACTGCGGATGCTATCATAGGTGAAAATAAAGGAAAAATCCACGGAGGAAAAAGTAATCAGAAAATATTTACTGCGATTGAGACAACCACGTATAAAAAAGAAAGAAAACAGATATTATATCCGGGGCTATAAGGGAACGGAAGTGATCATCCGTACAGATCATGAGATCCTGAAGAGGATTGCCTACAGGCGTACCTGCGTGAAACAAGTCTGCATTCCTGGAAGATACGAAACAGAAACAAAATATATCTATACAAGAAAAGAAAACAGAAGAAGCCGCCCAGTCATAGTTCCGGGCATTCCGACCGGGAGAGAAACTGCTATGCCACGTGCCGTGCGGACAGTGCTCCATGCTCTTTCCTATGGCGGGATCGAAGTGGAGGCTTCCAGAAAGCTGGCAGATCTTAAGAAGATGGATCCTATGAGGATCTTTTACAGGACACTGGATGCGGAAGTTTATAACGGAGACTATAAAGTGCCGATCCGTCTGTTTTTTCCAACAGAAGAGGACATGGAAAACGGTGCCGCCTCCGGAAAAAAACCACCGGTGATCCTGTTTTTCCATGGCGGTGGCTGGGTTACGGAAAGTGTAGAGAATTATCAGCGGGTTTGTGCCAGAATGGCACAGTCTACCGGTCAGATCGTGGCGTCTGTTGAATACAGGCTGGCACCGGAATACCGTTTCCCGGTGGGACTGATGGATTGTTATGCAGCTGCGAAGACTTTTTACACCAATCGTTTTCTTTTGAATACGGATCCGGATCGTATCACCATTATGGGAGATAGTGCAGGCGGAAATCTGGCAGCGGCTGTATGTATGATGGCCAGAGACCGCGGAGATTTTTTTCCCAAAAAACAGATCCTTATTTATCCGGCACTGAACAACTGTTATACGGAAGACTCTCCTTTTGAATCCGTAAAAACAAATGGAACCGGTTATCTTCTCACAGCGGAGAAGATGGAAGATTATCTGAAATTCTATGAGAGTTGTCCGGAAGACAGGAGGAATCCCTATTTTGCGCCGATCCTGGAGAAGAATTTTCGAAATATGCCGGATACACTGATACTTACCGCTGAGTTCGATCCTCTTCGGGATGAAGGTGAGGCATTTGGTGAAAAACTGAAGGAAGCGGGAAATCGTGTGGAAGTGCACAGGATCGCAGGTGCGTTTCACGGGTATTTTGCACTGGGGATCAAATTTCTGCATGTGCAGGAAAGCTTTGCATATGTAAATCGTTTTCTGGAAACAGAGGAACAGGAAGAAGGAAAGCATCATGAAGAACGAATATGCACAGTGGAGAAAACTTGACAATGCGGCGCTGGCGTTCCCGGCGGTGACAGGAAAGAATGACACCAGGGTATTTCGTTTTTACTGTGAACTGAAAGAAGAGATAAAAGAAGAAAACCTGCAGGAAGCCCTGGAGAGGACATTGGAAAAATATCCTCTTTTCCGTGCAGTTTTAAGAAAGGGACTGTTCTGGTTTTATCTGGAGAGACGTGATATTCCGGCAGTGGCAAAGAAAGAAGCAGGTGCACCCTGCAGCGGACTTTATATTCCGGACAAAAAAACGCTTCTTTTTCGGGTGAGCTATTATAAGAACAGGATCAATTTCGAGGTATTTCATGCGCTGACGGATGGAACGGGAGCCATGCATTTTCTGATGGAGCTGGTGAAAAATTATCTTCAGGAGACGCACCCATCCGCAGAGCTTCCGGAGCTTTTTTCGGATGAAAACATTACGGGCAGGGATATGGAGGAGGACAGCTTTTCCCAGTATTATTCCTCCGATGCGCCAAGAAAGAGAGAGTCCAAGAAGCCTGCCTTCCAGTTAAAAGGCGAGAAGCTCAGGCAGGAGGATATGAGTATCACGGAAGTCTGTATTCCGGTAAAAGAGATCCACGCCCGTGCAAAAGCGGCCGGTGTGTCGATCACGGTTTTTCTTACGGCAGCACTTATCTGGGCGATCCATGAAGAAGTACCTCAGAATCAGGCGAAAAAGCCCATTGGTCTGATGATCCCGGTAAATTTGAGAAATTATTTTCCATCCCGGTCTATGGCAAATTTTTTCGGATGGATCGAGATCAGCTGTTATTTTCAGCCTGATACAGCCTTTGAGGATATTCTGAGATCCGTAAAGGAGCAGTTTGCAAAGGAACTGAGTAAGGACGTGATCGAAGCAAAGCTGAATGATCTGGTAAGCCTGGAGAAGAATCCGATCCTGCGTCTGGTACCATTGGAGATCAAAACCCCGTTCCTTCTTGCCGGGACGACTCTGGGAGGGAGGTCTATCACGGCGATCTATTCCAATGTGGGGATCATCCGGATGCCGGAGGAATATCGGAAATATATTCAGAGATTCGGACTTTTTGCAAGCACGGACAGTCTGCAGCTGTGTTCCTGTTCTTTTGGAGATGAGATGGTTTTAAGCTTTACGTCCAAGATCCCCAATGGAAATATTGAGCGGAATTTTGTGGAGAGACTGAAAAATGAGCAGGTATCCTGTACAATTCGGGAGAATGATCTTCCGGGACAAAAAGAGGAGCAGAAACAGCAGATGAAGCTTTTTGAGAGCTTTACATTTCTGTGTATTGTGCTGGCTGTGGTATGTAATCTGATCGATTATCTGCTGGATAGTCATATAGGCTGGGCCTGGTTTGTGACTGCAGGGGCGTTCTGCACCTGGCTGATGGTTTCAGTGGCTTATGTGAAGCGGCGGAATCTTCTGAAGAATGAGATGTGGCAGCTGGTGATCGCAGCTGTTGCAGGAGTGCTTTGGGATGTGTTTACCGGCTGGCGTGGCTGGTCTGTGGATTATCTGCTTCCTCTGGCTTCGCTTGCTGTGATCTGCTCCATGTGGGTGATCACTGCGGTACAGAAGCTGGAGGTGGCGGAATATATGATCTATCTTCTGGAAGCAGGAGCTTTTGGAGGAGTGATCCCTGTGATCCTGTTGGCTGCCGGTGTGGTAACGGTGCTGTATCCGTCGCTGATCTGTATATGCGTCAGCTTTCTGATGCTGGTATGGTTGTTCCTGTTTAAGAGGAAAGATATGGTGCGGGAGATGCAGAAGAAATTCCGTGCATAGAAAATAAAAATAACCGTCGATCTGCAGAGGACTTTTTGAAAATCTGTCTGCAGACCGGCGGTTTTTTGATCAAATCAAGGGAGTCTCCTGCAGAGCTGCGAAAAGCAATAAGCAGTGAGGGAAACTTGCCCGGTGTTCGGAGATCAGAATCCGAAATCTTCATAGTCCTCCGGTGTAAACTTATGATAGATCATATGCTCACCCTCCAGGGACAGACAATACCGGTAGTCATCCGGGATCCCGTCTTCGAAATATACAAGATAATCAAATCCGGTTCCGGTTGTTTTTTCCACGTGTACATGTTCGGAATAAGCATGAAAAACGTCCATCACTTCATCCAGAGTACAGCCATGACGTGCAACCGTGCCTATAAAGTGTACCAGAAATTCACTCGGCTTCCGGTTTTCGTGAACGTAGTCCGAGGCCTGAGGCGGCAGGGTGATGCAGAAACGCCCGTTTTTGGAAGAAGCCGTTACTTTTCCAAGACGGTCATAGGCATGATCTAAGAATTTTTCCATTGCATGCTGCATTTCTTCTTCCGTAAGCTCTGTGCCAAGAAGGCGGTTCAGAGACTGCAGCGGATAATAAAAACGGGTAACTCCGCTCATGTATCCGATCTTTACCTGTTGTTCCTGGATCATATCCAGGAGATTATTTTCCAGTTTTTTGAAATTCATTATGTTTTTCCTTTCCGAGGTCTGAAGGTTTATTGAACTGCATACATTCAGATCCCATTTTTTTCGCAGATATCATTGAGACAGCAGCGGTCACAGTAAGGATTTGTCCGCGCTGTACAGACTTCTCTTCCATGATTGACAAGACGGTGGCAGAGATCATTGCCTTCTTCCGGAGGGATGATCTTCCAGAGAGCCATTTCCACCTTTTTCGGATCCTTCATGTCATGGACAAGGCCGATGCGATTGGAAAGGCGGATACAGTGAGTATCTGTTACAATGGCGGGCTTGCCGAATACGTCCCCCATGATCAGGTTTGCGCTTTTTCGGCCCACACCGGGAAGCTTCAGAAGTGCGTTAAAGTCTTCCGGCACCTTGTCGTGATACTGTTCGTGGAGAATGCGCATACAGGCGCTGATGTCCCGGGCTTTGCTTTTTCCAAGGCCGCAGGGACGTACAATGGCTTCGATCGCTTCCGGCTCTGCTGCTGCCAGGGCTGCCACATCCGGGTATTTTGCATAGAGATCCTGAACAACTACATTGACCCGGGCATCGGTGCACTGAGCTGCCAGACGGACACTTACAAGAAGCTTCCAGGCATCATCATAATCCAGTGTACAGTCTGCATCCGGATATTCCTTTTTTAAACGGCTGATAACTTCATAGGCCAGTTCCTGTGTTGTCATTTGTATATGAACCATCCTTTCAATTTCGGTTATATTACTGAATTACTACAGCCAGGATGATACCACAGCATTCGGAGAATTACAAGGTGGACAGGAGTACAGAAGCAGTGTGTGGCATTTGGGGATTTTATCAGCAGAGCAATTTTGGGAATCCCCCCTAGGGGCTTGTTAATACCCTGACAATTTGGTACATTAAACGTGACCTGTGAGGGACCTGATCTCCCTCACGTGAATAGAAAAGTGCGGAGGAATCAACGTGGAAAAACTTCTCGATGAAATCGAATCTTACTGGAGCACCCGTACAGAAGGGTACTCCGAAGTGAATCATAAAGAGCTTGCAGGAACGCAGAAAAACGCATGGCTTAAGGTGCTGACCAGTCAGTTTCCGGACAAACCCAAGGAAGAGATCCGTATCCTGGATATCGGAACAGGCCCCGGATTTTTTCCTGTGATCCTGGCAGAAGCCGGATATCATGTAGATGCAGTGGATTATACGGAAGGAATGCTGGAAAAGGCAAAGGAAAATGCAGGAGACCTTTGCCGGAATATCCGCTTTTTGAGGATGGATGCACAGAAGCTGGATTTTGAGGATAATACCTTTGACGTGGTCATTTCCCGAAATCTTACCTGGAATCTGGAGCATCCTGATGTTGCTTACAGAGAGTGGGTCCGTGTACTGAAGGTAGGAGGAAGACTTCTGAATTTTGATGCCAACTGGTACGGTTATCTTTATGAGGAAGAGCAGCGTAAGGCCTACGAAAACGACCGGAAAAATGTGGAAAACAACAGCCTGGATGATCACTATCTCTGTACGGATATTGAGCGCATGGAGCGGATTGCCCTCCAGGTACCGCTGTCAAAGATCAGTCGTCCCCAGTGGGATGTAAAAACTCTCAGAGAAGCAGGACTTCTTGGGATTCGCACAGACACAGAAATATGGAAAACGGTCTGGAGTGAGGAGGAGAGATTAAATTATCAGTCCACACCAATGTTTATGGTAACTGGTGTAAAGCCGGATCATTTCCTGAATCTTCCGGTTGCGGCAGGAGAAAAAACAGAAGGCTTTCTTGAGCTCGGAGATGGAGAATTTGTCCTTCCTGCAACCATCATCCGTGGAAAAGATCCTGGAAAAACCGTTCTCGTCACAGCAGGTCTTCATGCAGGAGAGTATGTAGGGATCCAGACTCTGATCGAGCTGTCGAAGCGGCTGAAACCGGAAAAGGTAAAGGGCCAGCTGGTTCTGGTAAAGGTACTGAACCGGGAAGACTTTGAGAAGCGTGCAGGCAGCATCAGCTGGGAAGACGGAAAAAATCTGAACCGTGTTTTCCCTGGCAGAAAAGATGGCACAAAAATGGAACGACTGGCAGCGGCCATCACAGAATCCCTGATCCGGAAGGCAGATTATTATATCGATCTTCACGGCGGTGATGATTATGAGGAGCTGACTCCGTATGTATATTTTGCAGGCGTGGCAAAGCCAGAGATCGTGGAAGCTTCCCGAAAAATGGCAGAGCAGGTTGATGTCCCATATATGGTACAGTCAAATGTGAGTACAGGCGGCGCCTACAATTATGCGGCAAGTACCTTCCATATTCCGGCGGTCCTTCTGGAACGCGGCTGTATGGGAACCTGGGAACGGGAGGAAGTGGATTCCATGCGAAGAGATGTAAGAAATATCCTCTGCAGCATCGGAGCCTATAACGGAATCCGTTCCCACAGTACGTACTATCCGCTGAAAATGGATGATGTGCGTTATCAGTGCGCCAGTGTCAACGGTCTCTGGTACCCGGTGAAGAAACCAGGCGATATTGTTCATCAGGATGAGTATCTTGGCGAGATCCGTGATTATGAGGGAAATGTACAGGAAATCTGTCGTGCAGACATGGATGGTGTGATCCTTTATCAGGTATCCAGTCTTCAGGTTGTGGAAGGCGGCCCTGTGATCACCTACGGAAATATCGTAAGAGAAAAAGACGAGCGGAAAACAAGGATCGCCCAGTACTGGACCAGGCGCAGCGACAGCTTTCTGGAACAGAGAAGAGCAGAGCTTCACAGTGCACTTGCAGGCCGCTGGATGACTGAGCTTAAGAAGTATCTGCCTGAGAAAAAGAATCTCCGAATCCTGGATGTAGGTTGCGGAACCGGATTTTTTACCATTCTTCTTGCAAAGGAAGGCCATCAGGTAACCGGGATCGATCTGACACCGGATATGATCACTCATGCAAAGGAGCTGGCGGAGGAAGAAAAAGCAGACTGTCAGTTTGCAGTCATGGATGCGGAAAACCCGGATTTCCCGGATGAGGAATTTGACGTAATCGTATCCCGAAACCTTACCTGGACACTGCCGGATGCAGAACACGCTTATCAGGAATGGTTCCGCGTGCTGAAACCAGGCGGAGTGATGATCAATCTGGATGCAAACTACGGAGCAGCAGACTTTGCGGACACTGCGGATCTTCCGGAGAATCATGCCCATCATCAGATCCAGGATGAGCTGATGCAGGAATGCGAGGATATCAAGCGGCAGCTGCCCATCAGTTCTTTTCTGCGTCCGGCATGGGATCTGGAAACGCTGAGCCGTATAGGTGTGGAAGAATTTTCCTTTGACCTTGGTATCAGCAAACGTATTTATACAGAAAAAGACGAGTTTTACAATCCGACCCCGATGTTTTTGATCTTTGCAAAGAAACAGAGGTAGGATCATGCTCAATATAAAACAGATACAATATTTTGCAGCCTGTGCCAAAACAGGCTCCTTCAGCCAGGCTGCAGAGCTGCTTTTTACCACGCAGTCAAATGTAAGCAAGGTGATTCGTTCCATGGAAGATGATATGCGTACCCAGCTGTTTGTCCGTCATGCAAAGGGCATAGAGCTGACACCGGAAGGAGAGCGCGCATATATCCATGTGCAGAGGATCCTGGAAAATATAGATGAACTGGAAATGCAGGCACAGCCACTTGCAAAAAGCAACCTGTGTGTATGCTTTCATCCCAGCTCCTGGTTTGCGGATACCTTCGTAACGTATTATGAAGCACATAAGTGCGATGATCTTCATTATCAGGTTTACGCAGCAGATACCCATGAGATCATAAAACGTGTGAAAGGCAGACAGGATGATATGGGATTCGCCTATGTGATGCAGAATCAGCTGGCGGCGTTCCAGTATTTTCTTTCCCGGAATTACCTGGAATTTGAGCTGCTGACGGAAACCGAGGTAAATATTTATACCGGGAAAGGGAAAGCAGATACAGCAGATGAGGGAGATTTTAATATGTCCCAGCTCAGGCTGATCCAGAGATTTCCCGATGAATTTTCCCCGGATAATTACCGGAACCTTGTAGAGGAAAACGGTCATTCCGCAGTGGAGGCAGAGACCGTAGTCGTAACAAACAGTGATTATATCGTGGAACGTCTTCTTGGGTCCGGAGAGTTGTGTAATATCAGTGGTGCGGATCTTTCCGGCCGTGATCCGGGATATTCCTCCGTGAAATATACATTTCCGGGAGAAGGCCAGAAACTTGTTTACGGGTGCATTTGCCGGAGAGGTGAAGAGCTTAGTGAACAGGGAAAGGATTTTCTGGGATTCGTGAAGGAAAGACTTCAGATTTCCGGGAAGTGATAAAAGAATAAAGCAAAAGACCAGACGGGATTTTTCTGCACGGGACACAGGTTCCTGATACAGAAAAGTCCCGTTTTTTATATGGAATACACATCCATGCTAAAACCGACTGTCCAATATCCCCGTACCGGGGTTGTCCGAAAGCTGTTAAATGATAAAATAATATCAGCAGCACACTCCGCGTGCTGAATATAAAAACACTGTGATGCACATAACCTCCGCGCACTCCTATTTGTGCATACAAATGTTTTGTTGAATAATAACACGACCCTTTCAAAAGCAGTTATGGTTTTGGATGCCATAACTGCTTTTGAAATATGAACACAAATCGCTCCACGATTTGTGTTCATGAGCATGCAGCAGAGCGGAATGCGAATGTCTGTCTGAACTGTAAAGGGCAGTGGGAAAGGAAAATTATGAACAAAGAAAATAAACTCGTCATCCGGATCCTGAAGCGGATCCTTCTGCTTGCTGTGGTTATGTTTCTGCTGTCTGTGGTGGTGTTCTGGCTGGCGAGACTGGCACCGGGAGATCCCCTGCAGTCCTTTTACGGAGATTCCCTGGAAATGATGACCAGCGAGGAAGTGGCTGCGGCCAGAACGAGACTGGGACTGGATCAGGGGATCGGGGTACAGTATGTAAGGTGGTTTACCAATGCAGTTCATGGTGACTTCGGATTGTCGCTGAAATACAGGCAGCCGGTTATGAATGTGATCAAACCGCTGATCGGAAATACTCTGGTGCTGGGAGGAATTGCTTATATTGTGATCTTTATACTGGCAGTTCTGATCGCCATATTCTGTACGCTCCATGAGGATCAGTGGATCGACCGGCTGATCTGCAAGATCGGAACAGCAGCCTATTATGTGCCGGCTTTCTGGCTTGGTGTGGTACTGATCCTGATCTTCAGTGTAAATCTTGGATGGTTCCCAAGCAGCGGTGCCTATGATGTGGGAATGGCAGATAGTATCGGCAATCGTATGAAGCATATGATCCTTCCGCTGGTAGTAATGATCTTCAGCCATCTCTGGTATTACGCATATATGATACGTAACAAATTCCTGGATGAGGTGCGGAAGGATTATGTACTTCTTGCTAGATCCAAGGGACTTTCCAAAAGAAAGATCCTGTGGAAGCATTGTCTTCGAAATGTAATGCCGACGATCGTGAGTATCATGGCAGTTTCGGTACCCCATGTAACCGGTGGGACTGTAACTGTGGAAGCTGTTTTCAATTATGCGGGAATTGGAAACCTTGCAGTGGAATCTGCAAAATATCATGATTATAATCTGCTGATGATCGATGTGCTGATCACGGGATTTATCGTATTTTTAAGCAGCTTTGTTGCACAGACTGTCAATGAAGAGATCGATCCAAGAATGAAGGATTCGGAGGTGAGGGTATGGTAGTTGACCGGAAGCTTTCAGAAGCTGAGCTTTTTCAGGTAGTTGGTGCCGGGTGGAAGCAGCAAGAATCTGAAAAACGGAAAAAAACATTTCAGGAAAAGCTGAAGGGGAAACCGGTATTTTCTGCGTTCCTGCTTTTTCTGATCGTTTTGGGCTGTGTATTTGCAAATGTTGTGGCAAATCATGATCCCTCAGGTTTTTATCTCCAGAATCTGAATACACCGCCGGGAAAGGAATTTATCTTTGGAACGGATTCGCTTGGAAGAGATATTTATTCACTGATTTGGTATGGCGGAAGGGTTTCTCTGGTGATCGGGCTTCTGGGAGCTGCGATCATTACTGTGATCGGTGTTACCTACGGATGCATCAGCGGAACAGCAGGGCCAAAGGTGGACTCGGTTCTGATGCGGTTTACGGAAATGTGCGGAAGTATTCCGACGCTTCTGCTGATCCTGATCCTGTCAGCAGTCCTTCAGGCCGATGATGTGATCAGCATATCTGTGATCATCGGTATTACCGGATGGTTTGCACTGGCACGTATTGTAAGAAGTGAAGTGCGGCAGATAAGAAACAGTGATTATGTGATGTATGCAAGACTCTGCGGAGGAAGTTTTGGATATGTGATGTATCACCATCTGATCCCGAATTTTGTTTCGGCGATCATGTTTGTGGTGATCTCTTCGATAAGCAGCTGTATTACCATGGAATCTACATTAAGCTTTCTTGGCCTCGGGCTTCCGGCAGATGTAGTCTCCTGGGGAAGTATGCTCTCACTGGCAAATAAAGCACTGATCATGAATACCTGGTGGGTGATCGTGATCCCGGGAGTTTTTCTGGTCATTACTTTAATGTGCATTACCAGTATGGGTAGCTTTGTGAGAAGTGAGGTAAATAACCATTACAGCAATCTCTGATGCAGTCAAAAATATTTGAATACAAACCGTGATGAAGCATTCCGAAGTGTAGATAACCGGTTTGAAAATAAGGAAAGATGAGGAAAACAGAATGAAAAAGAGAACAGGAATCAACTATGGCAGAAAATATGCGGCGATAACACTGGCAGCAGTGACCGCAGCATGTACAGGAGCAGCTGCAGGCAGTGCGGTAACCGTAGCTGCGGCAGAAGAAAACAAAACTCTGGTATATGCAGGTGAGTCAGAAAGTACAATTAATCCCCTTCTGAATAACCATGATGAACTTCCGGATCTTATTTTTTCAGGACTGATGAAATATGATGCCAATGGAAAGCCGGTAGAGGATCTTGCAGAGAGTTATACCTTTGACAAGGATACCAATACCTATACTTTTAAACTTCGAGATGGTGTTAAGTGGCATGATGGAGAAGATTTCAATGCAGAGGATGTTGTATACACCTATAAGGAGCTTACAGAGGATGAAACCCTGGGAGCCAGCATCACCAGCAACTATCAGGACATTACAAGCATTGAGGCACCGGATGATCAGACTGTGATCTTTACACTGGATCAATATGATGCTGCCATGCTGGATTACTTTACCATGGGAATCCTTCCTGAGCATCTTCTGGAAGGAGAGGACGTGAATACCACATCCTTTAACCAGAATCCGGTGGGAACAGGCCGTTATAAATTTGAAGACTGGGATGCTACCGGCGGAATGATCACACTGAAACGAAATGAAGATTATTACGGAAAGGTTCCGAATATTGAAACCGTTGTATACCGTACAGTATCGGATGAGACTACAAAGGCAACCATGCTCCAGTCCGGCGAGGCGGATCTTGCATGGCTGAATTCCAACTATGCTTCTCAGTTCAAGGATAAGGACGGATATAATTACTGGGAGTTCACCACAGCAGATTACCGTGGAGCTGCCATGGATATGAGCACAGATTTCTGGAAGGAAAACGGAGATTCCATCGGCGTTCTGAATTATGCGCTGGATAAGGATTCCATTATTGCAGGTGTTCTTGCAGGACAGGGAGAGCCGGCATACAGCCCGATCCAGAGAAACCCTCTCGGAACAGATAAGGAAGCCAATATCTACTCCTATGATCTGGATATCTTTGCAAAGAAGATGGAAGAGCTGGGATGGAAAAAAGGTGATGATGGGATCTATGAGAGAAACGGACAGAAATTCCACTTTACCATCCAGGTACGTGATTACGAAGAAGAGCGTGTGGATATTGCCAATGTCATGTCTGATATGCTGAAGCAGGCTGGTGTGGAAATGGAAGTAAAGCTTGTTACCAAATTTGACTGGGATGCAGGATACAATGGATTTCTTGCCGGCTATTCAACACAGTTTGACCCGGATATGGCATATGTAAACTTTGTAACCGACGCAAGTGGAAACAACATGCATTATTCCAATGCAGATGTGGATAAATATCTTGAGGAAGGCCGTCACGGTGAGACTGAGGAAGCCAGAAAAGAAGCATATAGTGAATTCGAAAAGGCATATGCCAAGGCACCTGGAATCCTTCTGGTTGCTTATCTTCAGGGAGATTATGTAGGCGTTTCCGGACTTGACGGACTGGATACCACACGTGTTCTGGGACATCATTCCGTAGGTGTTATGTGGAATATTGAAAACTGGACCATTACAAAATAAGGAAAAGATCATGCAGGAAACCGTTTTGGAATTAAAAAACTATTCGGTAAGCTTTGACACACCGGACGGCGAGATACAGGCCGTCCGGAATGTTGATCTCACGGTAAAAAAAGGAGAGATACTTTGTATCGTAGGTGAGTCCGGATGTGGAAAAACCGTTATGTGCCGTAGCGTGATGAAGCTTCTGCCACCGAATGCACATGTAAAAAGCGGAGAGATCAGTCTCTGCGGAGAGAATATCACAGCCTATAAAAGAAAAAAAATGGAAAAGCTGTGCGGAAGTAAGGTAAGCATGGTGTTCCAGGATCCTATGCTGACGCTGAATCCGACGATCCCTGTTGGCAAACAGATCACAGAGGCTATTATCAAAAATCAGAAAGTATCCGGGGATGAGGCGAAAAAAAGAGCTGTGGAAATGCTGAAGCTGGTAGGGATTCCGGATGCAGAACAGCGCTATGGACTGCAGCCTCATTTTTTTTCCGGAGGAATGCGTCAGCGTTGTGTGCTGGCTATTGCACTGGCCTGTGATCCGGAAATATTATTTGCCGATGAGGCGACTACAGCATTGGATGCAACCGTGGAAGCAAAGATTCTGGATCTGCTTCTTGAGCTGAGAGAAAAAACAGGGATCAGTATTGTGTTCATATCTCATGATCTGGGAGCTGTTGCAAGGATCGCAGACAGAGTTGCAGTTATGTATGCAGGAAAGATCATTGAGATCGGGACAGCGGAAGATGTTTATTATGATCCCCGGCATCCTTATACCTGGGGACTTCTGTCTTCTCTGCCTGTATTTGCAGGTGAAAAAGGGGAGTTGAATCCAATCCCCGGAATGCCGCCCTCTCTTTTGGATCCTCCGCCGGGAGATGCGTTTGCCGTTCGGAATCCCCAGGCACTGGCAATCGATTATGAACAGACTCCTCCGATGTTTGAGGTCAGTGATACGCATTATGCAGCCACATGGCTTCTGGATGAAAGAGCTCCGAAAATAGAAAAACCCTCCATTTTGAAGGACAGATTACAGAAAAACAGCTGCCATAAACAGAAACCGGATAAAAAGGAAGCGCCATTTTTACAGAAAACAGAACAGAAACAGGCGCCTGTACTGATCGAAGCCAGAAATCTGAAGCAGTATTTCCGTATCCGTTCCGATTATACGATCCATGCAGTGGATGATGTTTCCTTCAGTATCCGGGAAGGTGAGATTATGGCACTGGTGGGAGAGACCGGCTGCGGAAAATCCACGACAGCCAGAACGCTTGCAGGAATCTACCGGCCTACAGGCGGGGAGATCTTTTATCAGGGAGAAAGAGTGCCGGATAAAAAGGATCCTTTCGGAATGCGGAAGAAAATGCAGACTGAGATCCAGATGATTTTTCAGGATTCGGGCGCTGCACTGAATCCCCGAATGAGCATACGGCAGATCATGCTGGAGCCTGTAAAGATCAGCCGCAGGATCCGTGACAGAGAAATGTTGGAGAACAGGCTTCGGGAAATCCTGAAGGAGACAGGACTGGATGAAAGCATTCTTTCGAAAAAGCCGGGAGAGCTTTCCGGCGGACAGAGACAGAGAGTTGCCATAGGAAGAAGCCTTCTCATGGAACCACGTCTTATCATTGCAGATGAACCAATCGCATCGTTGGACATTTCTATCCAGGCACAGATCGTCATGCTTTTTAAAAAGCTTCAGCAGGAAAAAAGATTTTCGTTTCTTTTTATTGCCCATGATCTGTCCATGGTACGTTTTTTAAGTGATACAACCGGTGTGATGAAAAACGGAAAGCTGGTAGAAATGGCACCTACAAAAGAGCTTTTTGAAAATCCGCAGCATCCTTATACACAGTCCCTGCTTTCTGCGATCCATATCCCGGATCCGCTGGAAGAGAGAAAACGAAGGCTGATCGAGTATGAAGAGCCACAGTCTCTTGGAGAGGGCTGGAAAGAATTATCCGCATGTCACTGTGTGAGAATATAAGAGCATAATGGAATACATATGCATGACAAAATGGAATATGAAAAATCCCCCCGCCGGGGTTGTGGCAGAACAGCCGTGTTGTTAAACTTTTGTTATTCGAAATACTGAGAAACAAAGTGCGGAGAGGAAAATATGGGAAAATATATAATAAAACGGTTGCTGCAGCTGATCCCGGTCCTGATCGGGATCACATTTCTTTCTTATGCCATGATGCGGCTTGCCGGCGGAGATGCAGTAACTTATATGTATGAAAATGCAGGCTCTGCAGTATCCCAGGAGGTCATTGATAAGGCGAAGGCAGAATATGGCCTTGATAAACCATTCCTTGTACAATATGCTGCCTGGTTTGCGGGAATGGTAACCGGAGATATGGGAGAGAGCTATGTGTCTCACAGAGATGTCTATGAAACCTTTATTTCAAAGCTTCCGGCAACGATGATGCTGACTCTGTCATCGATCCTTCTTACAATTGTTCTTGCGATCCCGTTGGGAATCCTGTCAGCAGTAAAGCACAACAAATGGGTAGATTATCTGATAAGATTTTTAAGCTTTATCGGCAATTCCATGCCGAATTTTTTTGCTGCCATGGTCCTGATGTATTTTCTGTCCATCAGGCTGGGCGTTTTACCGGTAGTCACAAATACAGATCTCGGACAGAGTATTATTCTGCCGACACTGACACTGGCGATCTCCATGGCTGCAAAATATACCAGACAGGTGCGTGCCACGGTTCTGGAAGAACTGAATAAGGATTATGTGACCGGAGCCCGGGCAAGAGGGATCCGCAGTCGTGTGATCATCTGGAAGAGTGTAATGAAGGCTTCCATGCTGACGATCATCACACTGCTGGCTCTGTCCATCGGCAATCTTCTGGGAGGAACTGCCATTGTGGAAAATATCTTTATGTGGGATGGTGTCGGAAAACTGGCGGTAGATGCGATCACCATGCGTGACTATCCGATCATCCAGGCTTATGTGGCCTGGATGGCGGTTATTTATGTTCTGGTAAATCTGGTGACAGATATTATTTACCACTATCTGGATCCGAGAGTACGACTTGGAGGTGACAGAGCATGAGTGGAAAAAATAATATTACAGTCCGGAAGCAGAAAATCCGGAAAAATCATACAAAAGCAAAGCTTGTCTTTTTTCTTGTGCTTACAGCATTGCTTCTGTTTGTAGCGGCATTTGCAAAATATCTCTGCCCTTATGATCCTTATGCCCAGGATCTGGCACTTGCCCAGAAACCGCCGGGACCGGAGCATCTGCTCGGGACAGACCGTTATGGAAGAGATATGCTTTCCCGTGTGATTATAGGAAGTACGACCAGTATTTATGCAACGCTGCTCCTGGTTGCGGTGATCACGGTGGCGGGAACGGCTATTGGTATTTTCTGTGGCTGGAAGGGCGGCAAAGCCGATACTGTTCTGATGCGTATCTCCGATCTGTTCCTGGCTTTTCCGGGACTGGTATTTGCTCTGGCAGTAGCAGGTGTTCTGGGAGGCGGTATCCAGAATGCGATCATTGCCCTGGCAGTGATCAGCTGGCCGAAGTTTGCGAGACTTGCCAGAGGGCTTACTCTGACTCAGAAGGACTCTGCATATCTTATGGCGGCGAAGCTTTCCGGAAGCAGTACAGGAAAGCTTCTGCTCAAACATATCCTTCTCAATATCGCAGGCCCCATCCTTGTTACGTCAGTTCTTGATATCGGAACCATGATGATGGAGCTGGCAGGACTTTCCTTTCTCGGGCTTGGGGTAAAGCCTCCAATGGCAGAATGGGGAAGTATGATCAACGATGGAAGAAGTATGCTGCAGATTTCACCATGGATGGTACTTGCGCCGGGAATGGCGATTTTTATTACAGTAATGATCTTTAATCTTCTGGGAGATACGATCCGGGATTATATGGATCCGAAGGAACGAAACAGGAGAAGAGGATAACAGGCACTTATAAATAAACATAACAGAGAAAGTGAGAGCGGAGATTATGAAGAAAAAGATTCTGGCAGCAGTGCTTGCAGCGGCAATGGTCATGAGCATGACAGGCGTTTCGGCAGCAGCAAAAAGCAAAGAAAAGAGTGAAGGAACTACCTTTGTTTACGGAACTACCGGATATAGTGAAGAAATGGGAGATGCAGGATTAAACCCTCACGACAATTATTCCGGATGGAGCTGTCTTCGTTATGGCGTAGGAGAAACACTGTTTAAGTACAATGACAACATGGAGGTAGAGCCATGGCTTGCTACAGACTATGAATTTACAGACGATAATACAGTAAAGATCACCCTTCGTGATGGTGTGAAATTTTCCAGCGGAAGAACCATGGACGGAGAAGCGGTAAAGGAATGCCTGGAGGATCTGATCGCAAACCATGACCGTGCACCTTACGATATGAAGATCGATAAGATCGAAGCAGATGGAATGACAGTAACGATCCATACTTCCGAACCATGTCCGGCACTGATCAATTATCTCGGTGATCCATATGGTGCTATCATTGATATGGATTATGGCGTACAGGGAGAGGGCGGCTCTGCAAATGTGGCAGGAACAGGCCCTTATGTTGCAACAGAGGTATCCCCAACAGAGATCAAGCTGGTAAAAAATGAGGATTACTGGGGCGGAGATGTAAAGGTAGACAATGTTATCGTAAAATCCTTCTCAGACGGAAGTGCCCTGACTGCAGCATTACAGACAGGCGATATACAGGGAACCTATGGACTTCAGTATGACAACTATGCGCTTTTTGACGGAAATCCGGACTATCAGATCAGCTCTGTAGCAACAAGCCGATGTTTCTTCGGACAGTTTAATATGAAGTCTGAACTGATGCAGGATCAGAATGTGAGAAAAGCCATTGAGATGGGAATCGATAAGGACGGCTTCTGCAGTGTGATCATGGAAGGACGAGGTGTTCCGGCAGTGGGAGCCTTCCCAAGCAGCTTTTCCTATGGAAACGATGCAGTAAAGGCACCGTCCTATGATCCGGAAGAGGCGAAAAAGCTTCTGGAAGAATCCGGATGGACAGATACGGATGGAGATGGCTATGCAGATAAGGACGGAAAGAAGCTGTCCATCACATGGCTGACCTATCCAACCCGTCTGGAACAGCCTAAGCTTGCAGAATATGCACAGTCCACTTTAAAGGACATCGGAATTGAGGTCGATGTCAACAATACAGCAGACCATGCGACGTATGCAAAGAATGGAGAATTTGATGTATATGTAAGCTCGCTTACAACTGCACCTACCGGCGATCCGGAATATTTCTTCACAAGTACAGTTGTATCTGATGCTGCCAAAAATTATGGCAAATACAGCAATTCGGATCTTGATGATATCGTAGCGAAGCTGCATGAGACCTTTGATACAGATGAGAGAGGCAAGCTTGCTGTGGAAGCACAGCAGACCATTCTGGATGATGATGCGTATTTCTTTGTTTCTCATTTGAATATGGGACTTGTGTCAAAGTCAAATGTATCAGGGCTGACTGCTCACCCATGTGATTATTACGAGATCACGGCAGATCTGGAAGTGAAATAAGATGGAATCATTGTTGAAGCTTGAGCATGTGACGATCTGCTACAACGGAGAGCCGGTTGTACATGATGTGGATCTGGAACTAAATAAAGGGGAGATCTTGGGTGTGGTAGGTGAATCCGGAAGCGGAAAAAGTACCATTATCAAGGCAATCATGGGACTTCTGGGAAATGAAGGCATGGTGACAGAAGGGGATATCTGGTACAAAGGAAAAAATGTGGTGGATATGCCGGAAAAAGAATTACGCAGACTTCTGGGTCCTGAGATCGCCATGGTCTTTCAGGATTCAGGAGCAGCCCTTTGTCCCATCCGCACCGTAGGCGATCAGATCTATGAGAGTATGCGGGAGCATGAAAGGATCAGCCGTAAGGAATGTGCGGAGCGTGCCGTCCGGATGATGGCTAAGATTGGCCTCAAGGATGGGGAACGTGTTTTGCAAAGCTATCCCTTTGAATTGTCCGGCGGCATGAATCAGCGTGTGGGAATCTGTATTTCCATGCTGCAGAATCCGTCGCTTCTTCTGGCAGATGAGCCTACCAGTGCCCTGGATGTAATCATACAGAAACAGGTAGTTGAGGAAATGCTGCTGATGCGTAAGGAATACGGAACAGCCATGATCGTTGTCACACACAACATCGGTGTGGTGGAAAAAATGGCAGATAAGGTTCTGGTACTGAAAAACGGAAAGGTGAGGGAATACGGAAAAACAGCTCAGGTTCTGACAGATCCGGAGGATCCCTATACAAAAGAGCTTATGAGTTCGGTACCTCGTCTGAAACGTACAGGTACCGGAAATGGAGGCAGATGATGACAGAAAATAAAAACATTCTGGAAGTACATCATTTGAAAAAAAGCTTCACCACCGGTAAAAAATCCTTCACGGCTGTAGAAGACATAAGCTTTTCTCTGAAAACGGGGGAAGTATTAGGAATCGTAGGGGAATCCGGCTCAGGAAAAAGCACTGTGGCGAAGATGATCACACATCTGACAGAACCCACCGCCGGAGAGATTTTTCTCATGGAAAAGGATATCACACATGCAAGGGGAAAAAATCTCCGGGAAATCTACCGGGAAATGCAGATGATTTTTCAGACACCGGCAGAATCCTTTGACCCCAGATGCACTCTTGGGGACGGAATCGGGGAAAGTCTCCGGAATATGGGGATAAGTAAGAAGGAAACCAGGAACCGTGTGGAAAAGCTTCTGCTTACCTGCGGACTGACTCCGGAATATGCAGATCGGTATCCCCATCAGGTCAGCGGAGGAGAGTGCCAGAGAGCGGCTATTGCCAGAGCTTTGGCTGTGGAACCCAGAGTGCTGATCTGTGATGAAGCAACCAGCGCCCTGGATGTGACTGTGCAGAAACAGATCATGGAGCTGCTTCAGAAGTTAAAAAAAGAAAACCAGCTGTCCTTTCTTTTTATCTGCCATGACCTGGCCCTTGTCCAGCTGTTCTGCGACCGGGTGATCGTGATGCATGACGGACATGTGGAAGAGGAAGGGACACCGGAAGAGATCATTGAGCATCCGAAGACAGAGTATACGGAGCAGCTGATCCGGTCAGTGCTGTGATAATGACAGATAAAAACAAAAGAACGAAGCCCTCAGTAGTGTGAAGACTGAGGGCTTTTTTGCAGGTTACACGTTGACGCATTTTCCCTCACCCGATATAATTAAAAAAGAATCGAAACCGGATGAAAACGGAATAAATATAGAGGAGACCACGAAAAATGGCAGAAAATTTACAGATCAGACTGGCAGATCCCGGTGAGGCGGATCGTCTGGCAGAGATCGAGGCAATCTGTTTTCCACCTGCGGAGGCAGCAAGTCATGAGGAAGTTGTGAAGCGTATGGGAGCATTCCCGGAGAATTTCGTTGTAGCAGTAAAGGATGAGCAGATCGTAGGCTTTATCAACGGAGGAACCACAGATAAACCAGTACTCCCGGATGAATTTTATCATGATATCACGCTTCACAGAAAGGACGGGGACATCCAGACGGTATTCGGACTGAATGTGATCCCGGAATACCGTCATCAGGGGATCGCCGGAGAGCTTGTGGAATATTTCAAGGAGCTTGCGAAAGAGCGCGGAAAAAAAGCTCTGATCCTTACCTGCAAGGAGCATATGATCCCATTCTATGAGAGCCACGGACTGAAGAAGCTGGGTGTGGCAGATTCCTGTCATGGCGGAGCAACCTGGTATGATATGCAGATCTGGTTCTGAGAAATGAAGACAGTAACAGAAGAAAAAAGAAGAGTCAGCTGCAAAAACGAAGGTCAGCTGAATAAGAAACCAGAGGAAAAATAAATGAGAATACGAATGTACAATGTGGGGTTCGGAGACTGTTTCTGTATCCGTGACAGAAAAAGCAGCCTGCTTGTGGATTTCGGGGCAGCCAACAGCAAGATCGAAGGGCGGCCACGGAGAGAGGTTTTTGATGTGATCATCTCAGATCTTACCACTATCCGCAAAAAAAATCTGCTTCTGACACATTTTCATCCGGACCATGTTTCCGGATTGCTTTATATGATGCGTTACCGAAGAGATGCCTACGAATTTGAAAAGATCTATCTTCCGGATGTATTTTCCAGTCCGGAAATGAAATACACACTGGCGCTTCTGCTCCTTGCGGATGTGACAAAAAAGGCCAGCCTTCCCGGAAGACGTGTCAGCCTTTTTGCCCTTGCAGAAGCTCTTTGCGCCAGAAGGGTAAAGATCGACCTTTTATCCAGAGGCTCAGAGTTTGAGGGAAAATATACAGCGCTCTGGCCGGATCTCAGGGAAGTCAGCCGGGAAACGGAGGGCGTATTTAATTCCCTGATCGAGAATCATGAAAATGCAATGACCGAGCTTGTGAACATTGCGGAGGAGGTACGTCAGCTGTTCCTGTCCATGACAGAGGAGATGCCGGAAGCAGAGCAGAAATCTGCTCCACTGTCTGAGGCATCTTTGGTGGAAGAGGATACAGAGGAATCCGAGCGCTCTTTGACAGGACAGACAGAGCCTGGTGGGGAAAACGAAGGATATACGCAGGAGAAGCTGGAGCTTATAATGGAAGATACAGGCGCAGCAGCTGAGGATACAGCAGAGGTTCCGGAAGAAGCCGAAAAAGAGAGAGCACGTCGCCTTAAACCGGAAAAGCTGGAAAAGAAATTCCGTGAATTACAGGCAACCGAAGAATTTCAGGCACTTCTGGAAAGTGCGGAAAAACAGGGGCATTTTCTGCGTCAGTTCCGCCACAAGATCAGTCTGGCATTTCAGAATACTGGCGACGGAGAGCTGAATCTTCTGTTTACCGGAGATGTACAGCCACAGTACATGAGGATGATCGCAGAAAACTATGATGGGAGGATTCCGCTTCATGAGCATTACTGGTGTATCAAGGTACCACATCATGGTACGGAATCCCATTTCTTTGATTTCAGCAGCTTCTCCCCGGAGAATATGATGATCCCCAACGGAGCCTACTACGACAACAGCAAGAAGAAATCCAAGAATCAGCGCACTTCCATGCAGTATGGCGGTTTATTTTATATTAATGACGCGCATATGTATTGTTCCAACTGTGACTGCTGTGACAGCTATGAGAACGGATGCTCCTGCAGGGAGTATGATGTGATATCACCATCGTATTATAAAGATATCTGATCATGTTACAGATGGATTTCTGTTGAGTTATATACGATCCGGTCATTCATGCAGACAAAGAAGACGGTAATTTCTTTGTCTGCGTTTTTGTTAAAAAGACAGGATGTACATGTGGACAGAGGAAAAGAGATACAGGAGGAAAAGTTTTGAAACAGATCGCAGACCTGCACATACATTCCAGATATTCCATGGCAACCAGCAAAGATGGCACGCCGGAGATGCTGGATCTCTGGGCGCGGAAAAAAGGGATTACACTCCTTGGAACCGGAGATATGACACATCCCATCTGGCGGCAGGAGTTGAAGGCGAAGCTGATCCCTGCAGAACAGGGACTGTTCCGGCTGAAAGATGAATATGTTTTGCCGGAGGCGTCACGCTATCCTGAAAAAGCACCCAGATTTGTATTGTCCGGTGAGATCAGTTCCATCTATAAAAAAGGCGGAAAAACCAGGAAGGTGCACAGCTTGATCCTGCTTCCGGGATTCAATGAGGCAGATGCTTTTGCCGCAAGGCTGGAAAAGATCGGAAATATCCATTCAGACGGACGTCCTATCCTTGGCCTGCCCTGTCATGATCTTCTGGAGATCATGCTGGAAGTCAGTGAGGAAGGCATGTATATTCCGGCGCATATCTGGACGCCACATTTTTCCCTGTTTGGGGCAAAGTCCGGTTTTGATACCATAGAAGAGTGCTTTGAGGATCTGACTCCGTACATTCATGCACTGGAAACCGGACTGTCCTCAGATCCAGTGATGAACTGGCAGATTTCGGCGCTGGATGGATATCAGCTGGTATCACACTCTGATGCACATTCCCCGTCAAAACTTGGACGGGAAGCAGATCTTCTGGATATTGAGCTTTCCTACCGGGGCTTGTGGAATGCGGTGCAGAAGGGAGAAGGACTTACGGGCACCATCGAATTTTTTCCGGAAGAGGGAAAGTATCATTATGACGGACACCGGAAATGCGGCGTCTGCCTGAGCCCGAGAGAGGCAGAAAAGTATAATGGTATCTGTCCGGTGTGCGGAAAGAAACTGACCATGGGTGTGGATCACCGGATCCTGCAGTTATCTGACCGTGACGAGAGTTCAGCGGCCATGCCGGAAAGCGGCCGCCCATATGAAAGCCTGATGCCGCTGCCAGAGGTGATCTCCGCCTGCGTGGGATTTTCCACGGCAAGCAAAAAAGTTCAGGGACAGTACGAGGCTCTGCTTGAGAAACTAGGTGCAGAATTTACCATATTGAGAGAGGTTCCGCCGGAAGATATCCGAAAAGCCGGCGGAGAAGTTCTGGCGGAAGGCATCCGGCGGCTCCGTGCAGGAGAAGTGTTGCGGAAACCGGGATCTGACGGAGAATATGGAAAAATAGAATTGTTTTAAGCGAAGCAGGTAAGTCCTCTGCGGGATTGCGAATATCGGCTTGATCCAATTAAGAAAATTTCTGAAATGGTGTGAAAAGAAGCAGCTGTTAAATATTTATGTATTGTGAAGAGTATTGCCGGTCATAGCGTGAGCTGCAAAAGGTAAAAGGCGATAATGATAAAGGATTGGAGCAGGATAGAGATCATGAAAGAAAAAATCGGCATTATATCAGACACTCACGGTCTTTTGCGGCCGGAGGTACTGGAAATCTTAAAAGACTGCAAATACATTCTTCATGCCGGAGATGTCAATAAAGATGAGATCCTGGATGTACTGCGTTCCATGGGGAATCTCTATGTGGTCCGTGGAAATAATGATAAAGACTGGGCGGAAAATCTCCGCACCAGTCTAAGCTTTACCATTGGCGGCGTAAAATTTTTTATGGTTCATAACAAAAAAGACGTTGCGTGGGAGCTGGGGGACACACAGGTGGTCATCTTCGGGCATACTCACAAATATTTTGAGAAGATGATCGATGGCAGACTGTGGCTGAATCCGGGAAGCTGTGGAAGAAGCCGCTTTGGCGGAGAGGTTACCATGGCGGTGATGACTGTGGAGGATGGCAAATATCAGGTGGAAAAAATCATTTTGGCGGAAAATTCCAGGAAATGATCATAACCCTGTTTATAGATCCTTTTATGCAGAGCTGTTTCTGTAGATTACTGGAATACGCTGATGCATAAAAGGATTTTTTGTATTTTATTGGATACAATCCTTGTAATTTTGGATTTGTAGCGTATAATAAAAAAACGTTTAAAACAAAAGTGGTCTTACCACTTTTGAAAAATTCGTTTGAGCGCAGACTTTGAACGCAGCTGCGTTCATGAGTATGCAGTAAAGCAAAATGTGAATATGCGCTTTACATGAATCAGGAGGGATGCAACATGAAGCATGTGCAACAGTTCAGCATCATCCTGTTGATTTCCGTCATTGGAGAATTACTGAAAACCTTTCTTCCACTTCCGGTACCGGCCAGTGTCTATGGATTGATCATTATGCTGGTGGCTTTGCTCACAGGTATTCTGAAGCTGGATCAGGTCAAAGGTGCGGCAGATTTTCTGGTTGAGATCATGCCGGTGATGTTTGTGCCGGCTGGTGCGGGACTGATCACAGCCTGGAGTACTCTGAAACCGATCTGTGTACCGGTTCTCATCATGACGTTTATCAGCACGGTGATCGTAATGGTCGTAACAGGAAAAGTAACACAGGGAGTGATCCGTATGGGAAAGAGAGGAACTGAAAAATGATGGAATTCATAAAAAACTCCGCATTTTTCGGAGCAATGATAAGTCTGATCGCCTATGAGATCGGTCTGATCCTGAAAAAGAAGTTTAAAATGGCGATCTTTAATCCGCTTTTGATCTCGATCATCTGTGTTATTGGTGTTCTTTTGATCTTCCATATTGATTATGATGATTATAATGAAGGTGGAAAATATATCAGCTATCTGCTGACCCCGGCAACAGTCTGTCTGGCAGTGCCCCTTTATGAGCAGATCCATCTGCTGAAAAAAAATCTCAAGGCAGTGGCTGCCGGGATCTTTTCCGGAACGCTGGCCGGGCTTTGCAGCATTCTGCTTATGGCGAAATTGTTTGGCTTTGATCATCAGGAATATGTCACCATGCTTCCGAAGTCTATCACAACTGCTATCGGAATGGGTGTTTCCGAGGAGCTTGGCGGTATCGTGACCATCACCGTTGCTGTGATCATCATCACAGGAGTTCTGGGAAATATGATCGCAGAGGTTGTCTACAAGATCGCAAAGATCGAGGAGCCGATTGCAAGAGGTCTTGGACTTGGAACATCTGCCCATGCTATCGGAACAGCCAAAGCCATGGAGCTTGGCCCGGTAGAAGGAGCCATGAGCAGCCTTGCCATTGCCGTAGCCGGATTGCTTACGGTTATAGGTGCGTCTGTGTTTGCGGGAATGATGTAAAAGCAGATATCATAGGATTTCAAATGCCCTTTCAAAGTGTTACATTTTACAAGTCTGTCGTTTACGGCAGGCTTTTTTTGTGGATCTTAAAGACGAACATATTTTTGTATAAAATAAACAAATGTTCGGAAAAACCATATTTGTACCGTTTTATTGGACTAAAAATGAGCTATAATGCAAACATACAGAAAATATGTTTGGAAAATATGTTCGATAAATCGTGAGACGAACATAGGACAGGGAGGATGGATCTTATGTGGAATACAGAGAGCAGCAGGAAGGCAGTATTGGCAGAAGGAAGATATGTGGAAGCTGAGAACGGACATTGCGGCAGACAGAAGCTTTCCTCAGGAATGGCAATGGTACTGGGCGCACTTCTTACAATGGAGATCATGCTTGGCGGGGCGATGCTGTTTAATTTTGATTTCCGCGGAGCAGATATCGTTGCTGTTGTATTGTCATTCATGGTATTATATTTTGCAGTGGTAGCATCACTGACAGACAAGTAGCAGAACGGAGGAGAAAGGATGCCAAGGGTCTTTAACCAGAAGATTAAAATTTTATATCTGATGCGCATTTTTCTGGAGCAGACGGACGAAGAGCATCCGATGTCTGTGAAGGAGCTGATCGCCTATCTGAATAGTCTGGGGATCAGTGCAGAGCGTAAGACTGTCTATGATGATATTGAAACCCTGCGGAATTTTGGAATGGATATCCTGAACCGGCGGGAGCACCCGGCCGGTTTTTATCTTGCCAGTCGGGAATTTGAGCTTCCGGAGCTGAGACTTCTGGTGGATGCAGTACAGTCCTCCAGATGTATCACCAATGGGAAATCCCGACAGCTGATCAGGAAGCTGGAGAGCCTTGCCAGTGTTTATGAGTCCAGACAGCTGCGGCGACAGGGATTTGCAGAGAACCGTATCCGGACTATAAACGAGAATGTGTATTACAGTATTGATATGATCCAGCGTGCATTAACTGAGGACAGGCAGATTTCTTTTCAATATTGTGAATGGACTGTGGAGAAGAAGCTGCGTCCGGAGAATGAGGGAGAACGATATTCGGTCAGTCCCTGGGGACTTGTATGGCAGAATGAGGAATATTATCTGATCACTTACGACGAGAAGTGTGGAAGGGTTAAGCAGTATCAGGTAGATAAGCTCCAGCAGATCCGTATAGAGAAGGAGGTGCGACGCGGCAGAGAATTTTTTGAGAATTATGATATAGGGGAGCTGACATCCAGGACCTTCGGGATGTTTGGCGGCAGAGAAGTAACCATATGTCTGGAAGCACATAACCGCTTGGTCGGGGTGGTGCTGGATCGGTTTGGCAGAGATATTATGATACACAGGAAGGATCCTGAACATTTCAAAACACTGGTTCGTGTAAATATCAGTGACCAGTTCTTTGGCTGGATAGCCAGTCTTGGCCCGGATGCGGTGATCGCGTCACCGGATGAGGTTCGCGATAAGTACCGGGAATTTCTTGAGAAAAGTCTTTCTAATTACAAATGATAAATATATGATAAAGAAAATCTGTATATAATAAAGATTCAGGAAAATTCGCTCCTGAGTCTGCAGGTTTTCAACAGAAATAATATATAAAAAAATAAATGAAAACAGACAAAAATGAGAAAAATCATATAATAGCTGCATCTGAAATATAAAAATAATATAGATAGCATATATAAAAAAGATAATAGACATCGCGATGCTTAAGTGCTATAATGCTTTCGACTCTTAGGAGGGAATAAATTTTGCCATTTCAGGCAGATTACGGACGGTGAAGATATGACTGTAAAAGCAAGAATGCTGAAGCTTCTGGAGCAGCACGAGAATGAACTGATATCCGGAGAGGCGGCAGCAGCAGAACTAAACTGCACACGGGCAGCCATCTGGAAAGCTGTGAAATCCCTTCGTGAAGAGGGATATACCATAGAAGCTGGACCAAACAAAGGCTATGTGCTTCGAGGAGGCAGCCGTTTATCGGAAGAAGGAATACGGCTTTACCTCGATCATCCGGATGTCCCTGTAAAAATATACAGAGAACTGGATTCTACAAACCGGGCAGCCAAGGAGGCTGCATTTTCAGGAGAAGCAGGTCATGGTGCACTGATACTGGCGCGCAGACAGAAAAGCGGAAGAGGCCGAAGAGGCCGAAGTTTTTATTCTCCTGAAAATGCAGGACTTTATATGAGTATCGTTCTAAGACCTGACCGAACTCTGAAGGAAGGACTCCTGATCACTACAGCGGCGGCAACTGCAGTGTGCCGTGCAGTGAAGAAAATCTGCGGGATCGACCTTGGGATCAAATGGGTCAATGATCTGTATTTTCATAATAAGAAAGTGTGTGGGATACTGACAGAGGCTGTTACAGACTTTGAAAGCGGGAACATTGAGTTTGCAGTTGTAGGAATTGGTTTGAATCTGTATATGCCGGAAGATGGGTTTCCTGAAGATATACAGGAAACGGCTGGAGCATTATTTGAAAACAGGAATGACGCAGAGCATATAAACTGCAGTATTCTTGTGGCGGAGATCGTCAATCAGCTTCTCATGGAAGTGGAGACTCCGGGACTTTCCAGAGAATATACAGAAAATAATATCATTCCTGGAAACATGATCGTGATCACAGACGGACAGTGTACAAGGGAAGCTTATGCAGAATCCATAGCACCAGATGGAAGGCTTCTTGTGAGAGAACAGGATGGTTCAGAAACCCTGCTTTCTTATGGAGAAGTATCTGTACGCAGGAAGTCGGATCAAGGTTAATTGAAATGAATTGTATATTTTGTATAAAAAACAGATTCTTTTTTGTGCAAAACAGGCAAAAATAATATTGACATTCTGGAAATGCGGAGTAAAATAAAGTCAACTACAAGGCGTGGTCATACCAATTATAAAAAGATACGATCAGCGCCAAGAGAAAAGGAGGGAGAAAAACGGGAGATTTATCAAGTACACTGGCAGAAGAACTAAACAGTAAGACAGCCTTTACCATTCCGGCGTTTGGTGGAATACCAATTGCAGAATGCGTGGTAGTCACATGGGTCATCATGGCGGTTCTTGTGATTCTGTCTCTGATCTTAGTTCGGAATCTCAGTGTGGAAAATCCGGGTAAGAAGCAGCTGCTTCTGGAGACCGGGGTAAGTTTTCTTCAGGATTTCTTCATGGGTATCCTTGGAGAAGAAGGCAAACAGTATGTGCCTTATTTGATGTCAACCGTAATTTACATCGGAATAGCCAATATCGCAGGCGTATTTGGTTTTACACCACCAACGAAGGACATGAATGTTACCATTGCGCTGGCGCTGATGAGCATTATTCTGATCGAGTATGCAGGCTTTCATAAAAGGGGACTGAAGGGTTTCCTGAAAAGCTTTGCGGAGCCGGTTCCGATCATGCTTCCGATCAACATTCTGGAAATAGCGATCAGACCTACATCTCTCTGCATGCGGTTGTTCGGTAATGTTCTGGGAAGCTTCGTAGTTATGAAGCTGCTGGAGTTTGTTTGTCCGGCCATTCTTCCCATACCATTCAGCCTGTATTTTGATTTCTTCGACGGATTCATACAGGCGTATGTATTTGTATTCTTAACATCCTTGTTCATTAAGGAAGCAATTGAGTAGTGAAGCGGAAGATCCGCTTGATCTAAAAATGAAAAAAATTGTATTTTACAGGAGGAAAAAACTATGTTAATCGCAATTGGTGCAGCTATCGCAGTTCTTACAGGTATTGGAGCAGGTATTGGTATCGGTCTTGCAACATCTAAAGCAGTAGAAGCTATCGCAAGACAGCCAGAGGCAGAGAGCAAGATCAGTAAAGCACTTCTTCTTGGATGTGCTCTTGCAGAGGCAACAGCTATTTACGGTTTCGTAATCGGTCTTCTGATCATCATCATGCTTGGCTAATAGGTAAAGACGAGATACTAATTCAGGATTAAGAGAGGCAGGTGGACCAGGTGATTAAAATTGATATCAACCTTGTCTTTACTATTATAAACCTGATCGTTCTTTATCTTTTAATGAAGAAGTTCCTTTTCGGCCCGATCATTGGTGTTATGGAGAAGAGAAAAGCTATGATCGATGAGCAGTTTGCTTCAGCAGAGAAGACAACTACTGAAGCAAACCAGCTGAAAGGACAGTATGAGGATGCACTGAAATCTGCGAAGGAGGAATCCTTCAGTATTGTAGAGCAGGCTAAGGACGAGGCAAAAGTACAGGCAGACAGCATCGTGAAGAGAGCTAATGATCAGGCTGGTCAGATTCTTGAGAAAGCAAGAAGAGATATCAGCACTGAGCAGGAAGCTGCTATGAAAGCGATGGAAGGCAAAGTGGCTGAGCTGGCAATGGATGCAGCATCCAGAATCATGGGAAAAAAGAACGACGAAGCACAGGATATGTCCCTATATGACCAGTTTTTAGAAGGAGCAGGTGATCCTCATGACAGAGACGTCCATTAATTATGCAAAAGCATTATACGGTCTTTCTGTCCCGGGGGAGGCAATCTGCGAAACAGGAAGGATTTTTAAGAATACACCTGAGATAGGTAAGATGCTTGAAAATCCACTTGTTTCCCTCAAAGAAAAAGAACAGGTAATAGAGCGGGTTTTTCCGCAGGAAATGAAGAGTTTTCTTAAAGTAACGTGTAAGTATCAGAAGATTGACAGAATCGGAGAGATCCTTGAAGCTTATGATGCTTACAGCCGGGAACAGAAAGGAATTCTCAAGGCAGAGCTTCTTTATGTAACACGTCCTGCCGAAGAGCAGGAAAATAAGATGAAGGAGTTTCTCCGTAGCCAGTTTTCTGCCAGAGAAGTGGAACTTACCCTTACAGAGGATAAAAGCCTTGTAGGTGGATTTGTTCTCAGGGCAGGAGATCGTGAGTACGACTGGAGCCTCATCGGACGTTATAAGAAACTGAAACAGAAATTAACCCGGAGGTGAAATTGAATTGGGTGCAATAAATCCAGATGAAATCATTTCGATTCTCAAGGAAGAAATAAAGAACTATGACGAAATCAGCAAGGACCAGGAAGTAGGCACTGTCATCTCCGTGGGAGATGGTATCGCAACTGTTTATGGCATCGATCATGCCATGTACGGTGAGGTCGTGACCTTCGAGAATGGTCTGAAAGGTATGGTACAGGATGTCCGTGCCAACAGCATGGGATGTATTCTTTTCGGAAAGGATACAGGAATCAAGGAAGGCACCAAGGTTGCCAGAACTGGCAAGCAGGCAGGTATTCCGGTAGGGGATAAATTTATCGGAAGAATCGTGAACGCACTTGGTGAGCCTATTGATGGAAAGGGAGAGATCCAGGCAGAGGAATATCGCCCGATCGAGAACCCGGCTCCTGGAATCATCGACCGTAAGTCTGTAACTGTACCTCTGGAAACAGGAATCCTTTCCATTGATTCCATGTTCCCGATCGGCCGTGGACAGCGAGAGCTGATCATCGGCGACAGACAGACAGGTAAAACATCCATCGCAACCGATACGATCATCAACCAGAAAGGTAAGGATGTGATCTGTATCTATGTTGCCATTGGACAGAAAGCTTCTACCGTTGCAAAGGTAGTTTCCAATCTTGAAAAATACGGTGCAATGGAGTATACAACCGTATTCTCCGCAACAGCCAGCGACTGTGCACCGCTTCAGTATATTGCTCCTTATGCTGGTACTGCTCTTGCAGAGTATTTCATGTATCAGGGTAAAGACGTACTGATCGTATATGATGATCTTTCCAAGCATGCAGTGGCATATCGTGCATTGTCACTTCTGCTTGAGCGTTCTCCGGGACGTGAGGCATATCCTGGTGACGTATTCTATCTTCATTCCAGACTTCTGGAGCGTTCCAGCCGTCTGAGTGAAGAGGCAGGCGGCGGATCCATTACGGCACTTCCGATCATCGAGACACAGGCCGGTGATGTATCTGCATACATTCCTACAAACGTAATTTCCATCACAGATGGTCAGATCTTCCTGGAAAGTGATCTGTTCTTCTCAGGTATGCGTCCGGCAGTCAATGTTGGTCTTTCCGTATCCCGTGTTGGTGGTGCTGCACAGACCAAGGCTATGAAGAAAGCTTCCGGTAGTGTACGTATCGACCTGGCACAGTACAGAGAGATGGAAGTGTTCACCCAGTTCAGTTCAGATCTGGATGAGGCTACAACTGCACAGCTGAAATACGGAAGCTGTCTGATGGAGCTTCTGAAACAGCCGCTCTGCAGCCCGTTAAGTCTTCATCAGCAGGTAATTACTCTCTGCGTTGCGACTCACAAGCTGATGGTAGATGTAGAAAAGAAAGAGATCAAGAAATATCAGAAGGATCTTCTGGAGTACTTTGATAATGTATATCCTGAGATCGGCAAAGAGATCGAGACTACAAAGCAGCTCTCTGATGAGCTTGTAGAGAAAATCGTAAAGGCGGCAGAAGAATTCAGAGATAAGAGCAGGTAGGTGTTGATATGGCAAATGCAAAAGAAATACAGACTCGTATGAAAAGCATTCAGGACACCATGAAGATCACCAATGCGATGTACATGATTTCTTCTTCCAAGATGCAGAAGGCCAAGAAGATCCTGCAGGACACGGAACCATATTTCTATAATATGCAGGCTGCCATTGCCAGGATCCTCCGTCATATGCCGGACATCCAGCATCCTTTCTTCAGTGAGCGTCATCTTGTTCCGAAGGATGAAAGAAAGGTAGGTACCATTGTCATTACAGGTGATAAAGGTATGGCTGGTGCATACAATCATAATGTACAGAAAATGACAGAAGATTTCATGGAAGAGGTACCGGGACATCACAAGCTGTATGTCCTTGGTATGGTAGGGCGTCAGTATTTCGGCAAGAGAGATGTGGATATGGACGGCGGTTTTCATTATACCGTGCAGAAGCCGACTATGCACAGAGCACGCCTTATCACGGAAGAGATCGTACGGGCATTTCTTGAAAGAGAGCTGGATGAAATTCACATTGTCTATACACAGATGCTGAATGCGATGGCAATGGAAAATGTGAATATGCAGCTTTTACCGCTGAAAAAGGCTGATTTTAAGGTGGGTCAGATCCCGGCAGATATTTATCAGGAGGAGATCGTGTTATCTCCGTCTGCAGATGTGCTTCTGGATACTATGATCCCCAACTACCTTACAGGTGTGATCTATGGATGTCTTGTAGAGGCATATGCCAGTGAGAACAGTGCGAGAATGACAGCAATGCAGTCCTCTACAGATAGTGCGAAGGCGATGCTGAAGGATCTTTCCATTCAGTATAATCGTGCACGTCAGGCTGCGATCACCCAGGAGATCACTGAGGTTATCAGCGGTGCTAAAGCACAAAAAAGGAAGTGATGACTATGAATAAAGGTAAGATCGTACAGGTTATGGGACCTGTTGTAGACGTTGTTTTTGAAGACGGACAGCTTCCGGATATCAAGGATGCCCTTGAAGTCGAGAACAACGGTAAGAGATGCGTTATGGAGGTGTCCCAGCACCTTGGAAATAATATCGTACGCTGCATCATGCTGGGAGCCAGCGAGGGCCTGCAGCGAGACAGAGAAGTAACAGCTACCGGAAGCGGTATCAAGGTTCCGGTTGGAGATAAAACACTTGGTCGTCTGTTCAACGTTCTTGGAGATACCGTAGATGGCGGTGATTCTCTGGACGGTGAAGAGCATTGGGTCATCCATCGTGATCCGCCTTCATTTGAGGAGCAGAAACCGGCAGTTGAGATCCTGGAAACAGGTATCAAGGTTATCGATCTTCTTGCTCCATATGCAAAAGGTGGTAAGATCGGTCTGTTCGGTGGTGCCGGTGTTGGTAAGACAGTCCTTATCCAGGAGCTGATCCAGAATATCGCTACCGAGCATGGTGGATATTCTATTTTCACCGGTGTCGGTGAGCGTTCCCGTGAGGGTAATGACCTTTGGACAGAGATGAAGGAATCCGGTGTTCTTGAAAAGACAGCCTTAGTGTTCGGACAGATGAACGAGCCGCCTGGAGCACGTATGCGTGTTGCTGAGACAGGACTTACCATGGCAGAGTATTTCCGTGATCAGGAGCACAGAGATGTACTTCTTTTCATTGATAATATCTTCCGTTTTGTACAGGCAGGATCTGAGGTTTCCGCTCTGCTTGGACGTATGCCGTCCGCAGTAGGATATCAGCCTACACTGGCAACTGAGATGGGTGAGCTTCAGGAGAGGATCGCATCTACCAAGGAAGGTTCTGTTACATCTGTACAGGCAGTATATGTACCGGCCGATGACTTAACTGACCCGGCTCCGGCAACAACATTTGCCCATCTGGATGCAACAACCGTTCTTTCCCGTAAGATCGTTGAGCAGGGTATTTATCCGGCCGTAGATCCGCTTGAGTCTACTTCCCGTATCCTGGAGGCAGATATTGTTGGTGAGGAACATTACGAGGTTGCACGTAGAGTACAGGAGATCCTTCAGAAATATAAAGAACTTCAGGACATCATTGCTATTCTTGGTATGGAGGAGCTCTCAGAGGAAGATAAGCAGACAGTATTCCGTGCAAGAAAGATCCAGAAGTTCCTTTCCCAGCCGTTCCATGTAGCTGAGAACTTCACCGGTATCAAAGGTAAATATGTACCTCTGAAAGAGACGATCCGCGGATTTAAGGCGATCATTGACGGCGAGATGGATGATTATCCGGAGAACGCATTCTTTAATGTTGGAACCATTGATGATGTAATTGCAAAAGCAAAAGCCGAGGAGAACCGGCAGTAAGGAGCAGCTATGAGTGAGACATTTGGCCTGGAAATATATGCCAGCAATAAACTGGCTTATGCAGGACGTGCTCAGAAGCTTATTATCCCGGCAGTGGATGGTGAGCAGGGATTTCTTGCCCATCATGCGAATGTTGTAGCTGCCATCATTCCCGGTGAGATGCGTTTTGAGGATGCTGACGGTAATGAGTATGTGTTTGCTGTGAGCAGCGGATTTGTTGAGATGATCAATAACCGTGCCAAGCTGTTCTGCCTCAGCGTAGAGAGTCCGGACGAGATTGATATCCGCCGTGCTCAGGAAGCAAAGGAACGTGCAGAAGAGCAGCTTCGTCAGAAACAGAGCATCCAGGAGTATCATATGAACCAGATGGCACTTGCGAGAGCGATGACACGTCTTAAGGTAACACATAAGCAGTAAATTTAAATCATATAAAAAGATCCATTGTCAGGAAACTGACAGTGGATCTTTTTTTCTCTGTTATTTTGTGGATGAATTAGAATCGGTATTTTCCGGATCAGAAATGGAAGAAGCTTCAGATGCTGTATCTTTGTCGGAGTTATCAGAAGTATGAACAGGCTTTTCTGTCAGCTGCTGATATGGACGATAGGGTTCCCAGTAATGCTCTTCTTTTGTTTCGGTTTCCTGTTTCAGTTTCTTTTTCTGCTGAGTAAGAAGATAAATACCTGCAGCAATGATACCTGCAGCAATGATGATCTGCGGAAGGCTGTTGCAGATATTGTATACATAGTCGACCATATTAGTCGGTACAATGAAGTACAAAAGACTTGTGAAACGACTCCACAGGATGCAGATACCAAACAGGATCAGGATCCATGCAGCTGCACTTTGATGCTTTTGTAAGAATTTTCCCATATCACCGGAAAGCTGATCCATGTGAAGAATGTAATTATCCTCTACAGAGTAGAATTCTTCTTCTGACAGGGATTTCAGATTATGGACATTAAAAAAACTATAGAACCATATCACCGGGAGAAACATGGCCAGCCATCCAAGACCGGTTATGGATGCCAGTGCGATCGATCCCCAGAACAGTAGCATAATGCTAAGTCCCTGTTTTTTAAATCCCATGTACATTTCCCCGGCACCGGGGATCAGGGAAAAGATAAATACCCAGAAACCATGTTTTTGTTTTTTCATAAATTTACTTGCCTCCGTTTATAATTTTATTCGTAAGATCGTTCAGATTATTACTGATCTTCTGAGAATGTTCACTGAGCTGGGAACCTACCTGCATGGAAAGCTGGTTTAGGCCGGAACCAATGTCAAGGGATGAAGAAATCTTAACTTTTGTTTCCGGTGAAGGATGAAGAGCCGTAAAATCTGTCTGAGATACAGAAAAAAGCATGATCAGCGCAACACCCATGCCTACGGCAGTCCGTAAGCCTGCACAGAGAAGCTTCATCCAATAAGCAGTTTCATGTATTTTTCTGGAAGCCTGAACTTCCGGAGAAGCTGCTTTTTTCAGAATTTCATCCTGCAGATAGGATGGAGCATACTCAGAAGCGGCATCCTCATTCTGAAGAAGTTCATCCAGACAGAAGTCACATTGCTCCATATGCTCCAGAAAATGGATCATTTCATCCGTATTCATGGTTCCGTCCTGGAATTTCTGTAATTCATCCTGTGGTATGTGCATCTAATCACTCCTTTCCAGCAGTGCTTTCAGCATAGATCTGGACCGGTAGATCTGCGTCTGGACTGTTTTGATATTTTTATTCTGCGCTTTTGCAATTTCTGCGGCGGTTTTTTCTTCGCAGAAATGCTCAAGGGCAACCTCCCTGTAGGGGCTTTTCAGCGCTACACATAAATGCCGGATCCGATCCTTGAAATCTTTGTCCAGAAATGCCTCCTCCGGGGAAAACTCTTTATCATGGAGCTGTTCAAAATAGGTGTCCTCTGTGGGAATGGTACGTCTGCCGGCTGCTTTCAGATGATCCAGACATTTTCTGACTGCGATCTTGCTGAGCCAGGCTTTTTCGTAGGTGCCATCAAAACGGGAGAGATTTTTGTAGGCGGAAAGAAAAACATCCTGTGTCAGATCCTCGGCGTCAAAGGGATTGCCCACCGATTTCAGACAAATGGAAAATATTAAGTTTTGGTATGTATGTATCAGATATTCCAGATATTCTTCCCGTGTAATGCAATCAGCTCCCTTCTCTTCCCGCTTCATTTATTATAACGCGGAATCTGAAGGAAAGCCTTCAGCTTTTATAGAAAAATATGTAAATCATTGGATAAATGCCGCTTTTATATAGCGGGGAGAGAAAATTTGGTCTATACTATAAGTCGTCAAAGCAGAGATGCAGAAAGGATGAGACAAATGACAGAGACGAAACGTTTATATTATGAAGATGTATATAAAAAAGAATTTACAGCCAAAGTCCTGGAGTGCAGAGAAGCAAAAAAAGGTTTTCATATCATTCTGGATGAGAGCGCTTTTTACCCGGAGGGCGGTGGACAGCCAAGCGATACCGGATATCTCAACGATGTGAAAGTAAAGGAAGTGCATGAAAAGGAGGGAGAACTTCTTCATTATACAGATCAGCCGATGGAAGTCGGAACAGAAGTACAGGGACGCATCGATTGGGCAAGAAGATTTGATCTGATGCAGCAGCATTCCGGTGAGCATATGGTGAGCGGACTGATCCACGAGGCTTACGGATACGATAATGTAGGCTTTCATATGGGAAGCGATACCATTACCATAGATCTGAATGGCCCGTTGGATGAGGCGCAGCTTGCTGAGATCGAGCGGAAAACAAACCAAAAGATATGGGAAGATACGCAGATAAAGATCATATATCCTACAGCGGAGGAACTGGAAAAAATCGACTACCGAAGCAAAAAAGAGCTCACCGGTCAGGTGCGGATCGTAGAATTTCCAGGGGTGGATATCTGTGCATGCTGCGGAACTCATGTGACACATACCGGAGAGATCGGAATGGTGAAACTTCTTTCCGTGGAAAAATTTCGTGAAGGTGTCCGTATTGAGATGATCTGCGGAAAACGTGTGCTGGATTATCTGAACATGGTCAATGACCAGAACCACCAGATTTCTGTAAAGCTTTCCGCAAAAATGGATAAGACTGCGCAGGCAGTGGAACGCCTTCAGGAAGAGAATTTCCGACTGAAAGGACAGGTTGGGCAGCTGGTAGACGACATGTGCCGGAAAGAGGCAGAGCGTTATGCAGGAAGCGGAAGCGTTCTCATCTTTATGGATGGAATGGATGCAGACAGTGTGCGGAAGCTTGCAGACGCCGTGACACAGACCTGCCAGGGCTGCTGTGCGGTATTTTCCGGAAATGCAGACGGAAGCTACAAGTATGCAATGGGCGAAAAAGACGGCGATCTCCGTCAGTTTACAAAAGAGATGAATGCGAAATTAAACGGACGCGGAGGTGGAAAGCCGTTCTTTGTACAGGGGTCGGTGCAGGCATCTGAGAAAGAGATCCGAAACTTTTTTGAGCAGTGATGAAAATGTTTGGGGAATGTCATGCACATATATTTCTCAATGGCTATGATTACCGGAAAGCCGTTGAGACACAGAAAAACGGGCCCCGGGATGCACTGATCCGTGCTCATTTTGAGGAATACCGGAAAAGAGGAATCCGTTTTGTGAGAGACGGAGGAGATCATTACGGTGTGTCAAAACGGGCTGCCAGACTGGCCCCTGAATATGAAATTGACTATCGCACACCGGTTTTTGCCATTTATAAAGAGGGGCATTACGGGAAGATCGTTGGAAAAAGCTTTTCAGACATGAAGGAATATCACAGAAGAGTTCTGGAAGCTGCCGCTGAAGGTGCGGATTTTATCAAGATCATGACTACAGGGCTTCTGGATTTTGCAGATCACGGGAAAATTACGGGAACGCCGCTTTCAGCAACGGATGTGAAAGAAATGGTACATATTGCTCATGAAGAGGGATTTGCCGTGATGAGCCATACAAATGGATGCTATGGCGTACAAGCAGCAGTGGAGGCTGGTGTTGACAGTATTGAGCATGGGAACTATATGGATGATGAGACGATTTCCATGCTGGCAGACAGCGAAAGCGTGTGGGTTCCGACACTTGTAACTGTGCGGAATCTTAAAGGCTGCGGCAGATTTGAAGATACGATTCTTGCATCTATTATAAAGACAGGCGAGCAGAATCTGAAGAAAGCTTTTGAAAAGAAGGTTCATGTGGCAGTAGGAAGCGATGCCGGTGCATATCAGGTTCTTCACGGCCAGGGTGTACAGGATGAAAGCAGAGCTTTTTTTGATATACTGGGTGATACGCAGGCAGTACGAAGCTGGATGGAAGATGGAGAAAAAAGGATCCGTACCATCTTCCGTCACGGGTCTTCGAATTTAATACAGGTATAAATATTGGAGGTGCGTGATTTCGCAGGGTTGAAAGTAACCCGGAGATCGGCACCTTCTTCCATTCCGCTTGAGGAAAGGTCCGGAACGTTTTCACGGCTGCAGAGGATCTTTACGCCGTCGTATGTCTGGAGCAGCACGGTATTGGCGGTTGTGCCCAGGATCGTGCCGGTTACAGTAGAAGTAATGTTGCGTACTGAAAGTATGTCCGGATCCTCCCCGGTGATTCCACGGATCTTCATGCCGCTGGTGGATTCACCATTAAATTTACCGGTATAGATAATGTTTACATAAGATCCCGGAGCCATTCCTCCTTTGAAATATACAGGAACCGAGGAAAGTGAAACAGTCAGTTCCGATCCTGTGGTCTGCGGAATGACAGTCATTGTGCCGGTGCTGACATTTACGATCTTTGCACGGAGATGCTGTTCTTTTTTCTTCGGTTCAGGGGAAGGCGTAGGAGTTGCTGCAGGTACTTTCAGTGGATCCGTATCGGAGACACTGATCACTTTTGTGAAACTGCCGTCATACTGTTTGTCATCCACGAGTGTTTCGTTGATGAATTTACCGCGAAAATGGACATAGACCCACTTGCCGGCCTTGATGCCTTTTTTGTAGTATTGTCTGACACCGGTGACAGGGAAGGTTACGGTATTTCCCTTTTCTGTAACTATCACAAGGGCATTGGATGTGAGTGATTTCACTTTGCCCTTTAAAGTGCGGTCCTCCAGAGGAGTTTCATTATGATATTTGTCGGTTATTTTGATGGGGGAAATGGTGCTGATATCCGTTCCGGAAAGCTGTCCCTGGTAGATCACACTGACCTGATCACTGGATACAACGCCGTATTTGCATTCAAGCCTTGTCTGGGAAACATCAAATACATAGGTTTCTCCATTGCTGGAAATCGTCAGGTGTGTACCGTCAAAATCCAGCAGTGTGCCGGTAAGCTCATCTATATAAACACGTTCTTCCGTGGAAGGCTCCTGATCTTCCTGTTCTGTGGAATCTGAAGCAGTAACGTCTGAAATTTTATCCTGAAGAGAAATAATATGATCATCGATCTGATCATTGCTGCAGCCTCCCGCAAAAAGGGAAAGGCCGAGAATCATACATGCAGCAGACAGTTTTTTCATTTGTGTCCTCCGACCCGGGATAACGGTCAGTCCTGTTTATCTGTAAGATCATGGGTTTCCGACGCCGGTATAAAGTCAAAGATCTGGCGGAAAGAATCCCATTGCTCACGGCTGTCGATTCCATGGTTGATCAGACCCGTGCATTCAGTACAGGCATTGGTATCCAGATAATTATTGTAATAAATATGATAGGGATTTTGGGTGTTTTTTTCCTGCGGATCGTTCATCGGATCAGTCTCCTTATTGATTGATAAGGATCAGTATATGAAGGCAGGAAAGATTTTATACATATTAAGGGTATTATAGCAAAAAGATTTTTTGATTTCTACAGGGATTTACGGAAAATCCATGCATTTACTGAAAACGTGTTCCTACAGGCTGAACACGGAACCAGTAGGTATAGGAATACTGAAATCCAAGAGAGCTGTAAAGCTTTTCTGCGGAAGTATTGTTTTTTACCACCTGAAGATAAGCGTGGCTGGCGCCTCTTTTTTTGCCCTCATTGAGAAGACCGGTACAGATCTGACGGGCATATCCTCTGCGGCGATAATCTTCACGTACATGAATGGCATAGATACCGATGTAGTCGCGATCCAGGATTCCAAGACCTGTGGCAATGATCTCGCCGTTTTTTGTTATGGAAGCGCAGACAGTTTCCTTAAGAATGGCACGGTACATGGAAGGAACGACGCTTCGATGGATCGGATTTGTAGTTCTTTTCAAGTCAAAAAGGCTGTGGATCCAGAAATCAGGAATTTCATTGGAAAAAAGCACATCGGTGACAGACGCATCCAGAACGGCATTGTCTAGGTCTACAGTCATAACATTTGTTATGTGCTGAACGGAATAGCCCCTGTTTTCCAGCATATAGTCAAAATCCGGGGATACAAGGGGGCTGATCTTAAAGATCGCAGGAGTTCCCAGACGCTTATAGACCTGTTCGCAGTAGGGGATTTTTTCGCGCCATGGAAGTGTGGAGGTTCCGAACTGTTCCACACTGTTGGTCCTGTGCGTATAGAAATAAGAAAAACGTAAGATCCATCCGTCATAAAGTTCCATTTTATGGGAAGGCCATGCGTTCAGTGACATATCTTCGATTTTTTTGATCGTTGTTTCCATAGTATTACCTTTCTGATATGATCAATTTATAAAGTTTATCTGCCAGGATCTGATGCCCCTGTGGTGTGAGATGGATACCGTCAGAAGTTATTGATGCAGGCCCGGATCGTGCAGCTTCCTGATCCAGATCGTTCTGCAGCGGGAGAAAAACGGCGCCATGATCCTGACTGATCTTTTTAATATGTACGGACATCTGTGAAAGAAGGGGAGCCCAGGAAGCGTAGCAGCGTGGCCATGGAAAAACAAAGGGTTCCAGGAAATAGAGCGTTCGTTTCCGGGAGTTTGTGCAGGATAGCTTTTTTGCAAGGAGCTCATAACGGGTGACAAATTTGTTCATCAGATCCTGCTGTTGTGCAGATGAACGGCGGGTGTTCATCATGATCCCCACATCATTGATCCCGATCAGGACGGTAACAATATCCGGATCAGAGCTTTCCAGCCAGAAATCTGTGTTCTGAAGAAGCCGTTCCAGGGTGAAACCATCAATACCTCTGTTTTCAATGGAAAATCGGTGATCTGTGTTATGAAGCAGACAGGAGAGCTGCTTCACATATCCTTTTCCAAGAGGATCTGCGGAGAAAAGCCGTCCGCAATCTGTGATACTGTCTCCGAGACACAAAATGCGAGTCATCCAATTCCTTCTTTCTGTTATACCGGGCGGATCATTATCCGCAGTCGATTATTTTCGTATTGGTGCTTTGATAGTAGCACTTACACCAGCAGTGGTCAAGCGTACGAAATACCGGAAAATGGGTAAAAAACGAATAAACGTGAAAAACATGAAAATTTTTTAAAAAAATTAAAAAAAGTACTTGCATTTTGAAAGAAAGTGTTATATACTAACGAAGTCGGTTGAGGGAAACAACAAAAAACGAAATCAAACGACAGAAACAAAAGAATATGGCCAGTTGGTCAAGGGGCTAAGACGCCGCCCTCTCACGGCGGAAACACGGGTTCGATTCCCGTACTGGCTATTAACTGAAAGCAATCAGAACATGTTTCTGGTTGCTTTTTTGTTTATGATCACAAATGGGGATTTTGGGAGGTTTTACTATGATCATTGATAATGTGTATGTTTTTACACCGGACAAAGCATTTGTAAAAGGCGGGATTATCCTGGATGGGGATAAGATCCGACAGGTTTATGAAGAAAAGGATGCGCCGCAGCTTAACGGGGATGTTCTGGACGGAAAAGGCTGCTACGCCATTCCGGGACTGATCGATCTGCATTTTCATGGATGCAAGGGAGATGATTTCTGCGACGGAGACAAGGCTGCGATCGGAAGGATCGCGGAATATGAGGCATCGGTAGGAGTTACAGCGATCGCGCCGGCTACTATGACTTTACCGGTAGAGGAACTGGAGCAGATCCTCCATACAGCAGCAGAATATAAAAAAGAAACAAAGGACTGCCGTAAGGCGGATTTTCTGGGGATCAATATGGAAGGGCCTTTTATCAGCCCGGCGAAAAAAGGGGCACAGGACGCGAGGAATATCCTGCCATGTAATGTGGAAATCTGTGACCGTTTTTTAAAGGCCTCGGAAGGTCTGGTAAAATTTATAGGGATTGCACCTGAAGAAAGTGAGCATGCAGCAGAATTTATCCGAGAAGTTCATGAAAGGGTCAATGTTTCTCTGGCACATACCAATGCAGATTACGATACAGCAATGGAAGCATGCAGAGCAGGGGCAAACCATGCAGTCCATCTGTATAACGCAATGCCTACGTTTACGCATCGTGCACCAGGTGTCGTAGGTGCTGTTTTTGATAGTAAGGATGTTATGGCAGAGATCATCTGTGACGGGATCCATATCCATCCGTCTGTTGTTCGAGCTACCTTTCAGATGATGGGAGCTGACAGGATGATCCTGATCAGCGACAGTATGAGAGCTACCGGTATGCCGGACGGTCAGTATACACTGGGCGGACTGGATGTTAAGGTTGTGGGAAGACTTGCCACGCTGGTATCTGACGGTGCGATCGCAGGATCTGCCACAAATCTGATGGACTGTATGCGTACAGTTGTTAAAAAGATGGAGCTTCCGCTGGAAACAGCCGTGGCCTGCGCGACCATAAATCCGGCCAGAAGCCTTGGTGTGGAAGAACAGTACGGATCTCTGGAAGCAGGTAAAAAAGCTCATGTGGTACTGCTGGATCAGGATCTGGAACTGAAAGCAGTGATCAAGGACGGAGTAAAGATTCGATAGGATCATAGAAGATAAAACGATAAAAAATAAAAAGAATTTCAGGAGCAGATGACAGCAAAATTCGTGTCAGAATTTGTCGAACGAAAATGCTGGACAAAATGCTCCTGAAATTCTATAATTAATTTCACCAGAGATCTTCTGGTATCGATCACCGCCAGGTCAGGCGGGAAATCCCATTTTTATCATAACTGAATAAACATATATTTTAAGAAGGAAAGGGGGCGTGTATGTTTCTTTATGGAGAATTATCCGTGGTGATATCTGCGATGGCGGTCTGGATGGATCTTAAAGATGCATCTGTAGACAATGGATGGATCCTTTTTTCTTTTATGATCGGTTTCCTGATCCAGATCACAGAAAACGGGCCGAAAGGTGGAGTGATCTTTCTGGCAGGAGTGGCCGTGCCGGTGCTTCTTTTGGGAATCCTTTTTATATTCCATATGATCGGCGCCGGAGATATCAAGCTTCTGTGCGCACTTGGCGGGATCATGGGGCCGCGGACAGTTATGGAATGTATTGTTTATTCTTTGCTTGCAGGTGCAGGCATTTCTCTGGCAATTCTTATTTCTACAGGCGGTATCCGCCGACGATTCCTTTATTTATATCAGTATATGAATGAGTTTTACTGTACCGGTGAGATACGTCCTTATTACAGAAAGGGGATGAGCTTTCCGGAGAACTTTCATTTTACGGTACCCATATTTTTGAGTGCGGTGCTTTATGCAGGAGGTGTGTATTGAAGAAAAACATATTTGCGGTCTGTGATCTGGAGGTGGATTATGCTTTCAATTTTATGGATTATCTGAACCAGAAAAAGAATCTTCCGTTTGAGATCCAGGCATTTACCACGGCGGAAAGTCTCATTGCCTACGGAAAAGAAAATCATATTGAGTTGCTGCTGATTTCCGATAAAGCAATGCGAAAAGAAGTCCGTGACCTTGGTATCGGAAAGATCATCATTCTTTCAGAGGGTGTGCATCCTCCGGAACTGGATCAGTATTCAAGTGTGTATAAATATCAATCTTCCTCAGATGTGATAAGGGAGGTGATGGCCTGCTATGGAGAAGAGAAGTCTCTTGATCCGGTAACTTTTCCTGTGTTGAAAAAGACAATGGAGATCATCGGTGTTTTTTCTCCTCTTGGCAGGTGTCTGAAGACATCCTTTGCACTTGCGCTGGGACAGATACTGGCGAAAGAACGTGCCGTTCTTTATCTGAATCTGGAATCCTATTCTGGTTTTGAAGAACTTCTTGGGAAAAAATTTCCGGCTAATCTGAGTGATCTGTTTTATTATGTTCGCCAGGGAAATGAAAACCTGATCCATAGAATGAACGGAATGATCCAGACAGTAAACAATCTGGATTTTATACCGCCTGTAAGAACACCTTCAGATATCCGGACCGTGGACTGGGAAGACTGGGAGCGGCTGTTGCAGGAGATCGTACTTCACAGTTCCTATGAAGTGCTGATCCTGGATATGGGAGAAAATGGAGATGAGGATTTCCGGCTTCTGGAAATGTGCAGAAAAATCTATATGCCGGTTTTGAATGACACACTTTCTGTCTGTAAGGTGACACAATTCGAAAATCTTCTGCGTATCTGGAATAAAGAAAAGATCCTGGAAAAAACAGAAAAGGTGCATCTGCCCTTTCATATGGATAGGATCTCTTCTGACGCTTACGTAGAACAGCTGGTCTGGAGTGAACTGGGAGATTATATCCGTGAACTTTTGAGAAAGGAGCGGTCATGAACAGAGAAAAATTCCGGAAAATGTATGATCTGCTCATGGAACAGCTGGATGTTTCCAGAGAGCTGTCCGATGATGAGATCCTGGGGGTGATCGATGAACTGATATTAACTCAGGCAAGGGAACTGTTTCTTTCACTGAAGGAGAAAGTAGAGCTCAGACAGGAGCTGTTCTGTTCTGTGCGCAAGCTGGATGTTCTGCAGGAACTGATCGATGATGAAAGTGTTACGGAGATCATGGTAAATGGTCCGGATCATATTTTTGTGGAACGTGGAGGAAAACTGACCAGATGGAATAAGGTCTTCACGTCAGAAGAGAAGCTGGAGGATGTGATCCAGCAGATCGTAGGGCGCTGTAACCGGGTTGTCAACGAGTCCATGCCCATTGTAGATGCAAGGCTGGAAAACGGAGCACGTGTGAATGCAGTGGTTTATCCGGTTGCTCTGAATGGTCCGATCCTGACGATCCGTCGTTTTCCGGATGATCCTATCACAATGGAAAAACTGATCGCTTTTGGAAGCATCACCGAAGAATGTGCACAGTTTTTAAAAAAACTTGTTCAGGCAAGATATTCTATTGTGATCGGTGGAGGTACAGGCAGTGGAAAAACAACATTCCTTGGAGCTGTTACAGAATATATTCCAAAAGATGAGCGCCTGATCACCATTGAAGATAATGCGGAGCTTAAGATCCGGGGAATTGATAACCTGGTATGTCTGGAGGCAAAAATGGCCAATATGGCGGGCGCGGTGTCAGTAACGATCCGAGATCTGATCCGGTCAGCCCTTCGAATGAGGCCGGATAGGATAATTGTAGGGGAAGTTCGTGGAGGAGAGGCAGTGGATATGCTGCAGAGCCTGAATACGGGACATGATGGAAGCCTTTCAACACTTCATGCAAACAGCAGTCAGGATATGCTTTCCAGAATTGAAACGATGACATTGATGGGGATCGATCTTCCCCTGGAAGCGATCCGAAGGCAGATCGCTTCCGGGGTAGACATTCTGGTACATCTCGGGCGTATGCGGGATAAAAGCAGAAAGCTGCTGGAAATCACAGAAGTATGTGGATTTGAAAACGGAGAGATCCAGACCAGGCCGCTGTATCGCTGGGAAGAAGGAAAGGGACTTGTAAAAACCGGAGAACTTTTGCATTGTGAAAAAATGAAACGGGCAGGAATCAGACTATGAAAGAGCGGAAAGGAAAGAATCAGAAATGGAGATCTACGAGGAAAGATTACAGGATGTATCATTTTACGGGGAAGGAGACTGCAAAGTATCTTCTGGAGGGAGCTGCCGTATGCGCTGCAGCCGACTATCTGTTTTATCAGAGCCTTCCTGTGTTGCTGTTTATGCTTCCAATACCAGTGCTTTTTCTGAAAATGCAGAGGAAAAAATGCACTGCACGGCAGCAGAGGGAGCTGAATTACCAGTTCCGGGATGCTCTGACGGCCATGAATGTGGCGGTACAGGCCGGCTATTCCGCGGAGAATGCGGTGCGTGCCAGTGTAAAGGATCTGGGGAGACTTTATGAAAAGGGAAGTGATATCCTGGATGAATTTCGGTATATCGAAAGCCAGCTGCGTCTGAGTGTTCCGGTGGAAGAGCTGTTCCTGGATCTGGGAAAACGCAGCGGAGTGGAAGATATTGAAAATTTCGCAGCAGTATTTTATACAGCAAAAAGAACAGGCGGGGATATGACGCAGGTGATCCAGAAAGTAGCCAGAATGCTTAGTGATAAGATCGAGGTAAAAAAAGAGATCGAGGCAACGCTGGCCGCAAAGAAATCGGAACAGATGGTTATGAGTATCATGCCGGCCGGTATCATCTGCTATCTGAAACTGACTTCGCCGGGATTTTTGGATGTACTTTATGGGAATCCTTTCGGAATCTGTGCCATGACAGTTTGCATGGTGATCTATGGCTTGTCTTACTGGCTGGGTGTGAAGATTGTAGACATAGAAGTGTAGGTGAGGATAATGTGGATACATATTTTGATATTTATGGTGATCCTTGGGGTGTTTCTGGCAGGAAAAATGGGGCGGCTGCCTCCGGAAGCCGGAAATCCGGAAGAAAAGAAACTGTTTATACGGATAGCGCTTACCGGAAATATCATCGGTATGCTCCTGACATTTCAAAGTGGCGGAGATAAGGTTTATTCATCCGGATACCGTATGGAAAAAGAGGAGACAGGTGCTTATGAAGAGAAATTCAAAGTATCTGTAGACGGAGAAGAAGCCGGTTCCCTGTATGTGCAGGTGCCGGAAAAAGAAACAGAAGGATCCGAAGAAGAACCGGAAACAGAACTTAGCGAAGAACAGCAGCGCGAGAAAGAGTTGCAGGACATGATCGTACAATATAATCAGAAAAAAAACGATCCACAGTACTATTATCTTCCAGATGAATGGAATGGAAAACATCTTGAATGGGAGCAGCCAAAAGACAAAACAGGAAACCTGCTTTCAGCTCTTGGTCTGGCAGCAGCGGCAGCAGCTGTCATTGCAAAAAAACGGGAAGCACAGAATGCTCAGATAAAAAGAAGAGAACAGATGCTGATGGATTATCCAGGACTGATCATGAAATTTACCCTTTTGGTGCAGGCAGGCTTAACTGCCAGAAAAGCGTTCCAGAAAATAGCACTGGATTACGGAAAGAGAGAAGATGGTAAAAAACGTGAGGCTTACGAAGAAATCCGAGTAGCCTGTTATGAGATGGACAGTGGGATTTCCGAAGCAGAGGCTTACCGGAGATTTGGAGAACGGTGCGGACAGGTAAAGTATAAAACTCTGTCAACACTACTGATCCAGAACCTCCAGAAAGGAAGCAGGTATCTGGCCGATCTGCTGGAAAAGGAATCCGTGGAAGCCTGGGAGGAGCGAAAAAGAAAAGCAAGAGTGCTGGGAGATACAGCAGCAACAAAACTGCTTCTTCCGATGGTCTTGATGCTCCTGGTGGTGATGGCGGTGATCATGCTTCCGGCATGCCTTTCCTTTTACGGAGGGTAGGACTGGAGAACAGAGAAAGGAAATGTGAGGTGACAAATGAAAATATGTGGAAGTATGTAAAAGAATTTGCGATGGAAGAGGATGCGGTGGGTGTTGTGGAGATCATCCTGATTCTGGTGGTTCTGATCAGTCTGGTCATCATCTTTAAGGAACAGCTTACAGCACTTGTTAAAAAAATCCTTACAAAAATCACAAAACAAAGCAACACGATCTGAAAATGAGAAAAAACGGTGATATCTGCTGATATTTCCGTTTTGGAAAGGAGAGGTACCCCTTGGCAGGAAATGTGAAAAAAGGCAGCATTACGATCTTTCTGGCTCTGATCTTGAGCCTGGTTCTTTCTCTTGTGTGTGCCAGCATTGAATCTGTACGCATGGCAGCTGCCAGGACACAGATACTTAACAGTATGGATATTGGCTTATATTCCTTATTTGGACAGTATGACCGAACGCTTTTGGAAGATTATGAGCTGTTTGCACTGTATGCAGGTGGAAAAGAAGAACTGGATATGGCTTCTGTATATGATGATTTTCAGACTTATATGAAACCTGTATTGAAACAGAACAGTCAGAAACTGGAGCTTCTCCAGGGCGGATTCAATGGTTATCAGCTTCTGAGCGACGGAAAAGGCGAGATTTTTTACCAGCAGGCTGTTCAGTATATGCGTGAAACTCTGGGAAGCCAGGGGGTACAGACTCTTCTCGGAAAACTGAAGGATCAGGAAAAGAAGACAGAGGACGCAGAGAAAAAAGGAGAACAGGCAGAAAATAAAGGAACGTTGGATTCCTATGATTCTGCTATTACGGACGCCGCGCAGAAGAGCGAAGAAGCAAAAAAAGAACAGGAACAACAAAAAAACCAGGGAGATTTTTCGGATGCAGGAAATGGGGATGATTTTACCGGCGGTGTTGATGAAAGCGTGGAAAATCCTATTCCGATCATCAGAAGAGTCCGTAAAATGGGACTTCTTGATCTGGTAGTACCATCCGAACGGGGAATATCGGATGCGTTTACAGACAGAAAAAGCCTTACATCCGGAAGAAAGCTCCAGACAGGACTAATGTTGGATACGGATATACGATCCGATAATTCGTATACGTCCGGAATATTGTTTGGACAGTATCTGCTAAAGAAACTGGGAAATTATCGAAGACCGGCAGCGGCGGGGTTGAATTATCAGGTGGAATATATTCTTGGAGGGAAGAACAGTGATCGGGAAAATCTGAAGTCCGTGGCAGGAAAACTTCTGGTGATCCGTCAGGGGGTTAACATGGCGTATCTGCTTTCAGATAGTGGAAAACGGATACAGGTCGAAACACTGGCGCTGGCGATTGCATCAGGTTTTCTGATCCCACCGGCGGCAGCAGTGATCGAAGCGGCACTGATCTTTTGCTGGGCATTTGCGGAGAGTATTCTGGATGTCCGGGAACTTTTTGCAGGAGGACATGTACCTCTTATAAAAAACTCCTCAGACTGGCAGCTGTCTTTGAGTAATCTGCCCAATATCCTGGACAAACTGGATTCTTCAAGAAAGGATGCAGGGAATGGAATGTCTTATGAGGATTATCTTCAGGTTCTGCTTATGGCGAAAGGAAAACAGGATAAAATTCTGAGAGGAATGGACATGATCGAGTGCTCTGTACGTGAAAAGGGAAAAAGACCGGGTTTTCAGATGGATCACTGCATCACTGCCATGGAAGCGTCTGCAGATGTAAAAGCAAACAGACGGAAAATATTTACAGTTACACGTCAGTATGCGTATGAATAGAAAGAGAGGTGTACAGGGATGCTTTTTCAGAAAGAAAAAGAAGATAAAAATCAGATAAACAGACTGGATCAAAAAAGAGAAAGGCGCTCTCGAAGAGCTTTTTTCCTGCTTTCCCCGATAAGCCGGAAAACGCTTTCTGGAAAAGTATCCCTGTGCACCTTTCTGAAAAAAGCAAGTCTCACTCTGGAGACTGCGATGGCTTTGCCGCTGTTTTTTTTCGGAGTGCTCACGCTGCTTTCTTTTATGGATATTTACAAGGTACAGACGGAGCATCTGACTGGCTTGTGCCAGAAAGCAAAGGAAGCAGGTATGTATGCGTATGGTGCCGGCGGTTCAGGTACAGAAACGATCACATTGCCGGACGTATATTCCTATCAGCCCATAGGCGGTCTGATCCCGCTTCCTAAAATATGGTTCCATAATACGGTAAAGGTCCATACGTGGAATGGTGTGGTATACGAAAATGGAAAGGATACAGTGGAGAGCCAGCCTATGGTGTATGTGACAGAATCAGGAAGTGTGTATCACAGAAAACTGGGGTGCAGTTATCTGAATCTGTCTGTTCAGCAGATATCAGGCTCTTCGGTTAAAGCTTTAAAAAATGCATATGGAGAAAAGTATCAGGCCTGTGAGCTGTGCAGTCGTGGGCAGGAACCGGCCGGAGTGGTATATATCACAAAAAAGAGTAACCGTTTTCATAACAGGGAAAGTTGCAGCGCATTGAAACGATCTGTACGGATGGTGAAAGAAACGGAGGTTTCCGGTGAAATGAGTGCCTGCGGACGATGTGGCTGAAGGGAGAGATCATGAGCAGTGTAAAAATTTGCATGACTGTACTTCTTGTAATTAATACCTGGACAGATATCCGAAAAAAAGAAATCTGTTTACCGGTGCTTTTTATTTTTCTGGCAGGCGGGATCCTGTGGCAGATCAGGCAGGGGCTTCTCTGGCCGGCAGGGATTATTTCCATGGGAATCGGAGTATTTATAATTTTGATCGCTTTGATCAGTGGAGGAATGGTCGGATTTGGAGACGGATTGCTGATACTGACAATGGGCTCTGTGCTGGGAGCCGGAGAACTGGCAGGGATCCTCTGTGGTGCATTATTGTTGTGCGGAATCTACTCAGGCATTGAGTATCTTATGCTAAAAAAGAGTCGAAGTGAGGAAATTCCTTTTGTACCGTTTCTGTTGATCGGATATTTGGGAGGGATATTTTTGTGAGAAAAATAAAAAAGGGGAGCTTTACAATAGAAGCTGCATTGCTCATGCCTCTGGTGCTTATGATACTGATCGGAGTGCTGTATCTGGATTTTTTTGTACATGACAGAGCATATCTCACTGCGGCAGCTTATGAGGCAGCAGTCAGTGGCAGTATGGAAGGATATAAAAAGAAAGGGAACATATATGAAAAGGCGGATATACAGGGTAGAATGCTGGGAGATATCGGGCTGCCGGGAGGAGAGAATCTGAGCATGCAGACAAATGCAGGAAAAACTGTGAAAGTAACTTACAGACTGGAAGTACCTGCCGGGTTCCTGGGGCAGAAATGGAAGCTGGAAGTCAGTGGTAAGGCAAAGCCTCTGCGGCCTGTGGGATGGATCCGCAAGGTAAAAGGAACTGTGGATATGCTGGGAGAGGTGACGCCATAAAATGAGAACGGAATATAAAAGAGATATGAATCATAATTATCTGATCCTGACAGGAGATGAGAGAATCGATACAGATTCTTACCAGGTAAGGATGATCGTGGCCAATGCTGTGCCTGATCTTCTTCAGTGTCGGATACAGGGAATCGACGGAAAATTCATGGTGTATTATGATATAACTTCCAGGCATTCCATGACTGCGCTTTTTGAGGAAAAAAAGATGGATCTGGAGTCGCTTCAGGTGATACTGGGAGGCTTTATACAGATCATGGAAGAAATGTCCGAGTATCTTTTGAATCCCTGTCAGCTGATCCTGGAACCGGAATATATCTATCTGGATGCGGAAAGAAAAAGTGTCCGATTTTGTTATCTTCCGGGATTTCATGGGGAAATACAGAAACAGTTTCAGAGTCTTGCGGAGTATATCCTTCCAAAGCTGGATCATGAAGACGGAAAAGCGGTTATGCTGGGATATAATGTATACAGACGTGCACTGGAGGACAGCTTTCATCTGGAATACATCAAGGAAGAGTTATATAAAATATGTAACAGCGACGAGGAAGATTTTTCTCCATATGAAAAAAAGAAAACAGTGGTCCAGGAAGAAAACAGGATGACAGAGGAGGAAAAAGCAGAGGATCTGTGGCAGGTGGAAGGCTGGGAAAGAGCCAGTGTGTCCGGAAATGAAAAACAGAAAAAATCTTCAGCGGACTCACAGAAGCGGAAAACAAACAAAATATGGAAGCCAGTGGCTGGATTTGGTGCAGCATTGGTGCTTCTTCTGGGAATTACGGCAGGAATGGCCGGCGGATATATTCCAAGAATAAGCAAAGAAATTTTTCTTCTGGGAATTCTTGCAGCAATGATACTGGGGATGCTGAGCTATATTCTGATCAAAAAAGTCTGTGGAAAAAAGAAAAAACTGGATACGCCGGTGCCTGAACAGAAATATGGTGCGGCGGAAAAAGAGGCAGCTGTATATGCTGAAGATCAGAAAGAATCTGGTGCGCTGTCCGGGTGCAATGCCGATGACAGCAGAAAAGAACTGGAACAGATCAAAAAAAATATTCCGACAAAAGCGGAAGATTTTTTAGATGGATTTGGTGAAACGGTAGTTCTTTCTGCAGGTGCATCCAAAGGTCCTGCTACATTGGTGAGCCGGGAACCGGGGGAATTGGCTACCATTTATCTGGAAAGAGATATCACAGTGATCGGAAAACTGGAAACTGCGGCGGATGCAGTGATCAATATACCAACTGTCAGCAGAATCCATGCCAAGATCCGAAAAAGGGAGGGGGCATATTATCTGGCAGATCTGAACTCCAGAAATGGGACTTCTGTAAATGGACAGCTTCTGAAAACAGGAGAAGATTACTTGCTGGAGGATGAGGATGAAGTTGATTTTGCACAGGCCCGTTATATTTTTTTGAAATAACAGAGCGAAAAATCCAGTTTTGTATCGTATTAACATGGGACAGTAGGTTGTCCGCCTGATGAAAATCTGTTAAAATAATGAAATAAATTCGAATTTTCAGATTATAACAGCGAGTTATGGGAAATATTTCCGGAACCGCTGTGGAAAGAGGCCGGAATTGGAAGAAATAAAAAAAGAACCTGTGACAGTTTTACTGATCCTCATAAATACGCTGATCTTTCTTGTGGTGGAATTTACCGGCGGCTCGGAGAACGGGCAGCATATGCTGGAATGCGGTGCTGCTTATGCACCGCTGATCCTGGAACAGGGACAGTGGTATCGGATGTTTAGCAGTATGTTTCTGCATTTTGGTGCGCCGCATCTGATCAATAATATGTTGGTTCTGTTTGTGCTTGGCCAGAGGCTGGAACCGGTAACAGGAAAGATAAAATTTTTTCTGATCTATATATTTGGTGGTCTGGGCGGAAATATGCTCTCTTTGTTTTTTGATATGTATGCAGGAAACGCTTCTTTATCTGCAGGAGCTTCCGGAGCTGTTTTTGCAGTCATGGGCGGTATGATCTATGTGATCATACGGCACAGAGGAAGAGTGGCGGATCTGACTGTCAGACAGATGCTGATCATGGCCGCATTTTCACTGTATTTCGGATTTGCAAGTGAAGGCGTGGATAACGTAGCGCATATAGGCGGTTTGTTGAGTGGTTTCCTGATCGCTGTAATTCTTTATCATCCCAGAAAAATATGGAAAACAGTTCCCTGACCGGGAGCGCTCTCAAGCGTGATGTCTCCACTGTGTGCCTGAGCGATCTGTTTTGAAACAGCAAGGCCAAGGCCGGTCCCGGATTCTTTGGTTGTAAAAAATGGCTGAAATATCGTAGCCTGCTGTTCCTTTGAGATTCCACATCCGTTATCCCGGATATCAATGCGGATGCCGGAATTTTCCGGAATGACAGAAAAAGAAATCTTTCCTCCGGGAATAGGAACGGCTTCCCATGCGTTTTTCAGAAGATTCAGAAGCATCTGCCGGACACGGATCCGGTCAAGAGCCATCGATGGCAATGAATCCGGAATATCTGTTTCAAGTGTGATCTCCAGATAATCCAGAGTAGGTTTTATGGAGGAAAGGATCGTTTGGAGGTAGCTGCAGGTGTCAATGTTTTCTCTTTTGACATGGCCTGCATTATTAAATGCAGAAAGTTCATCAAGAAGTTCTTTTACATAATCAAGATTATCCATAACATCATCCCAGTGCTCATATTCTTTGACATCAGGATGTGCAGATGCGATCATCTGGAGTCCGCTGTTAATAAGAGTCAGAGGATTCCGGAGTTCATGTGAAAATTTTGAAAGTGTATAATGAAAATCGTTTTTCAATTTACTGACTGTAGTATCGTTGCACATATTATCACCTCGAAAAAATATTAACATCAGAAATTTCAAATATCAACAAGAACAGTATTGAAAAATTCGAGAAAATACGACAAAATAAGAATATAGATAAAATAATTTTGCAAACAAGGAGGACAAAATAATGGGAGATTGCATATTTTGTAAAATCGCAAATGGAGAGATTCCATCAGCAACACTTTATGAGGATGAGGAATTTCGCGTGATTCTGGATCTGGGACCGGCAAGCAAAGGACACTCATTGATCCTGCCGAAAAAGCATGCAGCGAATATTTATGAGCTTCCGGATGAGACTGCCGGAAAAGCAATGATCCTGGCTAAAAAAATGGCAGGAAAGCTGAGAGATGCACTGAACTGTGATGGATTTAATGTTGTGCAGAACAATGGAGAGATCGCAGGACAGACTGTGTTTCATTTTCACATGCATCTGATTCCGAGATATGAGGGAGATGGTGTTGGTTTAACCTGGAAACCCGGAGAACTCAGCGATGAGGTGAGAGATGAAATCTTAAAGAAAATTAAAGAATGACAAATAGCCACTAAAGAGGAAAAATGAATAATCAGACATTTGAAGAGTTTTATCTTAAATACCGAAAAATATCCAGAGGGTATGCGTATGGGGTTCTCCATGACTGGAGTATTGCTGATGATGTCAGTCAGGATGTACTTTACAAAATGTATACTATAAAGGATGGCCTGAATATTGATAATGAAAAGATGATGTTTTCTCTGATCAAGAGGGCATCTATGAATAAGGCTTTGGATTATATAAAGAAATCAAGCTCCAAGCATGAGTTTGTCTGTCAGGAAGAAGTTGCGGCATTTCTGGAAGAACAGAATTCGGTCGATGCGGAAGAGGTATTTCTGCGTAAAGAGAAGAAAGAATTTATGTATATGGTGCTGAGAAGATTTCGAAAGAAACAGCCGATAAATTATGAGATCTTAATTCAGGTCAAATATCTGGAGATTTCCGTTGAAACAGTTGCAGAAGAATATGGTCTGACGAAAAGTGGTGTCAATAACAGGATATATAAAGCGAAGCGCTGGCTGCAGGAAGAATTTCGCAAAGTATACGAATAAAAGAAAACCCTGCCAGCCCGGAAGGGAGTGGCAGAGTTTTCATATGGCTGTTGTGGAAATATAGTCAGGCTCTGGCGCATTCTTCAATAAGATCAGTGATCTTACTGATGGAATCTACCTGGCCGTTTCCTGCCATAGCATCTGTATATTTCTGACGATCGGTATAGAGCTGGCGGATGGTTTCCAGAAGCTTTTCTTCTGTAATCTCCTCTTCTTCCAGCACTTTACTGAAGCCCTGGCGTTCGAAGGATCGAGCATTAAGGATCTGGTCACCACGACTGGCTTTGGCAGAAAGCGGAATCAGAAGATTTGGCTTATGAAGTTCGCGGATCTCACAGATCGCGTTAGCGCCTGCGCGGGAGATCACGATATCAGCCATGGCAAACAGATCCGGAAGCTCGTCTTGGATATATTCATACTGGACGTATCCGGCAGTACCGTTGAGAGATTCATCAGTTTTTCCTTTTCCGCAGAGATGAACAATCTGGAATTCCTTCAGAAGTTCAGGTAGGATCTTGCGGACATTATCATTGACAGAAGCAGCTCCCAGACTACCACCGATAACCATAAGTACCGGTTTGTCAGCAGTGAAACCACAGAATTTACGACCGTTTTCCGCATTTCCGGAAAGAAGTTCCTGGCGGATCGGAGTTCCTGTAAGAACTGCTTTGTCAGCTGGAAGATTGGCGACTGTCTCAGGAAAATTACAGCAGATTCTGGATGCAGAAGAGAGACAGAGTTTATTGGCAAGACCTGGAGTCATGTCGGACTCGTGGATCAATGCGGGGATTTTTAAACGTTTGGCCGCGATCACAACGGGAACCGTAACGAAACCGCCTTTAGAAAAAACAACGTCCGGTTTCAGCTCTTTCAGAATCTTTCTGGCCTGGCTGAATCCCTTCAGTACACGAAACGGGTCAGAGAAGTTTTTGAGATCGAAGTAACGTCTCAGCTTTCCGGATGAGATTCCATAATATGGGATTCCAAGTTCTTCGATCAGTTTTTTTTCGATTCCTTCGTAGGAACCGATATAGGAAATCTTATAACCAAGCTCCCTGAGCTTTGGAATCAGGGCAATATTTGGAGTTACATGTCCGGCAGTACCACCGCCGGTAAGTACGATGTGTTTCATTTGGATTCCTCCTGAATAGTCATATACTATCATTAAATATGAACTCTAACGGAGGAATTGTCAAGGAAAGATAGGATTACAGGAGAAAAATAATGGAAAATTTCAGGGATGCCGAACTGAAAAAATGGTTGGCAGAAGAATATGAAAAAGAAACCGAAGAGATGGAAAAAATCCTGTTTCCAGATGGAGTGATTCCTGATGATGGAGAAACAGAAGAGGAGGCAAAGGCTGCTTATCAGAGGCTTGTAGAAAAACTGAAAGCAGATGGTGTTTACAAAGAAGACGAAACTGACAGTATTAAAACTGATGATCATAAAGAGAATGTAAAAATTGTTTATCTGCCCGAAAAGAAAAGTCATAAAGCAGCTCGCGTAGCGGCAGCAGTACTTGTATGCTCAGCCGGTATCTTCGCCGCAAGCATGACCAGCCAGGCGAACAGGAGTTATTTTATTGATTCTGTGAGGTATTGGGTTGGGGATGATACGAAGATTGTGGTAGATAATGATAGAACGAATGAGAAAGAATGTGAAGATGAGCAGACGGCAATTGATGATATAGAAGAAGAACTGGGTGTTGATATTCCACGTTTTTTATATCGGCCTGAGGGACTTGAATTTAAAGACTATAGAGTCAATTCAGATTCAGGATACGCATTTTTGGAATATAGTTATAATGGCGAAATTCTAACGATATATATTAATAAATATGATAAAGGAACTAAAAGCAGCGGTGCAAGTTTAGATGGAAAGGAAATAGAAACTATTAAATTGCCTGAGGAAGAAATTAGTATTCAGATAAAGAAAATAATGGCTAAGGGAGATAAAAAGGCTAGTTATGTTGCGTACTGGAATAGTTCTACAGAGTTTTATCAAATAGAAGTCCGAATGGAAGAACAGGAGTTTATAAAATTAATCAAAAATATAAAATTTTAATGAGATAATGCCCTTTTTTTATCGTATATATAATGTAATGAAAGTTTAAAGGTGAAAGGTATAATGAAAGAGAAAATGAAAAGGATAATAAGTTTATTGCTTTTAGTATGCTGTTGCAGTATGTTGTTTGCAGTTCCTGCGATGGCAGAAAGTTTATCGGATGATTTTTCAGTGGAAACAGATACGAATGAGGATTATGCAGAGGATACAACTTATAGTGTTCTTAGAGGTAATAATTTAAGTTTTGGAACAACAACAATAAAAAAATTAGCAAGTAATAAGGTGATTATTACAGGAATAACACAGTGTCATCATACATGTAGTAAGGTATATTTAAGTGTATATTTGGAACGTAAAGTAAATGGGAGATATTCTACATATAAAAGCTGGGATTTTACAGCTTCTAACGCAACTAATCTGACTAGAGATCTCACGGTAATCGTGCCAAGCGGTTATTACTACCGAGTACGAGGCTATCATGCAGCTAAAGATGGCAGTAAAGAATCAACAACAACTCTGACCAATGGTGTTTTAGTAAAATAACAAATCAACAAAATAAATCACACCCCCAGCGATGCCACTCCCCCAAAAAAATAAAAAATCCAGTAAACTTTACATTACCTTCGCTGGGGAATGTCTAAAAATTCTGAATAATATCAAAAAATCTAAAAAAATCCCCTTAAAAAAAGAAACATATTTCACAAAAAGACTGTCAAAAAACATATATTTCGTGTATAATAAATACAATAACAAACCGTTAATAAACAAAAAGTCGATTATTTCTTCTTGGAATTGTATATCACAGCGTTTCTGGACGATCGGATATCACAGAGAGATCCTTCAGGCTTTTTTTGATATGGAAATTTCAGAACGTGGGACGGAAAAGGGGGCTTGTGCATGAAGATAACATTTATCGGTGCTACGCATGAGGTGACTGGAAGCTGTTATTATCTGGAAGCGGCGGGACGGAAGTTTCTGGTGGATTATGGAATGGAGCAGGGACCGGATTATTATGAAAATAAGGAGCTTCCGGTGGCTCCGGGTGATCTGGATTTTGTGCTTCTGACACATGCACACATGGATCATTCCGGAAATCTTCCGGCCTTGTATGCAAAAGGCTATCAGGGGCCGATCTATGCGACAGAGGCAACTTGTAATCTCTGCGATATCATGCTTCGTGACAGCGCACATATCCAGATGTTCGAGGCTGAGTGGAGAAACCGAAAGGGGCGGAGAGAAGGAAAACCGGAATTTATTCCTGCATACACGATGGAAGATGCCATGGGTGTGCTCCGGAACTTCGTCAGATGCCCATATGATAAGATCATCAAACCGGCAGAGGGAATCGAAGTAAGATTTGTGGATGCAGGACATCTTCTTGGCTCCAGCAGTATTGAAGTCTGGATGACGGAAGAGGACAAAACAGAAAAGATCGTTTTTTCCGGCGATATCGGAAATATCGATCAGCCGCTGATCAGGGATCCGGTATATATCCGAGAGGCAGATTATGTTGTGATGGAATCTACCTACGGAGACCGCAGTCATGGAGAACGTCCGGATTATCCGGCAATACTGGCAGAGATCATCCAGAGGACCTTTGACAGAGGCGGCAGTTTGGTGATCCCGTCCTTTGCAGTAGGCCGTACTCAGGAAATGCTGTATTTTATCCGACAGATCAAAGAACAGGGACTGGTTCACGGCCATGATGGTTTTACGGTATATGTAGACAGTCCCCTTGCCAATGAGGCAACTACGATCTTCAGTGAGAATGCATATACCTGCTATGATGAGGAAGCAATGGATCTTTTGAATAAAGGTATCAATCCGTTATCCTTCCAGGGATTGAAGACCTCCGTTACTACCGATGATTCCAGAGCTATCAATTTTGATGAGGACTGCAAGGTGATCATTTCCGCCAGCGGTATGTGTGATGCTGGTCGTATCAAACATCATCTGAAACACAATCTGTGGAATCCCAGAAATACCATTCTTTTTGTTGGATACCAGGCTATCGGAACTCCGGGACGGGCATTATTGGAAGGTGCTGTGGAGCTGAAGTTGTTTGGTGAGACTGTGCAGGTAGCTGCTGAAATATGCAAAATGCCGGGAATCAGCGGTCATGCTGATGTAAACGGACTTATAGAATGGGCGAAAGCCTTTGAGACGAGACCAAAACACGTATTTGTTACGCATGGTGATGATACGGTGACGGAGATTTTTGCCCAGAGGCTTAAAGAAGAGCTTGGGTATGATGCAACAGCACCCTTTAGTGGAACTGAATATGATCTTCTGGAGAACCGGTGTATCCATGAGGCTGTCGGTGTTCGAATCGTAAAGGCAACTGCTTCGCCGAAAACAACCAAGGCTGCCCGTGCATATGAGAAGCTGCTGGCTATGGGACGTCGCCTGATGTCCGTGATCCGGAAGAATGAAGGCTGCCCCAATAAAGATCTGGATCGTTTTGCAAGAGATATCCAGTCATTGTGTGACAAGTGGGATAGAACGGACATTTAACCGAATAACGTTGAGGCAGTTATTTTGTCAGATCATCCTAAAATCACCCTGCGGAAATTTTTCGCAGGGTGATGATAAATCCGATATACAAAATAAGATTATGTGAGATCAGCCTTCGTTCAATGCCTGGCGGATGGCTTTTGCAAGCTGATCCGGACATGAAGTTGGTTTGAATCCGCAGCGGATGCCTTCCAGACGGGAGATCACTTCATCTGCATCCATTCCCTCTGCAAGCTGTGCAACACCCTGTGTGTTTCCGGAACATCCGCCTGTAAACTTGATATTGTGAACTTTTTTATTATCGTCGATCTCGAACTCAATTCCCTGAGCACAGACGCCTTTTGTCTTATAAACCATTCTGGTTACCTCCTGTTCTGTTTATTTATCGATTATAGCATCTCTCAAAAAAAGTTTCCATAAAAAATAAAATTTGTTATAATGAACAATGTAGAAAAAGAAAAAGATACTGCTGAACGGAAAAAACTGTGAAATTCAGCGGGATATCATATTGAAAGAGAGGATTTACAGATCATGAAATGTGTTGGAATCATAGGAGCAATGGAACAGGAAGTAGCAAGACTGAAAGAGGTTATGGAGAATGTATCCATTACTACCAGAGCCGGAATGGATTTTTATGAGGGTGTTCTGGAAGGAAAGAAGGTAGTTGTGGTACAGTCCGGGATCGGTAAGGTAAATGCCGGCATGTGCACCCAGATCCTGGCAGATCTCTTTCAGGTGGAAGCGGTGATCAATACCGGTATCGCAGGAAGCCTTAACAATGATATCAATATTGGAGATATCGTACTTTCCACAGATGTTCTTCATCATGATATGGATGCAACCGGATTCGGATATCCGAAGGGACAGATTCCGCAGATGAAAGAGTTTTCCTTCCAGGCAGATGAGTGCCTTCGTAAGATCGCACATGATGTATGTGAGGAGGTAAATCCGGAGATCAGGGTTTTTGAAGGAAGAATTGCTTCCGGAGATCAGTTTGTATGTGATCAGGGTGTAAAAGATAATATTGTAAAGGAATTCAGCGCCTATGCTGTTGAGATGGAGGGCGCAGCGATCGGACAGGCAGCAGCTCTTAACGGGATTCCATTCCTGATCATCCGTGCTATCTCAGATAAAGCAGATAATAGTGCAAACATGGATTATCCGGCTTTTGAAAAGCTTGCAATTGAGCACAGCGTACGTCTGACCCAGGGAATGCTGAAACGGATGGCCTGATCGGAACTTTGGAGGGAACCGTCATTTTTCTTCTGCATATACTGTAAGAGATAGCAGAGAGAGGACCGCAGAAGAGTTATGATCTATCCAGATTTTTATCCGTTTTATGCTACACAGGGAAGTCCTGGTTTTTATAATGAAGAGAGAGAACAGGAAAAGGAATTTGATCTGATGAGATCATACTATCCGGATACAGCCCGAAGGATCCAGGAAAAAGCGGAAGCACAGTGTCAGCTTTTGGATTATGAGGGAAGCCGGCTGTATGATGAATATCCGGATCGTTTCATGCTCTATCACATCTGTCACCAGGTGAAAGGACAGATGGAAGGAGATACCAGTGTACAGGAGATTCCAGGAGGGTTCCTGGATGATCTGATCGAAGTGCTGGTGTATCAGGAGATTTCCAGACGAAGATGCAGGAGGAAAAGGTGCAGAAAATGTTTCCGCACTGAGTATTAAAATGGCGGTTTACCCATGAACGATACAGTGATACTGGCAGAAGCGACCAAAACTGGTTCGCACAACATCTGTCCATATACAATAAAACAAAAAGTGAATATAATGGAAGTATGATGAAAACAATAAGGGAATTTTTAGAAGAACAGATTAATGAACAGCTGATACAGGCTGTTGTCAGTGGCCGCAGGACTGGCGAGGGACCTTCCAAGGTGAAGCTTCGTCCTGTGGAGCTGAAGGGTCAGATTTTTTACCAGGCGTCCATGACAGAAGGGACGAAGGTTTATCATAAGAATTTTACCAGGGAAGAGATGATCGCTTATCTGGAGCATGCCATGGAGGAATTTCGTCAGCTTCAGGCAACTGGACGCAGTCAGGATGGAAGTATCCTTATCAGCAAGAAAGGGAAAGCAACCATCAAAACAAAACAACACGGGCCTGCGCAGAATGAGAAGATAAAGATCGCTCCTCATAACCGGGTGAAACAGTACATTCTCAGAGAGGGAACGGCAGCTCCGTTTCTGGTGGATCTGGGAGTTATGACAAAGGATGGAAAGATCGTTGCTTCCAGATATGACAAGTTCAGACAGATCAATCGCTTTCTGGAGTTTATCAGGGATATCCTTCCGAAGCTTCCTAAAGACAGAGAGATCACGATCCTGGATTTTGGCTGCGGAAAATCCTATCTTACTTTTGCTATGTATTATTATCTCAGAGAACTGGAGGGTTTTGATGTAAACATCATAGGGCTGGATCTTAAGGAAGATGTGATACGGCATTGCAGTGAATTGGCCAGATCTTATGGTTATGACAAGCTGCATTTTTACCAGGGAGATATTGCAGGGTACGAAGGCGTTTCTTCTGTGGACATGGTGGTGACACTTCATGCCTGCGATACAGCAACAGATTTCGCTCTGGCCAAGGCAGTGGAATGGGGGGCTCAGGTGATCCTGTCTGTTCCATGCTGTCAGCATGAACTGAATCGTCAGATTCGAAACGAAATGCTCCAGCCTGTTATGCGTTATGGGATCCTGAAGGAAAGAATGGCAGCTCTGATCACAGATGGTCTTCGTGCCGAGCTTCTGGAAAGCAAAGGATATGAAACCCAGCTTCTTGAATTTATCGATATGGAACATACACCAAAAAATATTCTGATCCGCGCAGTAAAAACCGGAAAGAAAAAGAGCAGGGACAGTTTTTCGGATACCATGAAGGCTCTTCATGTGGCTCCTACCCTGGACAGGCTTCTTTATCCGGAAGAGTCAGCCTCACAGAAGGGAGAATGACATGATGAAGATCCTACGTAAGGGAGTGATACTGCTGGTGATCTTTGTGGCAGTAGTAGCCGGGACCTCATTTCTGATGAACAGTCAGTCTACAGATAACCGCTCAGATATGAACGATGCCACACTTCCGGAGGTTATGGTAAAGATCGGAAGTACCCAGGCAAATAAGATGTATGGATACAGACAGCAGATGCAGACCGATTTCATGAGAGGAAGTATTACTCCGCTGGATACGACCAAAAAAGTGTCTTTTGAGATCAACCCATATGCTGATACAGTAACAGGGCTTGCTTATGAGGTACGGACTTCAGACGGAAGCAAAGTTATGGAGAACCGTAAGATCAAGAATCTCACGAAAGAGGACAACGGCTGTTTAAGTACAGAGATTGAGATCGGCAGTGACCTTCGCATGAACCAGGAGTATTCCATGCAGATCACGCTGGATACCAGTGAGGGGGAAGTTTACTACTATACAAGAGTGGTTTCCAGAACCCAGTTGAATACAGAAGCGTATCTTCAGTTTGTCAAGGATTTTTCCACAAAGTGTCTGGACAAGGAACAGGCAGATACGCTGACCGGATATCTGGAAGCGGAGGATATTTCCGGCGGAACGAATTACAATAATATTTCCATCAGTTCCGGACTTTCCAATATCAGCTGGGGATCCCTTTCTCCGAAGCTCTACATGGAAGGAGTTCCGCTGATCGATGATATCAATGAAACGACTGCAAGTATTACGCTGGATTATCAGGTTTCCGCACAGGATGATGAGGGTAAAACCGAAATTTATGATGTTACGGAATTTTACCGTATGCGTTATACAGAAACAAGGATCATGCTGCTTGATTTTAAACGTTCTGCAACGAAGGTATTTGATCCGTCTCAGAAGGTAGTTTCCGATGCAGGCCTGCTTCTGGGTGTCCGTGACAAGAATGTCACCTATGCTTCAGACAGCAGTGGAAAGATCGTTGCTTTTGAGCAGGATGGGGATCTCTGGTCTTATGCACCGTCCAGCGGAAAGATCACAAGGATCTTCAGCTTCCGCAAAGAGGAAGATAACGATTCCAGATATGTGCGCAACGAACATGATATCAAGATCATCCGAGTGGCAGATAACGGGGATGTGGACTTTGTATTGTACGGTTACATGAACCGTGGTGTTCACGAGGGATACAGCGGTGTCTGTGTTTATCACTACAACAGCGACCGTAATGTGGTGGAAGAAAAAGTATTCATACCAAGTACAGAATCCTACGAGTTCCTGAAGGAAGATCTTGGAACACTCACTTATGTAAACAAAAACAATCAGCTGTTTCTGCTGTTTGCACAGAAGCTGTATCAGGTAGATATTGAGACAGGAACCTCACAGGTTCTGGAAGAAGGAATCAAACAGAACCATTTTGTTGTGTCAGATACCAAGGCACATGCAGCATGGCTGATCGAATCCGGAGATGATGCAGGGAAGATCCGGGAAATTGAATTTGATTCTCTGAAAACAAGAGATATTTCGCCGGAAAGCGGAAAAAATTTGAGAGCTTTGGGATTTATGAATGAAGATCTGGTATATGGGATCCTTTCCGATGAAGACATTCTTACGGATGCCAACGGACATGAAACAGAGGGAATCAGTACATTCCGCATTGAAAGCTTTAAAGGAAAGGTGAAAAAAGAGTATCGTCAGGATGGCCTTTATATCACCAACGTAACGGTTGGCAGTACCATGATGGAGTTTGAACTTTCTGCAAAATCCGGGAATGCTTATACAGTCCAGAAAAAGGACAATATCATGAATAACAAAAAAGCATCCGGAAGCCAGATAGATGTAGCATTGATCACTACAAACCGTGCAGGAACGCTGATCCGCCTGACCATGACTCAGAAACCGGAGACAGACAGTCCGCTGCTTGTTTGTTCCAAGATCGAGAGTACTGAAGACTCATCGGTAACATTGGATACTACCGTTCCACAGGGAGAACTTTATTATGTTTATGCATATGGTTCTCTTGACCGTATCTATACCGATCCGGCTGCAGCTGTGAAACGCGCGGATGCGCAGACTGGAGTGGTACTTAACCGTGCGCAGCAGTATGTCTGGGAACGTGGAAACAAAAAAACAAAGCTCCAGATGAATATAGAGGATGTACCGGAAAGTATACGTACAGCCAACTGGAAGAAAAAAGAACTTCAGGATAGCCTTGGTGATATGGGAACGGTGATCGATCTGACCGGCTGCACTCTTGACAATGTTCTTTATGAGGTCAGTGCCCAGAGACCGGTGATCGCCAAGACAGGAGAAAATTCCAGTGTGGTGATCGTAGGCTATGATGAATATAATACCTATCTTTATGATCCGGCAACAGGGCAGATCAGCCCGTATGGAATGAATGACAGTACAGCGCTGTTTGAGAGTGCCGGAAATGTATTTCTCACCTATATAGAAAACGTCATAGAGTGATGCTTACAGAGCAGGCCGGATGAAGGCCATGGGGTTACAGCAGGATGGCAAGACGGGAGTTCCCGTTTGGCATAAATCGGAAAACAGGAAAAAAGTTCCTGTTTTCCGGGAAAAGCGCGACAGGAAAGGGGAAAAAGCAATGTTAAGTGAAAGTATTAAAAAACTGGTACAGTATGGGGTGGAGAGTGGTATTACTCCGGAATGCGAAAGAATTTATGCAACCAATCTTCTTCTGGATGCCTTTGGGGAAAGCGAATATACAGAACCGGAGACAGAGTATGCTAAAATCAATCTTGAGGAGACTTTGAACGAACTTCTTGATGAGGCTGTAAAGAGGGGCATCATTGAGGACAGTATTGTGTACAGAGATCTCTTTGATACAAAACTGATGAACTGTCTGATGCCGCGTCCTGCTCAGGTACAGAGAGAATTCTGGGCTGCTTATAAAGAAGATCCGGAAAAAGCCACAGATTATTTTTATAAGCTGAGTCAGGACAGTAACTATATCAGACGTTATCGCGTAAAAAAAGATCAGAAATGGACAGTAGACAGCGAATATGGCAAGATCGATATCACGATCAACCTGTCCAAGCCGGAAAAAGATCCAAAGGCTATCGCAGCTGCCAAGCTGGTAAAGTCCAGTAGCTATCCAAAATGTCTGCTTTGTCCGGAAAATGAAGGCTATGCAGGAAGAGTCAATCATCCGGCAAGGGAGAACCACAGGATCATCCCGATCACCATCAATGACAGTCCATGGGGCTTCCAGTACTCTCCATATGTTTACTACAATGAACATTGTATCGTATTTAACAGTCAGCATACTCCGATGAAGATCGAGAGAAATACATTTATCAAGCTGTTTGATTTTGTAAAGCTGTTCCCACATTATTTCCTTGGCTCCAATGCGGATCTTCCAATCGTAGGAGGTTCTATCCTCAGCCACGATCATTTCCAGGGCGGGCATTATACCTTTGCCATGGCGAAGGCAGAGATTGAAAAGCATGTGACGATCCCGGGATACGAAGATGTGGAAGCCGGCATTGTAAAATGGCCTCTTTCCGTACTGCGTATCCGCAGCAAAGACGAGACGAGACTGATCGATCTGGCAACACATGTACTGGCAGGCTGGAGAGGATATACGGATGAGGCTGCATTTATCTTTGCAGAAACAGACGGAGAGCCGCACAACACCATCACACCGATCGCACGTAAAGTGGGAGATACCTTTGAACTAGATCTGACATTACGTAACAATATCACAACAGAGGAGCATCCGCTGGGGGTTTATCATCCGCATGCATGCTATCATCATATCAAGAAAGAGAATATCGGTCTTATCGAAGTTATGGGACTCGCTGTTCTTCCGGCACGTCTGAAAGAAGAGCTGGAGCTTCTTGAAGAATACATTTTAAGCGGCAGGGACATCGCTTCCAATGAGAAAATCGAGAAACATGCTGCATGGGTTGCAGAATTTCTGCCAAAATATGAGAAACTTGATAAAGATAATATCCAGGAAGTCCTTCGCAGGGAAGTGGGCAATGTATTTGTTCATGTACTGGAGGATGCCGGTGTTTATAAATGCACACCAGAGGGCAGGGATGCATTTATGAGATTTATCAATACTCTGTAAAAAAAAGTACGGAGGCACCCGGGGATGGATATGTATTTCAGGAGGAGTTTATTTATATGAAAAACAGAGAAAAAACCGGAAAGGCCTTTCGGATAAAATGGCTTTTGCTGGCACTTGTGGCAGCTGCACTGATCTTTGTGCCGGCTGCATCGCATAAGGTGTCGGCGGCGAAGCTTGTTTATACCGTTAAGTTCAATAATAATTCAGGTACCAGCAAAAGTAAGACGTATACCGCACTGACACAGAATGTGACATTAAATACTACGATCCGGCTTCCGGCAGTACCCAAGGCTGTGGGATATCAGAATCTCGGATGGACCACACGGAAGGGGAGCAGTAAGGTGGTATATAAAGCAGGTGCCCGCGTAAAGGTCAGAAAAGATATGACTCTGTATGCGGTCCGCAGAAAGAGCAGATACTATACCGTAAACTTCTATCTTGGAAATGGAAGCACCAATTCCGCATATAAGAAGCTGCAGAAAAAAGTAGAAGAGGGTACATATTACACATTGCCTGCAGTTCCATCCAGATCGGGATATGTAAATCTTGGCTGGTCAACAGCAAAGAACGGCAAGGCATCTACTGCAAAAAAAGTAGGAACGAAGATTAAAATCTCCGGTAATATCAGATACTATTCCGTACAGATGCAGTCAGTAAAAGTAAATCTCCGCAAGGCAAACGGAACCGTATGGAAGACAGTAACACTTGGAAAGGGCGGTTACCTTAAGCTCCCATCTGTATCCAATGCGACAGGTTATACGTTTATGGGTTGGTCTAAGACCAGACGGACCGGTTCTTCCACAGATCCGGATTATGAAGCCGGTGAACTTCTGCGGATCAGCAAAAACACCAATCTGTATGCGACGGTATTTAACCGTGCACTGGAGAAGGACATCAGTTCCGATGAGATGGCTCATCCGGCGATCGGTATGATGTACAGTAAGGTTATTTTTGTGGGGGATTCCCGTACTGCAGGAATACAGGCGACACTGAAAAAACAGATGAGCAGTTCTGTAACAAATGGGGTTTCTTTTGTTGCAAACCCAGGAAAGGGCTTGAGCTGGTTCAGAGATACAGGATATGCACAGCTTATAGAAGAGATCGACAAAACAGAAGGTTCCAAACCGATCGCCGTTATCTTTAATCTGGGTGTCAATGACCTGGGAAATGCAGGCAATTATGTCAGCTATATGACCAATATTGCATCCACACTGAAAAGTAAGAACTGTAAACTCTTTTATATGTCCGTAAACCCGATCAACAGTACCATGATCACAAAAGCAGGAAGAGGCGCCCGTACAGAAGCACAGGTAAGAGAATTCAACAGCAAGATCCGTTCCGGTCTTTCTCTGGATTACAAGTACATCGATATGTACAGCGTACTTATGAAAAAAGGCTACGGGACCAATGCTTCCTACAATGGCACAGACGCTGACAGTGATGATGGACTTCACTACACAACAAAGACATTCAAGAGGATCTACTATTACTGCATTACTTATCTCAACACAGGAAGTATCAACGCATCTTATTATTAATGGTATAACAGACAGAAAAATCCCGTCTGCCGGAGACATTCCGCCAGGCGGGATTTTTCTGTCCGGCGGCCTGCTATTTTTCTGTCCGACAGGGCAATTACTCCTTGCACGAACCATGAGAATAGTCTATACTTAATTCGATACGGACGTTTGGAGGTCCGCAGGGACGTGTGATCCTGAATATGAGGAATGAGGTATAGATTATGAAACTGACAACAGTGAAAGAGATTTACAGAAACCGTGAACAGTATCTCGACAAAGAGATCACCGTAGGTGGATGGGTACGAAGTGTTCGTGATTCCAAGGCGTTTGGATTCATCGTACTTCATGATGGAAGCTTTTTTGAAACTCTTCAGATCGTATATCACGATAACATGGAGAATTTCGCAGAGGTTTCCAAGCTGAACGTTGGAGCGGCCATCATTGTTAAGGGAACGCTGGTAGCTACCCCTCAGGCGAAGCAGCCATTTGAGATCCAGGCAACAGAGATATCTGTAGAGGGAGCTTCCGCACCGGATTATCCACTTCAGAAGAAGAGACACAGTCTTGAATACTTAAGGACCATGACACATTTAAGACCGAGAACAAATACTTTTCAGGCTGTATTTCGTGTACGTTCTCTCTGTGCATATGCGATCCATAAATTTTTCCAGGAGAGAGGCTTTGTCTATGTGCATACACCGCTGATCACAGGAAGTGACTGTGAAGGTGCAGGAGAGATGTTCCAGGTAACAACACTGGATCCGAAGAATATTCCGCTGACAGAGGATGGAAGTGTTGATTATTCACAGGATTTCTTCGGAAAGGAGACAAATCTTACCGTAAGCGGACAGCTGAACGGAGAGACTTATGCACAGGCATTCCGCAATATCTACACATTCGGACCGACCTTCCGTGCTGAGAATTCCAACACTACCCGCCATGCAGCTGAGTTCTGGATGATCGAGCCTGAGTGTGCGTTTGCAGACCTTCAGGATGCTATGGAGCTTGCAGAGGCTATGCTGAAATACGTGATCCGTTATGTCTTTGAGAATGCACCGGAGGAAATGAACTTCTTCAATTCCTTCATTGACAAGGGGCTTCTTGACAGACTGAACCATGTGCTTAATTCTGAATTTGCGCATGTGACCTATACAGAGGCTGTTGAGATCCTTGAGAAGAACAATGACAAATTTGATTACAAGGTATTCTGGGGATGTGATCTTCAGACAGAGCATGAGCGCTATCTGACAGAGCAGGTCTACAAGAGACCGGTATTTGTTACAGATTATCCGAAGGAGATCAAGGCATTCTACATGAAACTCAACGAGGATGGAAAGACAGTTGCGGCTATGGACTGTCTGGTGCCGGGAATCGGAGAGATCATTGGAGGAAGCCAGAGAGAGGATGACTACGACAAGCTGAAAACACGTATGGATGAGCTGGGTCTGAAACCGGAGGATTACGATTTCTATCTGGATCTTCGTAAATATGGTTCCACACGTCATTCCGGCTTTGGTCTTGGATTTGAGAGATGTGTCATGTACCTTACAGGTATGGGCAACATCCGTGACGTGATCCCATTCCCGAGAACTGTAAAGAACTGCGATCTTTGATCAGAACACTTTTGCACAGCAGGACGTTCTGTGCTCCTGAGATCAGAGAACAGCAGGGAGAAATTTGCAACAGGTATTGATATGTGTGACTGACACACAAGGGAGAACATTATGAGATTTATTCATCTTGCAGACGTGCATCTGGGCGCAGTTCCCGACAGGGGCTGCCCGTGGAGCAAAGAGCGGGAGGAAGAAATCTGGAGCACTTTCCGCCGGGTTATTGCGGGCATCCGCGAAGATCCGGTGGATTTGCTATTTATATCCGGAGATCTGTTCCACCGCCAGCCTCTTATGAGAGAGCTTAAGGAAGTAAATTATCTGTTTTCCACCATCCCGGATACCAGAGTGTATCTGATGGCAGGAAATCATGATTTTATAAGCAGAGATTCTTTTTATAATACGTTTGAGTGGAATTCCAATGTTATATTTTTCAGGAGCAGGGAACTGACCTGCGTTAAAGATCCCAGGCTTGATGTCTATGTATATGGACTGAGTTACTATGACCGGGAAATAAAAGACGGACTTTATGATCAGGCTGTCCCTGTCCAGAAAGAAGGAATCCATATTCTGCTGGCCCATGGCGGCGATGAGAAGCATATTCCTCTCAGTGCAGCAGCTCTGGCGGCATCAGGCTTCGATTATGTGGCGTTAGGGCATATCCACAAGCCGCAGATCCTGATCCGTGACCAGGCGGCCTTTTCCGGGGCTCTGGAGCCCATTGACAGGAATGATACAGGGGAACATGGATATATGGAGGGACGACTGATCAACGGAAGGATCCGTACAGAGTTCGTTCCCTTTGCCTGTCGTTCCTATCAGCAGCTGGTAATGACACTTCACGAGGAAACTACACAGATATCTCTGGAAGAAGCGGTAAAATCCCAGATTTTCCGCAGAGGAGGAAGGAATATCTACAGGATCGTTCTTCAGGGAATGCGTTCGCCGGATCTTCTTCTGATCCCTGAGAAACTGAAAAGTCTCGGAAATGTTACCGATGTTGTGGATGAATCCTGGCCGGCGTATGATCTTGGTGAGCTCTACAAACGCTACAGCGGTACTCTGATCGGTGATTATATCGGCTATTTTCTGGCCAAAAAGGGTATGGATACCGTGGAAAAAAAGGCGCTGTATTATGGGCTTCAGGCATTGCTTGAGACAGGCAGCTGGCGATAAAGGGGCAGCACAGGAGGATAGCATAAGATGGTTATCAGACGTTTAAAAATAAAAAATTTCGGGAAGATCCGGGCCAAGGATATGGAGCTTTCGCCTGGGATCAACGTACTTTACGGTGAAAATGAGAGTGGAAAAACTACCACACATACATTTATCCGCTCCATGTTTTACGGCGTTCGCAGACTGCGGGGAAAGGCTGCTCTGAACGATACATATACAAAATATGAACCATGGGAAAATCCGGCAGAATATGGTGGGATCATGTGGTTTACAAGTAAGGGGAAGAAGTATCGTCTTACCAGGAATTTTTATAAAGAAAAGAAGTTGGGAGAGCTTCTCTGTGAAGATGATGGCAGTCTTGTGGATGCGGAACAGGGAGCTCTTGGGACTATTCTGGGAAATGTAAGTGAGGCAGTTTATGATAATACGGTGTCTGTGGCACAGCTGAAAAGCGTTACAGGAAAAGATCTCGTACGTGAACTGCAGAATTACATGGCCAGCTATCAGGGAACCGGTGACAGTTCCATTGACATGGGACGAGCCATGCAGATGCTGAAAATGTCCAGAAAAGGATATCTGACAGAAGCGGCCCGGCGAAAAAAGGAGCTGGAAAAGGAAAAAGAAAAGATTTCCGCAAACATGGAATATATCCGCAGAGAGATCCGTGAATTGGATGAGAAGCGTGATCGGATCATGCAGCAGCAGGACGGGATGAACATAGGGACCAGAGAACGGAGTACAGAGGATCTTCTTGAGCTTCGGATCGATCGTGTAAAAAGAAGACGGGAGCTGACAGATGCAGTTCTGGCAGTTGTGCTGCTTGGTGGGATTGCCGGTACCGGCTGCCTGGCGGCTTTTTCCGGGCAGGTCATTTTCAGTGTTCTGGCAGGCGTGGCAACTGCGGCGATTTCTGTAGCGGCATTGTTTTTTCGCATACGGCTCAGCAGGGAGCTGAATAAGAGAGAACGTCAGAGAGAGCGCTGGCATTCCAGACATGAGGAGCTGACCTGGAACCGGAACAGTCTGGACAGTGACTACGAAGAGAAGCATACAGCGCTGGAGAACCTGCAGGCAGAGTTGACGGAATGTGAAGAAAACACAGAAGTGATCACTCCGGAGGAAACGGAGATCCAGGCGTTGAATATGGCTATGGAGACGATTGAGGCACTTTCCGGAAACATTACGGATCAGGTAGGGGTCCGTCTGAAAAAACGTACATCTGAGATATTAAGTGAGATCACCGGTGGCAGATACCAGGAGGTTCTGATGGATGAGGCACTGCATATATCTGTGAACACAGGGGAGCGTATCGTATCCATTGAGAGACTGAGTCGCGGGACACTGGAGCAGATTTATTTTGCCCTTCGTATGGCAGCAGGAGAGCTTTTCTGCAAAGAGGAACCGTTCCCTGTGATCCTGGATGATGTATTTGGCATGTATGATGAAGAACGTCTTGCAGCGGCTCTCAGGTGGCTGCATAAAGAAAACAGACAGGTGATCATAAGTACCTGCCATAAAAGAGAAATGGAGATCCTGGATAAAGAGAGGATTCCCTATCAGAAGCTTCCTATGTGAGCTTTTGCAGGAAGATTTCAGCATAAAGATCAAAAGCAAAGCAGACAGCAGATGCGGATCATGGATATCCGTCTGTTACAGAAATATAAAGCGGCTGCGCTTTCTGAGAAACTGTTATATCGTTCTCAGAAGGTGCAGCCGCTTTGCGTGCGTTATGATTTATTTATTTCTCATGCTGGCTCATGTAATTTGTTACGCAGCGTTTGATTCTGTCTACCGGATTCAGAAGGTGGCTGACAGAGGTATCATGGTTCAGCGTATCAATGATCAGAGCAATATATTTGCTCATATCGCAGCTGATGTAGTATGGCTTCTCAAGAAGCTCCGGTGACTGATAAACCAGGTTAGTAGTAAGGAGCTTGTCGAAGTAGCCCTTCTTGTAAGCATCGTCAAATTTATCAAGACCATCGGTAAAGAATCCGAAGGTAGAGCAGATGTAAACTCTGCCTGCTCCTTTCTCTTTCAGGAGAGACGCGATCTTAATGATCGTATCACCGGAGGAGATCATATCATCGATCAGGATCATATCCTTGCCCTCGATCTTTGGTCCGAGGAATTCATATGCTGCGATCGGATGACGGCCGTTTACATATCTTGAGTAATCCAGACGTTTATAGTACATACCCATATCAACACCGAGGACATTGGCGAGATAGATCGCACGGTTCATGCTTCCTTCGTCCGGGCTGATCGTCATGAAATGATCCTTGTCGATATGAAGTCCCTTTTCATTATTAAGAAGAGCCTTGATGAACTGGTAGGATGGCTGTACAGTCTCAAAACCATGAAGAGGAGTCGCATTCTGTACACGGGAATCATGTGCATCAAAGGTGATGATATTCTCAACACCCATATCGATCAGCTCATGAAGTGCATTGGCACAGTCAAGAGACTCTCTTCCGACACGTTTGTCCTGGCGACTCTCATAGAGATATGGCATGATCACGTTGACTCTGCGGGCTTTTCCGCCTACAGCGGCGATAACACGCTTCATATCCTGGAAATGATCATCCGGGGACATAAGATTCGTGTAAGGTCCGATCGGATAGGATAAGCTGTAATTTGTCACATCTACCATTACGTAGATATCATCACCGCGGACAGATTCGTTGATGGTGCATTTACCCTCACCGGAGCCGAAACGTGGAGTCTTGGCGTCAATAATGTAAGAATCGCGCTTGTATCCCTCGAATGCAAAGGAGTCCATTCCAGGATACTGTCTTTCGGCACGCCATTTGACCAGCCAGTCATTCACCTTCGCGCCTAATGAGCTGCAGCTCTGAAGGGGAATCAGTCCAAGTCTTCCTACCGGGAGTGTGGAAAAATCTTTTGTATTTACCTGTGCCATTTTAATTTCCTCCTAAAAATATTTTCTGTATACGGATGTCCTTCCCGATCAACGATATCATCTGATAGTTGCTGGCAATTCGGGAAAATGTTCTCTCGGAATAGGTATCCGAGAAATTTTTGAGCGTCAGATTCGTGGAAATGATCGTGGATTTCCTGCGCATGATCCGCTCATTGAGACAGAGAAAAAGCTGTGAAGATACGAAACTGTTGGTAAGCTCCGTTCCCAGGTCATCAATGATCAGAAGATCACAGTCATAGATCAGTTCCTCGTCTGTGCCGGTATCTTTTCGGGAAAAAGAATTCGCAGCCATCATATCAAAAAGATCGTAGGCGGAAAAGTACAGGACACAGTGGGTGGATCTGAGAAGCTCTCGGGCGATGCAGTGTGAAAGAAAGGTTTTTCCCACACCGGTATCACCATATAAAAACAGGTTTTCAAATTTATGGTCGAAGTTCTGCACAAAGCGCTGTGCAGTGTCATAGGCCCGTCTGGCTGTTTCCAGGGCAGACAGTCCCGTGGCTTCGTTTTTTATTGTAGCAGAATAATAGTCAAATGAAAAGCTGTCAAAATTCTCTTTTTCGAGAATTTCATTCAGATTGGACTGTGCATAAAGCAGTTCGATCTCAGCTTTTTTAAAACAGGTGCATTTTCGGCTGCCGATATAGCCGGTATCCTGACAGTCAGGGCAGGTGTAAGGCATCTCAAGATAGTCTCCGGGAAAGCCGTTTGCAACAAGAAGGGTGATCCGTTCATCGGAAAGCTCCTGGATGGCTGCCTTCAGATCCGAAGTCCCCTTTTCTTCGCCGTTTAAAAGGCGACGGACTTTGTCAGCACTTAAAGTTGCCACCTCGTCATCGATCTCTTTCAGACGGGGGATCTTTCCGTAGGCTTCGGCTGTGTGCTCCTCCAGAATACGGTGGTTCTGTGCCTGCCGGCGGCTGTATTCTCTCATTATAGTATCATATTGAAAATTCTGTAAAGGCATAAAGCGCTCCTTCCAGGTTCTGTTACTGATTATTTAAAAGACGTTTCTCATATTCCGCAAAATCATAATCACGCTGGTGGAAATTATTGAAGCGGTTGCTATTCTGAGGCTGAGTCTGGGGCTGCTTCTTCCTGGAAACGGATTTCTCAAGCTGGCGTTTTTTGTGTGCGGCATCCAGAAGCCGGATATCCTCCAGCGTATGTACGTTTTTCTTTTTCCAGCCGGAGAGGATCTTATCTGCATATTGGAAACTGGGCTGTCCGGTGGAAAGGACAGTACGGCTACAAGCTTCCTGGATCAGCTCCAGATCAAAACCGTAGGTCTTGCGCCAGGTATCAATGTAAGTGATCTCGTTATCAACAGGATTGCGGCCGCTGATCCCCATAGCCTTCAGGATCGTGTAATAATCCTTGGAAAAACGGGAGCTGGCATCCCGGGCCATCTCGACGGTGGTGATGCCGTCTTTTGCCCAGGCGAGTGCAACAGTTTCAATATAACGCATACTCTTGCGGCCTCTGGAAACACAGTATTCCACCAGATATTCGATGAGATCCGCAGACATATGGAGTTCATCATAGAAAAAAAGGATCTTCTGCATTTCTGTAGGCGTCAGTGTTTTGGTCAGATACTGCTCTGTGATATAGAGAAGCTGACTGATCTCTTCGTTTTGCTTAAGTTCTCTGATCCGGTCAGGAGTGAGACTGAGAATGTAATCAGCGGAGCTTGGGACTCCCGGATCCGTGTTCCCGGAAACGGAAGCAGAATTGCCGGAACCGGTGAAAGTATCCACAGAAGCGCTGCTCTCTCTATGACCGGTATCCGCAAAGGGTTCCAGCAAAGTGATCCCGGAAAGCTTCTGATCTGCAGTATAGGTTAATGCGATTAGTTTCTCACCTTCCCAGTATTTCAGCGCACGGGAAATATCTCTTTCCGTGCAGAAAAGGCTGTCTGCCATATGCTCCAGGCTGAAAGAAGAAGGAGCGGCAGATACCATCCGGAGAAGGTAGATATATACCTTTACGAACTCCCCGTTGGCACGAGGCATGAAATTGTCAATAAAGCGATTGGAAAGAATCGTTACCTCCAGTTCAGAGGAATTCTGAAGTGAAATCAGGCTCATGATCAGCAGCTCCCTTTCTAAAATACAGCAGATATTTCAGGTGATATCCCAAAGTCCGCCATGCTAAAAAGGATTATAGCACAACCGCTTTTACTTGAGAATAGTCTATTTTCACAGAAGTTGTGCACCAATTTCCATGTGGAAAATGTGGATAGTGTGGAAAACTTCGAGGATAACATTATCAGCAACTAACAAAAACCTTAATTTTGTAAGAAAAATGCGGTATTTGTTGAATTTGGCTGTTGAATTATGTCAAGTAGGTTATACACAAAAAAATCCACATGCCAGGCACGTCTGAAATGTGCATAAGCATGTGGATAATGTGGATAATTATTTTCCGAGAAGGTGTTCTCCAATATTTACAACGTCTCCGGCGCCCATAGTTATCAACAAATCACCATGTGCACAACTTTTTAAGAGGAAGCTCTCAATCTCATCAAAAGTCGGGAAATATTCGCAGGGGGTTCCAAGTTCCTGGATCTGTTTCTGGAGATCCTGGGAAGAAATACCAAGATTGTCTGTTTCACGTGCGGCATAAATATCAGCCAGTACAACATGATCGGCCAGAGTCAGCGCTTTTGCAAATTCCGGAAGAAGAGCTTTGGTACGTGTGTAGGTATGAGGCTGGAATACACACCATACCTTCTGATGCGGATAATTCTTTGCAGCATGAAGGGTTGCCTCGATCTCGGTTGGATGATGCGCGTAATCATCAATGATGGTGATACCGCCGATCTCACCTTTATACTGGAAACGACGGTCTGTACCGGTAAAGCTTCCGAGACCTTTGACGATCACATCATCCGGAAGGTCCAGAAGGCGTCCTACGGCAATGGCGGCCAGTGCATTGGATACGTTGTGGATACCCGGTACACGCAGATAATAGCTGCCGATCTTTTTGCCCCGGAAGAAAACGGAGAAGGAAGGATGTCCGTATTTATCCCAGGTAATGTCTGCTGCGGTGTAATCGGCATCGTGCTCCAGACCATAGGTAAGAACATTACATGGAAGCTCCCGGGTGATCGTCTCATACTCCGGTGTGTCGGCGTTGATGATCAGAGTACCGTCAGCAGGGAGAAGCTCTGCAAATTTCCGGAAGGAATGGCGGATGTCATCGATGTCCTTGAAGAAATCCAGATGATCGGCATCCATGTTCAGGATCACACTGATCTTAGGGAAGAAGCTTAAAAAGCTGTTGGTGTATTCGCATGCCTCTGTGATAAAGGTCTCAGAATTTCCAACGCGGATATTTCCGTGGATAGCAGGAAGGATTCCGCCAACACTGATGGTAGGATCACAGTCACCCTCAAGAAGGATATGGGAAACCATGGAAGTAGTAGTGGTTTTTCCGTGGGTTCCGGAAATTGCGATCGGTGTATCGTAGTTCCGCATGATCTGTCCCAGAAGCTCTGCGCGGGTGAGCATTGGAAGCCCTTTTTCTTTCGCACAGGCAAATTCCGGGTTGTTCGGGTGGATCGCTGCTGTATAGACAACCACATCTACATCATCCTTGATGTTGGAAGCGCGCTGTCCGTAATAGATCACAGCGCCACGTTCTTCCAGTGTGCGGGTCAGCGGGCTGGATTTGGCATCGGAACCGGAAATCCGGAAATTTTCTTCCAGAAGGATCTCGGCAAGGCCGCTCATGCTGATGCCTCCGATCCCGATGAAATGAATATGGAGCGGTTTATGAAAGTCTATCTGATACATAATAATCTCCTTATATATATGTTATTTTCGTAGCTCTTTTGTCTGTTTTATTATAACGCCAACAGAAACAATTGAAAAGTGGTTCTTTTGGCTAAAAAAGCGGTTTTTTCCGGAATATAAAAGTAACCAGAAAATAACATCGAAAAATGTTGAAAATTACCAGAGGAATGAAAAAAATGATGAGTCTTACCAATTTATAATATACAATAGCGATAAAAAAAGTAAAATACAGCTAAAATAATTGTAAAAAATGTTCACTAATACAGTAAAGTATGCTATAATGGAATAATCATAACATACAAGAGGTGATCGCATGATTAAGAAAGAGATGATTGCCATGCTCTTGGCCGGTGGGCAAGGCAGCAGGTTAGGAGTTTTGACAGAAAAGGTTGCAAAGCCGGCAGTCGCTTTTGGTGGTAAATATCGTATCATCGATTTTCCACTGAGCAATTGTATTAACTCGGGAATTGACACGGTGGGTGTGCTGACACAGTACCAGCCTCTCCGCCTGAATACACATATCGGTATCGGTATTCCGTGGGATCTTGACCGCAATGAAGGCGGTGTCACAGTCCTTCCTCCGTATGAGAAGAGCACAAGCAGTGAATGGTACACAGGAACTGCCAATGCGATCTATCAGAATCTGGCTTATATGGAGCAGTATAACCCGGATTATGTACTGATCCTTTCCGGTGACCATATCTATAAGATGGATTACGAAGTGATGCTGGATTTCCACAAGGCGAACAAGGCAGATATTACGATCGCGTGTATGCCGGTTCCCATTGAGGAAGCCAGCCGTTTTGGTATTATGGTTACTGATGAGAGCAGCCGTATTACTGAGTTTGAGGAGAAGCCGGAGCATCCAAGCAGCAATCTTGCATCCATGGGTATCTATATTTTCTCATGGCCGGTTCTGAAGGAAGCACTGATCGCCCTGAAGGATCAGAATGGCTGTGACTTCGGTAAACATATCCTTCCGTACTGTAAAGAGAAGGGGCAGCGCCTTTTTGCTTATGAGTACAACGGCTACTGGAAAGATGTAGGAACTCTTGGTTCTTACTGGGAAGCAAATATGGAGCTGATCGATATCATTCCGGAGTTTAATCTTTATGAGGAATTCTGGAGGATCTACACCAAGGGAGATGTGATCCCGCCACAGTATATTTCCGCAGATGCAGTTGTGGACAAGTGTATCATCGGTGAGGGAACAGAAATCTATGGTGAAGTACATAATTCAGTGATCGGTCCGAATGTTATCATCGGCAAGGGCAGTGTGATCCGTGATTCTATTATCATGAAGAATACAGCAGTTGGTGAGAACGTTGTTATGGATAAAGCCATCGTGGCAGAAGATGTTGTCATCGGAAATAATGTTGTGATCGGATGCGGCGAGGAGGCACCGAATGTTCTGAAACCGGCTGTATATTCCTTTGGACTTGTGGCTATCGGCGAAAACAGCGTGATTCCGGACAGTGTCAAAATCGGTAAGAATACTGCTATCGCCGGTGTTACAACAAAAGAAGACTACCCTGACGGAGAACTGGCAGCCGGCCAGGTAATTGCAGCAAAGGACGGTGGGAAAGAATGAGAGCGATAGGTATTATTTTGGCAGGCGGTAATAATAACCGCATGAGAGAATTATCAAACAAAAGAGCAATCGCGGCAATGCCTATTGCAGGAAGTTACCGCGCGATCGACTTTGCCCTCAGCAACATGGCAAATTCACATATCCAGAAGGTTGCTGTGCTGACACAGTATAATGCCCGTTCCCTTAATGAGCATTTAAGTTCATCTAAATGGTGGGATTTCGGAAGAAAACAGGGAGGACTTTATGTCTTTACTCCAACCATTACCAGAGATAACAGCTTATGGTATCAGGGTACTGCAGATGCGATCTATCAGAACCTGAGCTTTTTAAAGAACAGTCATGAACCCTATGCGGTGATCGCTTCCGGCGATGGAATCTACAAGCTGGATTACAATAAAGTCTTGGAGTATCATATCGCAAAGCGGGCAGATGTTACCGTTGTATGTACTACATGCAAGGATCAGAGCCAGGTTGAGAGATTTGGTGTTCTTCGCATGAATGAGGACTGTCGGATCGAGGAATTTGAGGAGAAACCGATCGTTTCCTCCTATAATACGGTATCTACTGGTATCTATGTCATCCGAAGAAGGCAGCTGATCGAACTGATCGAGCGTGCTGCCCAGGAAGGAAGGCATGATTTTGTAAATGATATTCTTATCCGTTACAAAAATCTGAAGAGGATTTACGGATATAAGATCGATAACTACTGGAATAATATCTCTACTGCAGAGGCTTATTATCAGACAAATATGGATTTCCTGAAACCGGAGATCCGGAACTATTTCTTCAAACAGGAGCCGGCGATCAAAACCAAGATCGCAGATGTACCTCCTGCTAAGTACAATCCGGGTGCAACTGTGAAGAACAGTCTGGTGTCCAGCGGATGTATTATCAACGGAACTGTGGAGAATTCTGTTCTGTTCCGTGATGTATTTGTAGGAAATAACTGTGTGATCAAAAACTCTGTGATCCTTAATGACGTATATCTTGGAGATAATACGCATATTGAGAATTGCATTGTTGAGAGCCGGGATACCATCCGGGCAAATTCATATTACTGCGGCGAAGAAGGAGAAGTGAAGATCGTCGTAGAGAAAAACGAACGCTACGTATTATAAATGCGGAAGATCAGTTTTCCGCAGATACGGTTAGCGAAATGAAAGGGGCAAGTAGCAATGAATATTACAGATGTACGTGTGAGGAAGGTAGCAAAAGAAGGGAAAATGAAGGCCGTTGTGTCTGTCACAATAGATGATGAGTTTGTGGTACATGACATCAAGGTGATCGAAGGCGAGAAGGGGCTGTTCATCGCAATGCCAAGCCGTAAGGCAAGCGACGGTGAATATCGTGACATCGCACATCCGATCAATTCAGCAACAAGAGAGCAGATCCAGACGATCATCCTGGACAAGTATCAGGAAGTAATGGCTGAGGAAGCTGAGAATGAGGTTCTTATGGAGGCTGCGGAGTAAGAGAAGCAGCTTCAGGGGGGATTACATCAGAGAAGTATTCTCGTAGCTGATGATCTTTGGATTGAAACAGCATAGAATAAAAATTAAAAACTGCCGTTTTGCAGAGAAATCTGTGAGAGGGCAGTTTTTTTGTGCTCCGGAAAACAAAAAAAAACGCTTTTCAGTTCATAAAAATTTAAATTATTACGTATTTGTTACAAAAATAAAATAAAATTATTGCTTTCTATGAAAAATGTGTTATACTAGAATCCATGAAAGGACGAAAGGTGTTTATATGAAGAATAGAAAAGTTTTCACATTACTGCTTACAGGTATGCTGACCCTTTCCATGGGAAGCACCGTATATGCATCAGGTACAGACGCTGCGATCGCAGAGGCACAGGCGGAGAAACAGGCCGCTGAGGAGGGTCTTGCGCAGGTACAGAGCAGCATCGGCACACTGGAGAGCAAGAAGCAGGAGCTGGAGAGCTATCTGGCTGATTTAAACGCACAGTATGAGGATCTTACCAACAGCATTTCTGAGCTTAGTATCCAGGCTGCTGAGAAGGAAGATGAATTAAATAAAGTAAAAAAAGAACTGAAAAAAGCAAAGAAAGCTTCTGCAGATCAGTATGAATCCATGAAGCTTCGAATCGCATATATGTATGAAAATGCCGGAACTTCCGCACTGGAGACACTGCTTTCTTCCGAAAGCCTTGCAGAATTTCTCAATCGCGCGGAGAATGCGATCCAGATTTCTACATACGACAGAGACATGTTGGATAAATATGTGAGTCTTCAGAAGAATATCCAGGAGAATGAGAAAAAGGTTGAGACGGAGTCCGCAGAGATCGATGATCTGATGACGGAGCGTGCAGCCAAACAGCAGGAAGTGCAGTCCATGGCTTCCAGCACAAGCGATGATATTAACTCTTATGTAAACCAGATCAGCGCCAGCCAGGAAGAGGCTCAGCAGCTGATGGCAGATATCAGTAATGCAGACAGCAGTATTACCGCTCTGGTACAGCAGGCAGAGGCGGAGAAGGCTGCAGAAGAGAAAGCTAAGGCTGAAGCGGCAGCAGAGGCTGAGAGACAGGCAGCAGAAGCGGCAGCCCAGGAAGAAGCCGATCAGGATAACGAGGGCAGTGAAGAGGCTGATTCTGACGATGATTACGGCTATGATCCGGAGGAGGATACAACCGAGTCTTCCAGTAGCTCTACAAGTACAGACATTGTTGTAGAGGAGGAAGAGGAAGCGGATGATGTACAGTCCGGAAGTTCCGAAGAGGTTTCCGAGGACAGCTCCCAGGAGGAGGTTTCTGAGGAGGTTTCCAATGATGAGACAGCTTCCGAGGAGACGGAAGATGCCTCTGCGGATACGTCCGATTCCGGTTCTTCCAGTCAGGGAACATATCTTGGAAACTTTACACTGACCGCATATTGCAACTGTGCACAGTGCTGCGGTACAGCCGGCAATCTTACAGCCAGCGGAACAGTTCCGACAGCAGGACGTACCGTTGCTATGGCAGGTGTTCCGTTTGGAACCAAGCTTCTGATCAACGGCACTGTTTATACGGTAGAGGATCTGGGAACTCCTTACGGACATGTGGATATCTATTGTGGAAGCCATTCTGAGGCATTAAGCTTCGGACTTCAGTCTGCAGATGTATATCAGGTGGGCTGATCCGGAAAAATCCATAGGAGAATATTTAAGAGAAATACAGCGCTGCAGGATCGTATGCGGATCCTTGCAGCGCTGCTTTTGTATGCATGACGCAGATATGTGTTTCGTGAAGTGTAGTGTGTGGAAATTCACAAATTTCCTGCAATCCGGAGATTTTACAGATACGGCGTACCCGGGATCTCCGGATAGGTTCCCATACCGATGAGAAGCTCAAGGCCTGTCTGACGGCCTTCCAGTACAGCAGCTTTTACAGCACTGGCATCACCGGAGATGGCGATGATCACTTCATTGGAATGACTGGTACCGATATTCGGAGTCATATATTGTGTAATGGATACTGCTGCGGATTTCACGGCATTATCTGCCATCACAAGACCGATAGCAGCCGGAGAACCTGCCATGAAACCAAATGCTTCACCCAGAGGTGTGCCGAAGGCTTTATGGATAGCAGGACCTGCACTTGCGGAAAAAGCAAACTCCAGGTGGCCGGATTCGCTGATGTAGACCTCACCTGCATATTTGTTAGTCAGTTCCAGAGCCAGAGAAATGGCGTGACGCACGTCGGATACATCATTTCCGCCAAGGACGATATAGTTTCCATGACCGCCCCAGCCCTTGGTGTCTCTTGGAAGTTCAATGGAAAGGACTTCTGTATTTGTGGCTTTTACTGCATCGTCAATAGCTGTGATCTGGCCGGCAGCGCCTGTTCGGGAACTGAAAAGCCCCAGACAGTGGTATTGGGTACCTACGTTCATCTCTTTAAGCAGAGAATCATCAACTCCGGAGATCACGAGTCCGATTGTGTCAAGGACTGCGGTCCCTACAAATTCAGTCCGTGTGCAGTTGGTGCTGATGTTATGAATATCGTGTATATCCATGTGGAAAAATCCCCCTTTTTGCTGAAAACTCATTGGTTTCAGTATAGCATCAGAGAGGGGAATTTGAAAGTGAAAATTGACGATATCATTTGTAAATGGCAGGTTTACATAGTAGTAAACGGCATTGTAAAATGTAAACTTAAAAAATAAAATTAAGTTGACATTAAAATCCTGCTGTGTTAAATTGTTAACAGCGAAAGAGCGGATATCATTTATAAAGGACAGGAATGATCTTCCGACAGGAAAAGCAGAAAAGGAAAGAGAGGATACAGATTATTATGACAACAGTGGCAGCAGGCAGAAGCAAGACGTATGATCTTGTTTACATTGCAGTTTTTGCAGTAGTGATGGCAGTTTGCTCATGGATTTCCATTCCGGCACAGGTACCGTTTACTCTGCAGACATTCGGAGTATTTATGGCAGTTGGTGTGCTTGGAGGAAAAAGAGGAACTCTGGCAGTTCTGGTTTACGTTCTTCTTGGAGCAGTAGGAGTTCCGGTTTTTGCAGGATTTTCCGGAGGCATTGGAACTCTTCTCGGAAATGCAGGTGGATATATCATTGGATTTATCTTTTCCGCACTTGTTATGTGGGCAATTGAGCACGTTTTTGGCAGAAAGCCGGTTGTTCAGATCATTTCCATGATCGTTGGACTGATCGTATGCTATGCCTTTGGAACCGCATGGTTTATGTTTGCCTACACAAGAAGCACAGGTCCGGTAGGCCTTATGGCAGTTCTTGGCTGGTGTGTGTTCCCGTTTATCATTCCGGATCTTATCAAGATCGCACTGGCTTATGTTTTATCAGGAAAGGTACGTAAATATGCAAGATAAAAGCAGTGCTGCGGCATATGCTTCTGATGAGGGCACAGAGGAAATAGTCATTCCTCTGCGCCCTCATCATGGTATGTGCCTGGCGTATTTTAAGGGGGAAGGCTACAGTAACGGTTTTACTGCACATATGGCCGAGATGCTGAAGATTTTTCTGGAGGGAAAGAAAATAAGGCTTCATGTGGATACGGATGAGATCTGCTCTGCCTGTCCGAATAATCTGGGCGGACATTGTGAAGCCGGAGATAAAGTGGCAGAGTATGACAATGCCGTGCTGGAAAAATGTGGACTGAAGGCCGGACAGACATTGCACTTCAGTGAATTTACAAAAAAAGTCCAGGAAAAAATCCTTGCGATAGATAAACGTAAGGAAATCTGTGGAAACTGCCAGTGGAACAGTATCTGCGAAGAACAGAAGAGCCGCTGGGCATAAAAGAAAGCAAAAATATAGAAATATAAAAAAGTATATGATCTGAGAATGCCGGAGGAAATGGCAATGGCTGTTGCATTTCCTGAAATGATGTCTTGGAATATATACTTTTTTTGTTTGAAATATTAGATAATAATATAAATATTTTGAAAACAATTTTTAGTTGAGAAAAAAACAACAATAACCGCGAGGCTTTTTTGCCAGATATGTATAGACAAATAATTTAAGCATTGATAAAATGACGATATGTTAGTTTGGACAAACTAAAGCGTGCTTGACAGAGCACTTCTGCAGAAACTGACATATGTTGAATATTCTGCAGAAGAAATTTCAATTAACCAGAGCAGCTGTAAGGTCATGATCTGGTATAAAGTCGTGTAATATAAAAGACAAAGAGGAGGACAGGTATGCATAAGTGGAAGCTTTTTAAGAAGTCAGCTGCACTCGTTCTGAGTTCAGCGGTGATCGCGTCAGGAGTGCCGGTAACGGCAATGGCGTCTGAGGCGGAAGTTTTTAGTGACGTGTCAGAAGAAACACAAGGAGAGACAGCACAGGAAGAAGGAGAGAACGAGGATCAGGAGTCTGTTTCCCAGGAGCAGCCGGAAGTTGGTGAAGCTGATATTCAGTCGGAAGAGCCGGAAGAAAGTGATGCAGAAGCTATTCAGGAAGAAGTAGCAGAAATTTCAGCAGAAGAGATTCAACAGGAAGAGGAACCGCAGATCCAGGAGGATACAGAAGAGTCATTCGGTGATGGAGAAGCATTTATGGCAGAAGCAGGCGAGGTTCTTCAGGATGCTTCTGAGATCACTGTTGCAGGAGTGAAATATCTCTGGTCCATGCAGCCGGCAGAGGGATATACACAGATAGGAACAACAGGCGTTTATGTAAAAGTGGCAGATGGACAGACCGCTCTGAACGGAAAACTGTACGGAACGACAACTTTAAGTTATTCGGAATTTTATGCCGGGGATACCACTCAGGAGAGCTATGACGCTATCACTTCGGCAACAACGAGTAAAAATCAGATTTTTGCTAATGAGGACAGCACAGAGGTGACTTCTTCCGGATATCAGATCCAGGGTGTGAAGAATGTAAGTGTTGCAGTGGACGCGGAAACCTATGTAGATGCACAGGCGCTGAAAGCTGCTTCCAAGCTTCCGAGAGAGGGTGTCTATACAGAGGCAGCAGATATTACGCTGAATGAAGCACCGTCACAGGAAACAGGACAGTATAAAACTCTGAATACAGACGGAACATATAGTGCAACAAAATTCGATGTAAAAGCAACGGTCACAGATGCATCCGCCCAGATTCAGGCACCATCGATCTGGGGTGATTACATGCTGGTGGTAAAAGAAGCCGGCACAAAATATCTCCGCAATTCCAGACAGGGTGATTTTGCTGTAGGCGGAAATACACTGGGAGTGATCCTTGAAACTGCCAGTGGCAAGAAGGTAGGACTTCGTCATACCTATGAAATCTGGGTACAGCCCTACGAACTTGCGTTTTCAGCAGGATCCGGGCTTATCGGGGAAAAAATTTCAAAGGTGACTTATATTACTCCGGACGGTTCCTATATATATGAGTTCGGAGACAAAGCTCCTCTTGTGAAAAAACAGCCTGAAGCAGGAATGAAGGTACAGGCAGCTTTTGTAAAAGAAAATACAACCCAGGTTAAAGTTGATGATCTTGACAAATATGAAAACCCTAAGGTTTCCGTATACTACACAACAGGAAGTGGCCATGGTAAAAAGACAACGTATGTTGTAGATCATGCAGTGGCAGAGAATGGGGTGGTAACCTTTGAAAGCAGTGTAGCCAGGGCCGGGGATGAGATCTACACGGTTATGATCTCAAGCGACAATTATGTGGATATGACAAAAAATATCACACTGACAGGCCAGCCGATCACGGTTTCCAATGTTTCCTATTACTGGGTAAAGGGAGCGGTGGATGGATATACACAGATTCCGGGAACAGATATTTATTATAAGGTGGCAAATGGACATCAGGCACTGACAGGAACACTTTACGGTACGGCATCTCTGTCATACGAGGAATTTTATGCGGGAGATGCAACGAGCCGCAAGTATGATTCCGTTACATCTGCCACAACCAGAAAAAGTACTGTTTTCGGAAATGCAGATGTTCAGAATCTGACAGAAAATGGCTATGAGATCGCAGGAGTAAAAAAGGTTAATGTAGCTACAGATGCAAAAACGTATGTAGAGGCGCAGATCCTTTCAGAAGCGGGAGAACTTCCGGAAAGTGGAGTATATACAGAAGCAGCAGGGATCACCCTGGGACGTACTCCGACGGTAGAGCCTGGGCAGTATAAAACACTGAATACAGATGGAACATACAGTGCTACAAAATTTAATGTAAAAGCAACTGTGACAGATGCGGAGGCAACACTCAAAACATCTTCTCGCTGGGGAGATTATGAGATTGATGTAAAAGAAACCAGCACAAAATATCTCCGCAATACAAAGAGTGATTCCGATTTTGCAGTTAACTCCGGGATTCAGGGAATGATCCTGGAAACAACAGACGGCGGAAAATATGGCATGCGTCATATGAACGAGATGTGGCTGAAGGTGTATAAGGTTGCCTTTGCAAAAGATACAGGTCTTGAGGGAAAAACCGTAAACAAGATCACGTACATTATGGCAGACGGCGCGTATGTATATGAATTTGCAGATGGTATTTATGTTAAACCGCAGGCAACAGAAGAGATGGCTGTTTCTCCGGAATTTACGGACAGCACCCATGTTAAGCTTGCAAATCTTGATAAATACAAAAATCCGAAGGTATCTGTTTTCTATACAACAGGTGTCGGACATGCTTCAGAGACAACATATCTTGTACAGGATGCAGTAACTACAGATGGAGTGGTTGCTCTGGATTCCACTGTAGCGAGACCGGAAAATGAAACCTATACAGTAAGAGTTTCCAGTGATGGTCATGCAGATGTTTCTGTTCAGCTGGTGTATGGAACGATTGCTTTTAAAGAAAATTCAGGAGTTCTTTATATCGGAAGCTCCAGACAGCTTGAAGCAACAGGCGAGAATTGCAAGGATGTAACATACGCTTCCGATAATGAAACGGTTGCATCTGTGGACGAGAACGGAAAAGTAACTGCGAAAGCAGCAGGAACAGCCGTGATCACAGCAACATCTGCAGCAGGAAAAACTGCACAGTACAAGCTTACTGTAAAAACGCCATCTGTAAAACTGAATGCATCAGCGAAGACGCTTTATGTAAAAGGATCTCCAGCTACGGTGACGCTGAAAGCAACGACCGCAGGTGTTACCGGAAAAGTAACCTATACAAGCAGTAAACCATCTGTTGTAGCTGTAGCCGCAAATGGAAAGGTAACTGCAAAGGCGGCAGGTACAGCTGTGATCACAGCGAAATGCGGAAATTATAAAGCAACCTGCAAGATCACAGTTAAGAAGCCGTCTGTAAAAGCTTCGGCTTCAGCGAAGACTGTATTTGTGGGTGGAACAAGCCAGATCAAAGTGAAAAAAACAGGCGTTAGCGGAAAAGTTACTTATACAAGCAGTAATAAATCCGTTGCAGTGGTAAGCGCAGGCGGAAAAGTAACAGCAAAAAAAACAGGAACAGCTACAATTACAGTAAAATGCGGAAGCTACAAAGCAACCTGCAGGATCACAGTAAAAAAAGGCAGCCTGAAGATCACATCCAAAACAGCTGTAAGTGTAAAAGCAAAGAAAACAACAGCCATCAAGGCAGTTGCTACTTCAAAGGCAAAGATCACCTACAGAAGCAGCAATACAAAAGTTGCTACTGTAAGCAGCAAAGGTGTTGTTAAAGGTGTGAAAAAAGGAAAAGCTGTTATCTATGTAAGCAGCAACGGAATCACAAAAAAGGTAACAGTTACAGTGAAATAAGCATATATTTCACTTGAATATACTTGATATGTTATAAAGAACCTTTCCCAAAACTGCTTCGGGTCTGCGAAAATGCATGCCCGAAGCAGGAAAAAAGAAAAAATTCGATTTTTTTGAAAAATTTTAATTTTTTCTATTGACAAAGTACAGAAACTCTAATATAATAGCTCTTGCAGTTGAGCAACACACAAACAACTGAAACAGAATAACGAAGCGTGGCTCAGTTTGGTAGAGCGCTGCGTTCGGGACGCAGAGGTCGCAGGTTCAAATCCTGTCGCTTCGACTAACAGCTTGAGAATCCCTTGGTTGAGGGGTTCTTTTTTTGCTTGTGAAAAATGAAAGAACGTAAGTTTGTGTTACCTCAATGAGAAAAGAAAGGAGAAAGCCTTTGGTGAATGTCCCGAGCATGGACCACCAGGGGTTTTTTTATATTTACAGATGAAAATATTCTTGAATGCGTTAAATAGCAGTGCTATAATACAGATATAAAGAACAACCGCCCACAAGGGGTTGACCTTATAAGAGAAGATTAGAAAATCCCACCCTGTACTCGGCCAAAGTTTTGGGGTGGTTTTTCTATGTAAAGAATTACTTACAAAACGTTAATACGAACGTAAGCAATGCTAGAATGAACATGCCAAAAGCCATAAGATCTTTGAAGTCAAAATAATTGTTGTTCATCAGCACCACCTCCATCCTTTTGGGACTAGAGGTCAGCCACCCTGTAACACGATTGTTCCCGTACAGTGTAGCATATACGGAAAATCCTGACAAGCGCAAAATGTTCTAAGATAGTAATGCTTTTTTGACAAATGCGCAAATTTTCTGTACGTCTTAATTCTTCACCTGTCTGTTAATATTCTGTTTCGGTGTACTGATTCGGGTATAGCCGTATTCTTTCGACTAACAGCTTGAGAATCCCTTGGTTGAGGGGTTCTTTTTTATGTTTGTACATCCTGGAGCTTTTTTCAGTTGATGGAATGATTTCTCTCGATCTTCATATATATTAACGAAACCGAAATACCGGAGGGACGTGCGTTGGCTGGATATCAGCGTTTTGTTGCGTATGTGTACGAGTATCGGAAAGGAAAAAAAGATGGCAGCAGCGGTTATGTGAGGGTGGAGGCCAGAGATAGGAAATGCCGTGTGGAGGTTCATCTGCGCTGCGTTGGACTGGAGCCTGGAAGTCGGTGCAGAGTGTATGGGTTTGTGCGGCAGGAAGGGTTGATGGATGGTATTTTGATCGGAAGCTGTGTTACCGGGCGGGAGCGGATCGAGTGCGCACTGGAGACGGATACAGGGGATATTGGAGGCATGGGAAAAAGTCTTCAGGAGCTTGGAGGACTGCTTCTGATCTCCGATGCCGGCGGATTCTGGGGAACGGAATGGGATGATCAGCCGATCCGGCCGGAGAATTTCCGCGAGTGGAAGAAAAAAGAAACGGAATCTCGGAAGGAAACGGAGAAAACAGGAACGGAATATCAGAAGGCGGCGGAGAAAACAGGCAGAGAGCGGGAAGAAAAGGAAGAAGAAAATCAAAAAGATAGAACCTTGCCAGAAGTGCAGGAAAATCAGAAGGAGTCAGACAGGATCATGACGGTGGAGGAGATTCAGGAGGATGTATTAAAGACATCGGAAACCGGAAATTCATATCAGGCTCCCAGTCCGCATCCGCCGGAGCCACTGCGACCAGGCCAGTCATCACCGCATCCGCCGGAACCACCACGACCAGGCCAGCCGTCACCGCATCCGCCGGAACTACCACGGCCAGGCCAGCCGTCACCGCATCCGCCGAAACCATCGCGACCGGAGCCATCTCGTTCACTTCCGGGAATACCCTGTGATGATCCCTTTAACGACGGCTATTTCACAGACTGCCGCAAGATCAGACCATCGGACTGCAGTGCCTTATGCAGAAAAAACGGCTGCTTCTGCAGCAACCGTTTTGTCATGTACGGATATCAGAATTTCGGCCATCTTCTGCTGTGCAGAAATCCCCGGGGACAGTACATACTGGGGGTACCCGGTGGATACAGCCAGCAGGAACGGTTTATGGCCAATATGTTTGGCTTTCCCCACTTTAAGGAATGTCCGGATATTCATATCCCAGGCGGAAAGGGAGGATACTGGTACTGTTTTATTAACATCTGATCAGAAAAATTTCGGCATCCATGCAGATAAGCAAACAGTTTTGCAAATCCGCAGATCACAGCTCCATACCACGAATTTCTACTACCGGGATCGTCTGAGACAGGATATCCCGGTAGTTTTTCATTTCTTCCTCGGAGCAGGCAGAGAATCCCGGTATCAGAACTCCGTCGGAATCCCGGTAAGCCTGGAGATAATAAGCTTTTGCACCGCTTAACCATCGGCTGATCTCCTGAAAATCTTTTTCGGAATGAAGTTCCCTCACAACTGTTGTACGAAATTCATAATCAAGGTGTCCGTCCAGCAGCCATCCGGCAGTTTCCCGGATCCCATCCAGATCGGCATGTACACCGGTAAGCACATGATAGTTGGAAGGACAGGCCTTGATATCCATGGCAACTTTGTTGATCAGGTCAGCTGCTGCGAGATTTTTTACCACGGAGGGGCGGGAACCGTTGGTATCGAGCTTCACATCATAGCCCAGCTCCCTGATCCTGCTGAGAAATTCCGGCAGCTCCGGTGCAAGTGTGGGTTCACCGCCGGAAATACAGACGCCATCGAGAATCCCCTTTCTTTTTTTTAGAAAAGCCAGGATTTCCTCCTGGGAATATTCAGGCTGGGTGTCAGGCTCTACGACAAGAGCTCCATTCTGGCAGAATGGGCAGCGGAAGTTGCAGCCGCCTAAGAATATGGTACAGGCTACCCTTCCCGGATAATCCAGCAGGGTTGTTTTGTTAAATCCACATATTTTCATAGGAAAATCCCCTTGTTTCTCTTATTTATGATACTACAAGCATACTCTCCCCCGAAAAAAGCTGCAAGCCTTTTTAACCGAATCAAGTAAGTTTCCTGCGGAGCTGCGAAAAGCAGTAAGCAGAGATGGGGACTTGCTCATGGAAGAAAAAAACATATAATTTATGGGCTACACCTCCTGGGGCTGCATTGACCTTGTCAGTGCATCTACAGCAGAGCTGAAAAAACGCTACGGCTACATCTACGTGGACCGCAACGACGATGGAACAGGTACACTGAACCGTTATAAGAAAAAATTCTTCTATTGGTATAAAGATGTGATCGCTACCAATGGTGAGTCCCTTCACAAATAATCTGGCTGCTTGACTTTCCGGAAAAAAGCAGATATAATGCATTCATTGACGCAGACAATGGAGTTCGCGAGAGCTTCCGTTGTCTGCGTTTTTCTGTTATACAATAAGAAAACGCTGCAGAAATTAGTGTGGAAATTTCTGTGGCGTTTTTGGCTGTGTGCGAATATCTGTTTTGCAGCAGATTGACATGGAATATTTGAAAAGTTATAATCGAACGGACAGAAGGCTGAGAGCAGTCTTAGTATGAACAGATAGAATCCCGGAGCTTTTTCCGGAATGTGAAGTTACAGGAGGAGTAAAAACGTGACAGATCAGGAACGTTTTATGAAAGAGGCAATCCGCCAGGCAAAAAAGGCCCGTGCATTGGAGGAAGTGCCGATCGGCTGCGTGATCGTGCATGAGGGAAAGATCATAGCCAGAGGCTACAATCGTCGCAATACAGATAAAAATACCTTATCCCATGCAGAGCTTAATGCTATCCGAAGGGCAAGTAAAAAGCTGGGAGACTGGCGTCTGGAGGGATGCACCATGTATGTAACGCTGGAGCCTTGTCAGATGTGTTCCGGTGCACTGGTACAATCTAGGATCGATGAGGTGGTGATCGGCTGTATGAACCCGAAAGCAGGCTGTGCCGGATCTGTGATGAATCTTCTTCAGATCGAAGGCTTTAATCATCAGGTAAAGATCACAGAAGGGGTATTGGAAGAGGAATGCTCCGAAATGCTTTCCACATTTTTCAGGGAACTGCGGGAGAAAAAGAAGCAGGCAAAAATCCTGAAGAAGCAGGAAGCAGAGCGCCTTGCCGGGCAGACACAGTCAGAGAGAGCGGAACAGAACGAAAAGTCCCGGGAGATTTACTCTTGACATAATCCTGTGAAAATATCAAAATAAAATCATAAATGGATTTCACTATTACAGACAGAAAATCCATTCAGGTCAAACGAAAGTCGTTGATACAGGAACGACAGAAAATGGAGGAACAAAAAATGGAACTTGAAGCTTTAAGAAAAGACATGGTAGCAGCAATGAAGGCCAAAGATAAGGTAACAAAGGAAGCAGTTTCCGCACTGATCGCAGCAGTAAAAAAAGCTGCCATTGATGAGGGATGCCGTGATGACATCAAAGGAGAGCTTGTAGACAAAGTTATCCTGAAAGAGCTGAAAACAGCAAAAGAGCAGATCGACACCTGCCCTGCAGAACGTACAGATCTGAAAGAGGAGTATCAGGCAAGATATGATATCATTGCGAAATATGCTCCGAAGCAGATGGATGAAGCAGAGATCAAGGCTTATATCGAGGAGAAATTTGCAGATGTTCTGGCAACAGGAAATAAAGGCCAGATCATGAAGGCAGTTATGGGAGATCTGAAGGGAAAGGCAGACGGCAAGCTGATCAATCAGGTAGTTGCCGGATATTGTAAATAAAATAATAGTACAAAAAATCCCGCCGGATCAGTCATAAATGACAGACCCGGCGGGAATGCTGTTTATATAGAGATCATATATTATAACCTTTTTTACGCGCGCCGCACCTCGGAATGGTCTCACAGACGTTACCTTTACAGTTAACTCAGCCCAGGCACCCTCACGGCACACAAGAGCTTCTGCTTAGTGCTGCTGCATTCCTGCCCTGACACGGTTCACAGATTCCTGTTGCGTAAGACCCAGACGTCAACGCCACTTATAAAGGGCTGCTCTGCAAGATACAAGCCTCAGATTGGCATCACCCCTGCTGTAGCGGATTGCAGGTACAGGGCACCGCTATCTCCCCGGCTGCGCGGAATTTAATTATAGACGCTGAAGCCGGATTTGTCAAGGTACAGACCGAAATAAATCAGTTCATATTAAGTGTACAGTACTGTACCGCCCCGTTTTTGGTGTTGCGAAGGGTGAAGCTGATATAGGCGGACTGCTTCGCGGAAAGGTTTCCGATACGGAGCGTGGAAGAAGAAGCCCCGCTGTTAGGGGCGTTGTAATTGGTACTATACTGTGTATGGGTCCGGTTGTTGTTGAAAGAAACGCCTGTGATCTTCCAGCCATTTGCAGCGGTGCATTTCATGACAGCATTCTTCTGTGCCTTGTTGGCGTAACGAAAGGCGTTATGGCCGGATCTTTTGAATTTTCCGGCAAGATTGCCTTTTACACCTGTGATGGAGACGGATTTCAACGGGTTGACATAACGAAGCACCTTGATGGTGGAAGTATAGGTTTTGTTTCCGACTTTGAAGGAAATCTTTCCGGTTCCGGGCTTTTTAACGGCAAAACCGATATTGTAGAAATGATCGGAGTGAGTGTACGGTTTTGCACCCTTGCGGAAAGCCTCCGTGGTACTTTTGAAGCCACTGGAACCGAAGGAGTCCAGTGCGATCACAGAACCGCCGCTGACCACTTTAACATTGGATTTGAGAATGTTCTGTTTAGCAGGAATATTGCTGATCGAGATCTCATCGTATCCCAAGTCCTTTCCGGATGTGGGCATATAAACGATCCGGGTTTTGGAATAATTGATCGCTGCACTGGCGGCGAGAGGAGTCATGGCGCATACCATGGCTGCGGCTAATAAAGCGCAGGATAGTTTTTTGAGGATTTTTTTCATAGGACGCTCCTTTCTTGGCGAAAATTTTCTGTAAACATACGAAAGTTACTGATAATTTTATTTTACGATGAGATACAGGTAAAGTCAATCAATACACTCGCTGTTTTCGTGCTTTTTTGGCTATTGTACACTGCCTGAAAATGCTTTATAATATTATATTGTGTAAAACTCTGTGAAAAGAGAGGATACAGTAGTTGTTCTGCAGAAATACGTCAGGTGGAATATCTGTCTTATATGCAGACAGCAACAAATAAAATGTGCACATAAGAGGGCACAGAATGGAGGACGCTATGATTAAAAGAATCGGTCTGCTGACAAGCGGTGGTGACTGTCAGGCACTGAACGCAACCATGAGAGGCGTTGTAAAGGGTCTGAGCAACAGCGTTGAGAACCTTGAGGTTTATGGATTTGATGACGGATATAAGGGACTGATCTACGGGAAATACCGTATGCTTACAGCCAGGGACTTTTCCGGAATCCTGACTCAGGGCGGAACTATTCTCGGAACATCCAGACAGCCATTCAAACTGATGCGGGTTCCGGATGAGAAGGGACTGGATAAGGTTGAGGCCATGAAACAGACTTACTATAAGCTCTGTCTTGACTGTCTTGTGATCCTCGGCGGAAACGGAACGCAGAAAACCGCCAATCTTCTCCGCGAGGAAGGCCTGAATATCATCCATCTTCCGAAGACCATTGATAATGATATCTGGGGTACAGATATGACCTTTGGCTTCCAGAGCGCTCTGGAGATCGCAACAAATGCCATTGACTGCATCCATACAACAGCTGCATCTCATGGACGTGTATTTATTGTTGAGATCATGGGACATAAGGTCGGAAGCCTTACACTGAATGCCGGTGTTGCAGGCGGAGCAGATGTGATCCTGATCCCGGAGATCCCATACGATATCAATAAGGTTGTAGAAGCCATCCAGAAGCGTAACAAGGCAGGCAAGCGTTTTACCATTCTTGCAGTAGCTGAGGGAGCTATCTCAAAAGAAGATGCAGAGCTTCCGAAGAAAAAATACAAAGAAAAGCTTGCGGAAAGAGCGAAGAAATATCCGTCTGTATCCTATGAGATCGCAGACCAGATCCAGCAGGTGACCGGAAGTGAGGTACGTATCACAGTTCCGGGACATATGCAGCGAGGCGGAGAGCCATGTGCATATGACCGCGTTCTTTCCACAAGGATCGGTGCCGGTGCAGCGCAGGCGATCATGGATGAGGAATACGGTGTTATGATCGGTGTCATCAACGGCAAGATCAAGAGGGTTCCTCTTGCTGAATGCGCAGGCAAGCTGAAGATGGTATCTCCAAAGGATCAGCTTGTAAAAGCAGCCAAACAGATCGGAATCAGTTTTGGCGATTAATGAATTATGAGTCATCTGGCCGCCGCGGGAGTCTTTCCGCGGCGACTGTGGCGAAGAGAAGGAGAGTTTTATGAGTTATACTGCTCTTTACCGTAAATTTCGTCCCGACAATTTTGACGATGTAAAAGGACAGGATCATATTGTGACAACACTGACCAACCAGATCAAGGCGAACCGTATCGGACACGCATACCTGTTCTGCGGAACGCGTGGTACCGGAAAAACTACGGTTGCAAAGATCCTGGCGAAGGCAGTAAACTGTGAACATCCTGTAAATGGCAGCCCCTGCAATGAATGTGCCATGTGCAAGGCCATTCAGGCGGGAACTGCCATGAATGTGATCGAAATCGATGCAGCCTCCAACAACGGTGTTGATAACATCCGTGAGATCCGTGAGGAAGTGGCTTATCGTCCAACAGAGGGTAAATACAAGGTTTATATCATCGATGAGGTGCATATGCTCTCAACAGGTGCATTTAATGCTCTTCTGAAAACATTGGAGGAGCCGCCTTCTTATGTTATTTTTATCCTGGCGACTACAGAGGCCCACAAGATACCGATCACAATACTGTCCAGATGTCAGCGCTATGACTTTCACCGGATATCCATTGATACCATTGCTGCCAGACTTTCCGAGCTTCTGACAGCAGAAGGGGTGGAAGCAGAGGAGAAGGCTGTACGCTATGTGGCAAAAAAAGGCGACGGGTCCATGCGAGATGCCCTGAGTCTTCTGGATCAGTGTATTTCCTTTTATCTGGGACAGGTGCTTACTTATGATAAAGTCCTGGATGTTCTGGGAGCTGTGGATACAGAGGTATTCAGCAGACTTCTCCGAAAGGTTCTTTCCGGCGATGTGACAGGTTCCATCCATGTGCTGGAGGACCTGATCACAGGCGGCCGGGAGCTGGGACAGTTTGTATCAGATTTTACCTGGTATATGCGAAATCTTCTGCTTGTGAAGACTTCCGAAAATCCGGAGGAAGCCATTGATGTTTCTTCTGAGAATCTGAAGCTTCTGAAGGAAGAGAGCGGGATGACAGATGTGGAGACGCTGATGCGTTACATTCGTATTTTTTCCGATCTGTCCAATCAGATCCGTTTTGCAAGCCAGAAGCGTGTATTGGTGGAAATCGCACTGATCAAGCTGTGCAGACCGGCCATGGAGACAAATCTGGACTCTGTTCTTGACAGGCTTCGTGTCCTGGAAAAGCAGATGGAGGAACGGCCTGTGCAGCAGGTGATCGTTCGGGAGAGCGAGGCCGGTGGAGCCGGGGAACCGGGGGCGGCAGTGACCGGTACAGCAACGGTACAGCAGCAGAAACCACAGAAGGCAGCTCCTGAGGATCTTCAGAAGATCGTGGCAGGCTGGCGTGCCATCGTGGGTCAGACTACCGGACTTTTCAAGCAGTCCCTGCAGCGTGCAGTCCCCAAGTATAACGGAGAAACAGGAGATCCCATCCTTTATGTGGAATTCCAGGATTTTCTGGGGATGAATTATGTAGACAATCCGGAGGCGAAGAAAGAGCTTCAGGACATTATTGCTGCCCGGACAGGCAAAAGCGTGGAGATACATATGCTGGTAGCCAACAAACATCAGCACACCAATCTCGCGCAGATCACAGTAGACGATGCACTTCGGGAGAATATCCACATGGATATCGTAGTGGAAGAAGACCCGGATGAGGAGTCATAAATCCGTAAACAAAAAACAGGAGGAAAGTATTATGGCAAAAAGAGGTGGATTTCCTGGCATGGGTATGCCGGGAAACATGAATAATCTTATGAAACAGGCGCAGAAAATGCAGCGTCAGATGGAAGAAAACCAGAAAGCTCTTGAGGAAAAAGAGTTTACAGCAACAGTAGGCGGCGGAGCTGTTTCCGTTACAGTTTCCGGTAAACGTGAAATAACAAAGGTCACACTTTCCGAGGAAGCGGTAGATCCGGATGATATCGAGATGCTTGAGGACATGATCGCGGCAGCAACAAATGAGGCGCTCCGTCAGGTTGAGTCCGAGTCAGCAGCAGTGATGTCCAAACTCACAGGCGGCCTTGGCGGTCTTGGCGGAGGTCTTCCTTTCTGATGGAATATTACAGCAGCCATATCAATAAACTTATTGAGCAGCTTTCCCATCTTCCGGGGATCGGAGCCAAATCTGCCCAGCGTCTTGCATTTCATATCATGAATATGCCGAAGGACCAGGTGGAGCAGCTGACCGCCTCCATTACCGATGCAAGGCAGAATGTTCAGTACTGTAAGTGCTGTTACACGCTGACAGATCAGGAGCTTTGTCCGATCTGCGCCAATCCCAAAAGGGATCACAGCACGATCATGGTGGTTGAGAATACCAGGGATCTGGCAGCATATGAGAAAACAGGTAAATTTGACGGTGTATATCATGTACTTCATGGTGCGATCTCCCCGATGCTTGGGATCGGGCCGGATGATATCAAACTGAAGGAACTGATGAAGCGCCTTCAGGGGGATGTAAAGGAAGTTATTGTGGCAACTAATTCCAGTCTTGAAGGTGAAACGACAGCTATGTACATCAGTAAGCTGATCAAACCGACCGGGATCAAAGTAAGCCGTATCGCCAGCGGAGTTCCGGTGGGCGGTGATCTGGAGTATATTGATGAGGTGACACTTCTCCGGGCATTGGAAGGAAGAGTGGAGCTTTAACCGGATCAGGTAAAAAATTCCCTGAGGGATTGCAAAAAGTGATAAGCAGCCAGGAAATTTCCCCAGGTTATAAAGGAGGTGAGACTGGTGGCAAAAAAGAAAGCAACCTCATCGGATGTGGCAGCACGCGCAGGAGTTTCCCAGGCAACGGTATCCATGGTGCTGAACCGGAAATATAATGTTTCTTTTTCGAGAGAAACTGTGGAGCGGGTGGAGCAGGCGGCCAGAGAGCTTGGCTATGAGCTTCCCGGACGTCGGAAACACAAAGCTGACAGAAAAGAAAAGCTGATCGTTGTTTTCTGTCCCACACTCACCAGTCCCTATTATGTACTGCTGCTTCAGGGAATCGAGGCTGTGGCCAATGAGCAGGGATATGGGGTATTTATCTGCAACACCCAGCGCGATGCGGGGTTGGAAGAAAAATATCTCCGTATGATGCAGACCATGCGGCCGGCAGGGATCATCTATACCTGCAATCCTCATCCGGATTTCCAGCATCAGGTAGAAAAGATTGCAAAAGAAACACCGCTGGTCATCATCAGCAACAAGGAAAAAACAACCACGGTAGATGCTATCAATCAGGACAACACAGTGGTAGGAAGGCTGATGGCCAGACATCTTCTTGATCTGGGGCACACGGATGTGGCATTTATCACGCCGCCACTTACCAGACGGCAGTGGCAGCGATCCAAGCGTGTGGAGGGCTTTGTCCGCGAGTTTGAAAAAGAGGGAAAAAAGGATCATGTGCTCATCAAGGCGGCAGATGAGTCCAATGACAGAAAGATCCCGCGGATGGATTCCGAGTATGCCATGGGCTACGAGCTGACCATGGAGCTTCTCCAGGAAGGACAGAAATTTACGGCTATCGCAGGACAGAATGACATGATGGCCATAGGCGCCATTGATGCGCTGCATGAAATGAGGATACACGTTCCGAAGGATGTTTCTGTCATAGGGTGCGACAATATTTTTTATTCCGGCATCCGCAGGATCTCCCTGACAACCATTGATCATTTTGTTGCGCTGAAGGGAAGAGATGCCTGTGACATCATCATCCGTAAGATCGACATGAATGATAAATTTTACCTGGATGAAAGACCTGCCAGCCTGTATAATATCGAATATACCCCGAAGCTGATCAAGCGCCGCACGACGGGGTATGCAAGACTGGACAGAAACCAGTCTGATGAACAGAAAAATAAATAATGGCGCAAAAATTATTAATAATAATATATAGAGAGAGTTTCCATGACACATTTGAATAGAAACCTTGTTAGCTACGATAATTACGGCGATATTCGAATTGAGGAAAATGGAAAGAAGCTGTTTTGGGTGAAAAAATTGACAGGCACTATTAATAAAACGTTATTTTATTAATAAAATATTTATTAATAAAAAACAGGTGCCTTGACCCCCGCAATGAGTTTGTTATAATGGAATCATCAAGAAAAAGAACGAACGTAAACAGGAGGAAAAAACAATGAAATTTTTTATCGACACAGCTAAAGTAGAGGATATCAGAGAAGCAAATGACATGGGAGTTATCTGTGGAGTTACAACAAACCCGTCTCTGATCGCCAAAGAAGGAAGAGACTTCAACGAGGTGATCAAAGAGATCACAACGATCGTTGACGGACCGATCAGCGGTGAGGTTAAAGCTACCACAACAGATGCTGAGGGAATGATCCGTGAGGGACGTGAGATCGCAGCAATCCATCCGAACATGGTTGTTAAGATTCCTATGACAACAGAGGGACTGAAGGCAGTTAAGGTTCTTTCCTCTGAGGGGATCAAGACAAACGTTACTCTGATCTTTTCTGCTAACCAGGCACTTCTTGCAGCAAGAGCAGGTGCTACATATGTATCTCCGTTCCTTGGAAGACTGGATGACATCTCCACAGATGGCGTTGAGCTGATCCAGCAGATCGCTGAGATGTTTGCAGTTGCAGATATCCCGACAGAGATCATCGCAGCAAGCGTTCGTCATCCAATGCATGTAACTGCATGTGCACTTGCAGGCGCAGATATCGCTACGGTACCGTTCAAGGTAATTGAGCAGATGACACATCATCCGCTGACAGATGCAGGTATCGCTAAATTCCAGGCTGATTACAAAGCAGTATTCGGTGAGTGATCGAAACCTCTTTTATATACAAATTCCCTGTGAACAGCAGGGCACTAAAAAGGAGACATTTATAACATGGATAAGTTAGAACTTCAGAAAGTTGCCAACGAAGTCCGCAAGGATATCGTAACAGCAGTCCATGCAGCAAAGGCCGGCCATCCGGGCGGATCCCTTTCTGCAGCAGACGTGTTCACCTATTTATATTTTGAAGAGATGAACATCGATCCGAAGGATCCTAAGAAGGCAGACCGTGACCGTTTTGTCCTTTCCAAAGGACATACAGCACCGGGACTCTATTCTGTACTTGCAGAGAGAGGATATTTTCCAAAAGAGGATCTGAAAACACTTCGTCATCTGGGCTCCTATCTTCAGGGACATCCGGATATGAAGCATATTCCGGGCGTTGATATGTCCAGTGGTTCTCTTGGTCAGGGAATCTCTGCAGCAGCAGGTATGGCTCTTTCTGCCAAACTCAGTAATGATGACTATCGAGTATATACATTGCTGGGTGATGGTGAGATCGAGGAAGGCCAGGTGTGGGAGGCAGCTATGTTCGCAGGCTTCCGTAAACTGGACAACCTGGTTGTGATCGTAGATAACAATGGACTTCAGATCGATGGTGACATTGCAGATGTATGCTCCCCGTATCCGATCGACAAGAAATTCGAAGCTTTCAATTTCCATGTGATCAATGTTGCGGACGGCAACGATATGGATCAGCTGAAGGCTGCTTTTGATGAGGCGAGAGCTACAAAGGGTATGCCGACAGCTATCATCATGAAAACAGTAAAAGGTAAAGGCGTTTCCTACATGGAGAACGCAGTAGGCTGGCACGGAAAAGCTCCGAATGACGAGCAGTATGCACAGGCAATGGAAGATCTGGAGAAGGTAGGTGAAGCATTATGTCAGAAGTAAAGAAAATCGCAACGAGAGCAAGCTACGGCAGTGCCCTCATAGAATTAGGAAAAAAACACGAGGATCTTATCGTTCTTGACGCTGACCTTGCTGCAGCTACACAGACAGGTATGTTTAAAAAAGAATTTCCGGAGCGTCACATTGACTGCGGTATCGCAGAGTGCAACATGATGGGCATTGCAGCAGGAATCGCTTCCACAGGTAAGGTTCCCTTTGCAAGTACTTTTGCAATGTTTGCAGCAGGACGTGCTTATGAGCAGGTTCGTAACTCCATCGGATATCCGAAGCTGAATGTAAAGATCGGAGCAACTCACGGCGGTATTTCTGTAGGTGAAGACGGCGCCACACATCAGTGCCTGGAGGATTTTGCCCTGATGAGAGTGATTCCGGGCATGGTCGTTGCAAGTCCTTCTGATGATATCGAAGCAAAAGCTATGGTTGCTGCTGCTTACGAGCATCAGGGACCGGTATACATGAGATTCGGACGTCTTGCTGTTCCGGTTATCAATGACAGACCGGATTATAAATTTGAGCTTGGTAAGGGCATCGTTCTTCGCGAGGGAAAAGATCTTACCATCATCGCAAACGGACTTTGCGTTGCACCGGCTCTTGAAGCAGCTGAGAAGCTTGCAGCAGACGGAATCGATGCAAAAGTGATCAATATCCATACCATCAAGCCTCTGGATGAGGACCTTGTTGTTGCAGCTGCCAAAGAAACCGGCAAGGTTGTAACTGTTGAGGAGCATTCCATCATCGGTGGTCTTGGCGGAGCTGTATGCGAGTGCCTGGCTGAGAAGGCACCGGTACCGGTTAAACGTATCGGAATCCATGATGTATTCGGTGAGTCCGGTCCGGCATTAGAGCTTCTTCATAAATACGGTCTCGATGCAGAGGGTATCTATAAGCAGATCAAGGAGTTCGCATAATCAAGATCAACAGGGGATAAGTCTGTTTCTGCAGGAAGTATCTTAAGAATCCCGCAGGCGATCACATCTGCAAGTGCTATCACGGTGGAGAGCCGGGTAGTCTGCAGGGTAAGCTGCTCCATGATTCCGGCAGTATTTACAATGCCGGTGATATGGATGTCCCCTACAGGTGGAAGATCTTTCTGAACACCAGCACCTGGGTAAAGTGCACCATTTCCAATGGTCACATAGCCCAGGTGTTTTTTTTGTCCAAGAGAAGCGTCTATGGCGATTACAAGGGCGTGTGGATGAAGCCTTGTGATAAGCGATGAAGTTTTTTCCAGGTTCAGGGCATGGACCGGGCAGGAAAGAGTGCCGTAGACAAAAATATGTCCGGTTTCATGAGGATGAAGAAGGTGTCCGATATATGGGCCTAAACAATCTCCGGTAACACGATCACTGCCAATGCATAAAAACACGATCTCAGTCCATTTTTTAGGACAGTGAAGAATGCATTTTTTCAGAAGATAAGCAATCTCGCCGGATGAACCGCTTTTTCCGGCATCAATGTAAAAAGCCATGAGAAACCTCGATTCTTTTTTCACTCTATCATATCCTGAAAAAAGGAAAAATATGCATGGTGCGGAATCTGTCGCTAAATTCTGTGGACAGACTCTTACATTCTGCTAAAATCCGCATTTTTACTGTGCTATGCTTGGACAGAAGGAGTGATATGAGATGATAGAAGTCATTTATAAGGAGGACACAACAGAACAGGAAGCCGCGCAGGAATCGTTTTCCATGCCTAGAAATGTAAGGCAGATCGGGCTGGCGAACGGAGATTACAGGATTTATATAGAAGATTATGTATACACATTTCTCTGCAGCCTGGCAGAAGATGAAAAGCCGGAAGGCCAGGGAAGTGTGGCGGTACTTACAGGTGAAATTCAATGGACTGCAGATATGACCTGTATTTTTATAAAAGGTGCCATTGCAGCAGACGGCATGGAGGCTGCGGCAGAACATATTGACTTTTCGGAAAAACTCTGGCAGAAACTGCAGGAGGATAAGGATCAGTATTTTCCGGAGCAGGAGATCGTGGGATGGTTTTTTGCACAGCCTCAGATAGCAATGGAGATCACGGAGCTTTTTGTGAAAGTACATCTCAGACATTTCGGAGGGGAAAAGATCCTGATGCTGATGGATCCTGGAGAACGGGAGGATGCCTTTTTCCGTTATGATGGCGGCATGATGGCAAAACTGAGCGGGTATTATATTTATTATGAGAAAAATTCTCAGATGCAGACGTATATGATCGAACGCAGCCAGAAAGAGGGCGGAGAAGCATCCGAGAAAGTGGAGGACAGGGCTGTCAGAAATTTCAGAAAGATCATAGATAGTAAAAATCCGGAGGAACAGGGAGAAGAGAAAACTTCTGTTTTTTCTTATGCGGCTACGGTGTGTCTGGCATTGGCAGTTCTTGTGGCTGGAGTGGGCTTTTATCGGAATCAGCAGGAAAAAACAGAGGTTCCGGAAGATTATCGCGCTGCTTCTGCTTCGGTGGTGCAGATGACACCTGCAGTAACAGAACCGGTGCGGAGTGTATCGGTTTCGCCAAAGGCGGTGCAGACGCAGAAACCGGTGCAAACACAAAAACCGGTACAGACGCAGGAAGCTGTGCGGGGAACTCCGGTCCCGACGGAAACCATGCAGAAAAGAGAAAAAATCTCAATAACACCGGAACCTCGAAGTTCAAAAAAACAGTCTGTTTCAGAAGCAACGCAAAAAAAGGATAATAAAACAGAAGAGAAAAAAACAGAAGAGACTTCAGTGGCTGCAGGAAATCCTGGAGAAACTTATGTGATCCGCCCGGGAGACACCTTGTATCAGATCAGTCTCAACCGCTATGGTACTGTAGCGGCGATGGAGCAGATCTGTGCATTAAATGGAATTTCTGCCAATGAGATCATTTATCCCGGGCAGGTAATTGTACTACCCTGATGGAGTGTGCTATAATAACTGGAAAACCAATTACAAAATAAAATACTTAAGGTAAGGGATACGGTTGTGAATATCATAAAAAAAATACAGAAAAAACAAAAGCGTAAAAAGCTGATGAGGCAAAAAGCCAGGCTTGCACAGGAACAGGCTGCGCAGGAAGGCGCTTACTACAGGAGAACTTTTCATCGCCGAAGGATTTCAAGAAAGGGAAAAAAGGTGATCACAGCGGCAGTGATCGCTGCTGCAGTCTGCCTGGTTTTTCTCTATGCAGAAAAAAGAAGCTATCACAGCTATAAAGTATTAAATACAAGCGAACAGGAAGATGTTGTGTCCACACAGTATGTGGACATGGATGGAGATATCCTGAGATACAGTCCGGATGGAGTATCTGTTGTGGACAACAGCATGAATACGATCTGGAATGAAACCTATACAATGCAGAATCCTATTGCAGATGTGAATGGAAGCAGGGCGGTTGTTGCAGACAGCGAGGGAACATCGCTTTATATCTGCGACAAAAAAGGTGTGACCGGAACTGTAACAACATCTTATGCTATTGTAAAAGTGCGGATCGCATCGAATGGAATGGTTGCAGTGATCCTGGACAATGATGATAATACCTGGATCAATTTTTATAATCCGGATGGCAGTCTGGTCGCGGAAAATCTGACTAAGATCGATGATCCGGGATATCCCATGGATGTAGCAGTGTCTGATAACGGAGTGATGATGGTAACATTCCAGTATGTTGATGGAAGCAAGACTACCAGCTATGTGGCATTTTATAATTATGGGGATGTAGGGCAGAATGAGGATGATCGGATCGTAAGTGGTTATACCTATGAGAATGTAGTGATCCCGCAGGTGGAATGTATCAGTGACAGTAAGTATATTGCTTTGCGAGATGATGGATTTTCTACTTACCAGGGAAGCCAGATTCCCAAAGAAAGCAAAACAGTCAATGTAAAACAGGAGATCGTAAGTACATTTTTCAGTGATGACAGGATTGGCCTAGTATTTAAAAACAATAATAAAGATGATCTGTATACAATGGAAGTCTATAGTATGAGCGGACAGCTGAAATTCCGTAAAAATTTCAATATTCCATATACGACTATAAAAATGAGCGGAGATAATATCATCATGTATAACAGCTCGCAGATCTGCGTGATGAACAGCCGTGGCGTACAGAAATATGCCGGAAATGTAGATGGAACGATCCGGGATTTCTTTAAGATCGGATGGAATAAATATCTTATGGTACTGGATACAGGCGTCAGCACCATAAAATTCAGTTAAGGGGGCAGATATGAACTGGACATGGCTTGGATTGGCTGTGCTGGTCCTGCTTGCCTTTTCCATGGTGGATGGATACAGGCATGGCTTTGTAAAAGAAGTAGTATCTGCATTGCTTGTTCTGATCTCCGTTGCTCTGGTATGGCTGATCAATCCTTATGTGAATCAGTTCATACGTGAGAATACGTCTGTTTATGAAAAAATCCAGACTGCCAGCGGATCGTTTGTGGATTCTCTGGCAGATGGAAAAGAAACCATGGATGAGGAGGAACAGAAGGAGCTGATCAGCAGCATGGATATTCCGGATCTCCTCCAGAAGGGGATAACAGAAAATAATACGGCATTGGTGTATCAATATCTGGCGGTTAATACATTTGCAGGGTATATTTCCGGATATCTGGCCAATGTAGCAGTGAACTGTCTTTCTTTTTTAGTATCATACATACTTTCCTCAATCCTGATCCATGTGCTGGCGTATGCCATGGATCTTCTGGCAAGATTGCCGGTCATCCGTGGGATCAACAAAATAGCCGGCGCCGTAGTAGGAGGCATGAAGTGTATTGTTTTTGTATGGGTCGGAATGCTGGTACTTACGATTTTATGCAACACGGAAATAGGGCAAAAGGGTCTGGGACTGATCCGGGGTGATACAGTACTGGATTTTCTTTATGATAAAAATATTTTTATCCGTATTTTTACAGGAATATTTTATGGTGGGTAAAAGAAACCGCATTTTGCAGACGGAAAAGCACCAGGATACAGGTGGTGACCATGTCTGTGAAATGCGGTTTTTGGCGAAAAAATACGTTTTTCAGAAAAAAATGAAATTTATGTAAAAAACATGTTGACAGCTAATGGAAAAAATGCTATTCTATCAGAGTTGTTAGGAACAAATTGTTTTTAAGAAACAGATAAATACATCTGATTTCAGAAAAATAAAAAAGTAGTTGACAAAAGACAGAAGATATGATAAAGTATCCAAGTCGTCAACGAAACGACAACAAAATCTTAACTCAAAAATGTTTGAAAAAAACTTAAAAAAGTGCTTGACAAACAAAAAGAGATGAGATAAAATAAACGAGCTGTCTGAGAGACAGACACAACAAACCTTGATAACTAAACAGTGAAACACATACGATTCTCGAAAATTTCTTTACATTTAAAGAACGGTTTAAACAAACCAAAAGCAGTAAAAACGAGAGATAGCCAAACGGT